>Ga0247731_1000116_pt1 | contig 24259 bp, 14 predicted proteins | sample UWRJL088202R2_FD_180938 | JGI IMG/M metagenome (GOLD analysis project Ga0247731, IMG submission 180938) | Plant litter microbial communities from Arlington Agricultural Research Station in Wisconsin, United States - UWRJ-L088-202R-2 | ecosystem: Environmental > Terrestrial > Plant litter >...
AGAATTGGCATAAGTATCTTCACCATAACCTTCGGAAACACGTCCCCAGCGCGCATCTCGAGCCACATCTAACATAGGGGAAAAAGTCCAGTCCAATCCTGAAAGCCAGCTTTCTTTCGCAGTAATGCGGCACGATTCTTGGACCAAATCAGTATTCCACGAACAGGCCTGCGCCAATGGAATTGGGAAAACGGTTCGATATCCGTGAATGGCATCAAATCCGAAAATAATGGGAATGCCCAGTCGGGATTCTGTCATGGCCTTTTTCTGGATCTGGTTGCGGTATTCTGGATTGGTGCTTCGATAGAGCAGGGAACCAATTTCGGCATTGACTTCCTTCATTTTCTCGCCGATATTATTTGGATTCGCATTTTTTCCATACGTCCATTGGTTCATCTGCATGATTTTTTCTTCCAAAGTCATCAAGCTGATGAGATTTTCGATGCGTGCTTCAATCGGAGCATTTTTGTCTTTATAAAGTGCTTTTCTGCTTTGGGCGGAAATCGCCAATACAGAAAAAAGTGTAATTAAGGTATTCGTCTTTTTCATTTAATTGTAGGCTTAATTTTCTTTAGATTTCAACTTTCTGCATCTTTGGAACCATCAAGCTGAATAGTATCCAAGACAGCAAATAAGCCAAGGCGCAGAACGTAAACATGATGTAATAACCGGTTTCAATTTTGCCCAGATCTTTGTAATGGTCCAAAAGAATTCCGGCTGATTTGGCAACAATTATTCCTCCGACGGCGCCAACCATACCGCCAATTCCAACAACCGAAGCGACTGCTTTCTTCGGAAACATATCAGAAACGGTGGTGTAAGTATTTGCCGACCAAGCTTGGTGTGCCGCCGCCGCCAATCCGATGGTGATGATGGCGAACCAGTAATTTATTTTTCCCAGTTCTTGAGCGCCAAGCATCGGTAAAGCCAATAATGCGATCAACAACAGGGCTCTTTTCCGGGCTTTGTAAATCGGAAGTCCTTTTTTGATGAAATGTCCAGAAAGCCACCCGCCGGCGATGCTTCCGAACATTGCCATCGTGTAAACTACCGCAATCGGCAAGGCCAGAGCCAGTTTTGTCATGTGGTATTCCTTGTTCAAAAAGGAGGGAAGCCAGAACAGCAAAAACCACCAAACTGGGTCAGTAAAGAATTTCAGCAAGGCAAAAGACCAAGTCTGCTTGTGTTTTAACAAGTCGATCCATTTTATTTTTTCTTGGGATAAACCCAGATCTTTTTCGTCATCGCTGTGGATATAATCGAATTCTTCTGTGGATATTTTTTTGTGCCTTGCCGGAATTTCATAGTGGATAAACCAGAAAATTAGCCAAACAATTCCAATGGCTCCAGTAATGATAAATGCCCATTCCCAGCCAAATGAAAATGCAATTAGTGGCACGGTCAGTGGCGCGATTATGGCCCCGACATTACTTCCCGAATTAAAAATTCCGGTGGCCAAGGCGCGTTCTTTTTTAGGAAACCATTCGGCTACTGTTTTTATTGCTGCAGGAAAATTTCCAGCCTCGCTGAAACCCAGAAACCCTCTGGCAACGCTAAATCCGAAAGTTGTTTTTGCAAAAGCGTGGCCGATTGCCGAAAGACTCCAAATAATTAAGGACAGGGCATACCCTAATTTGGTTCCGATTCGGTCAATGATAAATCCAGCGCCGACCAATCCGAGCGCATAGGCAACTTGAAAAGCAATCACAATATTGGCATAATCTGATTCATTCCATCCAAATAATGGTTCCAAATAATCGTCCTTCAATAGGCTGATTACTTGCCGGTCAAGGTAATTTATCGTTGTGGCAAAAAATACGAGGGACAGAATCGTCCAGCGGTATTTTTTTTGGGTTCCAATGACTGTATTTTCCAAATTTTATTTTTTTAGGAGGTTATTTCTGCTTGTCCAAATACTGAATCAATTCATAAGTATGGTCATTTAAAATCTTCATATTGTCAATCAATGGCGTATAATGATTGTATTTGCTGTCGATAATTCCCTTGTTAGAATCACGGTTGGAGTAATCTGTTTTCAGGTTTTCGGGATCATTATCTTGGTATCTGAACCAATGCCATCCCACGCAAGACTTGCTTTTCAGTAATTCGATGATGAAATTCTGGTAGAAATAACCGCGGTCTTTTTGTGTCGGAACATTCCATCCAGCACCAGTTTTGTTTGGCAATCCAGAATCTTCTCCTTTAGAATACCATTCGGTGATGATAAAAGGTTTCTGTGACCATTTTTCCCAATTATTGAGAATTGGCTGTTCTGGTTCCCATTTTCTGTAGTGATTTATAGATACCACGTCCATATACTTTCCGGCTACTTCAAAGATTTTCGGATTGTCCAATTCGTCCAATTCTTGGTTAAAGCGGCATCCCAAATACAAGTGATTCGGATCGTATTTTTTTACGGCTTCGGCCACTTTTTTAAGATAGGTTTCAAAATAGAACGCTGTAAATTCCTGACGGTCTTCCTCAGTAATATCTTTTACAGAAGCATTTTTCCCTTTTCTTCCGTCAAGCCATTTTTTTGCAGCGGTATAACCGGCTTCTTTTTTTCCTAATTTCTCTAAATGCCTGTCCAAAGCATCGTCAACCCACGGCAATTCGTTGTCCGTGAAATAGCCAAGCAAATATTTGTCGTTTTTGTATTTTGCTATTTTTGAGATTTCTTTTTCTACGAAAGCGTCAAATTCCGGATCAAAAACCATCGCCAGATCATAGCGGAAATTCTGCCAGCCCGCTTCTTCATATTTTCCGCCAAATTTTTTCAAATGCTGTTGCTTGTAAGCGCCCATCGGACTGACAATTACTGTGTAAACCAAAGGATTTTTTTCTTCTCGTATCAAATCGACCTTTGACCAAGCTCCAGTTCCATTGAATCCCTGTTCTTTCAAGAAATTGCTTTCTTTTGAAACCCAAGTTTTTTCGCTTTTATATTTTGAAGCCAAAGCCTTTTGCTGGTTATCAGAAGTTCCCGGACTAAAAACAGCAATTCCTTTATGGATGAAAGGATTTCCATCGGGATCGATAATCCACCAGCGATCGCCACGTTTTTCGGTTCTGAAAAATCCTGTTGCTTTGGAAGGATTGATTTTCCAAGCTCCGAATAAATCAGTTTCGGGATCTCTTGTATAACTCAAACCGGGAAGTTTGTCAATAGTTTTGGCTGTGTAAGATTTCCAAATGGTATCGTCTGCATTTTTTCGGGCCATTACTTCGTGATAGTCTTTTGAAACTTTCAATTTGTTTTCGCTGACATTATTTTGGGCAAAAGTTGTTGCATTGAACAATCCTAAAAAGATACTTAGAACCGCAATCGTGGCAGTAGGTTTTGTTTTCATTTTGATTCTTTGCTAATATTTAATGAACCAAAGGTTGAAATTTCTCAGTGTTTGAAAGGTTTGAAATATGCTTATAAGAGGGCTTATTTGTATTTGTACCGGTATTTATGGGACATAAAACGATTTCGTAGATAATTCATATAAAAAAAGCTGCCCATATAATCAGGCAGCTCTTTTTCACAAAAATAAACAGACTGTCTAAAAATTTATTTCAATTCAAATTCGCTCTCCAAAACATCGGTTGAACTGGTGCCGACAAATAGTCTAAAAGTTCCAGGTTCTACTAAAAAGTTTCCGTCATTGTCAAAAAATCCCAGTTCTGCTTCGGTCAAAGTAAAATTGATGGTTTTTGATTCTCCTTTTTTGAGGTTGGTCAATTCAAAGCCTTTAAGTTCTTTTACAGGTCTTGCCAAACTTCCTGCCAAATCCCTGATGTACAATTGAACAACTTCTTTTCCGTCGTATTTTCCAGTATTTGAAACGGCTACGCTGACTTTTACAGTTTCGCCTTTGGCAAAAGAGGCCTTGTTAGTTTTTAAGTTGCTGTATTTGAAAGTAGTGTAGCTCAAACCGTGGCCAAAAGGGTACAACGGCGTTTTTTCTACATCTGAATAATGCGACCAGAATACGTTTTTATCACTGTCAACAGGCCTTCCGGTACTGTAATTGTTGTAATAAATAGGAACCTGTCCCACATTTCTCGGAAAAGACATCGGCAATTTTCCACTCGGATTGTAATCTCCATATAGAACTTGCGCCACGGCATTTCCGGTCTGGCTTCCCAATTGCCAAGCTTCGACAATCGCAGGAATATTCTCGCTTGCCCACGAAATTGTTAGTGGTCTGCCATTGTTTAAAACCAAAACGATATTTTTATTTACCTTAAAAATTTCTTCTAGCAATTCCTGCTGATTTCCAGGCAAGTCAAGGTTCGTTCTGCTTCGTCCTTCACCACTTTGAAAACCGTGTTCGCCCAAAACCATTACTACAGCGTCAGCATTTTTGGCAACGCTTTTAGCCGCTTCAAAACCGCTTTTATCCGTTGTATTAAAAACCAATTCTTTTACAAAAGTTGTTGTTCCGACAGTCAAATCGGTTCCTTTTTCATACGTAAGCTGATTTCCTTTGTATTGTTGAATTCCTTCCAAAACAGAAACAGCGGTATTGTCATCCGAAGCAATTCTCCAGCTTCCCAACGGACTATTTTTGTCATTGGCCAAGGCACCGATCAAGGCAATTTTTTGTCCCGATTTTTTTAGCGGTAATAAATTATTTTCGTTTTTCAATAATACGATTGACTTTTTCGCCATATCCAGCACGCCGTCGTGATTGGCCTTGCTTCCGATGACCGTTTTTTCTCTGGCTTCATCGCAATATTTATATGGATCATCAAACAATCCCAATTCAAATTTCACGCGAAGAATTCTTCTAACGGCATCATCAATCAAGGCGATGTCTACCTTTTTATCATTGACTAATTTCGCCAATTCAGCCACATAAATATGCGATTCCATATCCATATCTGAACCTGCTTTAATGGCTTTTTCGGCCGCATCAGCTTGATCTTTGGCAAAACCGTGGGCAATCATTTCACGAACCGAAGCCCAATCAGAAACTACAAATCCGTCGAATTGCCATTTTCCTTTTAAAATATTTCGTTGTAAAAATGAATTTCCTGTTGCCGGAATTCCGTTTAAAATATTGAAAGCGTTCATCATCGTTCGAACTCCGGCATCTTTTGCAGCTTTAAATGGAGGCAAAACGGTGTTGTAAAGCATCGAATTGCTCATGTCAGCGGTGTTGTAATCTCGTCCCGATTCTGCAAAACCATATCCGGCAAAATGTTTGGCACAAGCGGCAATAGTGTTGTTTTCGGCTAAATCTTCTCCTTGAAAACCTTTCACTCTTGCAGTTGCAATTTTGCTCCCCAAATAAGGATCTTCGCCAGCGCCTTCCATTACCCGTCCCCAACGAGCGTCGCGGGAAATATCTACATTTGGACCAAATGTCCAGTTGATACCAGAAGCCGAAGCTTCATCTGCAGCAATCGCAGCCGACTTTTCTATGGCTTCCAAATCCCAGCTTGCAGCTTCCGCCAAAGGAATTGGGCTCAAGGTTTTATAACCGTGGATAACATCAAAACCAATAATCAAGGGAATTCCGAGTCGGGTTTCTTCAACGGCAATTTTTTGCACTGCACGAACCTGTTTTGCACCTCGAACCGTTAACATCGAACCAACCCATCCTTTTCGAAGGTGTTCGTATTTTTTTTCAGAAGAACCGCCTTTTGGAGCGGGACCAGTTACATCCCAAAAACCATTATATTGGTTCATCTGGCCGACTTTTTCTTCCAAAGTCATTTCTTTCATTAATAAAGAAATACGCTCTTCTATTGGTTTTTTATTGTCCAGATGCAGTTTGTTTTGTGCTTGTATTGAAATTGCAAATAGTGCGATTACTATAGTGATTATGCTTGTTTTTTCCATTTTTAATTGTTTGACATTTTTTTTTCATTAAAAAACCGTGACGTAAATTGTGCACGGTTTTTAATGCCTAGAATAAAATTATTTTAGTCTACAGAATAAAATAAATCATCAACATGCCATTCAAAAGCACTTGGCGTTGCAAGGTAAGTTGGATAATCTGCATCATCCGTTCTTAAAACAAGGCAAGCTGTAATTTTATCTCTGTTGGGTAAAATATCCGCACCATTACCGTCTTTTTTAAAGTCAGTTAATGGGATTTTCAAGGCATGCCAAGCACCATCTCTTGCCATTCCGTAAGTTGCATCAGTTGTACTATTTAGAGTGATCCAATAGTTTCCGGCACTGGTATTCATACGAATTCTCAAATTTTTGGTAGAAGTTGTCTTAAGAGCGATATTATAATAATTATAAGCAGTTGCATTTAAAGGAGAAGTTACCGGTGCCATAACTGACAATGCAAATCCGGTCACATTGTTGCCTGAATTGAGGGGATCAAAACGATATAAATAAGCGTTAGTGCCTTCGTAGGCATTAGAATTTACTGGAGTAATAATAAAATTTCCATTGTTTACAGGTGTCTGTCCAAGATTGGCTGCTGTGATGGCGCGTTCAGTGAAAACTCCTAATCCATTGATGGGAAGAACCGGACCAACAGCAGCTACATTTACTTTATCAAGATTTGTATCAGCTCCAGTAAAATAAAACCGCAATGTGTTTAAGCCAGCTGTTAATGTTACTCCAGAAATTAATTTGCTTGTAAAAACAGACCATCCGCCTGTATTTGCAAAATTGCCGGTTTCTCCTAAATTTGTTGTAACACCTGTGCTTTGGTTCACCGATTGAAGGCGGATTGATTTTCCTCCCGTAGGACTTCCTGAAGCAACTTTAAATTCAAAATTATAGTTGCCAGTTTCAATTACATTTACCGTATAATTCATCCATTCACCTGCATTGCTATTGCTGATATGAGTAGAAGTTGTGCCCAACTCAATGTCTACTCCGTCATCTTCTCTATAAGTGGCGCTTCCTGCAGTTACGGCAAGATTTTCTTCCTCATTATCATGGTAAGCAACATTTTCACCGCCTAAATCATAATTTTCAGCTTGAATTGTTCCTTCTAAATCCAAAGCTGCACCTCCAAATGGTAGCGCAGGATCTATACCAGCCACAACTATTGTAAATGTTTTTGTTTCAATTGTATTGTCAATATATTTTACAACCAATTTAGCCTCATAAGTACCCGGATTTGCATAAGTTACATCAACATTTGAATTAATTGATGTTGCCGGCCAGCCTCCTGCGAAAGTCCAGTTTGTTGTCAAAGCTTTTCGAGAAGTGCTTGTGAATTCGACAGTTTCACCGAATCTAATGTTCGTGCTTGATGCATTCGCTTCTGTCAAACCTTTTTCATATAATGTTACTTCCCGAACATCGTCTTCTTCACATGAGAAAATTAAAACGGCAAGAAATAAAAAGAAATACCTAGTACTATTTTTCAAAATCATATTTAACTATGTTTAGTTTGTAATAAAATTAATGTTGAACAAATATTTTAATTTAATAGGATTGAAAGGGCTCTAATAATTTTTCTTTAGGGGGAAAATTGTACTTTTCCTCAAACGATTTCGTTTTTCGCCTCTTAGAATTATGCATATTATTTCAATATTTTATCTTTACAGTTGTTCAATATGCTGAATGTTAGTTTTTTATCGATAAAATTGTCGTTTTTTAGCAATTTAATCCGTACATCTTTACCCCTAAAAACAAATATTTGAACCAGTACTTTTTTAGCAAAGTCTTTATTTTTGTTTAGAGCACGATTTGGATTTTTAACTAAAAGAAATCCCAAAATCATAAAAGTTTAAAATTATAAAATAAAATTATAAATGAATAAAATTGTTGTTTTAACAGGAGCAGGTGGAGTACTTTGCAGTACGCTTGCAAAAGCTTTAGCAAGGCAAGGTTATAAAGTTGCTGTTTTAGATTTAAAATTAGAAGCTGCTGAAAAAGTAGCCAATGAAATTATTTCGGAAGGAGGTACTGCAATTGGTGTTGTTGCAAATGTATTGGAAAAAGTATCATTGCAAGCTGCTAAAAAAGAAGTCAACGAAAAACTCGGAAGCTGTGATATTTTAATAAATGGAGCAGGAGGAAATCATCCGCTTGGAACGACTTCAAATCCTTATTTATTGGCAGAAGATTTAGTCAGTGAAACAGAAGGTTTTAAAACTTTTTTCGATTTAGATCCAGATGGAATTCAGTTTGTCTTCAACTTAAATTTTATAGGCACATTATTACCAACTCAGATTTTTGCGAAAGATATGGTCGGCAAAAAAGGATGCAGTATTTTGAACATTTCTTCAATGAATGCATTCACGCCTTTGACAAAAATTCCAGCTTATAGTGGTGCAAAAGCGGCAGTTTCAAACTTTACGCAATGGCTGGCAGTTCATTTCTCTAAAGTCGGAATTCGTGTAAATGCTTTGGCTCCAGGATTTTTTCTTACAGATCAAAATAGAGCCTTGCTTACAGATGAAAATGGAGATTTAACGGCGAGGGGAACTACGATTATCAACCAAACACCAATGGAAAGATTTGGAGAACCTGAAGATTTAGTGAGTACAACGCTTTACTTATGTGATGAAGCTTCTTCATTTGTAACCGGCGTTGTAATTCCGATTGACGGCGGATTTAGTGCTTTTAGCGGTGTTTAATTAAAAAACAAATAATACAATGGAACAAACTTGGCGTTGGTACGGACCAAAAGATCCCGTATCCTTATCAGATATCAGACAGGCAGGTGCAACAGGCGTTGTATCGGCATTGCATCATATTCCAAACGGAATAATTTGGACGGTTGAAGAAATTACGAAAAGAAAAACGGAAATAGAAAATGCAGGACTGACTTGGAGTGTTGTAGAAAGTATTCCTGTTCACGAAAATATAAAAACGCGTTCAGGAAATTTCGAAACCTATATTGAAAATTATAAAAAAAGCATCGAAAATTTGGCAAGCTGCGGCATCCGAATCGTCTGTTATAATTTTATGCCAGTTTTAGATTGGACAAGAACTGATTTAGATTTTGAAGTAGAAGATGGTTCAAAAGCATTACGTTTTGATGTAGTAGCATTTGCAGCATTTGAATTGTTTTTACTGAAAAGACCAGAAGCAGAAAAATCTTATTCGGAAGAACAAAAAACCGCAGCGAAATCTTACTTAGAAAAATGTTCTGAAAAAGAAAAACAAAAGCTCGTTAAAAATATTATTGCAGGTTTGCCAGGTGCGGAAGAAGGTTATACTTTGGAACAATTTCAAACTATTTTAGATACCTATTCTGAAATCGATGCCCAAAAATTAAGAGAAAATCTGATGTCTTTTTTAAAGGAAATTATTCCCGTTGCATCATTGAATGAAGTTTTGATGTGCCTTCATCCGGATGATCCGCCGTACCCGATTTTAGGTCTGCCGAGAGTGGTAAGTACTGAAGAAGATTATGCTTATTTGTTTTCAAAAATCCCAGATATTTCCAACGGAATTACTTTCTGCACAGGTTCTCTCGGAGTTCGTGCCGATAATAATTTGGTACAAATTTTCAAACGTTTTGCAGACCGAGTTCATTTCTTACATTTGAGAAGCACAACTCGCGATGAAAAAGGAAATTTTTATGAAGCCAATCATTTGGAAGGTGATGTTGACATGTTCAGCGTGGTAAAAGAAGTAGTTCTCGAAGAACAAAGAAGAAAATCCGAAGGAAGAAAAGATATTTTAATTCCGATGCGACCAGATCACGGACACCAAATGTTAGACGATTTGAGTAAAAAAACAAATCCGGGTTATTCTGCAATAGGGCGATTAAGAGGCTTGGCGGAATTAAGAGGATTGGAATTGGGAATATATAAAAGTTTGATTTAAATACAGTTATGTTTAAAATAAAATTTATTCTTACAGATCATTTGCTCCCTTTATAACTTATTGCTTATTTTGAAAATCTATATCAAGTAATCTTCTAATTAAATATTTTAAAGCTCCATGATTTGTTTAAAAAAATATAAAATTCTCTTTTTTTTACTTTTAACGGGTAGTTTTAATCTGCTGGCCCAAGATTCAGGATTATATTTTGAGCAAATTAATGACAACGAAGATTTTTCGCAAAGTATGATTTCCAGCATGGTTCAAAATAAAAAAGGCTTTATTTGGATTGGAACTGAAAATGGGTTATTCAGATATGATGCTTATAATTTTTACAGATATATTCGAGATAAGGATAGAAAGGGAAGTTTGAGTAATAATCATGTCAACGTAATTTTTGAAGACAGTAGTGAAAATCTATGGATTGGTACAAATCACGGCGTAAATCGCTACAATAAAAATTCAAATGATTTTACCCAAATTGATGTTTCTGCTACTAAAGGAGGAAAAAGCTACATCAGCTCGTTTGCAGAAGATGGCAATAAAAATCTTTGGATTGGGACTTTTGGCGGTGTAAAGCGTTTGAATAAAAAGACAAATCTTTTAGATAATATTAAAAGCGATTCTAATTTTATTTTAAATCAAAGTCGCGTACTTTCCTTATTTTATGATGAGCATTATGGAATGTTTGTGGGAACTTCTCTAGGAATTCAATGTTTTGATCCAAACACTTCTGAAATAAAAGCATTTCCAAAATCATTTCAGAATAATAAAGAGTTTCTCAAGGCAAAAATTTGGAAGATTTCGAAAGAAACCAACGGAAATTTGTGGTTTGCAACTGAAAATCAAGGTGTTTTTTTCTATTCTAAAGCCAATGATTCTTTAATTCAATACAAATATAATTTTAACGATTCAAAATCGATTTCTTCCAACTGGATTAGTGATATTGTTTCTGTAGATGAGAATACGACTTGGTTTGCTACAAAAGACGGATTAAATGTTTTCGATAAGAGAACCAAAAAATTTACAAGACATAAACACAATCCGCTGAATAATTCAAGCTTGTCTGATAATGACGTAAAATGTTTTTTGAAAGATAGGAACGGTTGTATTTGGGCAGGAACAAGCGCTGGGGGAATTAATTTTTATAATAAAGCCAATTCTAATTTTTCTACAATTGGAGAAGCAATAAAACCAAATTTCGGATTAAGTAATGCAATTGTAAGTGCTGTTCTAAGAGAAAATTCAGATGCTTTGTGGGTTGGAACTTATGGCGGAGGTTTAAATTATCTCGATCTCAGAAATAAGATTTCCACTTCTTATGTTGTAGATCAGAAAGATGAGAAAAAGACCAAAAATCTAATTACGGCTCTTGCTGAGAAAGATGAAAATCAGCTTTTATGCGGTACATTTAATGGCTTGTTTCAATTTGAAAAAAACAGCAAACAATTTAAGCCAATTTCACTTTCTGCAAATGGCTTGATAGAAGATGAACGTCCAATTACCTCATTATTAATAGACAATGGCGATATTTGGGTTGGAACAAATGGCAATGGCATTAAGCGCGTTTTAAAAGACGGAACTGTTGAAAATTATAGAGCAGACGGTTCGCCAAATTCGCTCTCTGATAATTTTGTAATGGATTTAGAGAAGAGAAAAAACGGAATTTGGGTAGCGACTCAAAACGGTTTGAATTATTTTGACAAGTCCTTAAAACGGGTTACTAAAATTTATAAAACGAATACTAAAAAGAGAATTGGTAACAACAGTTTGACCATTTTGTTTACTGATTCAAAAGGCAGATTGTGGATTGGAGCAGATTATGACGGATTATTTTATTTAGATGAAACTACAGCAACCTTTTTCACTTTTAACAAAGTAAATGGTTTTACTGATGCGGCAATTAAAAGCATAGCAGAAGATGCACAAGGCAATCTTTGGGTGAGTTCTGAAGATGTCTTATATAAAATTAAAATCAAAAAGCAACCAGTAAAATCTAAAGAAGATTTTGAAATCACCAAATATTCTGGTAGAGATGGGGTTTCCACAAAACAGTTTTCTTATAATTGCGGAATCAGATTAAATGACAGCCAGCTTGCCTTTGGAACCACAAAAGGGTTGACAATTTTTAATTCACAAAAGATTTTCAAATCGCCAAATGACAGTGAAATTGTATTGACTAAACTTATAGTAAACAACGAACTTGTAGACTCTGGAAAAGAAAATTGCATTTTGGGAAAATCAATTTCGGAGGCTTCTGAAATTATAATTAATTATGACCAAGATTATATCGGGCTAGAATTCAGCAGCTTAAATTTTGTAAATCCGAAGAGGAGCAAATATGCCTATAAGCTGGAGAGTTCTTCAAGCAATGACGAATGGCATAATACGGGAACTCAAAATAGAATTAATTTATCGAATTTAAGTCCAGGCACTTATTTGCTTTCCATCAAATCAACAAATGAAGATGGAAGTTGGAATTCTGTGATAAAAACCTTGAAAATTACTGTACTTCCGCCATGGTGGAGAAGCTGGTGGGCTTATTCTGCGTATGTTTTGCTCTTTATTTTCGGTACATATGTGATTGTGAGATTTATTAACAATAGAGTGAAATTAAAGAGAGAATTGCTTTTTGAACATATTGAAAATGATAGAAAACAAGAAATTTTTAATATGCAGTTAAATTTTTTCACTAACATTTCGCACGAAATCAGAACACCGTTGACTTTGATTAAAGGTCCTGTTGAAGAATTATTGGCTTCCTCACAAAATGACCCAAAAACGGAAGCCAAATTAAAAACAATCCAGCAAAATTCAGACCGACTCTTAAAGCTCGTTAATGAGCTTTTGGATTTCAGAAAAGCTGAAAAAGGGCATATGAGAATGTATTGTGAAAAGCAAGATATTGTGGCTTTCTGTTTTGAAATTTATGAATCTTTTAAGGGATTGGCCGTTGAAAAAAACATTGAATATAAATTTGTACTGAACTCTAATTCGATACTCGTATTTTTCGATAAAAACCAAATGGAAAAAGTAATTTTCAACTTGCTTTCCAACGCTTTTAAATTTACGAAGAAGAATGGAAAAATAGTATTTGCTGTAGAGCAAGGGAGTGTTTCAGAAAACAAAGTTTTTATCAGAATTAAAGACAACGGAATCGGGATTCCGGAAAACAGCAAAAACAATATTTTCAATCGATTTTTTCAAGTAGATGACCGTGGCGTCCACAATATGGGAAGTGGCGTTGGTCTTGCACTTTCAAAAAGTATTGTGGAATTGCACAAAGGAGAAATTTCAATTCCCGAAGAAAAAGAATCTTGGGCAAATACCGTTTTTCAAATTGCGTTATTGCTTGGCGATGAACATCTTGCACATGATCAGATTGTAGAAACCAGCTCTGGAGTTAATAATTATCTGATTGATGCTGAAAATGTGCCACCAAAACCAAAAGTTTCATTTGAAGAAGATGCAGAGACTATAAATAATGATTTAGACATAGGCAAAAAAACGATTCTTATTGTTGAAGATAATGATGAAGTGCGAAAATTTATCTTCAATATTCTAACGGAAGAATATAATGTCCTTGATTTTTCTAATGCCAAAGATGCCATTTCCTATATGGAAAAAGAAATACCAGATCTGATTGTCAGCGACATTATGATGCCAGAGATGGATGGTTTGGAGTTCTGCACATCTATAAAAACAAATGAAAGTACCAACCACATTCCAGTAATATTGTTAACAGCAAAAGCATCAACCGATAACAAAATCGAAGGTTTGTCTACGGGTGCCGATGCTTATATTTCTAAGCCGTTTAGCATAAAAGTATTGAAACTGAGCATTCAAAATTTGCTTTCTTCTAAAGAGATTTTGCGTCTTAAATACAGCGGTAATTTTATTGTAGGCTCAGATTTAGACAAACTGACAACTCCGGAAGAGCTTTTCATCAAAAAATTAATGAAAGTTATTGAAGAAAATCTAGAGAATCCTGATTTTGATGTGAATATGCTTGTCAATGAAATTGGAATGAGCAGAACGATTCTTTATAAAAAAGTCAATACGCTGACAAGTCATTCTGTGGCCAGTTTGATTAAACATCTTCGATTGAAAAAAGCAGCCGACATAATTTTAAATACAACTTATCCAATTTCAGAAGTTGCTTTTATGGTTGGATTTAATGACAGGAAACATTTTAGCAGAGAGTTTAAGAAAGTTTACAAGCTTTCCCCGACAGTCTACAAAAGTTCTCAGGAATAATTTGTGCAATGTGTGCGAGTTTTAAAAACCTTTTTGAGAATCAATAGTATCAAAAAGGTTTTTTTTTAATGTTAATTAATTGGCAGCCAATGTTTTGAATTTGTTAATACATTCTTACCCCTAGAAACGAATATATTAATCCCCTGTACTTGCGATTAATAAATCAAATTTGTTCAATAAGCCAGCTTACTGACTTAATCCTAAAAAATAAACTAATTTTATACAGCATATGAAAAAAAATATTGCAAAAAATGCAGTTTTACTATTAAATAATAAAATAAAGCTATTGGCGCTCTTCTGTATTATTTTTACAAATGCCGGCGCACAGAACAACACCATCACCGGAAAAGTGACCGACACCTTAGGAATGCCGCTTCCTGCAGTCAGTGTCACAATACAAGGATCATCTAGCGGAACTAATACAGATTGGATGGTAATTATAGTATTCAAGCTTCCCCAACACAAACTTTATTATTTTCTTACGTTGGGATGAAATCAAGTTCAAGATTAGTTGGCAATCAAACTAAGATAGACATGGTTCTGCAAGAAGATTCGATGCTCGAAACGGTTGTCGTAATTGGATACGGGTCTAAAAAGAAGAGCGACATTATTAGCTCGGTAGTATCGATAAAGGCTGGTGACTTAACCAAGGTAGCTACTTCTGATATTGGAGAAATGCTTCGAGGAAAAGCAGCGGGAGTGCAAGTTACTCTTGCCAGCGGAGCTCCGGGTGGTTCATCAACTATTCGTATTAGAGGACAGCGCTCTATATCGGGAGGAAACGATCCAATTGTAATTGCCGATGGTGTAAGAATTGGTAGCATCAACGACATCAACGCAAACGATATCGAGTCGATGGAAGTCTTAAAGGATGCTGCTGCACAGGCAATTTATGGAGCCAGAGCTTCTAATGGTGTAATTTTAATTACGACTAAAAGAGGAAAAGAAGGAAGGATGAGCGTTTCATATAACGGATTTTCGGGTATTCAAACCATCAATAGAAATTTTGACATTTATAGTGGTGAAGAATTTGCACAGCTAAAAAGAGAGGCATACAGAACAAATAATGGAGGGATTTATAGGCCTGACGAAGAAATATTCTCTGCGTTAGAATTAGCAAGCGTGCAATCAGGAAAATATATTGATTGGGAAGATTTGATTTTGCGTACAGGAACAACCCAAAATCATGCTATAAATGTTTCAGCAGGAACAGATAAGTTTAGCATTTTCAGCAGTTTAAATTATATCAAAACAGAAGGAGTAATTCCTAATTCTGATTATAATAAAGTAGGATTGAGATTAAATGTGGATCAGAAAATAAATTCATGGCTAAAAGCAGGCTTGAATACTTCCTTTCAATTTTCTGATACAAATAATCCAAATACAAACAGTCCCAATGCAAGCGGCACTAATAACAGCGGTATTTTAATCACTTCTATTACGACTGCTCCTTTGGGTAATCCTTATAATGAAGATGGCACATTGCGTTATTTGCCAGGTGGTTTTGCTGAAAATAAAAATCCGATGATTGATTTGTTTGAAACTACAAATTTGGTTGAACAAAGAAATGATATCTTAAATTTATTTCTAGACATAGCTCCGTTTGAAGGATTTAACTACAGAATCAATGCAAGCAGAAGATCCTATAATTATAAAAGATTGTCTTACAATACCACTAAATCACTTGCAGGAATTGCAAACAGCGGGCAAGGAAGCGGCGCAATTCAGTTTCAGGATAATGTGGAATGGCAGCTTGAAAATATCTTGACTTATAAATTTGATGTGGAAGAAAAAAACCACTTTAATATTACAGCTGTACAAAGTATTGCCAAAACGGAGGCTAATAGTTTCACAAATACAGCAGAGAGAATACCAAATGATATCTTGGGAATTTATGGATTGGGAGGCGCATTTTTAAACACGCCGTCTATTTCTGGAACAAGAAGAGGTATCGTTTCTGCAGTTGGAAGAATTGAATATGATTATGATAATAAATATTATTTTACAGTTTCAGGTAGGGCAGATGGTTCGACAGTATTTGGAAAAAATAACAAATGGGCCTATTTTCCTGCTGCCAACTTGGGTTGGAATGTGTATAAGGAAAATTTCTTAAAAGATGTAGAAGAGGTTAGCAATTTAAAATTAAGATTCAGTTATGGTAGCGTCGGTAACGAAGGTATTAGTCCTGGTTTAAGCCAAAGTACAGCTGATCAAAATAATTATATTATAGACGGAAATCCTGTAACGGGTTATGTTCCAGGTAATGAGTTGCCAAATCCTGATTTGAAATGGGAAACTTCTACTACCTTTAATGCCGCAATCGATTTAGGTCTTTTTAATAATCGAATTACTTCTACTGTTGAGTTTTATAATACAAGAACAAAAGATTTATTGGTTAGAAAAGCACTAAATGCTTCTTCAGGATATAACTACCAATGGAACAATATAGGTGAAATTGAAAATCAGGGAATTGAAGTTACGGTGAATGGAGATGTAATCAGAAACGAAAATATAAAATTCAACGTTGGCGTATCTTTTACCAAAAACAGAAATAAAATTATCAGTTTATATGGTAATGATGCTGACGGAGATGGAAGAGAGGATAATGACGTAGCAAATAGATGGTTTATCGGGCAATCAATTGGTGTTTACTATCAATATCAGCCAATTGGTATTTTTCAGGAAGGTGAGGATATTGTCAATTCTGCCCAACCGCTGGCTCAACCAGGAGACATTAAATTACGCGATGTCAATGGAGACGGTTTAATCAATGATCAAGATCGTGTTATTACTTCACAAGCGCCTGATTGGTATGGAACGCTTTCTTTAAATTTAGAATACAAAAACTTTGACATGTCGGCAGATTTTTACACAGTTCAAGGTATTACTAAAGACAATCCTTTTCTTTATGGTTATTCAGAAGGAGGTTCTTTGAGAGGAATTAAAAATGGCATCAAACAGAATTATTGGACTCCAGAAAATCCAGGGGGTGATTTTCCGCGACCAAGAGAAGGAAATGATCCAAATGATATTCGCACGCTCGGGCTTCAAGATGCTTCATACTTTAGATTGCAGAATATCACATTGGGTTACAGATTGCCAGAATCTATTCTTAATAAGCTTGGTCTGACTAATTTCAGACTTTATGTAACCGGAAGCAATTTATTTACCATTACTGACTTCCAATCTTACAGTCCAGAAAGAAATCCAAATGAATATCCAGAACCTGTTACTTTGGTAACTGGCTTGCAAATCGGATTTTAAGATTGATTGTTTAAAATATAAAATTAAAGATTATGAAAAAACATACATATTTATTCTTGTTCGCAGTTCTGTTTGCATTTTCGCTAGTTTCATGTGAAGATTTTCTTGAAGAAGAAATTATAGATAAAGTTTCTGTAGATTTTATTTATGATACTCCAGAAGGATTAGAAGTAGGTGTCAATGCGCTTTACAACAGGATGAGGGTATATAATGCTCCAGCCGGAGATAATACAAATTTGCAATCAAATGTCTTCTTTTTGGCGGCTACAGATTTAGGATTACACCGCACATGGTTTACGCCTTATGGACCGTCAACACACACACCCGCTAGATTTCCTGCTGATAAGTGGAATAATGCTTACCGCATAATTGACAGAGCATCGGCAATTATTACAAGTGCAAGGTCTGTTTCAATGGATGAGACTGCCAAAAACAAACTTGTTGCCCAAGCAAGAGTAATCAGAGGAGAGCTATATTTAGATTTAATAAGCATGTATGGTGGAATTATTTTAGATACTGTACCAACTACTCCTCAAAATATTAACGATGCTGTTGACTATAGAAAAGCTACCGATGATGAAATTTTTGGCGTAATCGATGCAGATTTGAACTTTGCAGTACAACATCTTGAATGGCAAGTTCCTACAGGCAGATATGGAAAAGGTGTTGCAAGACATTTAAGGGGAAAGGCAGCCATGTGGAGAAGCGACTGGCAGGAAGCAGCAAATCAGTTTGATGCCATCATCAGTAATGGAACACATAGTTTGGTTGAACTTAGCGAGGTTTTTGGAAATGATGTAAATCATAGTGAAGCCTTGTTTGTCTATCAAAGAAATCAATCACTCGGTGAAGGTGACAATCTTGCCGGTGGCGGAGGGTTTTGGTTGGGCAGTGTTTTCAATCAAAGGATATATGAAAAACAATCTGGTGCTGATCCTGTTGCAGGAAACGAAGTGATACTGACTACTGAATATGGCGGACAAGCTTTAGGCTGGTTTTTTCCAAATAATTATTTAAAAAGCTTATATGATAGGGTAAATGATAAACGATTTACGACCTATTATTGGCCAGAAAATTACGCAAGTTATACAGTAAATAATCCCCAACATCCAAGATTTGGACAACCCATTACACAACCAGAAGACAACTACAGAAGATATCATTGGAGCTTGAAAAAATATGCTGATTTTAATACAAAACTGCCAAATCAAGATGAAAGTTTTAAAAATTACATCTACTATAGATTTGCAGAAACATTATTATTAGCTTCTGAAGCGCATCATAATTTGGGCAATGAAAGCATCGCACTTGAATACATGAATAGAGTTAGAAGAAGAGGATATGGCTTAAACCCAAATGTTGCCGCACCTGCAGTAGATTTTCCGGCATGGACATTAAATATCTATTTGGAAGAATCTGCTAGAGAACTAGCTTTTGAAAACAACCGCTGGTTTTTATTGAAGAGACTTGGCTTGCTAGGAGAAAGAATTTCCCTTTATTACAGAAATGGAGATACTGCAATTTCAGAAGCTAATGACGCCGCTAACAGTCAAACGCCTTGGCAGCCTCATTTTGTGAATTGCCCCGTGCCACAAAGTCAAATTGATATAATGGGAGAAAATGGCTCACAGTTTAATATTGGTTATTAATTATAAAATTAGAGTTAGTTAGTCGGGAGGATTTCTATAGGAATTTTTAAGTAAAAAATTCCTATACCTCCATTAGCTTTCATTTTTAAATCCAAAAAGAATATTTATGTTAAGAATACAATCCAAAGAAATAATTACAGTAATTATAACATGTCTTTTATTTCATTTTAATGGTTTTGGTCAAAAGACAATCCAAAATATTTATAATAGAGAAAATTTGAGTTTAAACGGATCTTGGCAATATATTATAGATCCTTATCAAATGGGCTATCTTGACTATAGACAAAAACCTTTTGACGAAAGCAAATCAGGCAAGGGCGGTTTTTATGATAATTTAACCTCAATGGATAAAAAATCAAAAGCAGAATATAATTTTGATTTTGAACCAAGACTGCAAGTCCCAGGGGACTGGAATTCTCAAGACGATAGGCTTTTATTTTATGAAGGCACTTTATGGTATAAAAGAGATTTTGTCGTTTCCCGCAAGAGTGATAAAAAATATTTTCTGCACTTTGGAGCTGTAAATTATGAATCCCACGTCTATATAAATGGCAAAAAACTTGGCGTACACAAAGGTGGCTTTACACCTTTTCAATTTGATGTTACCGATCAATTAAATGATGGAAATAATTTTGTTGTCGTTATGGTTGACAATACGCGAAAAAAAGATGAAGTTCCCACGATTAATACTGACTGGTGGAATTATGGTGGTATTACAAGAGATGTCACGCTAGTAGCAACACCAAAAAATTATATTGAAGATTATAAAGTACAATTAGCCAAAGGACATAAAGACCTTATCGAAGGTTTTATCCAAGTTGAAGGAGCTCCTGAAAAAGAAAATGTTATATTGGAAATTCCAGAACTGAAAATAAAATCGACTTTTACAACAGATGAAAATGGTTTTGTAAAATTCACTTTTCCTGTGAAAAAAGTGCAATATTGGTCTCCAGAAATACCAAAATTATATACTGTAACGATAGCTTCCAAAAGTGATAAAGTAACAGATAAAATTGGTTTCAGAACCATACAAACAGTGAACAAAGATATCTTTCTTAATGGCAAATCTATTTTCTTGAAAGGAATATCTGTTCATGATGAGAACCCGCTTTTGCGCGGAAGATTGAGGTCAGAAGGCGACATGAGAATGATTTTGACATGGGCAAAAGAATTAGGTTGCAACTATATTCGTTTAGCGCATTACACCCACAATGAGGCGATGCTTCGCTTGGCAGATGAAGTCGGATTATTGGTTTGGGCTGAAGTTCCGGTATATTGGACGATTTCTTGGTCAAATCCAGAAACTTATAAGAATGCTGAGCACCAATTAAGCGTGGCTATAGAACGTGACAAAAATAGAGCAAGTATCGGCATTTGGTCGGTTGGAAACGAAACTCCAATTAGCAAAGAACGAAATATCTTTATGGGTAAATTGATTGATAAAGTAAGAAGCCTTGATGATACAAGATTGGTTGCGGCAGCGCTTGAAGTTGAACGTGTAGGCTATACGGTTACGGTTGATGATGCGCTTGGAGAAAAATTAGATCTAGCCAGTTTTAATGAATATGGTGGTTGGTATTGGTCTGAGCCAAAAGAGCTTCCGAAATATTCATTTGACATTAAATTTAACAAGCCGGTCGTAATTTCTGAATTCGGCGCGGAGGCGGTAGCGGGTTTCCACGGAGATGAAGATACGGTCTGGTCAGAAGAATTTCAGGAACTGTTTTATAAGAACCAGCTTGAAATGCTTGATAAAATTGACGGATTGCGAGGAATGACCCCCTGGATACTGGTTGATTTTAAATCACCAAGGCGCCAGCATCCGGTGCATCAAAATTTTTGGAACAGGAAAGGGCTTATTTCAGAGACGGGGAAGAAGAAAAAAGCATTTTACATATTACAAAACTATTACAATAACAAGACAAAGGTTAAAAAGAACTAATTGTTAGGTTTAAATTTTTAAAAAATATAAGATGAAAAATAAGTTGAGAATTTTCGGGCTGTTTGTTTTTTTCGCCGCTTTTTCATGCACAGACGATGATAAAGTTGTTTTTGTTAATGGCGATGAAGTTGGTGCAGAACCGACGAATCCAGAATTTCCTTATGCAAAACAGGTTATTTTGGATATGGGTGCTGGGTTCAATTTGGGAAATACTTTCGACAACGGAATTTATTCTACAGAATTCGTAAATGTCAAGCCGATTCTGGATTTATACAAAAATGCAGGAATGAAGCATGTCAGGATACCAACAACGTGGATGGACCGGTTTGAAAGCCATCTTGCCGATACGGAGGGAAATGTAAATTACAATCATCCAAGGTTTTTACAACTTGTCCAGGCGATCGATTATGCGATCAGCCTTGACATGTATGTTGTCTTAAACACGCATCATGAGCATTGGTTGAAAGATAATTATGATGGAACGGCAGCATACGACACAAAGTTCCAAACCTTATGGACAGGAATTGCGACGTATTTCAAGGATTATCCAAATAAATTAATTTTTGAAGTATTAAATGAGCCAGAAGGAACTTTAGGTGAGAATGATGGAAGCGGACCATTTCCCGATGCAAGCGACCCAACAGCAATTGGCTATACAAGAAAAGTAAATAAATTGGGCTATGATGCCATCAGAGCGACCGGAGGCAAAAATGCCACCCGTATCGTGATGGTGGGGTTAAATGGGCAAGGTAATGCTGTCAACATTGCCACAGTGTATCCAAATACGGAAAGCGTACCTGGAGAAGGTTCAGATCGTTATATAGCGATTCAAGTACATAGCTATAACCCATGGTCTTTCTGCGGGGAGACCGGTAGCAATGCCGCTTTTCCAGGGACAGGATCTATTGAGGCAGGGATTCAGACTGTCAGCGTGCATTCTATCAAGCTAAATGTACCGATAAACTATGGTGAATTCGGGGTGGGAAGAAGCAGCAATGTAGCCGAACGCAATACCGATATTGTAAGGGGATTTTACAGAACAGTAGCAGTGAGTACATTAGGCCAAAAAATGTCGTATAGTGTCTGGGACGATCGCGGATGGTTTGCGCTTACAAATACTGCAGGCACTGCTTTTACAAATAATATAGTGCCATTTATGTTGCAGTAGTGAGTTTTGCAACTATTGATGAGACAGCAAACTTTACTAGACAAAGCAGTTTCTGAAAAATGCACCAATATAGCCTAGATCAGATTTAACTAATTAAGACAAGAATTCAACAGCTTCTTTGGAGGTGTTTTCGTTCTTTTTATCCTTGGATTATAAGTGTCCCATTATGTCATAATTTCGCAAAAAAAAATCCCAAATCGGATTTCATTTTTAAGGATGGATTTATGGTACAACTAAGGAGAAACTATCTGTAAATAAAAGTAAATAGGCAGAAAGAGAAATCCCAGTTAAAATGCTACTTAAAGACATTTTAACTAGGATTCTTTGTTTTAGTTTGTAATGCTGTGCTCCCTATTTGCCTTCCAAGAAAACCTTTTTCCAAATCAACTATATGATACGTTCCATCTTTTGATTCCCATTAAATAATCGGGAATGCTTATTCTTGGCTCATCATCATTTCTTTTTCCACCTTAATTCAGTTGGAGGTAAAGCTCTTTTGTAATTCATTGAATTTGAAAACATATCAATATGCCGTCCGATATATTTATCCAGAATTCTTTCTGTAATATTTTGCTCTAAAAGACTTATTAAACTTCTTGACATCCGAATATTTACAGAGTCTGCGGAAAAATCAATACCTATTGGTACACAGTCATTCCATTTTTGCTATAAATGTGCTCTTAACCAATTTCTAAATTCAATTAATGTATTGCTCTTTTTTTGGAGTTCAATTTGATGAAGTAAAGAATTTTTTGTTTCCTCTCCAAATTGAATCGGTATTGTTGCAGATTCTTTTCGAATACCGTCCTTAACTGTTCCAATCCCTAACCTATCTTCTGTTTCTATTTTGTCACTCGAAGATGCGAGAAATATTCCACCTAAATTACAGCTACTTTTGCTAGGCAGGGTCAGGTGCGCAGGATCAAGGTCAGCCGCCGCAAAATTATGGCGCTCTCTCATGAAAATACGATCCCGACTTATCACAAATATTTCAAGCAGCTTCAGGATTACGGCTACATCAGGTATTTTCCGTCCTACCATCCGGGCTGTAGGAGCGAAGTTGTGCTTTATGAAAGGCAGGCCATCTCAAGCTAATTGGGATAGCCTATTTTTTTTGGGAAAGCCTTTTGTTGATGATTCTTACAATGATGAAATATTGTATTTCTTTTGATACTTATATACTTGGATGTACAAAGATATAAATAGTTCATTACGAGGTGTTGCTATTATCGATTTGCCTTTATTTCGACAGATTATGCACCATTAAGAGTTCAAATTCACGACACAGTTTCATTGGTACATCCAACTATATAAGTGTCTTTAATGGAGCGACTGTCTGAATTCCAATGGTGAAAAACTGGTCTTGTTCTTGAACAGCTTGCTGAAGGACTGCGGATGCTCGAATCCCAGTCCATAGGCAATCTCGCTTATGGTCAATTCGGTTGCGGCAAGCCTTTCTTTTGCTTTTTCAATAAGCTTCTCGTGGATGTACTGCTGTGCGTTTTTGCCGATAAGCGACCGCAACAGGTCGCTTAAGTAACCTGGCGAGATGAGCAGCCGTTCTGAAAGATAGTGAACCGAGAGGACGCCTAATTGAAGTGATTCTTGACCGTTGAGATAACTGTCAATGATAGCTTCCGTCTTTTGAAGAATGTCACTGTTTGCGGATTTTCGCGTAATAAATTGGCGCTTGTAAAACCTGTTGACATAGCTCAGCAGCAGCTCTATCTGGGCGATTACGACTTCCTGGCTGAATTCGTCAACACGGCTGTCGAGTTCCTGCTGCATAATCTGGCAGACAGAAAGGATGGCCTGTCTTTCACGCTCAGAAACATGCAGGGCTTCATTAGAAGAATAAGAAAAATACCCGTACTGCTTTATCTTTTTTGCAAGAGGATGGCCCAGCAAAAAATCGGGATGGATAAGCAGCAGATAGCAGAAAGTTTCGCTATTGTATTCGGTGCTTCCGACCAATTGGTTTGGCGCCAAAAACAACAGGCTTCCTTCATTGTAGTCATAGTAGTCTTGCCCGTATTTCAGCCTGCCGCTGTTTTTTGTGATGAAGGTGATTTTATAAAAACTCAATACGTCGTAAATCGGCGCCATAGCAGTGTTAAACGGATTGTCTTCGCTAAAGTGCACCAAGCTTACCAGCGGATGCTGCGGCGCGGGCAGGCCAAAGGCATGATGGCTTTCGGAGATGGATATGAATCGAATAAGTTTATCTTCTTTGC
>Ga0247731_1000118_pt1 | contig 24010 bp, 18 predicted proteins | sample UWRJL088202R2_FD_180938 | JGI IMG/M metagenome (GOLD analysis project Ga0247731, IMG submission 180938) | Plant litter microbial communities from Arlington Agricultural Research Station in Wisconsin, United States - UWRJ-L088-202R-2 | ecosystem: Environmental > Terrestrial > Plant litter >...
TTGTCGTCGAGTTTGCATTCGGGTTTGTAGGCGCCTTCCACCAGCACCATCCAGCGGGTCAAACCGGCTGCCGGGCAACGGTTGTCGAGGAAAGCCAGCCATTTGCGGCCGTTCAAGGTATGGCTCTGACTGTAGGGGTAGTGATTGCGGCACAGACGTTTGAGCAGGCCGTTGATCTGCTGCAACCAGGCACCCGCCGGGGCGCCGTCGTAGGGTTTGGGCAATTGTGCCAGTTCGGCCAGGGCCGCCACGCGCACCGGGTCCAGGGGTTGTTCGGCGCGGCGGATCCGGGTTTTCACCGGCAGCACATGGCGCATGCGCCACAGCCCCCAACCGGCGAGTGGGATCAGCAGCAACAGCAACCACCAGCCCGGCGCCAGCGGCCAGAAGCCGACGGCCTCGGGGGCGATCAGGGGTTGCAGCTGATCCAGCGGGTTCATTTCTGCTTTACCGGGCGCTGGGCATTCAGGTATTCCCGCAACTGCTCGACCATCTCGCGCTGGGTGCTCAGAGGCATCAACAGGACCCGCAGTTTTTGCGCGAGCAATTCCCAGCGCGCGGCCCGGGCTTCGCCTTGGGCGCGATAGGCCTGGCGCAGTTCCGGGTCCAGGGTGTCGAGTTCCAGTTGCGCGCCGCGCTCGGCAAAGCGCAGCAGCCCGGCTGCCGGCAATGCACGGTCCAGCGGGTCGGACAGGGGCAACAGCAGCAGGTCGCAATGCCGCGACAGCAGGCTCAACTGTTGTTCGGCGGCGTCCGATAACGCGCGTTCATCACAGAGCACGATGACCAGACTGCCAGGCCGTAACACTTCCCGCGCTCGACGCAGGGCGATACCCAGGGCGTCGCGGTCTGCTTCAATTTCGGTGTGCAGGGACTGATTGACCCGCACCAGCCGGTTCAGCAACTGCAACAGGCTTTGCTTGCTGCGTCGCGGTTTGATTTCGTAATGCTCGTTGTCGCCGAAGACCAGCCCGCCGACCCGATCATTGTGAATCAAGGCCGCCCAGCCAATCAGCGCGGCGGCCTGTGCGGCCAACACCGATTTGAACATCAGGCCCGAGCCGAAAAACAGCCGTCGGCTTTGTTCCACCAGAATGAAGATCGGTCGTTCACGTTCCTCATGGAACAGCTTGGTATGCGGCTCCTGGGTGCGCGCGGTGACCCGCCAATCGATGCTGCGCACGTCGTCACCCGCCTGATAGACCCGCACCTGATCGAAGTCCACCCCGCGTCCGCGCAGTTTCGAATGGTGCAGGCCGATCAACGGGCTGCGCTGGCTCGGCGTGGAAAACAGCTGAACCTCGCGCACACGATGGCGCATCTCGATCAGCTCGGCGAGGCTGACGCGAATGCCCGGTTGGGGGATCAGGTAGGGTTGCATGGCTTCACGCGACAGCCACGACGTCGAGAATGCGCTGGATCACCCGATCCTGATCGATACCGGCGGCTTCCGCCTCGAAGGACAGGATGATCCGGTGCCGCAGCACGTCGAACAGCACCGCTTGAATGTCTTCAGGGCTGACGAAATCACGCCCGGCCAGCCAGGCATGGGCCCGCGCGCAGCGATCCAGGGCGATGGAGCCCCGAGGGCTGGCACCGTAGGAGATCCATTCGGCCATTTCCGGATCGAACTTGGCCGGCGTGCGGGTCGCCATGACCAGTTGCACCAGGTATTCCTCTACGGCGTCGGCCATGTACAGACCGAGGATTTCCTTGCGCGCGGCAAAGATCGCCTGCTGGCTGACCCGGCGCTCCGGCTTGGTTTCGCCATTCAATGCTTCACCACGGGCCTGGGCAAGAATCTTGCGCTCCACCGAGGCGTCCGGGAAACCGATCTTGACGTGCATCAGAAAACGGTCGAGCTGGGCTTCCGGCAACGGGTAGGTGCCTTCCTGCTCGATGGGGTTCTGGGTCGCCATCACCAGAAACAGCGGAGATAAATCGTAAGTGCTGCGCCCGACGCTGACCTGACGTTCGGCCATGGCTTCCAGTAGCGCAGACTGCACCTTGGCGGGCGCCCGGTTGATTTCGTCTGCCAGCACCAGGTTGTGGAAGATCGGCCCCTGTTGAAAGACGAAGCTACCGGTTTCCGGACGATAGATCTCAGTACCCGTAATGTCGGCAGGCAGCAGATCGGGAGTGAACTGAATGCGATGGAACTGCGCTTCGATGCCTTCGGCCAGTTCCTTGATCGCTTTGGTCTTGGCCAGACCAGGAGCCCCTTCGACCAGCATATGGCCGTCGGCAAGCAGGGCGATCAGAAGGCGTTCGATCAGTTTTTCCTGGCCGAGAATCTGCGTGGAAAGAAATGTTCGCAGCGCTATCAGCGCTTCACGATGTTCCATCGATAGCTGTTCCTGGCAAGGTCTTTCACGGTGTCCGGTGACACCGGAGCTGGGGGCGTTACTTTAATCCATTGAGGGGGTTGGCGACTAACGGCTGTGGGGTTTTTTATGGGGTTTTGAGCATAGCGCTACAAAGGATTAGGAATTGTCCTACAGGGTTGACTGGGTATGGCTTTGAAACACGGACCTACTGTAGGAGTGAGCTTGCTCGCGATTGGCTGCGAAGCAGTCGTGAAAAAAGCTGGACTCACCCTCGCAGGAAAGTCGTTCCGACTTTATCGCGAGCAAGCTCACTCCTACAGGGACCGTGTTTGCTCAGCGACAGCGCGGTGGCGTATACGGGGCGGGATCTCCCACAGGGGTTCGGGTCGATCCAGCTCACCCGATCTCGCTGACGTACGTCCCCACACCTTCAAGAATAATCACCAGCGTCTCCTCCACATCTTTCAGCTCATCGGCCGCCATACCGTGCAGGATTTCGTATTCGCTGTGGCCGTCCAGCTGCTTGCCGTCAGCCGGGTCAAGTTCGATCAGCAGCCGTTTTGCACTGAAGGTCACTTTGAGCTGCGACACCGTATGCACCTTGTCATCGCGCACGGTGATTTCGATTTCCTGTTCATCCGGAAAGCGGGTCAGGGAGAACAGATCGCCGGTCTCTCCATGACAGCAGAGCAGGGCCATGTCGTCATATTCGTCGTCGCATGGGTTGACGATGAAGCTGGCAGTTTTGATTTGCATGAGCGTTCCTGGCTGGAGAAAGCGGGAAATGGGGATTTTGCCAGTCTTATGCGGGCTTTGCTCGGGTGATTGCCGCATGCAATTGACCGAATATGTCGCAGCGCTGCAAGTATCGGCGGGCTGGCTGTCGTTAAGCTGGGGGGCAGATGAACGGTCGCGCGAATGTCCTGTCTTCAAAAGGGGCGTTCAGAAGCCGGTTTGGGAAAATCGAATGTGACGAGTCGTTCACGGCAAGCGTTAGTTCTTTGGCCTAAGCTGTGCCACTGCCCGTTTTATCCAGGCACAGCATGTGCAAGCAACACTTCCTTCAAGCTTCCTTCTAAAAAAGCACAAGCGGAGTACCTCAGATGGCGTTCTTCACCGCAGCCAGCAAGCCCGATTTCCAGCATCAACTGCAATCGGCACTGGCGCAGCACATCAGTGAACAGGCACTGCCACAAGTGGCGCTGTTCGCTGAGCAATTCTTCGGCATCATTTCCCTCGATGAACTGACCCAGCGTCGGTTGTCTGATCTGGCTGGCTGCACCTTGTCGGCCTGGCGTCTGCTTGAACGTTTCGAACACGACACCCCCCAGGTCCGTGTCTACAACCCCGATTACGAACGTCATGGCTGGCAATCGACACACACTGCCGTCGAAGTGCTGCATCACGATCTGCCATTCCTGGTGGACTCGGTGCGGACCGAACTGAACCGTCGCGGTTACAGCATCCATACCTTGCAAACCACTGTCCTGAGCGTCCGGCGCGGTAGCAAGGGCGAGCTGCTGGAGCTGCTGCCAAAAGGCACAACCGGCGACGGCATCCTGCAAGAATCGCTGATGTACCTGGAAATCGACCGCTGTGCCAACGCCAGTGAGCTGAACGTGCTGGCCCGGGAGCTGGAGCAGGTACTCGGCGAAGTGCGCGTGGCGGTGGAAGATTTCGAACCGATGAAAGCCCGGCTCCACGAGCTGCTGGCGGGTATCGATTCGGTGCAGTACGGCGTGGATGAGGGCGAGAAGTCCGAAATCAAGGCGTTCCTGCAATGGCTGGTGGATAACCATTTCACCTTCCTGGGCTACGAAGAGTTTGAAGTCAGCAGCGAGGCCGATGGCGGTCAGCTGGTATATGACGAGTCGTCCTTCCTGGGCTTGACCAAGCGCCTGCGTGCGGGTTTGACCAAGGAAGATCTGCACATCGAAGGCTATGCAGTGAATTACCTGCAAGAGCCAATGCTGCTGTCGTTTGCCAAGGCCGCCCATCCAAGCCGTGTGCATCGTCCGGCGTATCCGGATTACGTTTCGATCCGTCAGATCGATGCGTCCGGCAAAGTCATCAAGGAATGCCGTTTCATGGGCCTGTACACCTCGTCGGTGTATGGCGAGAGCGTGCGGGAAATCCCTTACATCCGCCGCAAGGTCGCGGAAATCGAGCGTCGCTCGGGCTTCCATCCCAAGGCGCACCTGGGCAAGGAACTGGCGCAGGTAGTGGAAGTGCTGCCCCGCGATGACCTGTTCCAGACGCCGGTGGACGAGCTGTTCAACACCGTGATGTCCATCGTGCAGATTCAGGAGCGCAACAAGATCCGCGTGTTCCTGCGCAAGGACCCGTACGGGCGTTTCTGCTACTGCCTGGCTTACGTGCCTCGCGACATCTACTCCACCGAAGTGCGGCAGAAGATCCAGCAAGTGCTGATGGAGCGCCTCAAGGCCAGCGACTGCGAATTCTGGACGTTCTTCTCGGAGTCGGTGCTGGCCCGCGTGCAGCTGATTCTGCGGGTTGATCCCAAGGTCAATCTGAATATCGACCCTGTGCAGCTGGAGAACGAAGTCATCCAGGCGTGCCGCTCGTGGAAGGATGATTACTCCAGCCTGATCGTCGAGAGCTTCGGCGAAGCCCATGGCACCAACGTGCTGGCGGACTTCCCGAAAGGCTTCCCGGCCGGTTATCGCGAGCGTTTCGCCGCTCACTCTGCTGTAGTCGACATGCAACACCTGTTGAGCCTGACCGAAGCCAATCCGCTGGTGATGAGCTTTTATCAGCCGCTGTCCGGCGACAAGGCGCAGTTGCACTGCAAGCTGTATCACGCCGATACACCGCTGGCCCTGTCCGACGTGTTGCCGATCCTGGAAAACCTCGGCCTGCGAGTATTGGGCGAGTTCCCGTATCGCCTGCGTCACACCAATGGCCGCGAGTTCTGGATCCATGACTTCGCCTTTACTGCCGCCGAAGGTCTGGAAATCGACATCCAGCAACTCAACGACACCTTGCAGGACGCCTTTGTCCACATCGTGCGCGGCGATGCGGAAAACGATGCGTTCAACCGTCTGGTGCTGACCGCCGGTCTGCCGTGGCGCGACGTGGCGTTGCTGCGTGCTTATGCCCGTTACCTGAAGCAGATCCGCCTGGGCTTCGATCTGGGTTATATCGCCAGCACTCTGAACAACCATACGGACATCGCCCGTGAGCTGACCCGGCTGTTCAAGACCCGTTTCTATCTGGCACGCAAACTCACCACCGAAGACCTGGACGATAAACAACTGCGTCTGGAACAGGCGATTCTGTCGGCCCTGGACGATGTTCAGGTGCTCAACGAAGACCGCATCCTGCGTCGCTACCTGGACCTGATCAAAGCCACCCAGCGCACCAACTTTTACCAACCCGATGCCAACGGCCAGAGCAAGAGCTACTTCAGCTTCAAGTTCAACCCGCGACTGATCCCCGAGCTGCCAAAGCCGGTGCCGAAGTTCGAAATCTTCGTTTACTCGCCGCGTGTCGAAGGCGTGCACCTGCGCTTCGGCAACGTGGCCCGTGGCGGGTTGCGCTGGTCGGATCGTGAAGAAGACTTCCGTACCGAAGTGCTCGGCCTGGTGAAGGCCCAGCACGTGAAGAACTCGGTGATCGTGCCGGTGGGCGCCAAGGGCGGTTTCCTGCCGCGGCGTCTGCCGTTGGGTGGTAGCCGCGATGATATTCAGGCCGAGGGTATCGCCTGCTATCGCATCTTCATTTCGGGTCTGCTGGACATCACTGACAACCTGAAAGAGGGCGGCCTGGTACCCCCGGCCAACGTCGTGCGTCACGACGACGATGACCCGTACCTGGTGGTCGCCGCCGACAAAGGCACCGCGACTTTCTCCGACATCGCCAACGGCATTGCCATCGACTACGGCTTCTGGCTGGGCGATGCGTTCGCCTCGGGCGGCTCGGCCGGGTATGACCACAAGAAGATGGGCATTACCGCCAAGGGCGCCTGGGTCGGCGTGCAGCGTCATTTCCGTGAACGCGGTATCAACGTTCAGCAGGACAGCATCAGCGTGATCGGTATCGGCGACATGGCCGGTGACGTGTTCGGCAACGGCTTGTTGATGTCGGACAAACTGCAACTGGTCGCAGCCTTCAACCACCTGCATATCTTTATTGATCCAAACCCGGAGCCCGCCAGCAGCTTCGTCGAGCGCCAGCGCTTGTACGACCTGCCGCGTTCGTCGTGGATGGATTACGACACCAGCATCATGTCTGCCGGTGGCGGTATCTTCCCGCGCAGCGCGAAAAGCATCGCCATCACGCCGCAGATGAAAGAGCGCTTCGACATCAAGGCTGACAAGCTGACCCCCACCGAACTGCTCAACGCGCTGCTCAAGGCGCCGGTGGACCTGTTGTGGAACGGCGGTATCGGCACTTATGTGAAATCCAGCGAAGAAAGCCACGCCGATGTGGGCGACAAGGCCAACGACGCGTTGCGGGTCAACGGTGACGAACTGCGCTGCAAAGTGGTGGGTGAGGGCGGCAACCTGGGCATGACCCAGCTGGGTCGCGTTGAGTTCGGCCTTAACGGCGGCGGCTCCAACACTGACTTCATCGACAACGCCGCTGGCGTCGACTGCTCCGACCACGAGGTCAACATCAAGATCCTGCTCAACGAAGTGGTGCAGGCCGGCGACATGACCGAGAAGCAGCGTAACCAGCTGCTGGAAAGCATGACCGACGAAGTTGGCAATCTGGTATTGGGCAACAACTACAAGCAGACCCAGGCGCTGTCCATGGCGGCCCGTCGCGCCTACGAGCGGATTGCCGAATACAAACGCCTGATGGCTGATCTGGAAGCGCGGGGCAAACTGGACCGCGCTATCGAGTTCCTGCCTGCTGAAGAGCAGATCAACGAACGCGTGGCTGCCGGTCAGGGCCTGACGCGTCCAGAGCTGTCGGTATTGATTTCCTACAGCAAGATCGACCTTAACGAAGCGTTGCTGGAATCCCGTGTACCGGATGACGATTATCTGGCTCGGGACATGGAGACTGCCTTCCCGCCGTCATTGGGGGCCAAATTCTCCGACGCCATGCGTCAGCACCGCCTGAAACGTGAAATCGTCAGCACCCAGATCTCCAACGATCTGGTCAACCACATGGGCATCACCTTCGTGCAGCGGCTCAAAGAGTCCACTGGCATGAGTGCAGCCAACGTGGCGGGCGCTTACGTGATCGTGCGTGACATCTTCCACCTGCCGCACTGGTTCCGTCAGATCGAGGCGCTGGACTACAAGGTTCCGGCCGATATCCAGCTGGCTTTGATGGACGAACTGATGCGCCTGGGCCGTCGCGCCACGCGCTGGTTCCTGCGCAGCCGTCGCAATGAGCTGGATGCCGGGCGCGACGTGGGCCACTTCGGCCCGCACATCGCAGCGCTGGGTCTGAAGCTCGACGAACTGCTGGAAGGCGCGACCCGTGAAGTCTGGCAGACCCGCTATCAGGCGTACGTCGAAGCCGGTGTGCCGGAGTTGCTGGCCCGCATGGTTGCCGGGACCAGTCACCTGTACACCTTGCTGCCGATCATTGAGGCGTCTGACGTCACCGGGCAGAACGCTGCCGACGTGGCCAAGGCTTACTTCGCTGTGGGCAGTGCGCTGGATGTGACCTGGTACCTGCAACAGATCAGCAGCCTGCCAGTGGAAAACAATTGGCAAGCCCTGGCCCGTGAAGCGTTCCGCGATGACATCGACTGGCAGCAACGGGCGATCACCATCTCGGTTCTGCAAATGGCCGATGGCCCGGCAGACATCGAGGAGCGGTTGAACCTGTGGCTGGAACAGCACAGCGCAATGGTCGACCGCTGGCGTGCCATGCTGGTGGACATCCGCGCAGCAAGCGGCACCGACTACGCGATGTATGCCGTAGCCAACCGCGAGCTGCTGGACCTGGCCATGAGTGGACAAGCTGTCGCGGTTTGATGGTTTGACCCGGTGTTAATGAAAAGCCCTGCATCTTGAGATGTGGGGTTTTTTATTGGGCAGCACAAAGATGTATGTGGCTTTCTTGAAGGCCACCTATCACGGATCAGTAGAAGCTACAGGCCCAAGGGCCTCAACATCCGGGTCATATCCAGCAGAACACCGACAGCTGTCGAGAACATGCTCAGTGCTGGCGATCTCTCTGTTCTTGCTCATTGAGTTCCACCGGAACGCCATCTCTCATCTCCCGGGTTTCTGGAGCTCCAGGTTGATTTTGCAGCGTCGGGTCATACGAAAAAATCGGTTGGCTGTAATCAGTCTGGTCCATGCTCAATAACGGTAAAAATCGTCCAGTGTGAAGGAGGAATCGTCGCTGAATGTACTGGGTCTGAGCGAGGCTGGGTGAGTCTGGAAAATTGGCTTTATGCACCAATGCTTCTAGAGGAATTTCGTCGGGTATAGCCTGAGGCCATGCGGCGACCATGATTTCGTTATGCCCCCCCACACCTATCGTTAGCTGATTCCTGATATCAGTTAAAACGTTGAACTGCTCGGTGCTGTTAGTGAAGGCGCACCGACGGTCACTGACAGACCATCGCTCCACGCTTGTTATCCCCATCTCCTCGCAAACGCCGCGGAAGGTACAAGGGCTATCGGATCCGCTGGTGCCGGCATCGAACGGATAGCCGCAACGAACTGTAATCGGCGTAGCAGCAGGGGCAGCCGACTCTTTGAAAATCAACCCGGAGTAGCCAAACATCACTTCGATGGGTAAATCGTGGCGCAGAAAGGAAAAAGACACGCCATTGTTAGCGATGGAGCCCGGACTTGGGTTCCATGCTTCATAGTTGCTTGAAGCCCAAACGCCCCTTAGCAAAATGCCGTTGCAGTAAAACGCCGGTTTTCCATCAGCACAAATGGGTCGAGAATCCATATAGCGGTCATTTAACTCTGCTGCTACTTCATATCCGACATACAGCTGGTCAGCAACATCAAACGCAAAAACATTCTTCGCCTGGTCTGCCAAATTCATCTGTAGAACGGGTAGCCATAGGCCTGTCGCTTCGAAGTAGGCCAACTGGTCTCGCTGCGCGCCTGACAAGGAGTCTCTGACTCCCTTCTCGTACACAATCGCCTGCACTGGGAGCGCTTCCGGCCGAGCGTAGCCCCAGTTTTTGATCATCAGCAGATTGGCCGTGCTTGCCCAGCTTTCATTGATGCCTTCGTGGGCCTGGAGGCTGACGCGGAATCTCGCCGCAGTTTGGGTGCTCAGAGAGCACTGTCTTTTCCGGTCATTTTGCTGCGACGCAAAATGCTCCAGCCAGCCGCCGGCATCAGTGATGGTTGACGGGCACGAGCTTGGGTCCCCGGCGATCGGCTGGAAGTTCGACGTCGAAACGCAACCGTAGCCGAGCCAGTCAATACCTGGCTTCAGGTTAAAAGGGTAGGCGCAGAGCACATCGAGTTGAGGTTGTTGAGCAGTGCCTCTGTCGAGATCAGCGAACACGACTCCATTGTAATAAGGCAGTTGTCGGGTGCTGACGTCGGCCCGCAAGAAGGCAAAAGCTTCGGCCCCCAGCCTCATAGCCGTTGCGTCATGAAGCCAGAATGCAATGGACCTTTGTTCTCGGAATCCGCGAATCAATACGCCGCTGCACTTATAAGCGGGTGTTTGATCGGTGCATTCTGCGGGCGTCAATTTATAGCGAGCGTTCAGTCGGTCAGCCACGTCTGGGCCGTCAGCGGCGTGACTGGACAAGCACGTCAGGGTTAGCGAAATGCCCAATGCCATTAACAGGATGCTTGGTTTCATGATGGTTTCTCCCTGTTGATAACGCGAGCATCATTGCTCTTGCCACTTTTCTTCAAGTCAGCAGGCTCTTGGTTTTGGCACAACCCCGAGGGGAATCGAAAAGTTATTACGAGCTCCTCGCCGGTCAGTGTCTACTGTCAGAAATAACAGGTAGGAGCCAAATTCCGACCGATGGCTGACAGGTTGCTTGCGGTAGAACCCGAGCAGCAACGGGCGATCACCATCTCGGTTCTGCAAATGGCCGATGGCCCGGCAGACATCGAGGAGCGGTTGAACCTGTGGCTGGAACAGCACAGCGCAATGGTCGACCGCTGGCGTGCCATGCTGGTGGACATCCGCGCAGCAAGCGGCACCGACTACGCGATGTATGCCGTAGCCAACCGCGAGCTGCTGGACCTGGCCATGAGTGGACAAGCTGTCGCGGTTTGATGGTTTGACCCGGTGTTAATGAAAAGCCCTGCATCGTGAGATGTGGGGCTTTTTTTGGGGTCAGTTTCTCGAAGGCAGAAGCGCATCCCGGTAGGAGCCAACTTGTCGGCAAGACATTGGGCCTGCGTTGCCGTGAATATTAAGCCTCGCGAATAAGTTCGCTCCTGCCGCAGATCGCATTCCAGGAGGTCACGCGTCGTAAACACGGGGGCTCGCAGCGGCCGGGACAGTCACGCATATTCGTCGCCAGTGAAGTTGTTTTCGCGGCTGAAGCCGCTCTCATCAAACAAAAAAGATCCATTCGAATTGGAATGGTTTTTCCGTAGGAGCGCGCTTGCCCGCGATGCGGTGTGTCGCGAAAAGTGAGTTGACTGACCTGACGTCATCGCGGGCAAGCGCGCTCCTACAGGGATCAATGTCTGCTGCGCGGCAGCGGGGCGTCTGGACGACGGGTAATCTCCTGCCGATCGCATTCCCACTGTAGGAGCGAGCTTGCTCGCGATGATGTCGGTACAGGCAATATCCCAATAAAAAACCCCGTCACAAGGACGGGGTTCTTTTAACGCTATGTTGCGCTTTACGCTTGAACAACCGGGATCTTGGCGTTCGCAGCGACTTCACGGAACTCGGCGATCTGGTCGAAGCTCAGGTAGCGGTACACGTCCGCTGCCATAGTGTCGATCTGCTTCGCGTATTCCATGTACTCCTCAACGGTCGGCAGGCGACCCAGGATCGAGGCAACGGATGCCAGCTCGGCCGAAGCCAGGTAGACGTTCGCGCCATCGCCCAGACGGTTCGGGAAGTTACGGGTCGACGTGGAAACCACTGTCGAGTTCGGCTCAACCCGTGCCTGGTTACCCATGCACAGCGAGCAGCCCGGCATTTCCATGCGTGCGCCAGCTTTGCCGTAGATGCCGTAGTAGCCTTCTTCCGTCAGCTGGTGAGCATCCATCTTGGTTGGCGGCGACAGCCACAGGCGGGTTGGCAGCTGGCCCTTGACCTGATCCAGCAACTTGCCCGCAGCGCGGAAGTGGCCGATGTTGGTCATGCACGAACCGATGAACACTTCGTCGATCTTCTCGCCAGCAACGCTGGACAGCAGACGGGCGTCGTCCGGGTCGTTCGGCGCGCAGAGCACAGGCTCTTTGACGTCGGCCAGATCGATTTCGATGATTTCAGCGTATTCGGCGTCAGCATCGGCAACCATCAGCTCAGGGTTGGCAACCCAGGCTTCCATCGCTTGAGCGCGACGTTCCAGAGTCCGCACGTCGCCGTAGCCTTCGCCGATCATCCAGCGCAGCAGGGTGATGTTGGAGTTCAGGTACTCGGTGATCGACTCTTTCGACAGCTTGATGGTGCAGCCGGCAGCAGAGCGCTCAGCCGAAGCGTCGGACAGTTCGAATGCCTGCTCGATGCTCAGGTCATCAAGGCCTTCGATCTCCAGGATGCGACCGGAGAAAGCGTTTTTCTTGCCTTTCTTCTCAACTGTCAGCAATCCCGACTGGATAGCGAAGTAAGGAATGGCATGAACCAGGTCACGCAAGGTGATGCCAGGTTGCATCTTGCCTTTGAAGCGCACCAGGATCGATTCCGGCATGTCCAGCGGCATAACGCCGGTGGCAGCAGCAAATGCAACCAGACCGGAACCGGCCGGGAAGGAGATGCCCATCGGGAAACGGGTGTGGGAGTCACCACCGGTGCCGACGGTGTCCGGCAGCAGCATGCGGTTCAGCCAGCTGTGGATGATGCCGTCGCCCGGACGCAGGGAAACGCCGCCACGGGTCATGATGAAGTCAGGCAGCGTGTGGTGCGTGGTGACGTCGATCGGTTTTGGATAAGCAGCGGTGTGGCAGAAAGACTGCATGACCAGATCGGCGGAGAAACCCAGGCAAGCCAGGTCTTTCAGTTCGTCGCGGGTCATTGGGCCGGTGGTGTCTTGCGAACCCACGGTGGTCATTTTCGGTTCGCAGTAGGTGCCTGGACGCACACCTTTGCCTTCCGGCAGACCGCACGCCTTGCCGACCATTTTCTGCGCCAGGGTGTAACCCTTGGTGCTCTCGGCCGGAGGCTCCGGCAGCTTGAACAGATCGGTTGGACCCAGACCCAGTTCGGCGCGAGCCTTGTCAGTCAGACCACGGCCGATGATCAGCGGGATACGGCCGCCAGCACGAACTTCGTCCAGCAGAACCGGAGTCTTCATTTCGAAGGTGGTCAGGACTTCATCGGTGCCGTGCTTGCAGACTTTGCCAGCATGCGGGTACAGGTCGATCACGTCGCCCATGTGCATGTTGCTGACGTCGAATTCGATTGGCAGTGCGCCAGCATCTTCCATGGTGTTGTAGAAGATCGGAGCGATTTTGCTGCCGAAGCAGAAACCGCCAGCGCGCTTGTTCGGCACGTAAGGAACGTCGTCGCCGAAGAACCACAGAACCGAGTTGGTCGCGGATTTACGCGAAGAGCCGGTGCCGACCACGTCGCCTACATAGGCAATCGGGAAGCCCTGGCCGCGCATTTCTTCGATCTGCTTCATCGGACCGATGGAGCCTTGTACATCCGGAACAATACCGTCACGGGCCATTTTCAGCATGGCCAGGGCGTGCAGCGGGATGTCAGGACGGGACCATGCATCCGGGGCAGGGGACAGGTCGTCAGTGTTGGTTTCACCGGTGACTTTGAACACGCGCAGGCTGATTTTGTCAGCCAGGGTCGGACGCTTTTTGAACCACTCGCCGTCAGCCCAGGATTGCAGCACGGCTTGAGCATTGGCGTTGCCGTTCTTGGCTTTTTCAGCGACGTCATGGAACGCGTCGAACATCAGCAGGGTGTGCTTCAGTTGTTCAGCAGCAACCGCCGACAATTCCGCGTCGTCGAGCAGGTCGACCATGGTCACGATGTTGTAGCCGCCTTGCATGGTGCCGAGCAGTTCAACAGCGCGCTTTTTGTCGATCAGTGGCGAGGTGACTTCGCCCTTGGCCAGGGCAGACAGGAAACCGGCTTTGACGTAGGCAGCTTCGTCAACGCCAGGTGGAATGCGATTGGTGATCAGATCGACAAGGAAAGCTTCTTCGCCAGCCGGGGGATTCTTCAGCAGCTCGATCAGGCCTGCAGTTTGTTCGGCGTTAAGCGGCTGGGGCACGATACCCTGGGCGGCACGCTCTTCGATGTGTTTACGGTAGGCTTCAAGCACAGTATTACCCTCATCAGTGGTCCCAAATGGGTGTCCGGGACGCTCATCCAGCAATTGCCTGAAAGCCTGCACGACGAAACTTTTTGAGTTCCTTGGTCAGGGTTTCGGCAATTCCTTACAGAAGCTGTTTTCAAAGTTTTACGCCTGCAGGACGGCTGATGAGTGTTGACGAGGGCTTGAAACCTGCGTCAACACCGGACTGCGGGGTTACTTTGACTGTGCTCGTGACGCTTTGAAAACAGCTTCCAACGGACATTGGCGCCTTAAAAGGCTCGCTGATTCTACGGCAAAAACTCTGCGAAGGTAAGTTAGCCCTACACCTTCGGGGGTGAACACGGTTAGACAAAGGGCTAATATGCGCGCTCGTTCTCGCCTGTCGTTGCCTTGCCTGCCATGCCAAATCAAATCATCAAAACGCCCTGCGTCGGCCTTTGCTCCACCGTTTACGGGGATCTGGTGTGCCGTGGCTGCAAGCGTTTCCACCATGAAGTGATCAATTGGAATGGCTACGACGAGGCCGAGAAAAGAGCGGTGTGGCTGCGCCTTGAGCAACTGCTGGTCCAGGTCATGACCGCCAAGCTGGAGGTGTTCGATGCCGGCAAGCTGCGTCAGCAACTGGAGCTGCGCAAGATCCGCTTCGTGCCCAATCAGTCGGAATATTGCTGGGCTTATCAACTGATTGCCCGTGGTGCGCGGGTTATCAGCAATATAGAGGCCTATGGTCTGGCACTGCTGCCGGAGTTTCGTGACTGGCCATTGCCGGATCTGCGCGACGCCATTGATCGGGAATTCTTCCTGCTGTCCGAGGCCCATTACGAGCGCTATATCGCGCCGGGCTTCCTCAAGGATGCTTTTGGCAGCTAGCGGGGCGGTTGGATGCAAACCCCGTTCAAGCGATAATGCCCGCCAGTTTCCGGAGCGCTTATGTCTGAACCCATCGAAAACCATCCCGTTGACGCCATCCTTGACGCCAGCGGCCTCAATTGCCCAGAGCCGGTGATGATGCTGCACCAGAAGGTCCGTGACCTTCAGGCTGGTGGCTTGCTCAAGGTCATCGCGACTGACCCGTCGACCCGCCGCGATATTCCCAAGTTCTGCGTATTCCTGGGCCATGATCTGGTGGATCAGCAGGCTGCGGATGGCACCTTCCTGTACTGGATTCGCAAGAAGCTGGATTGATCTTGATCCGAAGGGCGAACGCGGAACTCGTGGGAGCGAGCTTGCTCGCGAAAGCAGGCGCATAGCTCACACAGATATTCTGGATGTACCGGACCCTTCGCGAGCAAGCTCGCTCCCACAGGGACCGCGTTTCAGTCCAGAAGCCTATGTAGCTTTCTATCCGCAACGATCAATGCCTACACTGCCGCCGACTTCAGGGAGTACACCATGCGAATTGTTGCTGACGAAAATATTCCGCTGCTCGATGCTTTTTTTGCCGATTTCGGGGAAATCACGCGTTTGCCCGGCCGCTCCATTGATCGGGCTGCGGTCGCTGACGCGGACGTTCTGCTGGTGCGCTCGGTGACCCCGGTCACTCGCGAGTTACTCGAAGGCAGCGCGGTACGCTTTGTCGGCACTTGCACGATCGGCACCGATCATCTGGATCTGGATTATTTCCAGGAGGCGGGCATCCAGTGGTCCAGCGCGCCGGGCTGCAATGCCCGTGGGGTCGTGGATTACGTGCTTGGCAGCCTGCTGACTCTGGCGGAAATCGAAGGTGCTGACCTGACGCAGCGTACTTACGGCGTGGTTGGTGCAGGACAAGTGGGCGGTCGGCTGATCAAGGTATTGCAGGGGCTGGGCTGGAATGTACTGGTTTGCGACCCGCCAAGGCAGGCGGCAGAAGGAGGTGATTACGTCAGCCTCGACGAAATCCTTCAGCGTTGCGATGTGATCAGTCTGCACACGCCCCTGACCAAAACTGGTGATCAGCCGACCTGGCATCTGTTCGATGCACCGCGGCTGCAACAGCTCAAACAGGGTAGTTGGTTGATCAATGCCAGCCGTGGCCCGGTGGTGGACAACATCGCCTTATACGAAACCCTGCTGGACCGCGAGGACTTGCAAGCCGTGCTGGATGTCTGGGAAGGCGAGCCAATCGTGAACGAGGCGCTGGCCGATCTGTGCGTGATCGCGACCCCACACATTGCCGGCTACAGCCTTGACGGCCGCCAGCGGGGCACCTCGCAGATCTATCAGGCACTTTGTGCTCATCTGGGGATGACCGCGCAGATCAGCCTCGCCGATCTGTTGCCAAAGCCATGGCTGGCGCAAGTCACGCTGGATGCCGGTACTGACTCTGCCTGGGCGTTGAGCACGTTGTGCCGTGGCGTATATGATCCGCGTCGCGACGATGCGGATTTTCGCCGCAGCCTGGTGGGTGAGTTGAGCCAGCCGCTGGCCTTTGACCTGCTGCGCAAGAACTACCCGCCACGCCGTGAAATCGAAGGCTTGAGCGTGCGTATCGAAGGGCAGTCCGAGGCGCTGGAGCAACTGGTGTCAGCGCTGGGAGCGAGGCTCGTCACCGCGAACTGACTTCAGGGTGACGAACGTCAGGCAGAAAAAACCCGACTTGGCGTCGGGTTGTAAAATCGGGCAGTCGCCCAATCCTGTTCTTAATCTTGTTTGTTTGGAGCTACCCAGTTTTTGTCGCATTCCTGACATGCCGCCTGAACCATTTCTTCAGTAATCAGGATTTCGCGCCCGTCTTTATCGAGGATCGCGCCACCGACTGGCAGTTGCGGATTGGCTCGTACGACCGGGACTTGATTGCTGTTGTCTTGCAAGCTCATGGCCTGTCTCCTTCATCAGGTGTTTAGTGTATCCACGCTTGATGAATCCGCCGTGACATCACTCAGCACATCAAACGCCTTTTACTCCACCAGAATCGGCAGAAAATCGCCAGCCTTCACCGATGACGTTCGTCACCTGTCGGGTTCGCCAACGATCACATCTATGCTGACTGGCCCTTAGCGCCAGAGTTCATTAGCCGCCGCTGTACGGTAACCGCCAAAGCCTGGCTTTATGGGTGTAGGCTTTGCTGCTTCAGCCTTTGCAGCAGGTTCACTTTCATGGCTTCATTGCTTTCCGGTCGCCAGCGTCAGGCCATCCGTCTTGCCGCCCGTTTTGTTGCGCCTTACCGCTGGCAGGCCATGGGTGCGTTGCTTGCCCTGATCGTCACAGCCGGTATCACCCTGTCCATGGGGCAGGGCATCAAGTTGATGGTTGATGAGGGTTTTGTGACTCGCTCCCCGCAGCTGCTCAATCAGTCCATTGGCCTGTTCATGATGCTGATACTTGGCCTGGCGGTGGGCACCTTCATGCGCTTCTATCTGGTTTCGTGGATTGGCGAGCGGGTGGTGGCGGATCTGCGCAAGAAGGTGTTCGATCATCTGGTCGATCTGCATCCAGGCTTCTATGAAAATAACCGCAGCTCTGAAATTCAGTCCCGGCTGACCGCTGATACCACGCTACTGCAATCGGTGATCGGCTCATCGCTGTCGATGTTCCTGCGCAACGCCCTGATGGTGATCGGCGGCATCGCGTTGCTGTTTATCACCAATCCCAAGCTCACCAGTATCGTGGTCGTTGCCCTGCCACTGGTGCTTGCGCCGATTCTGATTTTTGGTCGTCGGGTGCGCAGCTTGTCCCGGGAAAGCCAGGACCGGGTGGCAGATGTCGGCAGTTACGTTTCCGAGGCGTTGGGGCAGATCAAGACGGTTCAGGCCTACAACCATCAGCAGCAGGACAAGCAACGCTTTGCCCGCACCGCTGAAGACGCGTTCCAGACAGCTCGCAAGCGCATTCTGCAGCGTTCTTGGTTGATTACCCTGGTGATCGTTCTGGTCCTGGGCGCGGTGGCAGTGATGTTGTGGGTCGGCGGTATGGACGTGATCGACGGGACGATCTCCAGCGGCGAGCTGGCGGCGTTCGTGTTTTACGCGCTCATCGTAGGCAGTGCCTTTGGCACGCTGAGCGAGGTGATTGGCGAGCTGCAACGGGCGGCTGGCGCGGCGGAGCGGATCTCCGAGTTGCTGCAGGCAAAAAGCGAGATCACACCGCCCGAGAGCAACGCACTGCGTCTGCCGGAGCGGGTAGACGGTCGGCTTGAGCTGGAGGTGGTGAGTTTCGCTTATCCGTCCCGGCCTGAACGCAACGCTGTGGATAACCTGACCTTGAGCATCAATCCAGGAGAAACCCTGGCCTTGGTGGGCCCTTCAGGGGCAGGGAAATCGACATTGTTTGATTTGTTGCTGCGCTTTTACGATCCACAGCAAGGCCGGATTTTGCTTGAGGGGCTGCCTATCGCGCAGTTGGACCCGGCTGACCTGCGCAGATGCTTCGCCTTGGTGTCCCAGACTCCGGCGCTGTTTTTCGGCAGCGTTGAAGAAAACATTCGCTATGGCAAACCCGGCGCCACGTCGGAGCAGGTCGAAGCTGCCGCACGTATCGCCCACGCCCATGAGTTCATTCTGCAAATGGCTGACGGCTACCAGACTCATCTGGGCGACGGTGGCCTGGGGTTATCCGGGGGGCAGCGACAACGGCTGGCCATCGCCCGGGCGTTGCTGGTGGATGCGCCGATTCTGCTACTGGACGAAGCCACCAGCGCGCTGGATGCGCAAAGCGAGCACCTGATCCAGGAAGCATTGCCGAGTTTGATGAAGGGGCGAACCACCCTGGTGATCGCGCATCGGTTGGCGACGGTACAGAACGCGGACCGGATAGCGGTAATTGATCAGGGGCGTCTGGTGGCAATTGGCACGCACCGGCAATTGATCGCCAGCAACCCGCTTTATGCACGGTTGGCGGCGTTGCAGTTTAGTGTTCAGGGGGAAGTGGTTTGACAGTGTTAATGGCGGTGAACCAATCGCGGGCAAGCACCGCTCCCACAGGGGAATGCGATCTCATGTGGGAGCGGTGCTTGCCCGCGATAGGGTCGACACAAAAAGTCGTTATGACTCAGCGGTACTCGCACAGATAAGCAGTATCCACAGCTACTTTCAGCTGGAATTTGCTGTTGGCCGGTACATTGAACTGGTCGCCGGTGGCGAAGGTTTCCCAGTCGCTGCTGTCTGGCAGTTTCACGCTCAGGCTGCCGGAGATGACATGCATGATTTCCCGCTGCGCAGTGCCGAACTCGTATTCCCCGGCGGCCATGACACCGATGGTGGCCTGACCTTCCGCCTGACTGAACGCAATGGATTTAACGGTGCCGTCGAAGTATTCGTTGACTTTGAACATGGCGATTCCTCGAAAGTGGGCTGAAAAGGGGGCGGCCAGTATGCCCAAGCTTTAAAACCCCGTCATCAGCTTTAGGCCGGGCATTTCACTCAATTGGGCAGAATCAGCGGCAGCAATCGCGCGGTGTTGCGAGCGTCAACCAGGGCGCGATGTTGCTGCCCGCTGAACTGCATTCCCGCCAGCTGCAGAGCGCCATTCAAGCCGGGGGCGCGCTGCAATTGACGCGCCTGAGCGAAGCGCTGCTTAAGGTTGACGTGGGGCAGGGTGGTGAGAATGCTGGTCAACTGATGCTGACGCCATTCCAGCTCCAGCTGCTGGCGATCGTAGTCGCCCCAGCTTGCCCAGCCGACGATTCGCGCCCGATGATGCCCAAGCCAGCGCTCGAACATCGGCCAGACCTCGGTCAGCGGCGCTGCGCTATCGATACTGCTCTGGCTGATGTGCGTCAGCTCCCGACAGAAATTCGTCAACAGCGGCCGCCGCACTGGCCGCACGAAACGCTCGAAGTGATCCAGCTCGCGTCCGTCCTGATTGACCAGGGTGGCGCCGATTTCGATGACCTCCATTTCCGCCACGGGCCAGCCACCTTCCTCGGTCGTGGCCTCCAGATCAATCACCAACCAGTGCGGCATGTGAAGCTCCTATCCCAGAGTCGTTAATCCATTTCGAGCTAGCGTAGCCACATTCAGTCATTGACGTCCAACCGCGGGAACCTGGCATTACTGATAACCGCTCCTGACTGACGTTTTGTCTTGGCTGGCTAATACATCGACACTCGATCCGTCCATCGGTGCCCTGATGATGGCACTCAGTGAAAATTGAGCCATCTTTCTACCTTTGGTTAATTGTCTATTTGGTCAAAAAAGCCTACGGTATCTGATTTTCAGGGGTGCGCAGTCTTGAAGTCTTTGTCTGTGCAAATGGGGTGGCGAGCCTTGATGGCCGTGGTCGCCGCGACGCTGGCCATGCAGGCCAGCGCTGTGCAAGTGGTACGCATCGGTGCCGCACATTTTCCGCCTTATACCATCCGCCCCGAACGTGGCGCCGATACCGGGCTTTTACCCGAATTGGTCGCAGCGCTTAATGAGGTGCAGAAGGATTTCCAGTTTGTTCTGGTGCCTACCTCGATCCCCAGGCGCTTCCGGGATTTCCAGCAGGGGCGCATCGATATGGCGATCTTCGAAAACCCCGACTGGGATTGGCAGCACATTCCCCACGAAACCGTGGACATGAAGCTTGAAGACGCCGAGATTTTCGTCACGCGTAGGGCACCGGGGCGCGGGCAAAGCTATTTCGATGAGCTCAAAGGCAAGCGCCTTGCGCTGTTCAGCGGCTATCACTACGCATTCGCTCAGTTCAATGCGGACCCCAAATACCTGGCCGAGAAATTCAACGCTACCCTGACTTACTCCCATGACAGCAACTTGCTGATGATCCTGCGGGATCGAGCGGATATCGCCCTGGTCACCCGCTCATATCTCAGCGACTTCATGGCGCGCAATCAGGAACAAGCCCGTCAGTTGCTGGTATCGGACCGAATCGATCAGACCTATCGGCATTTCGCGCTCCTGCGCCCGCAATCTCCCATCAGTGGCGTGCAATTCGACGCGATGCTGCAGCAGCTGCGTGACAACGGACAAATGCTGAAGATCTTCCAGCCGTTCCGCATCGCCGTGCTGCCCATGGACAGTTCCCGTGCGGTCGCCGGGGACAGAGTTCAGGAGTCTCGCTGAATAAGCTTTTCAACAAACAAGGCGGCGCATCTCATGCACCGCCTTGGGCGTTTTCAGCGGTCCTTGGCTTCTTTGGCATCCATCTCGGCATTGCGCTCGTGGACACGTTTGAGCTGTTCTTCGGTCAGCGGAACCTTCTGTGCTGATTGACGCAGCATCATCAAGCCTCCGACGATCGAGCCAATCGCAACCAGCAAAATCAACCAGGCATACCAGGGCATAAGGTTCTCCTTTTATGTCACCGTTTGAGCAGCGCGGCTGCTCAATGGTTCAAGTGTAGTCCTATGCCTTTTGTACTGGATGCCTCTTTTAAGGGCTGCGATTTACAGGCCGGTCAGCATGGCATCAGCCGGGGCGTCGGCCCGGGATTGCGCGGTCAGGCTGAAGTAGATGAAGCCTACGGCCATGAAGCCCAGAAAGATCAGACCGATCAGCATGTTGAACCAGGCCATGGCGATCAGGCATACCACAGCCAGCGCCAGAGCGATGCCGGGTACGATCGGGTAACCTGGCGCGCGGAAGGTGCGTTCCAGCAGCGGCTCGGTTTTGCGCAGTTTGAACAGGCTGAGCATGCTCATGATGTACATCACGATGGCGCCGAACACGGCCATGGTGATCATCGCTGCGGTGAGGGTCATGCCGCTCAGGTTGATCAGGCCGTCGCTGTAGATCGCAGCGATGCCGATCACGCCGCCCGCGATGATGGCGCGGTGGGGTGTCTGGAAGCGGGAAAGTTTCGCCAGGCCGGAGGGCAGGTAACCCGCGCGCGCCAGGGCGAAGAACTGCCGCGAGTAACCCAGAATGATCCCGTGGAAGCTCGCCACCAGACCGAAAAGGCCGATCCAGACCAACATGTGCAACCAGCCAGAACTTTCCCCGACCACGGTTTTCATGGCTTGCGGCAGCGGATCGTTGATGTTCGACAGTGTGCGCCAGTCGCCGACGCCGCCCGCGAAGAACATCACGCCCATGGCCAGGATCACCAGGGTGAGAATGCCGCTGATGTAAGCCTTCGGGATGGTGCGTTTGGGGTCTTTGGCTTCTTCGGCAGCCATGGCGGCACCTTCGATGGCCAGGAAGAACCAGATGGCGAACGGGATGGCGGCAAACATGCCGGCAATCGCTCCAGGCCCGAAAGTGCTCGAACCTGCCCAGCCATTGAGAGCAAAGTTGCTGAAGCTGAAGGCTGGCGCGACCACGCCCATGAACACCAGCAATTCGGCTACAGCCAGTACGCAGACCACCAGCTCAAAGGTTGCGGCCAGCTTTACGCCGAGAATGTTCAGGGTCATGAATACGATGTAGGCACCGACCGCAGCGTGTTTGGGGTCCAGAGCCGGGAACTGCACATTCAGGTAAGCACCGATGGCAAGGGCAATGGCCGGAGGCGCGAAAACAAATTCGATCAGCGTGGCCAAGCCAGCAATCAGTCCGCCTTTTTCACCAAAAGCCCGGCGGCTATAGGCAAATGGCCCGCCTGCATGGGGAATTGCAGTGGTCAGCTCGGTAAAGCTGAAAATGAAACAGGTGTACATCGCCGCGACCATCAGCGAGGTCACGAGGAACCCCAGGGTCCCGGCCACACCCCAGCCATAGCTCCAGCCAAAATATTCGCCCGAGATCACCAGACCGACCGCGATCCCCCACAGGTGCAGCGTGCCCAGCGTGGGCTTGAGTTGCGTAGTCATTTTCGTCTCCCTGATTCGATCAAAGCGTCGAAACATCCTGTTGCAGTCACCATGCCAGCCAGCGAACCACTGTCGTATTGGTCCAGAAAACGTCGTTTGTAGAACCGTTCTCGTTTGCAGGGCGTAGGATGGTGCAGCTTTGGTGCGTGAAAGTATTTGCAGCGTCTGATTTAGGGCGCGTTCATGGCGCTGTATCGGTTCAGCTCGGCGGATCGATTACCGTCTGCCGACAGGTTCGGCTACAATGCGCGCCGATTTCGACCTACCAGAGAACCCCGCTCATGTCCGTCTGCCAGACTCCTATCATCGTCGCCCTGGATTTCCCGACCCGTGACGCCGCTTTGAAGCTGGCCGATCAGTTGGATCCGAAACTTTGCCGGGTAAAAGTCGGCAAAGAGCTGTTCACCAGTTGTGCGTCGGACATCGTGGAAACCCTGCGAAACAAGGGTTTCGAAGTGTTCCTCGACTTGAAATTTCATGACATTCCCAATACCACCGCGATGGCCGTGAAGGCTGCCGCCGAGATGGGCGTGTGGATGGTCAATGTGCATTGCTCTGGTGGCCTGCGCATGATGGCGGCCTGCCGAGAAGTGCTTGACCAGCGCACCGGTCCGCAGCCGTTGCTGATCGGCGTAACGGTGCTGACCAGCATGGAGCGCGAGGACCTGGCCGGGATCGGTCTGGATGTCGATCCGCAGGTGCAAGTACTGCGGCTGGCCGCCCTGGCCGAGAAAGCCGGGATGGACGGCCTGGTGTGTTCAGCGCTGGAAGCCCAGGCACTCAAAGCTGCGCATCCTGCGCTGCAACTGGTCACGCCGGGTATTCGCCCTAGCGGCAGCGCCCAAGATGATCAACGCCGTATTCTGACCCCGCGTCAGGCGCTGGATGCTGGTTCCGACTATCTGGTGATCGGTCGCCCGATCAGCCAGTCCGCCGACCCAGCCAAAGCGCTGGCGGCGGTGGTGGCTGAGTTGGCGTTGTAACACCCTGCGGGAATCGCGATCCCCGTTGGAGCGAGGCTTGCCCGCGAATCAGGCGCTGCGGTGTCTCAGCCACACCGCGTCATCGTTCATCGCGGGCAAGCCCCGCTCCCACAGGTTCGGTGAGCCTCTGTAGGAGCGAGCTTGCTCGCGATGGCGGTGTGTCAGACAGACCGCTATCGCTGGCCTCGTAACCTCGGTGAGCTCCTACAGGGCACCGGGCATATTTCGATGCTGTAGGAGCTGTTGCAGGCTGCGAACGAGGGTTTTGCGTATTGCGCTTCTACACCTTCAACACCAACTTGCCAAAATTCTCGCCCTTGAACAGCTTCTGCAGGGTTTCCGGGAAGGTCTCCAGACCATCGACGATGTCTTCACGGCTCTTTAGCTTGCCCTCGATCATCCAGCCCGCCATTTCCTTGCCTGCGGCAGCAAACTGGCTGGCGTAGTCCATGACCACGAAGCCCTCCATGCGTGCGCGATTGACCAATAGCGAAAGGTAGTTACTCGGGCCTTTGATTACGGTGGTGTTGTTGTACTGGCTGATGGCTCCGCAAATGACCACGCGAGCCTTGGGCGCCAGTCTGCTGAGTACGGCGTCGAGAATGTCGCCACCGACGTTGTCGAAATACACGTTCACACCGTTCGG
>Ga0247731_1000126_pt1 | contig 23276 bp, 19 predicted proteins | sample UWRJL088202R2_FD_180938 | JGI IMG/M metagenome (GOLD analysis project Ga0247731, IMG submission 180938) | Plant litter microbial communities from Arlington Agricultural Research Station in Wisconsin, United States - UWRJ-L088-202R-2 | ecosystem: Environmental > Terrestrial > Plant litter >...
CAAAAATAAATACAACCTAAATATAATTGTATCCTCTATAAGTATGTGATTTGAAAGATGATTTTTATCTTCAAATGCTAAAGATATAGGTGTTTTATATTTAATATATGCATTATTTGCAGGTTTAATAGGTACTGCCTTTTCTGTTTTGATCAGATTAGAGTTGTCAGGGCCCGGTGTTCAGTTTATTGCTGATAATCAATTATATAACAGTATTATTACTGCTCATGCTATAATAATGATATTTTTTATGGTCATGCCAGCTTTAATAGGAGGTTTTGGTAATTTCTTACTTCCATTAGGATTAGGAGGTCCTGATATTAATCTCTGATGTAGTATCGTGAGTAAATCGAGGAAAGTTTACTTCGTCGTAAATCTCACTTAGTCGTTATTAATCGGAAAATGGTTTAGCAAAACACGATTTTATATATAACGGCCGGACATGGTGAAAACGGTTAACAACACCTTAGTTGAAGACCGTCGGTGGCTAAGCACATCGTTACAGATTGGTTCACCTACGTAGAGCTGAAATGCTCGCGAATGTACAGTCGGAACTTAGGATCCATTTTTTTATCGCCCTCCCCTTTATTTAAAATAAATTACTAGAAAAAAATTAGGGAGCGCAAAAAATGAATTGGTGCTCAAGGTTCTTATTAATAAATATATTAGTTATTCATCAATAAATTGAAAAATAAATAAATACAAACAATAAGGAAGTGTTCAGATCACGAGTAAAGCACCTGTGGGTAACCCACTTCAAATAACTAAGTTTGGGCAAAACAAAAAATAAATTATTTACCCCGATTTAATCCAAATGACCGTTTTACTAACTCAAGGAAATATTCAACAGTGTCATCAAAGGACAAGGACTCCGGCCCTTGATGCTTTCTTGGTTCTTACTTGGCAGGTTTATATGAAGGTGATGGACATATATTTATCAGCAGTCCTAAGTCTAAAAAGGCAATTTTTTCAATATCTATAACTTTTAATTTAAAAGATTTACCTTTAGCTGAACATTTAAAGGATGCTACAGGCTTTGGTTGAATTAGGATTAAAAAAAAAGAGAATGCTTGTGTATTAGTTTTCCACACAATTGATGGGGTTATATATGTTGTTTCTTTAATGAATTCTTATTTACGAACACCTAAACTATCTAAATTCAATGATCTTATTGATACTATAAATATTAAAAGAAATTTAAATATTAATAAGTATCCAGTTAACTCTGGTGATTTAAGTAGTGATAGTTGATTTGCAGGTTTTGTGGATGCAGACGGAAGTTTTGGAATAATAAATGATCAAAAGGCTCTAGATGCCGCAGGAAAAATCACAAGAAAAAGAAGAGTTGCTTGTAGACTTAGAATTGAGCAACGAATGTTTGATCCTATTACTAAAGAAAGCTATGAACCTATCTTTAAAAAAATAGCTTCGTTTTTAGGTATAAACTTAGCCATAGTAAAACGAAACAATGGTAATGAATACTTTAACATTACTGCCAAAAGTAGAGAAAGTATAACTACTGTGAAAAATTACTTTAGTACATACCCTTTATTTAGTTCTAAATATTTAGATTACAAGAATTGAGAACAAGTAGTGGTGTTAATACTTAAACAAACACACTATGAAGAAACTAATCTTGTTTTAATAGAAGAATTAAAAACAAGTATGAACAATAGTAGAACAACCTTCGATTGAAAACACTTAGATCGTATTCAAAGAAGGCCGGGGAATAAACTAGGTAAAGAAAAGGGACCCATTGTAATAGGAGAGAAAAGTATTTACGGAGATAACAGCTTGCTATGCTCTGTATCGCAAAGCAACACTAGATCTAGCCAAGGGAGTTATCTAGCCGGTTTATTCGAAGGTGATGGACATATTTGAATATCCAAAAATTTAACTAAGAAAAAACATAATCCTAGATTTTGTATTACTTTTAGTTTAAAAAATGAACCATTAGCTAAAAAACTGCTAGGTATAATACAGTATGGACACATATCATATAAACTTAAAGAGAATGCTTGTGTATTAACGGTTTCTCCTGTAAAGGGGCTTAAAAGACTAGTTAGTTTGCTTAATGGGGAATTAAGAACGCCAAAAATAAGCCAACTTTATCTTTTAATAGACTGGTTAAACCAAAACCATGGATCAAACATTCATAAACTGCCTATTAAACTCGGTAGTTTAAGCAATGATAGTTGATTAGCGGGTTTTGTGGATGCAGATGGTAGTTTTTCTATACAACATACTAAAAAAGAAGGTGGAGCTCAATTTTTTTTAAAAAAAAATGGAAAAGTATCTTGTAGATTAAGAATAGAACAAAGAATGATAGAACCTAAAACTAATGCGAGCTACTTCGGGATTATGAGTGAAATTGCTGGCTTCTTAAATTGTAAACTTTTAACTAAAAAACAGCTATCTACAGACAATGAATATTACACTTTAGCAGCAACAAGTCGTAACTCCTTGATAATTATTACTAGTTATTTCGAAGCTTTTCCTTTATTCACTTCTAAACATCTAGATTACCTTGACTGGAGTAAAGCGGTTAAATTAATCTTAAGTAATGAGCATTACACAGATGCTAATCTCTTAGTTATAGACCACTTGAAAAGTAAAATGAACAGATCTAGAACAGAGTTTAGTTGAGACCATTTAGATAAATTACTTATCTCATTGTAAACATAAATCTTTTCCTCTTCGCGTTTTTTTATTTTACATTGTAAAAGAATAAAAAAACCGTTACAATAAAAAAGGGAATGCCGTGGAGATCTGTAAATATCTTCATTATGACTACGCTATATGCACAGAATATCTCGAATAGTGGTAGCTAGCTACCAGTTAACAGATACATAGACACCTAAGGTAGGTAAATACTGATTAATTTACCTACAAAGTTTTTGTTAAAATATGACTGAATTAGTCGTAATACTTATGTATACGTGGGGAGAATGTGCAGGAAACCAAAGTAATTTAGTCAAATAAATTATTAGTGGGATCCTCAGAGACTACACGCGAAGCTCCCGTCTTAGTATGGGATGAAGACATAGTCCGTCCAGGTAGGAAACTACTTCTACAATGGAGTTGAATAACCAACTTTGTAGGATTAAAAGTAAATTTTGCTTTTAATCGGTGAAAGATTCCCTAGACTTAATAATATTAGTTATTTATCTTTAATTCCTAGTATCGTATTATTCTTATTTGCAGGTGGAATAGAGAATGGGGTAGGTACAGGTTGAACTCTTTACCCTCCTGCCGATTGATGTGGGACATCATTCATGTGGGAAGAACGACCAAACTCCGGGGACACCCTAGAACTTCTGGTACCAAGCTATAGCCGAAAGGCTGTAAGTGGATGAACTAATCACTCATGTATGGTAACAAGTCAGAAGGCTTCTGAAAAGAATGTGGGCAATCGCGGATCTAAGTCAGTAATATTACCAAATATTACTGTAAAAGAGCAACGAGTAGACGGTCGTTGGTGCACTAATTTAATGCACTTAAGATGTACTCTAATGGGTTTCGAAAGAAACTATCGAGTCAAAATCCCTTCTAATCAAGTTCTTAAAATACGTCACTATTCTTCAATCACAATACCTGGACAATCTTGCGATCTTAACCCTTGATTTGTTACAGGGTTCACAGATGCTGAAGGTTCTTTCATGATTAGAATTAGAAACAGCCCTAGATATAAGACTGGTTGAATGGTGGTAGCTTTGTTTTCTATCACTCTGGACCAAAAAGATTATCATATTTTGCAAGCACTTAAATCTTATTTTGGGGGAGGAAATATATGAAAGGATGGAAAATCTACCTATAAATTCAAAATCGAGTCTCTAGAACTAATTATGAAAGTAGTATTACCTCACTTTGATAAATACCCTTTAATAACTAAAAAGCTAGCAGATTATCTTCTCTTTAGATCTGTAGTTGAGTTGATGGAAGGTAAGGAACATTTAACCATGAAAGGGCTTCAAAAAATTGCATCCATTAAAGCTTCCTTAAACAATGGTTTAACAGATGAACTAAAAGCAGCTTTTCCTGTGTTAAATCCTGTAGCGAGACCATTAGTGGAAATTCCAGAAATTCTTCCTGAACAATGAATAAGTGGATTTACATCAGGAGAAGGGTGTTTCAAGATTACGTTAAGCAAATCTTTAACTAATAAAGCCGGATTTCAAGTTACATTAGTATTTCAAATCACTCAGCACTCTCGTGATGAGATCCTAATGAAAAGTTTAATTTCATACTTTGGGTGTGGTATATTACAAAAAGATTCAAGAGGTCCATATGTGAATTTGTTGGTGTATAATTTTGCAGATAATTATGGAAAAATCATGCCATTTTTTAATCTACATAATATTGTAGGTAAAAAATCTGCAGACTTCAAAGATTGGTGTAAAGCCGCAGAAATAATTAAAGCCAAGGATCATGTTACTCCTAAAGGGTTAGAACAGATACGAGAAATTAAGTCTGGTATGAATAAAGGGAGATCTACGTAACGGGCTAAAAATGCTAAGAATAGGTTTCTTATCTAACTCAGCTTTTTTTTTATTAGCCACCTTAAGTTTAACACCTTTGGTTATAACATTATTTTGTAAAACAATCTTTGAACAAGAACTTGTAAGAGAAATTTGATTGCCATGTTATCAGGTATACAAAGTCATAGTGGTCCAAGTGTAGATTTAGCTATATTTGGATTACATTTATCTGGTATTAGTTCTCTTTTAGGTGCTATGAATTTAATGTTGACTGTATTTGTTACATATTTAATATATTCAATAAGCTTTCAATTAATTGTTAATAAATGTTACTTTAGTACTGCTAAACCTAAATATACTTTTAAAAATAACTCCTCGCCTTTGTGTGAAAAAGACAATAATTATGGAAACGATAACAACCCTGAAAAAGATAACAATTTAGGCAAGGACAATAACTCTAAAAAAAACGGTTCTCCTGAAAACAATAATAAACCTAAATTGGACAACCGTTGAAAAGAGATATTGGGTAGAACAGGTCCTAATAAACATGCACATGTTCTAGCTATTGAGCTAATTAATAGTGGTAAACCTGTGACTGCTGAAAATATTAATGAAATTTTAGCTTACTGTGATATTAAAATTACAAAACAGGAATTAAAATCTTTAATTAATACTACAAGTTTTACTTTAACTAATTTAAATGAAAAAAGTATAACTAAGGAAATTCTTAAAGATAAACTTGGTTTACCTAATAGTAAACAAAGAATACCTGGTATAATAGAGATATGACCATGTTATATTTTTTTTCAACGAAACAAATAGATTTTATTAGAAAATTAAATGTTCATCATATCACATTTTCAAAAAAACCACGTTTTTTTGAAAACGGTACTTATTATTTAGGTAAATATCTATTTTTAAGAGTACCGGTGTTAACTGCTAAAGTTAAAGATATGTCTGATTCAGATTTAGCTTTAATGTTGGAAAAAGACAGAGTTAAATATAATAAAAATAAACCTCTAAATAGTTTATCTAAACCTATAAGATTAACAGATGTAAATAATGTAGAAAACACTGTAGTGTTAAATAGTTTAGGTAAATGTGTGGAATATTTACATAATAAGGGTTTATCTGCTTCTCAAGTAACATTAGTTAAACATATTAATTTAGGTAAAGCATATAAAGGGTATTTATGTGAATATGTGAAAGAAAATACTTTATAATGGGATTCATATAAAATTTCTAACTATATGCTGGAATAGCTCAGTGTTTATAAGTACTTTATAGTGAAAATCTTATAAGCTATGCTTAATCAGCAGGAAACCAAAGGGCATTAATCCAAACATGTCGCATGTTTAGATCGCCGTAGGGATCCTCAGAGACTAGATGCTAGAGACCGTATATTAATACGATTGAAAGATAGTCCACTATAGTTACTAGTTTAACTATTTTTAGTGTCATGACAACAACATTTAATATGAGAAGTCCTGGTATAAGATTGCACAAATTAATATTATTTGCATGAGCAGTTGTTATTACTGCTGTTTTATTATTATTATCACTTCCTGTTTTAGCCGGTGGAATTACTATGGTCGAGATAGGACTGAGAATCCTATTGTAGGCCAATTTGTGGGAGTGAACCTTCTGCATTAAACCATCAAATTGTCGGGAAGTCCCTAAAGCAATTTCAACCAAACAAAAGTGGTAACACATCTTGTGGCACAGGTAATGACTCGTGGTATGGTAAAATCGAAATTGATGTACGAAAGGAAATGGGTAATCCGCAGCCAAGCGTCTTTTACTTAATAAGTGAAAGGTGTGCAGTTCATCGACTAAATGTTGGTTGGCTTTTTTTTTATTAGCTTAAGATATAGTCAAGCCCCGTCCGAAAGGGCGCAGGATAACAATTATACGCTAATGCGTAGGATGTTATCTGTTAAATGGATTATTTATATAATTTAGGGAGAAGTACCTTAACTCAGCCTGTAATATGGCTAAAAAGGTAGATCTGATTAACTGATAGAAACTTTAATACATCATTCTTTGAGGTAGCAGGAGGGGGTGACCCTATATTATACCAACATCTTTTCTTAAGAGAAAATTATATGTGCCTATATACTATGTTACCTATTCTAAAAAAAGGGAAATCATTTGATTTTAAACTTTTTTATTCTAAATTTAGCGAACACTATCCTAATATTAAACAACCTAGCAGTAAATTTCTTGAATGACTTATAGGATTTTCAGAAGGAGAAGGTTCTTTCATTCTAGCTAAAAGAGGAGATTTATCTTTTGTTATAACTCAATCCACTATGGATGTAAAGAGTTTATATTATATTAAGGATAATCTTGGATTTGGTAAAGTAATTAAACAATCTGTTAAACAAAATACACACAGATTTGTTATTCAAGACATTAGAAATTTATACTTGATTTGTTTATTATTTAATGGTAATATGGTATTTCCAACAAGAAATGCTAGATTTTTAACTTTTCTTTCTTCTTTTAATGAAAAACTTTTAAAGAAAAACTTTACAACGATAGCTCATTCGGATGTTTGTAGTATTCCTTCTTTAAAAGATGGTTGATTATCAGGTATAACAGATGGAGAAGGTTGTTTCACTTGTTCTTTATTATCTAATAGTCCTAGTTATAGATTCAGATATATATTAACTCAAAAATGGGACGCTAACAAAGATGTTTTAGAGCATCTTTCAACTATACTTTCTGAATATTTAGCAATAGGTGCTGTAGTACCTCATTCTGCTAGTGATGTATGAGAATTAAGAATAAATGGTGTAAAAAACTGTAAAGGTTTATTTACTTATTTTGATGAATACAGTCTTATAACTAAAAAGAAAGATAGTTATATAATGTGAAAATCACTTTATTACAGATTAGTTAATAAAGATCATCTTGAACATAGTTCTAGATTAGAATTAATAGAATTGGCTAAACAAATTAATAAAAAGGATATATAAAGGAAAACAGGGGCTTGGTTTAGTCAAAACTATGGAGTTATTTAGGGCAGATGTAAAACGAAATAAGACCCTTTATGACGAATACCGATTGGTATACCACAACCCTAGTTCTTGTTGCAATTTATTGTGCAATTCTTAGGAGGAAACAATAAAATACAAGAGCTATGCTGGTAGGATAAGTAATTATCCAAACGGTCAAAATCTCCTAAGATGAGACCGTCGGTTTCCTAAGAGATCGCTACAGACTGGTTCACCGGTGGGTGGCTGCAATGCTGCTTAATGTACAGTCGGATTCCTCTTTTAATGTCTAAAGAAAGGCTGATGAAAGCCATCAGGTTGTACGATTAAAAGGTTAAAAGAATTGTACAATAAGGAATTGGATTCTTTGGACATCCAGAGGTCTACATATTAATAATCCCAGGATTTGGTATAATAAGTACTACAATTTCAGCGAATTCAAATAAGAGCGTTTTTGGTTATCGAAAAAATAGCTCTTTAATAAAGTGGACTTTATTAACGCAACAAACTATATGCAGGGAAATCAAAGAATTTTTACAATTCATATTACTAAATACTCCCATTGTATGAAACTATAGAGTTTCATTAGTAAAAATTTTAGTAATGTATGACAATCCGCAGATAACCAAAGCACGAAGTGAAAACTTCCAACTCGGAATAATAGAATTTTTTGAGTTAAGCATGTTAGTAGGAATTTCAGAGGCCATACGTTTGTTGTCAACATTTACAATATATATAAAAGACTTCTTTATATTGTTTAAAAACTCTCTTTTTTTATACACAAATTCATTAAAAGATATATGTGATAAGGAGAATAGATCTACCAAAGTTTATGATAAAAAAGCACCTGGAAAAGAGGATGAAAGATTTTATGAATGGCTAGCAGGAGTTATAGATGGGGATGGGTATTTTTCATTATCCAAAAAAGGATACGCTAGTTTAGAAATAACTACGCAACTTAGGGATAAAAAAATGCTATATTTAATAAAACAAAAATTTGGTGGATCAGTTAAACTTTATAGTGGTGATAACTATTTAAGATACAGATTACACCATAAAAAAGGTTTAGTTGATTTAATAGACAAAATTAACGGTTTATTACAAAATCCCACAAGAATACTTCAGCTAGGTAGAATTTGTATAATTTATGGCATAAAATTAAAAGACCCTAAACCATTAACATATTATAATGGTTGATTAGCAGGATTTTTTGACACGGACGGAAGTATATATTTAAGTGATGCTTCTGGTCAAATATTCATAACTGCTTCTCAAAAAAACAGATTTTTGCTTGAACCTTTAGTAGAATTATACGGAGGTACAATATATCCTATGGTTAAACAAGAAGCATTTAAATGAACTTGTTTTAAAAAAAAGGAAGTTTTATCTTTAGTTGATGATTATTTTAAATTTAATCCTTGTAGATCTGAAAAAATTATGAGAATTCATATGGTTAATAAATTTTATGAACTTAGAAACCTTCATGCACATAAAGCTTCGCCTGACTCAGTTTTAGGCAAAGCTTGAAAACATTATCTTATACAGTGAAATAGTTTAGTATCTAAATAACTAAACTAGAGAGTCGTTGGCAAAGAGATGGTCCAAAACAGTGATATTTTAATAAATGTCATTCGTTAGTATCTTGGTATGGTCTATGCCATGTGTTCTATTGGAATTTTAGGATTTGTAGTTTGAAGTTGAGTTTTGGCTTCGCCTCTTAGTGATCTGAGGACTTATATTATTTATTTCGCTGTAAGCTGGAACGGCTTAGTGCTAATTGGTACCTTGAATGGTGAAAATTCAATTAGCTATGCCCAATCAGCCGGCAATCTGTCCCTGTGCTCATCAAGGAGTAATATACAGAGTGCTTCAGAGGCCATACGCGAAACATCTTTTAATTTTTCAGCATTTCGTCAGTATTATAATACACTGTTTGGAAATGACGCGCAACATCTATCCAATAACTGATTAACTTGATTTATTGGGTTTGTAGAAGGAGATGGTGCCATTCAAACTTATACGAATGGTACAAGAGTACGTTTTGTTCTTACTCAAAAGGAAAGTGCTATCCTTTACTACGCCCAGAAAAAGTTAGGTATAGGTACTGTTAAGCATTTTCCACAAGGGAAAAGTGGGAACAAAAATGACTTTTACAGATTAATTGTAGATAATCCCTCACATATTCTTCTTCTAGCCTTTTTATTTAACGGTAATCTGGCTCTTACACACAGAATACAACAATTATCTTTGTGAGTTCAAGCTCTAAACAATCGTTTTGGGTCAAATACAATTCTATTTATTAATACTGCTGTTTCAGTTACATTACAAGATGCTTGATTATCTGGTTTCACCGACGCTGAAGGATGTTTTAATGTATCCATAACATCCAATGCAAGATATGCATTAGGTCATGTTATAAAAATGCGTTATATACTTGATCAGAAGGATAGTACTATCCTTCTGATCATACGAAACCTTTTTGGGTTTGGTAAAGTAACTCTTAGATCCAAAACGGACGGTGTTTATCGTTACACAGCTACAGGGTTTAAAACAATGATTGATGTAATATCTTACTTTAAACTATTTCCATTACTTACTAAGAAGGCCCAATCTTTCGATAAGTGATTAACTATTCATAAGCTCGTTTCTAATAAATTACATCTTACTGAAGAAGGATTAGCCCAAGTAAGAGCATGGCAGAAACAGATTAATATGGAGAATGGTATGACAAAAAAAACAGGATCTGCGCACCCTTAGTGTTATTAATTAAAAGATGAAGATATGGTCCGATTCTCCTTGTGAAAGGAGCGCATAGTTATATAGCTATGCGGGTAGATATGAGGAATACCTGCTAACATTTTGATGGGTTTTTTTTATCCCTTCCCTTCCTCCACTTGTTTATATAAAGTAATTAGTAGAAAGGGGAGAGGGGTGGGAAAACCCTGTTATCCATCAATGCGAACAATGATGGGTATCGCCGCGAAAAACGCATATGATGGAAATTATATCTCTGATTTATCTTTCGTTAATTTTAATCAACTTTATTCTAAAAAATATAATACTACACTTGATCCTAATTGATTAGGATGATTTATAGGTTTCGCCGAAGGAGATGGGTATTTAGGTATTAATGGAAATATACCTGTGTTTGTATTAACGCAAAAAGAGTCGAAAATCTTATATGAAATAAAAGATATATTAAAGTTTGGTTATGTAAAAGAATTTGAGGATTTTTCTAGATTTATAGTTAGAGATCAATCAAGTATTCTTTTATTATTCCACTTATTCAATGGTAATCTTCATCTTAAAAGTAAAAACGATCAATTAGTAGAGTGATCTGTGTTATGGAATAGTAAAAATAACAATAAAGAAAAATTACTAGTGCTTACTAAACTTGTTGAATTATCATTTAAGAATAGTTGATTTTCAGGTTTTACAGATGCTGAGGGTTGTTTTAATGTTTATATATCTAAAAATAATAAAGGTATTAGTTTAAGATTTATTGTAGATCAAAAAGACGGATTACCTTTATTTAATCAATTAAAAATTATCTTAGGTTCAGGTTCAATTTATACACGTAAAAACAATAATTGTAGATTTGCTATAACTAATATTAGTAAATTAGCTTTAATTATTGAATATTTCAATGTTTATACGTTAAGATCAAAAAAACAATTTGCAATTGCAAAATGGAAAGTAATCTATAATTGTGTTTTAAATAAAGAACACAAAATACCTTCAAATATGGAAAATTTAAAAAGATTAAGTGTATTAATTAATAAAGATAATGATTAAATATATCAAAAATTTGCATTAATCTTCTGATTTGGTGCAGTGGGTTTAAAATCCCACTTAGTTATTATTTTTCATGGCAACTTCCCAGAGAAACATGATACATTTCATCTTAATAAGTATGTTTTAAATAATAACTGGACATGGTGAAAACGGTTAACAATGCCCTTAATTGAAGACCGACGGTGACTTGGAGCACCGCTACAGACTGGTTCACCTACGTAGAGCTGAAACGCTCGCGAATGTACAGTCGGAACTTAGTAATCTTCTAATTATAATGGATTGATGTAAAGGGATTGATATAATTAAATAAATTAATCTAAAATTATACCGGTCAGAACATTCAAAAAACATCTAGATGTAATAATCTAAAAATTATATCTATCTAAGTTTGCACATGTACACTGTTGGGCTTGATGTAGATACAAGAGCCTATTTCACTGCCGCAACTCTGATTATTGCAGTACCTACTGGTATTAAGATATTCTCATGGTTAGCTACTTGTTATGGTGGTTCTTTAAACTTAATACCATCCTTATTATTTGCATTAGGTTTTGTATTTATGTTTACTATTGGAGGGTTATCAAACCACTTAGCCTTCCCTTTAAATTCTACTATATGCTGGAAAGTTCTAACAATTAAAATACTATTTTTTATATTTATAGTGACAATTTTTAATTTTGAATCATCAGCAGGCAACCAAAATATTTTATTTAATAAAATAAATATTTTAGTGGTAACCTCAGAGACTACCCGTAGAACTCATAAATTATTATGAGATAAAATAGTCCATGTAATAAAACTCTTAATCTTTTTTTATTTTGTATTTAAAGAAATACACAAGTGTACTTTAAATTATAATTCATATATAAGCCGTAGTTATTCTAATTTTAGTAATGAACCTAATAATAATTTTAATGAAAAGGATTTAAAACCTCGGCGGACGCCGTGTTTATAACAGTTTAAAAGAAGATAGAATAAATATATTAAAAGAACAAAAAGATAAATCAGGTGTTTATTATTTAATTAACAAAACAAATGGTCATACATATGTAGGAAGTTCTATTAATTTGTCTTCTAGAATGAGAAATTATCTTAACAATACTTTTTTGAAAAGTAAACAAAACATTAATATGCCTATTGTTAAAGCCTTACTTAAGTATGATCAATCCAGATTTTCTCTTTGAATATTAGAGTATGCTGAACCTAATAATTTAACTACAATAGAAACTTTTTATATAACACATTTAATGCCTTATTACAATGTATTAAAACAAGGTTATTCTTCATTAGGTTATAAACACACTGAAGAAACTAAAAGTTTACTTTCTAAATTAGCTAATAATAGAGTACATTCAGATAAAACTAAAGGGTTAATAGCAAGAGCTTTGACAGGTGAAAATAACCCGTTTTATAATAAAAATCACTCTATTGAAAGTAAAGTAAGAATGATTGAGGCTAATTCAAGTTATCCTGTTTATATTTATAATTCATATAAAGAGTTATTAGTTATTTTTCCTTCAGTTTTAACTTTAGCTAAATTGATTAAATCAAATCATTCTACAATAGTTGCTTATATAAAAGAACAGACATTATTTAGAGGAGAATGATACTTTAGTAATATTCCTTATAATATTGATGACTCTTCTAAAATACTAAACTGAGATTCTAAAGAATCTGAAGAGTTAGTATTAGACATCAATAATAATAGTCATATTAAAAAAGCAATATTTGTTTATGATTTAAATAATAAATTTATAGGTAAATATGAAGGAGTAACACATGCTAAAAAAGTTTTTAGTATAAATCATCTTACAATAAAAAAATGTGCTGAAGTAAACGGAACATATAAAGATTATATATTTTGTTATGAAAGATTAAAAGATTAATGAGTTTATTCGTTTTACATTTATATCTTTGGGTTCTTTTATTATCAAATAAAATGATAAGTGTAAAGTAAGTGGTTCACTTTATTTTTTAGGTTCATTGATTTTATTAAATATAGTTAATAAAAACATTATAAATACATTAGATAAATTAAAACCAAATAAAGCGTTAAAAGTTTATAATAATTTTTATACTGATAGAAAAGAATTATATAAAGAATTTAAGGGTGATAAAAAAGGATATATTTATATAATTATAAATAAATTAAATGGTAAATGCTATGTCGGTAGTACAAGATCTATAAAAGTTAGACTTTATAATTATTTTAACTTAGCATTACTTGAAGCACAAAAAGGTAGACCTATTTCTAGTGCTATCTTAAAATACGGATTAGTTAATTTTGCTTTTGTTATTATAGAAGAAGTAGACCTAGAAATACATAATTTAGAAGATCGAGAAACGTACTGAATAAAAAAAATAAAACCTGAATATAATGCTATAAAAGAAGCGGCTAGAAATTTAAGTGTTCCTCATTTATCAGAAACAAAATTAAAAATTTCAATTAGTAGATCTTCAGGTATTATATATGTTTATGATGAATTAAAAAGATTATTAGTCATAGTACCTTCTTTATCTTCTTTAGCTATATCCTTGGGTAGTTCTTCAATAAGTATATCCATTTTTTTTTGGCCTGAGCCAGGCCTGAGCCAGGCCTGAGCCAGGCCTGAGCCAGGCCTGAGCCAGGCCTGAGCCAGGCCTGAGCCAGAAAAAAAAAATATAGATCAATGCAAAATGAAACTTTATTCCGTTCTTGTTGATATATATCTAAATATCCTTTTGGTGAAAAAGATGAACCTATAATGGGTATATCTTCACCTGAATATTCTAAATTAATAGAAGAAATGAAATCTAAAAAACATATTAGAAAAGCTATCTTTGTATTTAAAGATGGTGAATTTTATAGAAAATACGATGGTCTATTAGAAGCTGAAAAAGACTTAAACGTATCTCATGATACTATAAACGCTAATATTGAAAACAATACCACATATAAAGGATATAGATTTAGTTTACATCGAATTAAATAATAATAACTTATCATAATATTATAAAGTATTAATATTAAGCAGTGGTATTATTATTATTTATATGTTAAACAAAAACGATTACGTTATTATGTGAGTGGAGTTGTACTTGCTAATGCTTCACTGGATATTGCCTTCCACGATACTTACTACGTAGTTGCTCAAATGGGCCAGAATAATTTATCTTCTATTAAGAATTATTTTGCAACTGACTATATGCTGGAAACTATATTATTTGTGTATTGTTTACTGTTTATTAATACAGTTTATCTTTATAAACTAGATGTTAGTAGGAATAAGATTCCATTTTTTTTTGGCCTGAGCCAGGCCTGAGCCAGGCCTGAGCCAGGCCTGAGCCAAAAAAAAAAAAATTGTAAAAATAATGATACTACAATAAGTTTTAAACTTATGAATACACAATCAGCAGAAAACTGTAAAGGATTCTCAGAGACTGCACGTCAGTTACCAGATATTGAAGATTATAAATTTTGAAATTGATTTGCGGGTATAATAGATGGAGATGGCAATTTTGATATTAGAATAGAGTCTACTGGTAATAAAAGAGTTCGAATTCTTAAACAAATTAGAATTAAATTACATAATAGAGATATTAGAATATTAACACGTATACAAGATTATTTACATATGGGTAGAATAAGAGCTGATAAAAATAAACCTTATTCAATTTATATAGTCTCTACTAAAGAAACTATGATGTATATCCTTAAGAGTATAAATGGCTTAATTAGACTTAAAGTACCTGGGTTTAAAGAGTGTTGTAGTTTATACAATATAGATTATATTGAAGCCAATTATAATATAGGATTATATGATCCATACTTTTCAGGCCTGGTTGATACTGACGGTAGTATAGTATTTAATTATGCTGGTAATAGAATAGAATGTAATTTAGAATTCCAATCTAATGATTATACATCTAAATTAAATTTTGATAATACTGTATTAAATTGTAAACCAACTATTCTTAAACGTAAAAAATCTTCTGGGTTAAGTGGCCCTAAAGACTTCTCATCTATCGCATTTAAATTTCAAAATGTTAATAATATGTTATTTATATATGATTATTTTATGCATAATAGATTATATTGTGATATGAAATTTTATAGAGTTACTAAAATTAAACCCAATTTTTTTTTGCGCTAAGGCGATAAAAAATGGAAATTAGAAAATATAAAACATCTCCTAGACATAGTGTAGAGCATAAAATATATTCAAACTTTATGATAGATTGAATTAAATACAATAATCCTTTATGATATAAAGTTCCTTTTGTTAGTAAATATTTATTATATAAGGATTATAAATAGCATATTTATTACTGGTAAAGATACAGTCCACAGTTTATATATCTGTATATAAACTTGCATTTCCACTATGTTTTAAGTATGGGTGCTGTATTTGCATTATTTAGTGGATGATATTTCTGAATTCCAAAAATTCTTGGATTAGATTATAATTTATTATATTCTAAAGCTCATTTCTGAGTGTTATTTGCAGGGGTTAATTTTACATTCTTTCCTCAACATTTCTTAGGTCTACAAGGAATGCCACGTCGGGTAAGTGATTACCCTGATGCTTTTACAGGTTGAAACTTTATTAGTAGTATCGGTTCAGTAATATCTGTAGCTGCTACTGCACTATTCTTACAAATAGTGTACTTACAACTTGTAAAAGGTAAAGCTATATATGGTTATATATGAGCTGTCCCTCAACTATTTAGTGATTATTTCAGAATACTAACGGATAGATGTAGTCCTGGTTTAGAATGAGCTTTACATAACCCACCTAAACCACACGCATTTACTAGCTTGCCTTTACAGAGTACTGCTGTAATAGGGGCTAATGTACACTATCTAATAGTTCTAATAGGTATGGCATTATTAATATATAGTGGTAATTCTTTATATGCTGACTTTATTATGTGTGATGCACCTAGAGCTTGAGGACTTTACTTCCAAGATAGTGCTAGTCCACAAATGGAAGCTCTAGTGGAGTTACATGATGATATTATGTATTATCTAGTAGCCATATTATTTAGTGTGGCTTGAATACAGGGAGCTATCGTTAAATATTTTAATAGTGCTAAATATCCTATTAGTAACAAATATCTTAATCATGGTAAAAGTGTGCCTATTCGAAAGTGTTCTAAGTTTAAATTTATACCCTTAAATTATAAAGTATCTACCCATATACGTACTTATTGTACTCTACCTAATACGGATAGTATTCCGGCTAAAGTTTATGAAGATGCTTATTCTATGAAAAATATAATTATAAAAGAAAATACAGGTAAATCTGGTATTTACATGTTAACTAATAAACTTACAGGTGATATATACGTAGGACAATCGTCTGATATATCCAATAGATTTAAAAATTACTTTAATCTTAGCTATTTAAAAAGTAAGAATGGGTTTAGAATAAGTAGAGCATTAATTAAATACGGATACTCTAATTTTTCTCTTATTATATTAGAATATTGCAATAAATCTGATTTATTAGAGAGAGAACAATATTACTTTGATAAATTAGAACCACAATACAATATATTAAAAATAGCAGGTAGCTCTGAAGGTTTTAATCATTCAGAAGAAACTAAAGCTAAAATTAGTAAAGCTTTAAAAGGAATATATATTGGGGAGAAATCTGCTTTATTTGGTCGCTTACACAGAGAAGAAACCAAACAACTAATGAGTTTAAAAAAAGCCGGTGAAAATAATCCTTTATATGGAAAATTTCACAAGGAAGAAACTAAAAATTTAATGAAACAAAAAGCTTTAGGTAGAAAACACTCTGATGAAACTAAATTAAAAATGAGCGCAAAAAAAGGAAATCCTGTAAATATATATGAGAAATGTTCATCAGAAGAATTTAAATTAATAGGTAGTTTTATTTCAGCAAGAAGAGCTGGTAAATTTTTAGAAATGAGTGGTAGTACTGTTATAAAATATATGAATTCAGGGGCAATATATAAATACAGATATAAATTTTCTTCTCAATAGTAGTAAATACTTTTAAACTTAGAAATACTTCGAAAAAAAACAATTTTAACTATATGCTGGAAGTTTCTAAAACCTTAGATATTATAATATATTATTATATATTATCAATGAAAATTCTAAAGGATGCAACAATGAATAATCAGCAGGAAACCTAAGTAATCTTTTACCCTTTTATTTATTAAAAAGAGGCGATTATGATAAGGGATCCTCAGAGACTACACGTGAAACAGCCAGTTTATGTTTTGGTTACAACCTCACTAGAAAACATGATAAAAATTGGTTGATAATATAGTCCAAGATTTTATATGAAAATATAAAAGATTAACATAAATTGTTAATACTGACACTTATAGAATTAATTTGAACAATAACTCCTGCATTAATCTTGGTGTTAATAGCTTTTCCTTCTTTTAAACTACTTTATTTAATGGATGAAGTTACAGATCCATCATTATCTGTTTTAGCAGAGGGTCATGGTGGCCCTATATCGTATATATTAGATCAAATAGTAAATACCCTCGGTAGCGTATGGGGTCAAAGAAAACATAATATATTTATAAATAGCGTAATCGTAAATAACTCTCAATGTCGTACATTTCATAGTAAAATGAAAGCTGGATCTAGAATAGGTCCACACAACCAAGATGTTGTTTCTGTAATAGTGGGTTCATTGTTAGGAGATTCATACGGTAATCGAAGATCTGTTGAAGGAACAAGAATATGCTACAGACAAAGTAGTGTTCATAAAGATTACTTGTTTTGATTACACGATTTTTTTTTAATGAGAGGTTATTGTTCTAATTTAGAACCTAGAAGGTATACTAGAAGACTAAAGCACACAGGTACAGAAGTTATACATTATGGATATGAATTTAATACTTTTACATTTAGAAGTTTTAATTGAATCCATGAAATATTTTATCATAAGGGGAAAAAAGTTATAAAGCCTATGATAGAAAACTATATGACTCCCTTATGCTTAGCAATTTGAATTTGTGATGATGGGGGTTGAGCTAAACCTGGCGTTAGAATAGCAGTAAATTGTTTTTCTTTAATAGAAGTACAACTACTAGTTAAAATACTTAAAAGTAAATTTAATCTAGATTGTACAATTCAATTATTAAAGGCTAGTGGTAATTACTCTATCTATATAAAAAGTTCATCTGTATCTACTTTGAGAGAAATACTTTTACCGCATATCCATCCTTCTATGAAGTATAAATTAGGACTATAATTTTCGAGCATAAGGCGGCGGTCTAACCCACCGTATATGTGCAAGACGGGTACTTGTTATTAAGTCACGCTCTTCCCCCCAGCAAGCTTGCTGGGGGGGGGAGGATATATTATACAAATTTTACTGAGCTAGCTCAACATATATATGATAGTCGTGAATTACAAAAAGCGGTTTTTGTTTTTAATACGAAGATGCTATGAATTTAATTCTGAGATTCTGCCGAGATTCTCTAAGAAAAAGAGGCTCCGCTGCGGGTTTTTCAGCGGTCCTGTGGATTGGGGCTAATAAACTTTTTCTTTGGCGACACGAGTGAAAATAGTTCATTTGTTTTTACGCCCCTAGTGAGTAGGGGGTAATAGCTAAAAACACAAGACTATCAGTAAATTTTATTTATTGCAACAGACTGGGGCACTTGTGGGTGTCAATTTATTTGATGCTTAATGTACAGTCGGCTTTTTTTAATGTATATAGATAATAAAAAGGTTCATCAATGGTATTGAAGTTATGAATACCCAGATTTTTTAAATAGTGATGGAGATTTTGTAGAGTTTGATATTTATATCCATCATTCTACAATTGGAGACAGTAGCAACACATCTGGGGGTGGTTCAATTAGTGAGTTAGTTAAATCTTCAAAGATTTGTGAGCATGATTATAGAGTTAGATATCATGGAAGAGATCATCTAATAAATACTCGCGAAATTCTTTGTGATGATGGAACCACAGATTATAATCCTATAAATGATAATTTAGATAGACGATCGCACACATTAAGTAATGCGGAGGGTCGTCAAATAAATACATTTAGAGAATGTTCTAAATGTTTTAGGAAAATTTGTACTCCATGTTATAGGGATATATAGTATTTTAGATTAAATAACTTTCAATAAAAATTAGTTAATTGTACTAAAATGCTTAATATAATTAAAAATAATGCTATATACATAATAATAAAAAGGTTCATCAATGATATTGAAGTTATGAATACCCAGATTTTTTAAATAGTGATGGAGATTTTGTAGAGTTTGATTCTTATTTAGTACCTGAATCTGATTTAGAAAAAGGAGCTTTAAGAATGCTAGAAGTTGATAATAGAGTGAAAAAGCCTTAAGCAAGCTTTAACTGCTCTAAAGTAGCCAAACTCCGGGTAAACCCTAAGAGCTCAGAATACTAACCTCTTAACCGGTCACCGTAGGCTGGTAGTCGTTAGATGTAGCTCGGCGAAAACTTAAAAGAGGAGAGGGGCCTGGCTAATCACCCGGATATAGTAATAAGTTCTGAGATTTGACGAAAGTCAGAATGGGCGTTCGCGGATCTAAAACACCTCTTCATCGCTGATTAAAGCGGTGGATGTGTAAAAGAGCAACGAGTAGACGGTTACTCGCCATCTATTAGGTTAAAACCTCGAATACCTCTGGAATAGAGAGGATAGATAGGTGGTGTAAGGTGTACTCTAATAGCCTATTATATTTTTTTCTTATCTTTTTAGTTTTTTATAAGTAAAACGCGAGGATTTTGAAGATTGGTGCCGTGTTGCTAAATTAATGCAAGGTAGGGAACATTTGACTCAAGAAGGGATGGATAAGATTGTAAAAATTAAAGCGGGTATGAACAAAGGAAGAGCTTAGTTTTTTTCATCTTAGTTTCAACACCCCTTTTTTTCAAAAATGGGAAGAACCGTTATACCGCCGTTTCTCTTTAGGTGTAGAGTGCTACGCAAAAAAAATAGTTCAGCAGCTTCTAACTAACCTGAGGGAAAACGAAAACGAGTACGAGTACGAGTTTTAGTGTAATTTCGACGTAGCGCAGCGCACACCAATCTAGGTAGTTATAGGATTATTCGTGAAGTCTTTTACGAGCTTCACTTATGTTAAGTATTTTATAGACTAGCCCGGAGATTTGGAAGGGGTAAAAAATATAAATTATCGGAAACGAGGCGTTATGTCCTCAGCTTATACCTGAAGGTTAAGATTTTTATTTTAATATATAATCTTCTCATGGTAAAAGAGGATCAAGACATGTTATACTACCTGAAATAACACACACTAGATTTATTCTTACGGCTGCAGATGTAATTCATTCATTTGCTATTCCTGCTTTAGGTATAAAATGTGATGCATAAAAAAAAAATAAGTGTAGGCTACTTATTAATTGTGCAATAAAGAGCCAAACTCCGGGGAAGCCCTAAAGCTCTAGTAACCAAAGTCTCCTCGGAAACTAGGAGATCGGCCTGATTAATGATTCAGGGTAAGGTAACATCACTAGAGATGATAGTAATGGAAATGGGTGATCGCGGATCTAAATCAGACAGTGTCTGTAAAAGAGCAACGAGTAGACGGTTCTTCAACTTTTATAGTTGTAAGGTGTACTCTCGTCGCCGGGAAACCGGTTTTAGGGAGAAATCAAGTAGATAGGCTTATCTGTCTATAAAGTAACCCTAGATTAAAGTTACTACAACAGCCTTGGCCTTATTACTATTAAGGGTAAAGTTGTAATTCGGCCTTTATTCAAGCCATGTGTTTAAGGATATAAACACGATAAACTCTTATAAAATAGCCGTGGCTATGAGTACTATTATTTTAGTTATGTCCTTTAAATCTTTAATGTGTTTATATAGAGGCACAAAACTGACACCAAACCTAGTAGATAAACTTAGTATAGGTAGACAGGCACAATCAATTAGAGGTAATAAACTACGTGAAATGCAACGTGCCTCTTATATATTAAACGCAAAAGTGGAATGGTTTAGACCCCGTTTGCATGGTGTAAACGCATTAAATTCCGTTAGATTTGAGTCGAATGCAGTTACATCTCTTTACAGTAGTAAAACATCTCGTACTCTCAGTCTAGTTCAAGAACATATAGCCAAAGGTAACCCTATTAATAGCGAAGTTATAAATAGTGTGTTACTTACACAAAAAATGGCTATACCTCAAAAAGAGCTAGACAAACTTTTAAACCTTCCAAGTGTAAAATTCGATTTACCTATTACTGATGAAACACATTCTTCATTACTAGCGCTAATAAGAAAACCACATTCTAAACGTAGTAATACAGGTGTCTATATTTTTACTCATAAACTTACAGGTAATAAATATGTAGGTTCAAGTAACGACTTAGCTAGAAGATTAAAACAATATTTTGACAAAGATCTATTGTTTGCTAATAAAAATTACGGGTTATTAGTACCTTTGATTAACAAAGAAGGATTAGGTGCATTTAGCTTACAAGTTACTGTAGTACCTTCTTCCTATCCTAAATATTCATACTGCTTTTTAGAACAATACTTTTTATTAGACAAAAGTTTTAACTTAAATACTCAAAGAATTGTTAATTTTAGAGTTAACCAAGGATTAAAAGTGTTTTTATACGATCTAGATTGTAAAACTTTATATCATTCAAGTAACTCTTTAGTTGGAATGCTTTCTGTGCTGATTTAGGTATACACAGCTCTTCTTATAGAAAATGTATATCAAGCGGTGTTCCTTACTTAAATTTATTTGTTATTTCAAGTACTTTAATACCGGATGCAATACCAGCTAATTTAACTGAATCTGAAGTATGTGAGTTATTAGCTAAACGCAGAAAAGAAAATTTAGATCAAAAATCTATAGATTTGGGTAAAGTCGTAGAAGTATTTGATAAAGATACGAATGAAAGAAAAACTTACCCTTCTCCATTTTTTTTTTTTTTAAAAAAAAAAAAAAATAGAGTTGCATATAGATTAGGTACTACTAGAACTACAATTAGAAGCTATATTACTAATGGTAAAGCTTACAAAAATCGTTACTACTTAAGATTTTCTCATAGTAGTAAATAATCGATAATTTATAAGATATTCTGTAATCATGACATTTTACACTGGAAGATTTATTGGGCGACATTTGTTAGGTCGAAGTTGTAGCACGATCCAGGTAGATTAAATCAATTTTCTGTTTTAATTAATAGATTAGGTACATTCTATGGTCTTATTGAACAATGGCCAAAACTGTAGTGAACCTATGGTTATAAATCATCAAATTGCGGGAAACCCCTAAAGGAATCTTAACTAAGTAAGTATGGTAACATAACTTATGGCACAGGTAATGACTCGTGGTACGGTAAAATCAAGATTTATTATTCAATGGGCAATCCGCAGCCAAGTGCCAAGTATAAAATATTTGGTATGCAGTTCATCGACTAAACGTTGGTTGGTGTTATTAGTGTTAATAATGCTTAAGATATAGTCAGCCCCCACCTGAAAAGGTGCAGAAAAATGTAAGTATTATTTATATTTTTTGTTAAATAGATATATATTAATTTGTTAATTATATTTAGGGATCTCTACAAGTTTGCTAAACTTATTTTAATGTAAAAATAAAATCTTAAAAAAAAATGAAGCACTTGTCTTTCATACGAAAGACTATTGTAGTATTTGTATGATACAATTAGTAGAAGTGTTTTTAATAATCACTTCATATTGGATAAACGTATTGGATTAGGTTCTATAGGTGTTATCTCTTTAACTAGATATTTTAATTCAAGTAGATCTTTTAGTTCAAGTATACCTTTGGCAAATAAGCCAGAGTCTTTAGCGTTAGAGCATATCAATAGTGAAAAACCTACTACTTGATCCACTATTAATAAAATATTATTAAATCAAAATTTATCAGTTACTGACCCTAAATTAGAAAAATTATTAAAAGTAAAAGGTGTTGAATTGGATCTTCCTATATCTACACCGGAAAATATTAAACTTTTAGCTGAATTAACAGGTAAATCTAAATATAAAGGTTTCT
>Ga0247731_1000127_pt1 | contig 23184 bp, 17 predicted proteins | sample UWRJL088202R2_FD_180938 | JGI IMG/M metagenome (GOLD analysis project Ga0247731, IMG submission 180938) | Plant litter microbial communities from Arlington Agricultural Research Station in Wisconsin, United States - UWRJ-L088-202R-2 | ecosystem: Environmental > Terrestrial > Plant litter >...
AAATTATCTTCAAGATATTCTCTGATCAAAACCTGCATTTCTTCTGGAGTTTGGTCGTATTGACCAAAAGCGTTTGGCAAGCCAGCATTTGGGTGCGCCGAAATATTGAATGCCGTATTATGAGACAATCTTTGCAAATACGGTTTCAATTGGTCAGCTCCCAAAGCGCAATTAAATCCGACACTTAATAACGGAATGTGCGAAATTGAAATCAAAAAAGCTTCAACAGTTTGACCCGAAAGCGTTCTGCCGGAAGCATCGGTAATTGTTCCAGAAACCATAATTGGAATATCAAGATTTCTTTCTTCTTTTACTTCTTCGATAGCAAAAAGTGCGGCTTTTGCATTTAAAGTATCGAAAATTGTTTCTACCAATAAAATATCTGAACCGCCGTCAATCAAAGCTTCGACTTGCTGTTTGTAAGCAATTCGCAAATCGTCAAAAGTCACGGCTCTGTAACCCGGATCGTTCACGTCTGGCGACATGCTTGCGGTTCTGTTCGTTGGTCCGATGGAACCTGCGACGAAACGAGGTTTGTCTGGATTTTTTGCGGTGAATTCGTCAGCGACTTCTTTGGCTAATTTTGCGGATTCATAGTTTAATTCATAGACCAAATCTTCGAGATGGTAATCTGCCATTCCGATTGTGGTTCCTGAAAAGGTGTTTGTTTCCACGATATCGGCACCGGCTTCAAAATATTGGCGGTGCACATCTTTTATCGCCTGAGGCTGAGTCAAAGACAATAAATCGTTGTTTCCTTTTAACGGATGTGGAAAATCTTTGAATCGTTCGCCACGGAAATCTTCTTCAGAGAAATTATAGCGCTGGAGCATTGTTCCCATCGCGCCGTCGAGGACGAGGATTCTTTCGGAAATTGCTTTATGTATGTCTGACATTTTTTTTTCGGTACTAATTGTTACACAATGGTTCTGTTGAAACCAAAAGTTCAATACCTTTTCTCAGATAGCCCCGATTGCAGCGGAAATCAAAAAAATTTCTTCTTTAGAAATTTTTTTATTGCAGCGGAAAGCGGGAAAATGAATTGCTGAAAAAGCAACGACAATTCGCTTCTAAAAAAATTATAAATATCGATATGTTGTCAGGAAAGTGAGGAAAACCCTAGGTTTTATTCGCTTGTTATCTTTTCCGCAATGCGGATAGAATGTAGCACCTTCTTTAAGTTAAAGGGTTGCTAAGGCTTCATCGGGTCTATTCCCTCTGCCTTTCGTGATAACTGTCAATATGTTTATGAACACTGCAAAGTAATGCAATATGTTTGTGTTTTGCAATAGCTGGAGAAATTATATTGCGATTTTTAATTCTGGCTTTTCAGCGATTTGGATGATTTTTTTCAGAATAGTTTCTGAGATGGACTCTTTTTCTGTTGGATTTATGAAGAAAAAATCTTTTCCGAATTTCTTTAAGTTGGCGTTTATTGATGCGTTGAAATCTGCCGGAAGTGTTTCTATTGTTGGATTTATACTTATAATATCGAAATCATTTTGAAGCAATTCGAAATATTCAGGAAGCAAATCATTGGTTTCTGTCGTGTCGATTGCTATTAGATTTTCGAGTTCATTTTCTTGGACAAAATTGATGATGTCTTCGACTTTGAAGGGAATTCCGAATTGGATGAAATTGGCTTCCCAAGAATTTTTGACAGTTGGTTTTTCGAAGAAAGCGACGGTGGAATTGGTAATTATTGGAAGTCTTACTTCGAGATTTTTAGTTGAAAGAAAGGAATTTTGATTGGAAAGTATTTGGTTTATCAAGGAACTCCCGACGGTTTCGATTCCGAAAAGGATAATATTTATTTTCATAGTTGATAGTTTTTAGTTAATGGTTGATAGTTACTGTTTGGAACTTTTGCTTTTTGGCTAATTTCTATTGCCTTAAAAAAAGAACTGCTTTTGACTGGCGATCAAAAGCAGTCTTTTCAACAAACAAACAAATAAAACAAACTAACGATTGTAACTTATGCCTTAAGCAGCATAATTATATTCTTTGAATAAAATCAATTCGACTGGTGTGGGATTGACCAAATTATCATAAATAGGGCATTTTTGCTGTACAGATTTCAACCATACTTGGAGTGTTTTCAGAGAAACATCTGTACTTGGCTTTAATATGATTTCAATTTTATTGAAACCAATTCTTTCTTCTTGGCTTACAGTTCCTGTGATTTCTACTTGCAATGATTTTAAATCAATTCCTAAATCAGCAGCCACATTTTGTCCAACAGCATTAATGCATCCAGCTAATCCTGCGAGGATATATTCAAAAGGATTTGGCCCTTCCAATTCAGGAAATCTAGCGTTATTGCTGATTCTCACGTCGGCATTTTGAGTTTTTACAACGAACTGCTCGTTGTTTCTTGAGTATCCTAAAACATTTATCGTTTTCATAATTTTAAGTATTGAGATTTTTAATTGAGTATTTTGATAAAATAAAAAAGTCCTTTTGGCTGGCTTACCAAAAGGACTTTACACATGAATATAAACAGAGATTAAGTCGTTGTCTTTTGGCAATGGAATTTTAGGTGGCAATAAATCCACATATGTTTTTTACAGCAAATTATCATCGTCGTGTTCATCTTCTATCTTTTTTTAACCTCCCCAAAAAAATAATTTTTGAGGAGGAGAATTGAAATGGTTTGGGTTAGTTAATAGAGAATTTCAATTCTGGTATTTTTAATTCTTGATTTATTTCCAAAAAAAAACCTCTGCTTTTCGGCAGAGGCTTTTTGCTATATTTTAAAAAATTAAAATTTGGCAATAATACGCTCTGCGGAAATTTTCCACATCTTGCAGTACATATGACAAATAATAGTTTTCATTTTTGTTACATTTTGATGATGCAAACTTCAGAACTATTTTTGGATTTGCAATAAAAAAAATAAAACTTTAACATTTCGAAAGCTTGGTATATATATTTAAATACTACGTATTTATTTTTTCATATTTTAACATTTGGCAGAAAAAAAAGTTAAGAATAATTTGCAAGTCAATTCCATTTCATACATTTGCAGTCGAAATCAAGAAGAGGAAAAATTTGTACTGATTGCAACCTCTAGTTTTTAATTTAGCTGAGATCTTACACAAAAAAGATTCTGAAATAAATTTAAAATTTAAAAAATGCTAAAGCAGAAAAACTCTCCTTTAGCCTTTCCGACAAATTTTCTGATTCCAAAAAAAAATAAAATTTTTATGGCTTATTTATTTACGTCAGAGTCTGTTAGTGAAGGACATCCAGATAAAATTGCTGACCAAATTTCAGATGCGCTAATCGATAATTTCTTGGCTTTTGATGCTGATTCAAAAGTAGCTTGTGAAACTTTGGTAACAACCGGACAAGTTATTTTGGCAGGAGAAGTTAAATCAAAAACATACTTAGACGTTCAACAAATCGCTCGTGATGTAATTAAAAAAATTGGTTACACAAAAAGCGAATACATGTTTGAGGCAAATTCTTGTGGTGTTTTATCTGCTATTCACGAGCAATCTCAAGATATTAATCAAGGAGTTGATAGAGCCAGCAAAGAAGATCAAGGTGCTGGTGATCAAGGAATGATGTTTGGTTATGCAACAAACGAAACGGAAGATTTTATGCCTCTAGCTTTAAATCTTTCACATAAATTATTGCAAGAATTAGCTGTTTTGCGTCGTGAAGACAATGAAATCAAATATCTTCGTCCGGATGCAAAATCACAAGTAACTTTAGAGTATGATGATAACAATAAACCTGTTAGAATCGATGCTATCGTAATTTCTACCCAACACGACGATTTTGATGAAGAGGCCGTGATGCTTGCAAAAATCAAGAAAGATTTGGTAGAAATTTTGATTCCGAGAATTATAAAAAACAATCCAGCGTATGCGCATTTGTTCAATGACAAAATTCAATATCACATCAATCCAACTGGAAAATTCGTAATTGGAGGTCCTCACGGAGATACTGGTTTGACAGGAAGAAAAATTATCGTTGACACATATGGCGGAAAAGGTGCTCACGGTGGCGGCGCTTTCTCAGGAAAAGATCCAAGTAAAGTGGACAGAAGTGCTGCTTATGCAACACGCCACATTGCTAAGAACCTTGTTGCTGCAGGCGTTGCTGAAGAAATTTTAGTTCAAGTTTCTTATGCAATTGGAGTTGCAAAACCAATGGGAATTTACATCAATTCTTATGGAACTTCAAAAGTAAATCTTACGGATGGTGAGATTGCTAAAAAAGTAGAAGAATTGTTTGACATGCGTCCTTATTTCATCGAGCAAAGACTGAAATTAAGAAACCCAATTTATAGCGAAACTGCTGCTTACGGACACATGGGAAGAACTCCTGAAACGGTTACAAAAACGTTCAGGACTCCGAATGGTGAAGAAAAAACAGTTACTGTTGAGTTGTTTACTTGGGAAAAATTAGACTTTGTTGATAAAGTAAAAAGTGCTTTTGGAATTTAATTACAAAGAATTTTAGATATAAAAAAACCATCAGTTTTCGCTGATGGTTTTTTGTTTTTAGAAATATCTAGTAAGTTCCGTTTTTCATTTTTTCAAGAACAGTTTCTAGATCTGATTTAGTTTCTTCTCCCATAATCTCAGAGAATTTTAAAGCTTGCTCTTGCGTTGAAATTGCTTTTTGTTTTTCTCCGTTTTTATAATAAAGCTGTGCCAAAGTATCTAAATAATAAGGATTGTTTTTCTCAATTCTCAAACTTGATTCTGACCATTTTATTGCTTTTTTAATCGATTCTGCATCTTTTGATTTTTCAACAACATACCAAGCCGCTTCATTGGAAGCATTTGAAAATGAATTTTTTAACGTAGCCCAATCATTATAATCCAAACCATTATAATTTTTAGTAAAAACATCATCCAAAACTTCAATTTCATTTTTACTTCCCTTAAAAATAGTATTGAAAAATGCATCATATTCTTCAACATATGTTTTTTCTGTTGACTGAAATGAGTTCAGCAATCTAAAGTAATCAATTTTAGATTTATAATCATCAGCCTGTTTTTCAAGCACTTTTTTATAAACTCCTAAAATTTTATTTTGATATTCTAGAGAAGCTTGTTCGCCAAATTGAAGGATATTGTTTGAAATTGCATTTGGCAGCTCAGTTGCAATATTTTGAGGATAATCCCCATAATAATCAAGTGCATTTCCTTGTCCTGAGATTTCATTTTGCTTTTCTAAAATTGCATCATAATGTTTCAACAAATAATCAATTGCCTTGAAATTTGTTCCATCATAAATTCTTTCCTCATTAAAAATTTGCTTATAAAAACCTTTTCCTTGAATTTCAGCTAATGCTACAGTTACAAAATCCATATTTGGAGCCGAATCTTTTGAATGATTTTTCACTAAAGTTTCCCAAGCGAAAAGGAGTTTCTTTTTATCAAAATTTATTTTAGTGTAAACTGTCTCATTTGCACTATAATAAGGATAAGCAGCGACAGTATCAACTGCGGTTTCATCACTAGCTTCCTGAACAACAGTGTAATCTTCTGAAGTTGTTGCAACTGGCGGATAAAGTGACCAAAGCGATCCTAATGTATTTGAAAGAGGCAAAAGTTTTTTCAAAATAATTGCATCTTTTGCTTTTGAATTTAAACTTTTATTTAAATCAATCATTGTTTTTGCTACTTGCAAATTCTCAAAAACAGAGGTAGAATATATTTCAAAAAGACTTTCGTTTGCAGTGATATTTCCTTTTGTTTGACTCAAGATATTTCCATCTGAATCTAAAATAATCGTTGATGGATTATCTGCAATTTTATTTTTTGTCGCCCAAGATTTATCTTTTACAGAAGCCGCATAATAATTGTATCTATCATATTCAGCACTTTGTCCATATTCATATGAAATATAAGTTCCGATGGCATATTCTTGATTTTTTATAAATTCATTGAATTCAGATTTTGCATTTTTATTATCTGGATCATATGAAATTACTAAATATTTTGAAGGCGTCTTTTTCGTAATTTCGATTGCTTTCTGCAAATTATCTTGAACAATTAATTTGTAGCTTGTCGCAGGAGTTGCCATAGAATCAACTGCACCGAAATAATCATAAGGATCTTCTTTTCCTGCATAAGTCCAGTTTTGTTTTTTTGTGGTTTCCAATGGATTTATCTGAGACGCTAATGCCTTTGGCTTTTTACTCTCTTCCACAAAAACCAATAGATTTTTATTATTTTTATCTGAAACGACCAGCTCATTTTTTTCATTCAAAAAACCTTGCAATTGAATACTTCCTAAATAATTTGGTGCATATTGAATTTGAATTTCATTTGCAGATTTAGGCAAAGTATATTTTTGTAAAGTTGATTCTCCATTGAAATCTTCTTTTACCAAATAAAAAAAGTCAGAGCGGTTAATTTCAAATTCACTTTCTGTTTTGTCATATTCGTTATTGCCGATTAATTCTGAAATTGCTTTGAAGGAAGGCTCGGTATTTCCTGATTGTGTTCCCAAATAAATTCCATAATAAAGTACTGAGTTGCCAATTAATTTTACTTTTACTTTTCCCAAAGCTGGATTTGAATCAGATGAAAAAGCTACAGAAAAATCATTGCCTTGTGCATTTTTTGTCCCAAGTTTTAATGTATCATTCTTGATTTCATAATCTCCATAAATAACGACCAATTCATATTGATTATTTTCTTTAAGATTTAGCTTAATGTCTTGTCCTTTCGTTGTCGAGATATAGCTTCCTCTCTCAAATTTATGCTGAGAAAAAGATAATGTTGAAAAAAAAAGTAATATTATTAGATAAATTTTATTCATTTTTGGACTTTTGGTTATGATTATTTCATAACAAATCTACACTATTTTTAATAATGTCAACGCCTTAATTTTCAAATTTAAAACAATAATCCAAAGTAAAATCTTACTATTGTAGCAAAGCAAAAAACAAGAATTATTATAAATTATACCTTACAGAAAAAATCACATATCTTGGCTGTACTCGATATTGCGATGTTCTTGTATAAAATTGGTCAAAACTGTCATCGTTTAACGTTCTTGTATTTAAAAGATTTGTGGCTCCGATTTTGTATTCAAGCTTGCTATCCTTCTTTTGATACGAAAAACTTGCAGCCAAAAAATCATATTGGTTATCAACTGTTTTTGAACGATTTGTATATTTATTATATTCATATTCAGCCTTGAAAGAAAACGCATCTAAAAAATAATATTCTAAGTTCGCAAACGGAGAATTATTATAAAAAACATCATTTTGATATTCATTTATTGTCACTGCATAACCAACTTCAAGACTTGGAAGATTTTTGAAATTCGTAGAAAAACTGAAATTATAATTCTGTGTAAAAGTTTCATTTGCCGTTGGAACTTGAACATTTGTGCTTCTAACAACCTGAATGTTATTTTGTTTTGACCAATTCAAAGACGCGCCAACCGAAGCTTTATAATATCTAGCAAATGAACGTCCATAACGCAAAGAACCGCTCAGGCTTTCATCTGCAAAATTTGAGTTAAAGGGTATTGAAGTTTGATTTATTCCTTCAAAGGAAGCAATTCTTTTCACCGCATCTACTCTTCTATTATAGTTAATTCGACCAGAAACATTGGTTTGATTAAACATATTGAATTTAAAATAAGCCAGCGTATGATTTTGGCTTAATGCATTTTCAAGATTTCGCTGACCGCGGAAAAGGCTTCTATAACTTGAGAAAATTGTACCTTCAGCGAGTTGTGCAATATCTGTAAAGTCATTCTGTAGATTGAAATTATAAGTCAGCGTTTCTGATTTTTTGATCTGGTATAAAGCATAAACATCAGGTAAAACTCTAAAAAAATCACGCTTAAAATCAGAACCTAATTGCTGATTATTCATCGAATAACTATGAAAACTCACTCCTGGGTTGAATGTAAATTTGCCTGTGATAAATTTGTAGTGCAATCCTAAAAACACATCGTTGAAAGCATAATTTACGTCGTTATTGTTTCCTGGCTCATTCAAGTCATTTTTGCTTCCAGAATCTAATATTTGAAAAATATGCGAATTGAAATTTTGATAAGAATAGGTATTTCCTAAAGTCAAATTAATATTGCTTTTTGGCGTCAGCATATAGTAGTAATCAAGCTTTGCATCAATTTTATTAGTTTTCACAAAACGATCTTGATTAATATCATTTCGATTTTGTGCAGCAATATATCCTGACAAATCAAAAGGTTGAAATTTCAAATTCGCATTATAAAACGGATCTTCTTCTTGATAAACATGTTGCATTTCAAAAGCAATGACATTTTTATCATTCATCGTATAATAATAGTTCAAATTTTGATTTATCGAAAACGGACTTTGTTTTTTATTGGTGTAGATATTTTGATTTAATGTGATTCCGTTTGAGGTTTCGTTATTCAGCAAACCCATGTTTTCGTCTTGCTTTGATGTTTTCAAAAGCACGTCATAATCAAAATGTACTTTCTCATTTGGAATATAACTCGAACTCAATTTAAAAAGTCCAAGACTTGATTTTTGCAATGATTTTTCTTCAGAAATTTGCTCAGTTTCAACATTCCCATCAGCATCTAAATAAGTATTTCTAGAATTAGTTTCCATTTCGGTATCGCTGGAAGTCAAGATTCCAAAACCACTTATTGTCCAGGCTTTTGATGGATTGTAACTGAAATTTGCTGCGCCAAACTGGGTTTCAATTTCTTTTGCACGATTGTTTCGCATCATTGAAATTCCTAAATCATTTGAGCTTACATTAAAATTGGTACCGCCTTTTCTCATCATGTTACGAAAACCGCCGGTAAATTTTATATAATCTTGAAAAGTGAAAGGAAGCTCGCCGATATTATTAAAATTTCCTAAAAGATTTATACTATATTTTGGACTATAATAAAATAATTTTGGATTGGCGATATAACGTTCGTCTTTGTGTCCAATGCCTATTCCTCCTGTTAAATCTCCAAACCAAAAATTCTTTTTACCAGCTTTCAGCTTGATGTTCATTGCCACATTTTCCTCATTATTTTCAAGGCCTTTCAATTGGCTGACTTCGTTATAATTTCTTAAAACTTGCACTTTATCCACCGCATCTGCAGGAATATTTTGTACTCCTAATTTTGTGTCCCCATCAAAAAAATCTTTGCCGTCAACCATTAATTTCGAGACCGTTTTTCCTTCCACTTCAATTTGGCCGTCTTTATTTACTTCAACACCCGGAAGCTTTTTCAAGATATCTCCAAGCTTTCTTTCTGTTCCATTTGTAAACGAATCTGAATTATAAATTATCGTATCGCCTTTGATAGAAACTGGCATTTCATGAACAATTTCCACTTGATCTAAATCTACTCCTTCCTGCAAAACTATATTTTGAATAATATTTTCAGACCCCGTTTTAAGTTCAATCTCTTTTGGCTGGAAACCGATAAAGCTAACTTTTATTTTATAGGAAGAATTCGCTTTTAATGACAATTGGAATTTTCCTTTATCATTTGTAATTGCATATGAATCCATGCCATTCGTAGCTTGATTTATAGCCATAACGTTTGCCATTTCAAGACCTAAAGTATTTGAATCTACAATAAATCCTTCAAATCTGATATTTTGAGCTTTACCAGCAAATGAAAAGAGTAAGAAAATAACGAGGGAAACTATTTTTTGCATAATGGGAATTGTGAGCGGTGAAGATATAAAATTCTTTTATTTGTAAGTGTTAACCTCCTATTTGAATATTGATATTGCCATTAGAATCCTTCATGTTTTCTAATTGCTTTTCTAAAATATCATTATATTGTTTTTTGCTTACTTTTTTTCCTTTTTTAGGCCTTTTGATTTCTTTTTTCTCTTTTGGATTTAAAGTAATTTTTGAACATAAGAAAATTGTATGTCCGTCATTAGCTTCTAAAATTAAACCTGGCAGTCCCCAATACTGATCTGGACCTTGACTTACTGGAATTTCTAGAGTATACCAAACTGTAATAGTTTCTTCTTTTGGCTCGAGAACAGTAATAAATTGTGTTTTGCCGTCACCTTTTTTATTTTTGTTTTCTTCATATTCTTTTTTATCTTCCTCTGATACCGGAATTATCGCAACTGCTTTATAACAAGTATAGTTTCCTATTTTTTTGGTTTCATTTTCCAATTTCCAATTCCAGTTTTTTAATGAATCTGTTACTAAAAATTCTTTGCCAAAACCATCTTCTTCTGAAATCTCAATTTTTTCTTTTACATTCTTATATTTTTTGCCGTCTGTATTGCTTTTAAAAATAAAATTTGAAGGGCCATTTTTTCCTGGAGATTCTAATTTTTCTTCCTGAAAATAAATAGATTCATATTTATTAAAATTTAAAACATAAGTTTTCTCAAAAGCTTTTTTCATCTTTTCTTTAAACTGCTGTTTCATTTCTTCAGTCATATTAGGACTTGAAATTTGCATTGTGTCATCCATCAAAGTTTTTGATTCATAAATTGCCTGACCGTGAAATTCTTGCGCAACTAAATAATTGACACTCAACAAAGTTGTTAAGATTGCAAAATTGGTAATTACTTTTATCATGTTTTTTGTTTTTAAATTAGATGGCAAATTACTTAACTAAAGATCACACTTTTGGTTAACCAAAGTTAACGATTGTTAACAGCGTTTTTTCAATGTAATTTGTTTATACTTTTGAAAAATGAAATTAAAGAATTACAACTATATTTTACTTTTCATTTCCCTGACAATCTTAGCCACAATTAGCCTTCAGATTTATTGGAACATAAAAAATTATGCAGAAAACGAACGCCGTTTGATGAGCGATGTGCAAGTTGCTTTTGATGCAAGCATTGAGCATTATTATGCTGAAGATGCTAAAAGTAATTTCATGGCTTTTTTAGAAAATGATGGCATTAAAGATATTGATTCTATCCCAAAATTGATAAAAGACACTACTTTAGACTTAAATATTCCAAGAAAAAAACCTTCAATTGCAGATAGAACAAAAGCTTTTGCTCAAGCATTTTCAATAAATGATTCTATTTCGAGTAAATTAAAAGGAAAGGTGAATTCTATTCAAATTACACGAACACAATCAAGGCCTTCTGAACTTTCTTCAGTCAGAGTCATAAGAGGAAAAAGAGCCGTCGACAGCCTCTCAAAAGTTGAAAATTTTGCGAATAAAATCATTGTTTCGATGTTCCAAGATTCTATAGAATTAGATAAAATAGCAAAAGCTTTTGAGAAAGAATTAGATCGAAAAAATATCCAAATAAAATATGCGATACAAGAAATAAAATCAGACACGATTACTCAAGATTATTATTTAGATAAAAATGAGATTCTGCCGTTGAATACTGTCGGAAATTCTACTTTTTTACCTACAGATTACAAATTAAAACTCTTGTTTTCAAATCCTGTGCTTCTAATTTTAAAACGAAGCATGATAGAAATTATACTATCGCTGCTTCTTTCGCTTTCCATAATTTTCTGCCTTTTATATTTACTTAGAACTATTAACCGTCAGAAGAAAATCGACGAAATCAAGAATGATTTGATTAGCAATATTACGCACGAATTTAAAACTCCGATAACGACAGTTTCGACTGCTATTGAAGGTTTACGGAATTTTAACGATGTAAATGACGCTCAAAAAACAAAGCGATATTTAGATATTTCTAGCGATCAATTAAAAAAATTGGAAATTATGGTTGAAAAATTATTGGAAACCGCTTCTATTGATACCGATAAATTGGTCATACAAAAAGATGATGTAAATTTAGTTACGCTTCTAAAAAATCTAGTAGAAAAGCACAAAATGATTTGTCCTGAAAAAACAATTTCTTTTGAATCTGAAATGGAACAACTGATTGTTTCTGTAGATAATTTTCACATAGAAAATGCAATCTCAAATTTGATTGACAATGCTACAAAATATGGTGGAAATGAAATTTCTGTTAGTTTGAACTATGATAAAAATAAAATTGAAATTTATGTAGAAGACAATGGAACTGGAATTGAAAAAAGTCAGCATGAAAAGATTTTCGAAAAATTCTACCGCATTCCAAAAGGAAATATTCATGATGTAAAAGGCTTTGGGATTGGCTTATTTTATTCGAAAAAAATCATAGAAAAACATGGTGGCACACTAGAACTGATTGCAAATAATAATACTGTCTTTAAAACTACGCTTCGAGATGAATGATAAAATAAAAGTAGTATTGGCCGAAGATGAGCCAGCCCTTGCCCAAATTATAAAAGAAAGTTTAGAAACTCGAAATTTTGAAGTAATTCATTGCAAAAACGGAGAAGAAGCTTCAAATGAATTCCTAAAAAGCAAACCTGATATTTTAGTTTTGGATGTAATGATGCCAAAAAAAGACGGTTTTACACTTGCGAAAGAAATCAGAAAAACCGATAAGAAAACGCCAATTATTTTTTTGACTGCAAAGTCACAAACACATGATGTAGTTGAAGGATTTAATCTTGGAGGCAATGATTACTTAAAAAAACCTTTTAGTATGGAAGAGCTAATTGTCAGAATTCATTCTCTTTTAAACCGGATTTCAACTGACAAAACTGAGGAAAATCTTGAAATTGGCAATTATATTTTTAATAACACGAAACAGACTTTATATCATTCTGACAAAATAATTTCACTAACACACAGGGAAGCTTCTTTGCTCTTGCTTTTGATTGAAAATAAAAATGAAATTTTAGACCGTTCCATTATTCTGAAAAAAATCTGGGGCGATGATGATTTCTTCAACGGCCGCAGCATGGATGTTTTTATTACCAAACTACGCAAAAAATTATGTCTAGACCCAAATATTCAGATTATAAATATTCGAAGCCAAGGCTATAAATTGATTTCTTAGGTATATTTTATAATTTGTTTTTTTGCTTTTGTCTTTTATTAAATCTTCAATTAATTTTTTATAAAATAAATGGCATAGATTGCAATTGCAATCTATGCCATTTATTTTAAATATCTTATATTTTTAATTTCCTATTCTAAAACTTGGTCTTCCACCTCCATTTTTGAATTGCTCGCGCATTTCTTCCATTTTTTTGGTAACCGTTTCATCATATTCTTTCTGAGTAATTTCTTTTCCTTTTGTTGGCGCTTTTATTACTGCTTTTTCCTTTGGATTCAAAACTATTTTCGAACATAAAATTACTGTTTTGCCATCGCTCACTTCCAAAATTAAACCTGGCAATCCCCAATAATTCTCTGGGCCTTGATTTACCGGAATCTCAGGAGCATACCAAGCTGTGATTGTCACTTCTTTTGGCATTTCAAGATTATCCATGAAATTAGTAGTTTTTTCTTTTTCAGTAACTTTCTTGTCGTCTTTCTTTTCTTCTTCCTTTTTAGGCCTGAAATTTCTGAAATCTGATTTGCTTACTGGTTTCACAGCCGTTGCTTTATAACAAGTATATCCGCCAATTTGTTTGGTTTCGGTTTCTAATTTCCATTCTAATTTTGGTAAAGAATCTTTAACCAAAAACTCTTTTCCCATAAATTCGCGGTCAACACTATATATTTTTTCTTTGACATTTTTATAGTAAGTTCCGCCTCCGCCCATCATAGACGACATCATTCTTGAACCGCCATTTTGCTGTCCCGGAGTCTCTAATTTTTCTTCTTCTTTGTAAATAGATGCCGCTTTATCAAAATTCAAAATAAAAGTTTTCTCCAACATTTTTTTCATCCGCTCTTCCATCATCTTCTGCATTTCTGGTGTAAAATCACGATTACCGCTAAATCTTGCGGTCATGTCGCTAGTGCTAGTTTTTGATTCATAAACCGCTACGCCTTGAAATTCTTGAGCCTGAATCTGCATTGAACCTAGAATTACCGCCAATGCTAAAATTATTTTTTTCATATCAATTAATTTGAATACTGCAAATATGATTATTACACCTGATTTTTTTACAAAGCTTATGTTAAAATAATAGTATTATAAAGGTTATTCGTAAATTGGCTGCTGATGAAAAACTACTTAGCGATATTACTCATTCTTTTGTCTGTGAAATCTTTAGCACAGTTTCCTGCTATAAATCCATTTTTTTCTAAAGCAGAAAGATGGGAATTGGGTCAATTTGCAGGAAAAGACAACTTTGGAAACATCTATTCTATTTATGAAAATGAATTTCGTAAAAAAACAAAGGAAGGAAAATCATCTTTTTACAAGAATGTTTCGCTCGGTAAAATCCATCAGATAGACCTCCAGAATCCACTTCAGATTGTTTTGTTTTACAAACAATTCACAAGCGCCGTCTTACTTGACAATCAATTAAATGAAACGATAAAAATCAACTTTTCTGAATTACAAATCCCTTTAAATCCTGAAGCAGTCAGCCTAGCTTCACAAAACAAATTATGGGTTTATGACATGCTTTCCCAAAAATTAGGCCTTTTTGATGTATTGAAAAATACGTTTCAGCCACTGACTCCTTCTTATAAAGACAACTTAAAATTTTACCAATCTGATTATAATTATTTTTATTGGATTGATGTGAAGCAAAATTTATACGTTTCAAATATCTTTGGAAAAGTAAATTTCTTAGGACAAGTTCCCGAATTCAAGCAATTGCAGATTGTTTCACCCAATCAAGTATTGCTCAGAAATGATAACGGATTGTTTCTCTATAATTTAGAAAATGCTTCGCTTTCTCCGATTGCAATAAATGAAAAAAGCTTTGTCAGTTTTTCATATAAAGACCAAATTTTATCTATTTTTACAGAACAAGAAATCAATCAATATAAAATTACTTTACCATAATGCACATAGCAGTAGCAGGAAATATCGGAGCTGGAAAGACAACGTTAACCCGTTTATTAGCCAAACATTTTAAGTGGGAACCGCACTTCGAAGACGTTGTTGACAATCCCTATTTGGATGATTTTTACCACCAAATGGAGCGCTGGTCTTTTAACTTACAGATTTATTTCTTGAACAGCCGTTTCAGACAGGTTTTGCAGATTCGCGAAAGTGGCCAAAATATCATTCAAGACCGAACGATTTATGAAGATGCACATATTTTTGCTCCCAATCTTCATGCGATGGGTTTGATGACAAACCGTGATTTTACAAACTATAAATCGCTTTTTGACTTAATGCAGACTTTAGTTGAAGGTCCAGATTTGTTGATTTACTTGAGAAGTTCTATCCCGAATTTAGTTAACCAGATTCATAAAAGAGGACGCGAATATGAAAACTCAATTTCCATCGATTATTTGAGCCGACTGAATGAAAGATATGAAGCTTGGATTGAAAGTTATACGGCTGGAAAACTTTTGATTATTGATGTAGACAATATAAATTTTGTGGATAATCCTGAAGATTTGGGAGATATTATTAATAGAATTAATGCGGAGATTAATGGCCTTTTTTAAACAAAGTTTAGATGGCAGTAAATTCAGAATTTGAAGATTTTTACTTAATTCGTCCAGCTTTTCTTCCAATTATATGTTTTGGTCTCGGCTTTCTTTTTTTATATCAGACTTGGACAACAGAAGGAAATTTTTTAACATTAGCTCTTTGTTTATTTGTCTTTGGAATAATCCTTTTGTACCTAAATTTCAAGTCAGTTTTTAAGATTGCTGTCGAAGAAACCAAGATTACGAAGATTATGTTTCTAAACGGAAAAAAATATTTCATTCCTTATTCAGATATTCAAGAGTCTAAATTAGAGCACGTACACGGGATGCGAAGCAAAGCTGGCGACATCACGCTTGGATATTACCGTTGTGTTTTCAAATTAAAAAATGGAGAAGTTTTTATTTTATCTCCAGTACACTTTAAAAATTATCGAGAGATTGTCAAGGCAATCAGTGCAAATCGAAGTATCTCATAAAAAAACCTCTCAATTGAGAGGTTTTTTGTTTTATAAAACTTGTTGTATTTACTTCTTCTTAAAATCCTCAATCTTAGCTTTTACCTCAGCTTCTGTTCCTTCAAAAACTTGAACATCTTCTTTAGAATCTGTGATTGTGGTAACGATTGCTTTTACATTTCCGTCGGCGTCTTTTGAGGATTCGATTCTTACTTCCTTAGAAGTTTGAACTGGCGCTTTTGCGGCTTCGGCTTCAATTGCTTGCACAAATTCTGTCGCCGTTACTTCTTCAGTTACCGCTTTTGCTTCATGTCCGCCTAAAATTGGTGCGATTACCAATCCTATCAAACATGTCAATTTAATCAAAATATTCATCGATGGCCCAGAAGTATCTTTAAATGGATCGCCTACAGTGTCTCCAGTAACGGCCGCTTTGTGTGCGTCAGAACCTTTATAAGTCATTTCTCCGTTGATCATTACTCCTGCTTCAAAAGATTTCTTAGCATTGTCCCAAGCACCTCCAGCATTGTTTTGGAAAACTGCCCAAAGTACACCAGAAACGGTAACTCCGGCCATATAACCACCAAGCATTTCTGCAATCAGCTGGTTATTTTCTCCGTAAACTAATTTCCCTAAAAGGACGATTGCGATTGGGAAACCGATGGTCAAGATTCCCGGAAGCATCATTTCTCTCAACGCTGCTTTTGTGGAAATATCAACGCATTTTGCATATTCAGGCTTTCCTGTTCCTTCCATGATTCCTGGGATTTCTCGGAATTGCCTTCTCACTTCATAAACCATATCCATCGCCGCTTTTCCTACGGAATTCATGGCCAAAGCTGAAAACACCACCGGAATCATTCCACCAACGAATAACATTGCCAAAACCGGAGCTTTGAAAATATTGATTCCGTCGATTCCTGTGAAGGTTACATAAGCTGCAAATAAAGCCAAGGAAGTCAAAGCTGCAGAAGCAATTGCAAAACCTTTTCCAGTTGCCGCAGTTGTATTTCCTACGGAGTCTAAAATGTCTGTTCTCTGGCGCACTTCTTTTGGCAATTCGCTCATTTCTGCGATTCCTCCGGCGTTGTCAGAAATTGGCCCGAAAGCGTCGATCGCCAATTGCATTGCCGTTGTTGCCATCATTGCTGAAGCCGCTAAAGCTACGCCATAAAATCCTGCAAAAGCGTACGAAGCCCAAATTGCGCCCGCAAATAATAAAACGGTCGGGAAAGTTGAAATCATTCCGGTTGCCAAACCTGCGATGATATTTGTTCCCGCGCCAGTGCTTGATTTCTGCACGATTGCCAAGATTGGCTTTTTGCCCAATCCTGTGTAATATTCCGTTACTGATGAAATTACGGCTCCGACAAATAATCCAACTAAAGTGGCGTAGAAAACGCGCATGGCTGAAATATCTTGAAGTCCTTCTCCGAAGAATTCCATTTTCATGGTTTGTGGCAACATCCAAGTTACTAAGAAATAACAGGCTACTGCAGTCAATGCAATGGAAACCCAGTTTCCTACGTTTAATGCGCCTTGAACTTGTGCTTCTTTTGCATCGTTACTACTTATTTTTACTAATAAAGTTCCGATAATTGAGATTATGATTCCGACTCCGGCAATTGACATCGGTAGTAAAATTGGTCCGATTCCTCCGAAAGCATCAGAAATACTTCCTCCCATATCTTTAATTACGTAATTTCCTAAAACCATTGCCGCTAGAACCGTTGCAACATACGAACCGAATAAATCGGCACCCATTCCAGCAACGTCACCAACATTATCACCAACATTATCTGCAATTGTCGCAGGATTTCTCGGATCATCTTCTGGGATTCCAGCTTCTACCTTACCAACTAAATCAGCTCCAACATCGGCAGCTTTTGTATAAATTCCTCCACCAACTCTTGCGAACAAAGCTATAGATTCTGCTCCAAGAGAAAATCCTGCTAAAGTTTCTAGAAGAATAGTCATTAATTCACTGGCAGTTTTGGTTTCTCCATTGTAAAGTCCGTCAACCCATTGGCCGTTCATGAAAAAGTGGAAGAAAAAAATGAAGAATGCGGTAAGACCTAAAACGGCCAAACCTGCAACACCAAGCCCCATTACGGTACCGCCACCAAAAGAAACTTTCAGGGCTTGAGGCAAACTAGTTCTTGCCGCTTGTGTTGTTCTTACGTTGGTTTTTGTTGCAATCTTCATTCCCATATTTCCTGCAAGGGCAGAAAAAAATGCTCCAAAGATGAAAGCGATTACGATGGATAAATGTGTTGTTGCTCCAGGTAAAAAGGTAATTGCAGCTAACGCGATGCTGGCTCCAATTACAAACAAAGTCAATAATTTGTATTCTGCTTTCAGAAAGGCCAAAGCTCCCTCGTAAATGTAATCTGAAATTTCTTTCATCTTTCCATCTCCGGGATCTTGTTTTAAAACCCAAGATCTCTTTACTGCCATAAATAATAACCCGACAACTGCAAGAACTGCGGGTAAGTAAATCATAAGTGACTCCATATGTTTATGTTATTGGTTTGTTAATAAATATAAAAGTAACAAAACCAATAAACAAAAAAGCAATATTCAGTAAGAATATTGCTTTTTTCATAAAATATATGTGATCGAATTATCTAATGCTGAATAATTCTTGTGGACGATTTTCTAGTGCATCGAAACGGTCAACACATTGTTCGATGATTTCTTTTGCTTCGACAACATCTCCCCAACCTCCAACATCAACTTTCTTTTGCTCAAGATCTTTGTAAACTTGGAAGAAATGCTCGATTTCTTTCAATAAGTGTGGATTCATGTCGCTCAAGTCATTTAATCTATTCCAGATTGGATCGGAAACTGGTACACAAACGATTTTCTCGTCTGGTCCTTTTTCGTCTGCCATGTGGAAAACTCCGATTGGCTTAACTTCCATCACACATCCTGGGAAAGTTGGCTCCGTTACCAAAACCAAAACATCCAAAGGATCTCCGTCTAATGCCAATGTTTCTGGAATAAATCCGTAATCTGCCGGATACATCATTGACGAGAATAACATTCTGTCGTAACGGATTTTCTTTAATTCGAAATCGTACTCGTATTTATTTCTGCTTCCTTTTGGTATTTCGATTAATACGTCAAAAGATTTTTGTTTTGCTGCACTCATTTTACTTTTTTTCTTTTCTAAATTTCAGATGGCAAAAATAAGCAAACATTGGTGTTTTACAATGAAAATATACGTTATATCTGTATAATTTTTAAGTAATTGAATTAATTTCGAAGAGTTAATAAATCTAATATGATTTTAATAAAAAAATCTAGCTTAAAATGCCTAAACTGGATTTTTATGACTCTTTTAATCATTTTGTTGTTGCCACTGTTTTCTTCTTACAATCTTCGGAACAAATTTCTTTACCAGTTCCATCATCGCATACCCAATATCCATCACTCTTTTTAGGATTACAATTTTTAGATCCAAAACAAATAACGGAAGTAGTAATTTCGCTTTTTTCAAAATAAAACTTACCATTTATAAGTTCAACTGAGCAAAGTACTTTTGCTGAATCATTTTGTGTTGTTCCTAAAATTCCATAATATTCTTTCTGAGTATTTAAATCTTTGTCTTTAATAATTTTTAGTTCGGCTATAGTTGTAAAAATGCTATCATTGGCTAAAATATTATTCCATGCCAAATTCAAAGAATCTTTTACTTTTTCCTTTAAAACAAATTCTTCTTGACCAATTACATTGCCAACAGAATTCTCTTTTCTTTTATTACACGATAAAAGAATAAGAAACAACAAAAAAATTACATTTTTTTTCATCATTGCGACCAACCAGTTAATGTTAATTTCGTAGTAGTAACACTTTTAGTACAACGAAGGCACGGCATATCACATATCCATTTTTCAGAGCCACCCATCCATTTAGGATCACAACCTTTATAACCACAACCACTACAAGTACATGTAGATGACGATTCTAAAGTCTGGTCTGGAACATAAAATATCCCATCTCTATATGCTAAAGTTGTAGCTAACTTAATTCCCTTTTCAGTTGTACCTATTAAGTAATACCATTTAACATTCTCCGTAGTTGGAGAAGTAATTGAATAGTTTGTTACGGTTTCACTCGCAATTTCATTCCATCGAACTTTAAGCAGTTTTAAGTTAGCAGTAATTGTAAATTTTCCATCTTTATCCTCTCCAACCTTTTCTTGTCCAATTACATTTAGACTATAGATGTAAAACACAAAATAAAAATAATTTTTTCATAATAAAAAAATTTAAAATTTATTTTACAAACATAAAAACATTTGTTCTGGAAATGAAAGATTTTCACGCATAAAGTATGCGTGAAAATGGCTCAAATAGATTTTCTGGAAGACAAAGCAAAAATTTTTTCCATTCTAAAGGGAAGAACTTAGTAACTATTATTCTTTTTTAAGTTAGCCACTGAAGAATTTTATTTTGGGGTTGAAGATTCTGGGCTTGCTTTTGTAAATCTGTTTTAAAAAAATTCAGAATGGTTTCTAAATGATATTTTAAATTGTATTAAAACATTTATTTCCAATCATTTTGGATCTCCTCTATGTATTAAAAATAGAAGCCAAAAGATGCTTTGACTGCAAATTTCTTGGCGTCTGGCATGTCTAAATAGCTTCCTCGCCATGCAAAATCGATACGAAGCACTTTAAAGATATTGCCAATTCCGGCGTGATATTCCCAATAAACGTCATCGGGAGCCGTGTAAGTAATTGTTGACGATGCGTTTATGGCTCTATTTTCGTCTGAAACTGTTCCATAAACACCTTTTATTCCGATGATTTCACGCCAGTTCAGCTTACGAAGAAATGGCACTCTTGAGAATAATCTTCCGTTGAAATTGTGCTCAAAATGGAGCGAAACATATTCATCGGCTACAAATTCGTAGTAATTCATCAAATTGTATGTGTTGTCAATAATGAAATACGACTGGTTTCCTGGAACGACGCCCATTAAGCCAAGTGGCACGGTTCCGAAGATTTTACCGGCTTCGAATGTGGTGAACAATCTTCCAAAACCTCCTACAAGAAGCGGTTGCTTGTAATAAAACTGTAATTTCTGGTAATCAAAGTCACTGTCGGCAATGTCTTTCAAGCCTTGGCTGAAACTCAAATAAAGACGCGTATAATTGTCGTCAACATTAGTTCTTTCTACGCCGAAACCGATTGGTCTTCTTCCTGGCATAAAATCAACAGAAGCGTTGAATTCATATTGCTTGATCTGATTTTCTATGTTTCCGAATTCATCGTAATAATCAAGGCTGAACGTTGGCGAAGCCGATTTTAAAGTTCGGTACGAAACGCCGGCTTGCAATACCAAGTTTTTTACGGGCTCGAATTCTGCCGAGAAATTAGTAAGGTTTATGGACGTCAGCTTGCTGTTGTCACCACTTGCAAAGAAAGACGACGAGGCAAAACTTCTTCCTAATAAATCATTAGAAGTCGTCAAGCTCACACCGATCTGCTCGATGTCGCGTCGGTTTCCTCCGGAGATGATGAACCTGTTTTTTTTGTTCAGCAATACTTTTCCTGAGATTCCGTATTTAAATTGGTTGTCGTCAAAACCGTAAGCTCCGTATCCTTGAATTCTCCAAGTGTCGTTTGGTCCGAAATACGTCCTTCCTCCTGCTCTGACACGAATTCCTTCGACGTCATTGTACCCGAAAGTGGAAAATATTGGTCCGTAATCAAAGCCATTAAATTCTACGTAGCCGCTTCCCAAGATGGAAACCGCATTGTAAATCTGCTTGAATTTCTTGACTGTCTTTAACGTATCGAGCATTTTATAAACACCTTGTTCGTCTTTGTTCAGTCTTTCAAAACGGTTCTCTTCCCAGAATTCATCGGGTTTTTCATAGATTGTTGGATCATATGAATTAACTTCCTGTTTGTAAAAACCGTCTTCTTTTTTGATATCAAACTTGTGGTCTTTGAACAAAGTGGTTCGTTTTCCATAAACGCCTCGGGATTTGTCTTTCTTCGAAAAAGCAAAATCAGACATCATGTGGTCGCGCGTCAAAAGAAAAACGGAGTCATTCATTACTTCGAATTCCTGCTCGATATAGATTTCCTTTACCCAGTTAATATTAGCGCTTCGGCTTGCCGTAAGGTTGATTTTCTTGATGGCAAAAGTGGTGTCGTTTACCCAAAAATCTCCTTTGAAGGTAAGCTCATTCTTTCTTCTTGGATAAAATACGATGTTATAGCACCATTTGTTATCAATAAAAGTACTGTCGCTCAAGACATAGTTGTAAACGTTTATTCCTGTTCGGGAAAGCGGGCTTACGAAGTCTTTGTCGAAGAACTTTAAGTAGTTGTCGTAAATATCATATTCAGCATACAAATCTTTAATAAAAGCAATGATCTGCTGATTGTTGCTGAATCCTGAGTTTTTGTTGGCTTTGGTAAACTCCTTCAATTTTCCTGTTGTGTTGTCTCCATAAACTTTGCTTAATGCTTCGTTGATGAATATCGGAAGATAGGATTTTCCGGTGACGTCAGACGTGTCGACTTGGTCAAAAACGAATTCCATTCCTTTAAAGAGTTTGCTTTTCATCAGCGCGCTGTCAATGGTATTCAGGTCAAATTCGACCTTTTCATACTTGTCGTATTCGTATTGCTTGAATTGGCGCAGGCCGTTTTTCTTCTTGCGTTCCCAAATCTTGCGAAGAATATCAATAGCCGGGTTATTCTTCTTGGAGGTTTTTCCTGTGTAAATTACGACTTCATTTAGCGTTTTTCCTGCACCAAGATTTACTACCAAGTTGTAAGTAACAGGTTTATCCAACGGGATTTCCTTTGGTTCCATTCCTACGAAAGAAATCAAAACTGCGGTCTGCGTGTTCTTTGATTCCAAATAGAACTTTCCTTCTTCATTGGTAATAATTCCTTCAGAAGTGCCTTTAAAATTAACACTCGCGTAAGGAAGTGGTTGCTTGAACTCGTCATAAACAATACCGCTGACCTTAGTCTGGCCAACGACAAAATTTATAACCAACAAGAAAAAGCCAAGGCTTAGATATATTTTCTTATTCATATAGATTGCAAAAAAAAACTTCATCAAAGGTATTCTGATGAAGTTTCAAATATAGGGAATTAGATAATTAGATGATTAGATAATTTGTTAATTAGATAATGTACAATTAGCGAATTGAGTAATTCGCTAATTCGCTAATTTTCTTATCTTTTATTATCTAATTCTTTTTGTATGCTACTTTTTTTACGGCTTTTATAACGTCTTGTGCATTTGGCAACCATTCTTTAAGCAAAACTGGAGAATATGGCGCTGGCGTATCTGCTGTAGTGATTCTTTGGATAGGCGCGTCAAGGTAATCGAATGCTCTTTCTTGAACGATG
>Ga0247731_1000128_pt1 | contig 23088 bp, 25 predicted proteins | sample UWRJL088202R2_FD_180938 | JGI IMG/M metagenome (GOLD analysis project Ga0247731, IMG submission 180938) | Plant litter microbial communities from Arlington Agricultural Research Station in Wisconsin, United States - UWRJ-L088-202R-2 | ecosystem: Environmental > Terrestrial > Plant litter >...
CCATGAAACCCATGTTGCTCATTTCACTCAGAGTCGGTTCTATGTTTGCCACAACGCCCGAGTCCTTCTCCACCGCCGCAGATTCTCCTGTCATCGACGACTCGTCGATTTGCAATCCATAACCTTCGACGATTCGGCCGTCAGCGGGTATGCGATTGCCGGCGGACAGCCCCACCAGATCGCCCGGAACAAGGTCAATGGCAGCAAGCTGTTGCGACTTCCCCTCTCGGATGACTTCGCACACGCGCGTCTCGCGCCCCTGAAGGTTCAACAAGGCCTGCCGTGCTTTCCATTCAGTGCAAAAACCAATCACGGCATTCAAGAGCACGACGATCAGGATGAAGTTGCCCTCAACCACATCCTTCATGAGATAGGCCAAAACAGCGGCGACCACCAGCAAGACGACGATGACGCTTTTGAACTGGTCTCGGGCGATTTTGAAGGCTGATCGCTCAGGTCTGGACGCTAAGGTGTTGGATCCGAATTCCAGCCTTCGTGCAGCCAACTGGTCGTCACGCAAGCCTTGGCAAGGGTCGGATTTCAACAGCTGGGCAGTCTGCTGAACCGAGAGCGCCGTCCATTGAGATGAAGGGGTGGTGTCGCGGCGCGGCTTTGCAATGCGAGGAGTCCTGGACTTCGGCGCAAACCACCTGAACATACGTGCGTCCCCCGCTGCATAAGAATGATACGAACGGGTAAGCAGTACGCTCACAACGCTGTCTTCAACGCGGCGCCTCACCCCATCCCTTGGCCCGCCGCCGACAACAGCCCAGGGACCGGCTGGAAAACCCACTCTCCACGACCACAACCACTTGCGCTTGATCTTTGTCAGACAGTCACGCAAACGACGACTGGACTTAACCGGTTATCAGCTTGAAGTTCCGCAAGCAGCGACTGTTGATCTGGATCAGAAAACATCACCTGTTATGACGGTAACTAAGCACCAATACAGCCTGTTCCCCTGCTCACTCCACAGGAGACTGAAATGGTCAGTTTGCCAGCAACGCCCGCACCGAACCTTGAACTGAACAAGGACGACATCAGCACGACCTACTGGATAGAGCCGTTGAAGACAGGCGTGCAGATCATGATCCGCCCTCTGGAATCGAAGGACCGTGAACGCGAATTTGCTTTCATCAAGGCCCTTTCTCCTGAGTCGCGGCATTTCCGCTTTCTCTGCACGATGAATGAGCCCAGCGAAGGACTGCTCAATCAGCTGTTGGACCTGGACTACGCCAAACGTATGGCATACGTGGCGCTCACCGTGGAAGAAGGTCAACTGTGCGAGATTGGCGTCGCACGCTATGCCGCACTGGAGCCCGGAAATATATGCGAGTCAGCCGTCGTGGTCGCGGACAAGTGGCAGCGCCAAGGTCTGGCGAAAAAACTCATGGGTCATTTGATTGATGCTGCAAGGGTCAATGGATTCGAGCAGATGATCTCCATCGATAGCGCAACCAACTCACACATGCACCGGCTGGCCCAAGACCTGGGCTTCGAATGTGAGGCAGATCCGCTGGATGCCACTCAGGTTGTCTATCGACTCAACCTGGGTGAGGGAGCGTCAGAGAACCAGGCTTAACAACCAGCCTGTGACACTGCTACCTGCCACCACCAGCCAGGGAGGTAGCTTCCAGAACATCAGGGCAATCAGTGCCACCAGGACCATGCCGAAGTCCAGTGGGGTGTGGATCGTACTTGTCCATACCGGCTGATACAGAGCCGCCAGCAGCACACCGACCACGGCCGCGTTGATGCCAAACATTGCCGCTTGCATGCGCAGGTTGTGACGCAGCTGTTCCCAGAATGGCAAAGCGCCCATGACCAGCAGGAAAGACGGCGCGAAGATCGCCAGCAAGCAAACCAGCCCACCCGGCCAGCCAGTCGGGGGCTGGGTCATCGACGCGCCCAGAAACGCCGCGAACGTGAACAGCGGCCCAGGGACAGCTTGGGCCGCACCATAACCGGCTAGAAATACATCATTGCTGACCCAGCCTGGGTCCACGACCTGAGTTTGCAGCAGTGGCAGGACGACATGTCCGCCGCCGAAGACCATTGAGCCGACCCGGAAAAACCTGTCCACCATCGCAAGGGTCTGACTTGGAAACAGCTCCACCAGCACAGGCAAGCCAATCAGCAGAGCCACCAGCAGCATCAGCCATAACAGACCAGTACGGCGCCGGATGGTGATCGGCAGTGAGTCATCCGCTGGCATCGGTTGAGGTTTGAAGAGCCACAAGCCAAGAGTCCCTGCGAGGGCAATCGCCCCCACCTGCCCCCAGGCTGAAGGCACCAGCAACACCAGGCACGTCGCGCCAGCCATGAGGGTGATGCGGGGCACGTCTGGACAAAGGCTGCGCGCCATTCCCCATACCGCCTGCGCGACCACCGCCACAGCAACGCATTTCAACCCCTGCAACGCGCTAGCTGATACGCCATCGTGAAAGCTGGAAAGGCCCATTGCGAACAGCATCAGGGCGATTGCAGAAGGCAGTGTGAACCCCATCCACGCAGCCACTGCCCCGGCATAGCCGCACCGTGACAGGCCGAGCGCGATCCCTACCTGGCTGCTGGCCGGGCCCGGCAAGAACTGACAGAGGGCGACCAAGTCGGCGTAACTGCGCTCACTGAGCCACAGCCGACGTACGACAAATTCATGCCGAAAATACCCCAAGTGCGCGATCGGCCCACCGAAAGAGGTCAGACCCAGTCGCAAAAAGATCAGGAAAACTGCCCATGGGCTTCGGTCAGTCGCGAGGGGGTCGGCCATAGTCGTCGCAGGTCTCTCGGGATGCAGATGGGAAGTTTGAGCCAGGCGCAGCGCGAGCACCATCTCTCTGATCAAACCCTGACAAAGCTCAAGCTTGTACCGCTGAACAAGCGTCCAATAGGCCATTGATTCCATGCAAGCCACCAACCCAGGTATCAGGAGCCGGACATGACCGATTTAGAGCTGCGCCGCGCCATTCTCGACGAACTTGAGTTCCAACCCCATATTGATGCGCGCTCCATTGGCGTTGCCATCAAGGACGGAGTGGTCTGTCTCACCGGGCATGTCAGCACCTATGCCGAGAAGTTCGCAGCCGAACGGGCCGTCAAGAACGTCAAAGGGGTGAAGGCGCTGGCAGAAGAGATAGAAGTTCGGGTGCCTGGAGAGCAGGACGTTTCGGATGAGGTGATCGCAGCTCGTTGCGTTGACGTCCTCCACTGGAACAGCGCGGTCCCGGATAAGCGTATCCAGATCGAGGTTCAGCAGGGTTGGGTAACCCTTGAGGGTGAAGTTGACTGGCAGTACCAGCGAGAGGCCGCAGAAAGCACGGTGCGGAAACTGACTGGTGTCGTGGGTATCAACAATTTCCTGGTGGTGAGGCCCAAAGCCACTGCCGCAGACATCAAGGCTAAAGTCGAGGCGGCCTTCAGTCGAAATGCACAACTGAACGCCCGACAAATCCGCGTCAGCGTAGAGGGAACCAACGTCAAACTCGAAGGCCATGTGCACTTCTGGGTGGAGCGCAAGGCGGCTGAAAATGCAGCTTGGGCAGTGCCGGGAGTGAGTCGCGTGGACAATCATCTTCTTATTGCTTGAGGCCGGGCCCATCATCACAGCATCTGTCCAGACACCATAAAACTGTCGGCGGAGGCGTATAGATAGCGGCAGCGAGGGATCGAAGATGATGCTATTTGCTGCGAACTGGATGCGGCCAACCCTGCGGAAGCTTTCGCTGCCGCAAATGCCGTCGTTTCGCAGGTCGCGTGATGGATTCGGCAAAGGGTGACAGTCCATCCTCCACAGTGTGTAGGTGACTTCGAAGGCCCGTTCATCTGACAGTACCTTCATTCAGGCAAAACCTGTCATTTCTTACAGTTGTCCAGAATAGCTATTGGACTGAGTATTAGGAGTGCTTCTTTTCCTATGAACCAAGAGGTGTGCCATGGACAGGACTAGCGTGACGTCAAAACTCGCCAGCATATGCGTTGAAGAATTGCATGTTGGAGAGGAAGAGGTTACTGAGGGGAAAACATTTTTAGAACTGGGCGCGGATTCGATTAATTCAGTAAATATCATGATGGCAGTCGAGGATCTATATCACTTAGAGATAACCGATGATGAACTGCAAAGCATCATCACCATTCGAGACATGGTTGATTTGATCCTTGAAAAAGCCAAAACCTAGAGCCCAGTGCTGCTGACTGCGAGGAAGCCACTTTCTGGGGTGTGCCAATCAGCGTTGCCGACGCTTCTGGGCGTAGACACCGCAATGATCACAAGCGCGGCGCGTATTCACGGATTGGAATCGACCAATGTTGCACCAGTCAGCGCTGTAATCGCGCACCATTGGCAGATTTCACGCAGGATTCGAATAGATGCGAGGTCGTTGACGAGGGCTTCCGAGACCAAGGCGGTGCACCGGATCGTTGAATACCATCGACTGTCACATCTCCAGTTCCTAGCAGCTGATGCAGCGTATGTCCGGCTTTACGTCGAACTTTCGGACGGGTGTTGTCATGGCTTTTCTCCAGGCGAAAAAAAGCCCCGCACTTCGCGAGGCTTACTTTTGGCACTTTTTTAATCTGCCTGCGTAGCGATAAATTTTAGCTCTGCAGCGCAAACTCTAACGTGGACCCGGCTGCAACGTTAAGGCCTGTGAGCGTGATCGTGACTGCGTCGCCGCTAGCCACAATATGGGTAGTGTCAAAAGCTGCGTTCGGAGTGACTGACCAAGTGCTGGAGACGAGACTAATCCCCGTAAAAGCAGGTAGAGCGTTATTCACATCTGAGATCATCAATGTGACACCGTCAACAAAATAACTTCCGTTAGTGCCAGTAGTTGTAATTTTGATCGAGCTCGAACCTAAGTCTATGCTGAGGTTCGGAAAGCCTGGCAACTCGACGCCGTCCGCTGCGATAACATTGGAACTGTAAAAGAAATTACCTGCATATCCAAAATCAACTTTGAATTCGGTGCCGTACATAACTGGCGCGGTTGGTGCAGGCTGCACGATTACCCCATTATCGAAAGCATCATTCAGCGCCTGCGCGGCCGTCAGCGTATTTGTTTCGCTGGTGACATAGGTCAGCATCGCCTTGGCATAAATGGTGTTATCACCAGAGGCCGAGGCTGCGAACTTCTGACCGATTTCGATTTTGTTCTGGAGCAGCTTGGCATCACTGCCGGTACTGTCGCTGATTGAAGAGATGAACTCTTTAACCAGTGACTCGCGACTATCCAGGTTGTCCAGTCGGCCCTTCCAATATTGGCCACCGGAAACGTCTGCAGTGCGGCTCAGTACATTTCCATATAGGTTGTTCAAGAAGGATTGATCGCTTACCCCGTCTCCCACCAACGATGCAGCCTCAGAGCTGCTCAGGAAGCTGGCAATGACGTCGTCGAACTTTACGCCTGAATCCATCTGGGCATTCCAGTAGGCAAGTCCTGATTTGTCAGGCGCGCGCCCAAATGCCGCGACGTAAAGTGAGGTTATGAGCTGCTGATTTGTGAGTGTGGCCATGTGTTTCGTCCGTGGGGGGGGTCAAAGGACACCATATTGCCACTATCGCCCCAGAGTATGGAAGATGGAAGGCACACACCACCTGTGCACGCAATTCCAGCGCCAACAGCTCCATCAAGAACGGTTCAACCGTAGGCCGTTCGCCCTCACCAGCCAGCACCAGCGCCAACTGGTCGTAGGTGTAAGCACAGACCAGCGAGCGCCGGGCGTGGAAGACCTCACGCAAAAGTCACGCACATGAAAAAGCCCGATACTGTGAATATCGGGCTAAGTCATTGAATTAAATGGTCGGGACGGAGTGATTCGAACACTCGACCCCTTGCACCCCATGCAGCGGCGATAAACCACCTAAGCGCATGATTTTAAATGGATAATGCCTTTATTCATGGTGCAAATTATGGGTCATTATAGCCTTTCGCAAACCTCGCAAAATCAATGACTTGCCGTTGAGTTTTGATTTGCCTCCTACCCTCGCCCCTTCAGAGCACCGCGCCCGAAACTGAGCAGCGCTTACAAATGATTATTGCACTGCACCCTGATTAAGGAGACTCTCGCGAAAGGGGAAGAGCCCTATCATCACCATATCAAGGAGAGAAAAATGGCAGTAATCACGAAGGCCGATCTTGTATACAAATACACTTGGTCGGCTGACCAGGGCGACAATCCTAATTACACAGGAAAATTGGACCAGGACAAAGTCGACCGTGATGAAGGATACGAGGTTCTGCGCTTTCTGAATCGGATGTGTACGGACAAAGCGCAGGCCCTACACGCAGAGCGTCTTATCAAAACGAAATTGCCCGGCACGGTTCAAAAGCGCGCAGAGATACATCAGTGGCTGATCGATAACTGGAAACTCTGACGATACACCCAGGCCTGCAAGCTTCTGAGCTTGCAGGTTTTTGGACCCACCATGTCAAGGTGACCGGGACTATTCGCCAAGCTGTTGATTTTAAAAAGAAATCGTCCTTCCCGGAGGTAACCAAAACCGCGCCTATCACCCTATAAGAATCAACAACTTACAACTGTATTTCGCTACAGCTTTTCCCCTCCCCGGCGTCCTGCCGACCGCACACCTACTCCCCGTCATGATCCCGAATGCTATGAGTCACCACACCCCAAACATCGAATTCATCCGACTCCAGAATGTAGCGGTCCGGGTACGCCTTGTTGCCAGAACGAAGGATGATCTGGCCGCATGAAGCGCGGGCTAGGTACTTCACTGTCGGCTCCTGATTAATTACGCCGATAACGATGCACCCTGGCACCGCCTCCCGACCTTTATCGACGATCAGCAGGTCACCGCTGAATATCCCAGCATCACGCATGCTGTCGCCCTCGCATTTCACAAGGTATGTTCCTGGCGCGCGAAGGTTGAGTAGCTGGTCGAGGGATATTTCAAGGTGATCGGGGGCGTCCATGACGAAGACTCTACTGTATGGGCGTACAGTTAAATAGACCGCAGGAGTTGGGTCAATACTGGATGAGTGGGTTTGCGACGGGTGACTCTTTAAGGCACATTCTTAAAAAATACGTGATGCCCAAGCTTCAGCGTCTGCTTGGCCTTCGCCGCCCAAGCTGGCGCCTTGGCCATGGTGGTGGCGTAGTAGTGGGTCGCACCGCCAGTTGGATCTGAATAAGCACCATCTATCACGGCAGTCGCCACCATCACCGCCTTGGCCATCTCTCCGACCGGGATCGGCTTCGCGCCACTCAGGAACGGAAAGTTCGGGTCGTTCTTGTTCCAGCAGCTGAACTGGTACGGTTTCAGGCACACACCGGCGTAACCTTCTCCCCACCATGATTTGGCTTTGCCGTCGTTCACCCGATTGCGGATGGTCCAGGCCACGGCCACCATCCCGGCCAGGGTCTCGCCGCGAGCCTCGCCCCACAGCGTGCGCGCCAGTACATCGCGGTCTTTTTCTGCGTCGGTCATGTTTTTCTCCAGGCAAAAAGAAGCCCGCTCAGCAGCGGGCTCTGATGGAATTCGTGTTCGTCAGTCTCCAGAGGAAGAAAACCCCGAACTTGTCGGGGTTGTTGTGTACTGCTTGGCCGCGCCGATCCTGACGCCGGCCCAAAACATCCAGGCCCGCCATCGCGCTACACCCTCTGCCCGCAGCGCCCGGTACAGCACCGCGTCGGCCTGCTTGCGGCTCAGCGGTCCATGTTCGTACAGCCAGTCATGCACCGTCGCGGCGTAATTGCCGTAACCGGACACCAGGGCAAATAGAATGAACAGGAAGGCGTTGTGCAGAACCTTGATGCTGGCAAAGTCCGTGGTGTAACCGGCGGGCACGGTGATAACGCGTTCGTCTTCGTCGGCCAGCACCAGTTCAGCCAGTAGAGTGAAAGTGCGCCGGTCGATTTGGTCGGTTTTCAGTGTGGTGACGAAACGGCTCATGCTGGCCACCCCTGCTCGATCATATCGGTGGTGATCGACCCATCAATGACGGAGGCCTGCAGCTCGGATTCCCGAGTGAAGCAGGCTTGCACGTGATCGCTCACCGCGTCGGCCATAATCAGCACCTGGTCGGCCGGCAGATCGATGAAGCCTTCGACCGTCTTCCAGTGCAGGGTGTAGCTGCTGTCGCGACTGGCCCGCAGCGCTGCGCCGTTGATGAGCAGTTTGCTGCGGTCGTCGGTGTCCACCGGCATGCCGCCGAGAATGATGCCCCCGGTTTCGGCAGCCCAGCGGCGGGCAGCGATCAGCGCTAGCCAGTCCGGCGCAGGCTCCGGCACCGCGTCAACCACCGGAGCGGACGCCAACTTCTCCCAGCCCCCTCCCGTCCAGCGCGCTACCTCAATGCCACTGAGTTTTGGTGGCGCTGCGGGGGTGCTGCGCATAGGAAGTGCATCAGTCGAATCTACCTCTACCACACCTGCATATAAGGACTGCTGGTTCCACAAATAGAGTTTCATGCGGCCTCCCGCGCTTTAATGAATGTTTTCAGCCCGCTAGGTGCGGCCACCGCAGGTACTATGAATTGAGTATTTTGGTCGTAGCTGTAGAGGCTTTCGCTGCGGCGAATGCTTGCGCCGCCATTGAGAGCGACCGTGTTCCCTGCCGCCTTAATCCGAGTTACGGCTGTAGCCAACCCGCTGGGAGTGGTCTCAGTGAAAGTGAAACCGTCATCAAGACTAATCCAAAGAACGCCGGTAGAAGTGCCAGCAATCCATACTCCACCGCCTACGCCTTCAACAGAGCGAAAGTCCGGGGTGCCAGACACGGCAGACGGTCTGAATGTTGCTGCATCGTCGGTACTTCGGATGATGGTTCCAGATGCACCAACAGCAATTACGGTTCCAGCCTTGGAACCAATTGCTTTGAGATCAGCGGTAACACCTGTATTGACCGCATTACCGACACTGGTCCCTGCTGTAGTGACCAGCCCTCTCGACATTCTGCCTAGTGTCGTCACGACGATGTTGTACGCCCCTGTGCGAGCGGCACCAGCAGCACCCGCATCTATCTGCACCAGCCCGCCAGCTGCTGCATAAGCGCTCCACTGGCTGCCAGACGGCGCGTTGAGAAACAGCGAGGTCCACATGGTCCACTTGTTATAAATGTCCAAGTCTGAGCCTGTCAGGACCAACCCCCCATCCGCGCTAGTTTCGAGAACTAACCGCGCCCTATTATCAAACACGCGCAGGTTGCTGTTGGTATCGCCTACCGACCAGGTGGCCCCGCCGTCCACGCTTATAGAGAAGGCTACGTTTTTGTTTGATGTATCGTAATGCCCCCCAACCACCACCCAAGTGTCATTTACATATCCTACCGCTTGAACCCTAACTCGCCGGACCGATATCGGCGCCCAGGTCTTTGCATCATCAACACTGCGCAACACATAACCCAATACCGAAGTAGAGGTGCCCGTGGTATCTGACACGGCAGCGATCCACGTCCCTTTACCATCGGTAGCCATATCCAGAACTGTGTAAGCGCTGGTATTGGTCACCCCTTGGAATGAATAAACACCGGGAGTCGGAAGCTTGCCGATGATCGGGTACAACTCAGGGTAGGAAGACTGAAGATAAACGCCGCCAGTTTGGATATAGCTTGCATCCTGAGCTTTGACAGCCATCACAACTTGGCCGATCTGATCCCTCGCGCCCCAGCCAATCACACCATCTCCTCTAACCTTCAGAAACGTATGAGGGATCCGTTGCGACGGCAGACCAGTTGCTGCACCCGCAGCCTGCGCAGCGGCTTGGGCTTCTCCTTTCGCAGAGGTCGCAAGCGCTACTTGGTCTTTGGCAAGTTGGACCTGCTGCGCCCCGGCAGCACTGGCGTCGGTTACCGCCTTTTGGGCAGCGAGCTTGGCAGTGTTCGCGTTGCTGGCGGATTGCGCCGCCGCGCTTGCCGAGTCAGCAGCAGCAGACTGCGAAGCCGAGACAGCCGTCATGGTTTCGGCCATCCAGGTGATGGCCAAGTTCATCTTTAGAGCAAATGGCGGCAGCGCGGCCGCGAATGTGTCTGCGGCCTGGTTGAAATCTTCCTGGCCTTCAGATCGCGACGGTGCGGGCGGGAACACGGCAAAAGTTGGTGCAGCCATTAGATAAGTCCCTCAATAGAAAGCTGGCAGTCAGAAACGTCCGGCCCGGAATAAATCAGGTCGAATGATTTGAAAAAGCCGTAAATGATTGTCGCTTCGTATGTTTCTTCGCCGATCCACACCACCGGCTTGGCGCGAACATCGATCAGCATTTTCCTGATCTTGGACACGCGAACAGTGTCGACAACGACGGCGAAGTCTCCGGTATCGGAATAAGCTCCCTCCAGCACCACTAAGTTGCCGAACTTGTTCCGATTCTTCGTGCTGTAGTCGTCAATCCCGACCTTTGCGCCGAACGTGGTGATGCCAATCGGTATCAGCTTGCCGATCACCAGCGCGCCAACGCTCGCCGTAGAAGTGCTGGTAACTGTGACGGTGACGTTGGCTGTGCCGTAGGCAGGTAGATCAAGAAAGACCAGGCTGGTACGTACGTCGATATCGGCGAAGAACCAGTCGTACCAGTTGTCCACCCCTGCATCCACGAGGCTGATCGTCCGAGAGTAGACCTCCCCCTCAACCGGGTCCGTTACGGTAACGGTCACTGCGCCACCCTGGACGTTGAACAGCGCCAAGGAGTTGACCACCGTGCCGGGTTTGATCGTTACAGTCACATTGCCGGGATTCGAGGTGGCGGTGCCAACAACTTCATCGAACATTCGCCACTTGTTCGTGTAACCGACTTCCATCCATGTGGGAGGGTCTTTGAGGAGCCCCGCGAGAGGCGCATCTGTTGTTGTTGAGGCAAGCACCTCGTAAACCTTGTGCTCGGCAGCAATCATCTTGCGCACACCCAGGGTATTCGTTCCCGCCACCCACTCTGGATAATCATTTTCAAGAACATTCGAACTGACTAACTTCGCGGGAGTGACCTCAATAGGCCGGATAAACCTCATACAGTCACACTCGCTTTTTTAGTGGCAGGCAACCCTTCGTTATCCCACTTGCTGAAGAGTTTTCGGTTCTTGTCGGAATCAACTTTCATCGGCCCCACGATCTGCTTCACAACGTCGATAAGCGTGTCGACCTTGCGTTCCAGCAGCGCATTCGTCCCAGCGGTGCTGCTTGGAGAGGTCGATTGGCTCGAAGTGAAAATGCCAGCCGGCGCCGCAACATTCAGAACTGGACCACCCACTGCGAACGCAGGAACCTGCAGGCTGTTCATCTGATCCAGCAGCCCCGGACCAAACATGCGAACCGCCTCCGCACTCATCACGTATTCGCCATTCGAAAGCCAAGACAGGATGCTGTCGCTTGTCCCTGTGCCAGGCCCAGAAATACGGCCGCCAGAAGCGTGGGCCTGAATCGACCCGTTCGCGATTGCCGCGTTTTTGATTGCCTGCTCAAGCTGAGCAACTGTCAGCGCACCCGAGTTGACTTGATCGGTCCAATACTTCGAACCCGCAGCATCGGCCACCCCGCCCAACGATTGCTGATAGGCGGTTTTGATCGCGTTCTCGATGGCGGCGTTTTTGATCGCGCCTGCAAGCTGGTCATAACCGACAGCGCCAGTGCTGACCTGGCCTTGCCAATACTCCTTGCCCTTCCCGTCCGCGTTCTGACCCAGCAGATTTTGGTAAACCGAATCGATCAGCGTGCCAGCGTTAGCCGGAGTAGCTGACTTGACGGTGCCCAGCGCGGCAACAACCGCCGCGTTCATTGCCTTGACCGCCTCCACGACACTCAGAATCGAGTTATCAACGCCGTTGAGTGCGTCCAGTTGTGCCTGGGCGAACTCCAACTGAGCATCGAATGCGCTCATCTGGTTGTCGTAGGCCAGCTTCGCCTGTTTCAACTGATCTTCGACAGACTTCGCCAGCCGCTCTGCGCTGGTGAGCTGCTTGCCGTTGATGGCATTCAGCTCGGCAACAACATTGGCAGTTCGACCCTGATCCCGGTTGAACTCTTCGAGCGACGTGTACAGGTCGGTGTTGTTGCCGCTGACCGTATCAAGCGCGTCATCGAGGCCAGTGAAACCAGACAGGGACCCGCCAGCCTTGGCGGTAGCCAGTGCAGACTGCAGAGTCGCTTGAGCCTGAGTGCGCAGCATTTTCACGGCATCGTCAGATGTGCCGCGCAACGACTTGAGCGCCGATTCAAGCGAGTTGCTGACCGTGGACAGATCGGTGACGCTCTGCGATGCGGTTGCGGACATATCGTTGAGCGAAGTGACCCGGGCGTTGTAGGCCTTGGTCGCGGCCTCACGCTCGGCACCAATGGCGCGGGTTAGCGCGCTACTGGCATTGCTGGCGATTCCCACCAAGGCATCTTTTATCGCTTGCGCAGCGTCCAGCGCAGCTTGCGAGGCATCCAGCGAAGCTTGCTCGGCGGCAGCCGCACGGCCTTCGAGGATGCTGTATGCAGCAGCGGCACTATTGCTCAGGCCCATCAGCTGGAAGTACATCGAGCGGCCAGCGTCAGTCGTGGTTTCGATGCTCTCGACCATCGCCCTGAAACCCGCCTTGTTTTCGGGCAGTGTCAGGTTGAGGCTCGCAAACTGAGCGCGAACAGCCGCGAGGGTATCGTCAGCCTTCTCGGTGTCGCTGAAAAAGGCGTCGTAATACGAGGTCGCGGCGGTCCGCAAGGCTTCCATTCCGCCTGCCATCGCGACGTACTGCTCAGTCAATTTACCGCCCCATACAGATACGGGCAGCGCATTCATGTTCAGCAGCTTGAACATGTCATTGATGCTGTACAGGTTGTCCACGAACTCCGTCAGCTGGACGAAGTTATAGTTGCCAATACCAGCATTGGTCGCATCGGAAATAGCAGTAACAGCAGCCTGACCAAGCTCGGTGTACCAGGCGTCCATCGCGGTAGCGATCTCTTCCTCGGTGCGATCTTGGGTGCTGATGTACTGCGTAGCCATGTTCAGGTTATCGAGCACACCCTCATTCATCGTCACGTTAAGACGGTGAAAGTTGTTCAGGGCGGTCAGGATCGTTTCGTTGTACCTGGCTCCAAGGGAATCAGTGAGCGCGTCATCCAGGCCGACTGGTACATATCGGGTCTTGCTCGACCCCGAGATCAAACCTCCCTTTTTCTTTTGCTTGAGGTAGCCACCGGCTTCAAAGCTGCCATCGTTCACGCCAAGCGAAATGCCAGAGTCCTTGGTCTGATAACCGGTCCCAAAGAGCTTGCCGCCCACCTTCTCATAAACAGCCTGGAATACGGTGGAGCCGGTGATCATTGCGGCAATCTTGCCACCAACCACCTTGCTCAAAATGTTGTCTTTGAATTCAAGCCAGCGAGCACCCATTGCAGGCGCGAACATTGCTGCCTGCCCGAGCGCGGTATCGCCGCCACTCTTCTGGATTGCATCACCATCTGGGCGCACGCCAGCCGAGTACAGCTTGCCAGACTGGTACATGCCCATGACGATTGCCAGCGGCCACATAGCCGCGGCGCTGCTCATCGCCGCGCTGATCTGACCGCCAAGTGATGCCGCTGTAGCGGCTGCACCAGCTTCGGCGGCGGCATAGGTTGCTGCAGTAGTGGTCGCAACGCCCGTGCCAAACTGCGCCCCGATGGCGGCTGCGCCTTCCGTTACCGCGCCAGACAATAGAGCGCCCGTTACACCTTCTGCTCCAACAATGACCGCTGTGTTTGCTGCGGTGACGCCGGTGAACGTCGATACGAGCTGTGAGAACCCCGACTTCAACGTTGTCGAAAGCCCGCTCAACATGTTGCTGTAATAGCCAGCGCCGCCGGAAATTGCACCGCTGACGCCACCCGAGGCATAGCCAGATGCCACGGACGAACCAACCCCGGTGATAGTGTTCCAGGCCGACAGCAAGTTTTGGCCGATGCCAGACAGGCCGCTGAACAGCCCGCCACCGGATGAGCCCGACGAGGATCCGCCGGCACTCCCTAGCAGCTTGCTCCAGACGGATGACAGGCCCTGGCCATTGTCAGTGCCGGTCAGCCAGTTGCTGATCGAAGCCAGCAGCGGCTTGGTGGTGAGCATGTGAGCGATTTCGCCCAAGGTCTGCTTGAAACCTGTCTTGAGGTTGTCCCACAGGCTTGCAGCGCCGTCGCCGATGTTTCCCCACGCATTGGCAAACGCCTCGTCGATGCGATCAATCGCACCCTCGGTCATCTGGCCCCAGATGGTGGCCTTGCTACGGTTTACCTCGTACTCGTTCCCGAGCTTTGCCAGCGCATCCTGATACTGGGCAGCATTGGCGGGGTACAGATCCATCGCGGCGTTGAGCGCTTTCTGATCCTCGACGTAGCTTTTCAGCAGAGCTGATTCCGGGTACAGGCGATCCATGATCCCGGTAGCGTTGCCAGCCTGTTGGGCAATCTTCACAGCATCCAGCTGCGCCTTGTTTGCAGCCAGAAGCTGTTTGTATTCCTCACTACCAACGGCGATGTTTTTACCCGCGAGGGCAATGGTCATCGACTTTTCAAGGTTGTAGGCCGCGAGCGCGTCCGCACCCTGAAGCGTAGCTTTGGCCTGGGCGATGACGTCGGCCGTTTCTTTACCCAAGTCATACGCAGCTTTGCTGACGTTCAGCCTGTCCTGAGCATCCTGTTGAGCAGTGAGTTTGGCGATAACTTCGGCACGTGCAGCAGACCCGGTTTTGAGCAGTGCCTCTTCGATCTTCTGCTGCAGGCCGAATTCGCGGGATTTGTCCGTGCCGGCCAGGTAGGCAGCGGCCAGCCCGGTGGCCGAGGCAATTGCGATGTCTGTATTGGCTTTGATATCCGCCAAGGCCTTAGCCTGGCTTTTTGCGAGAGCCGCGGCTGCCGCTTCAGCTGCCTTCTGAGCTTTTTTCTCTTCGTCGGTCTGGGTTTTTACAGCCGCTCTTCGTTCAGTACTAATGGTACCAAGGGCTTTGTGCTGTTCACGGTATGCATCTCCGGCAGCCTTACCTGTGGCCAGCAATGCGTCTCTCTCGTCTAGGGCGGCCGCAATAGAGTCCATGCGGGCCTGCGCTATTCCGGCCATGTTCGCGCGTACGCCGTCATACGCAGCGCTCATTGCGTCCCACCCTTCTGGGATAGCTTTGATGGCTGCGGCTAACGCTTGGATCCCGTTTAGCTGAGCATCAATCATGCTCGCGATTTCTACGACGGCGATCTGAATTGCCGCACGAAGGTTTGCGGGCATTTCAGAAAATGCTTGGCCTATGCTAAAAGACGAGCCAATAGCTTCGCCTGTGAATTCGTTGATCATGTCGGAGAGTTGGCCAATTTCTCGCCCGACCACCTGGGCCGTTGCGGCCCAGTTGCTCATACCCTCGATCGCTCCCGCCACAAACTCCCCGTTATCAAGGATGTCCGTCAGCGCATTGATACCATCCGAGAAAACACCTGTGGCTCCGGTTGCTTCGTTGATCTCCCCCACTACAGCAGAGTAATGGTTTCCCAGTTTGGTCAGGGCATCGCCAACTGTTGTCGGCATGTCTTCCGCGAGCTTTGCGTTTTGAGCCTGGGCCGCAATAAGTGCATCAACATATACTTTTGTTTGAAGCTTTCCCTCAGCCGCCATCTGCTTTACGGCGGTCTCGGACGTGCCCATGCTTTTGGCAAGATCGGCCACTGTAGTAGGGATAACTTCGAGTACCGCATTCCACTCGTCACCACCTAGCTTGCCAGTAATCATGGCCTTTGACAGAGCATCAATTGCCTGCGAGCCTTTCTCGGTCGTAGCGGCGTTGATGGTCAGCGCGCTGGACGCACTATCAATGAAGTTGATTGTGTCCTGAGTTGAGTAGCCCAGTTCCTTCATGGATTTGGAGCTGCGGATGAATAATTCCTGCTGCTCTTGGAGAGGCTTGTAAGTCCGGTCGCTGATCTCCATCAGCTGCTTCTGGACAGCACGATATTCGTCGGTGCTGCTGGTGACCATCTTAAGACGGCTAGCCATCTGACCATACGCGTCTGCCTGCTTGATCATTGACCCAGCAAGCCCGGCGCCCGCAGCGATAGCTAACGCAGACTTGATCACATTGGCCGCAGATTGAGCGCTTTTGCCCGCCCGATCAAAAGCGCCGTCCACGCCCGAAAGGCTTTTGTCTATTTTTTTACTCGTGCCGGAGACTGCGCTATCGGCAGTAGCTAATTCCCGGCGAAGTTGTGCAGTCGTCGCCTCAATCCGAATCAGCATGCCTTGAACGTCGGCGTCGGCCATTTATTTTTCCCCAGGCAAAAAAAAGCCCCGCACGGAGCGGGGCTATAGTGAAATCATTTGTCAGCTGCCAGAGTATTTCTGCTGGAGCAGCTGCAACCTCTTGCTGTTTTGTTCGGTGAAGCTTTCAGTGTCAAATAAGGTGATCTTGTCAGGACCATCAAGGCGATACACCTCAACAGTGAATATCGCATCTGCTGGAGCTTGTATCTTTCCCCAATCCCCATATTGATTAGGCAAAAGTACCCAACTGGCTTTCTCCCCTGGCTCTAAGCCGCCGCTGATTTCGTAATTGAACACATCCGAAAACCATGGAATTGATCGGCCTGCACTAGCTATGGTGCCCTTGAAAAACGCTCTGGAGATAGGGTGCGACGTGCCATTCTCAACCGAGATATGTATTACCGGCTCCCCGCGCGCAGAGTACTTCTGCTCACGCATTTCAAAGCGCGACTTGGTAACCAAAAACTTTTTAAGCTCTGCTGCCGCGCTAACTGACGCAGCCTGTCGTGCAGTCAGCTCTTGAATTTCTGCAAGAGCCTGCGCTTTCTCTTTTTGTTCACGCTCGATACGGATCTGAGCAGCCTGAGCCATTACTTGGTCAGCAGTCTTACCGTCCAACCCCTTACGGGTCTCATCGAATAACCCCTCGGCGCTCTTCTTGCCTGAAAGAACGCCCGCCACATCCATTTGGCTTACCGAAATCAACCCGAGATCCTGCTTGAACTGTGCCTGCTTTTCAGGCGAAAGGCTTTTAGTTACTTTTTCGACCGACTCTTTCAAGGACGCTTCCGAGCTGCCGTCTATCTTTGACTCACCGCAACCCGTGAGAACTAGAGCCGCCAGACCTGCAAGCAAAAACTTTGAATCCATTTTCATACTCTCCCTATTGATAGCGGCAATCTACCACCATCTGGGAATTTTGATCAAAGCGCACCGCGTGCCTACTTATCTTTCCTGCTCATAGCCGCGACCCGAAAGCCCATGCGCGCCTCCTTGGCCACCTGAACTTTCGACTGGCTGTCTTTCCTCTCGCAGCTTCCGTTCGGATTCGTGTCGATCATGAACTGGCGCTTTGAGTCCCAAGCCAGAAGGGTTTCCACCATCGGGGTGTCCCACGCTTGATCCGCTGACCAGCCAAGCCAGCCGGTAGCAATCTTGAAGATCAGGTCAACCGTGCTGACTTCCGGGCCTGCTTTTACTCGTTTCCCGACGCTTCTGCTTTCTCTTGTTCAATCTCAGCATCGGTCTTGCCGGCAGGGTTCAGCAGCGCATTGAGGAACGGAAGCACCTGGTTGGTAACGGTGTTCACGCCAGCAGCGAATACCTGCTCTTCAACCGCTTCGACATCTTTGCGCTTGCCAGTATCTACGCCGGTACCGGCCGCGATGATGAATGAAACATTGCTGACGTTGGCTACGCCAATGGCCTGCATCGCAGCAATGACACCGCCGAAACGACGCTCAATCTCGCGGAATGCGCGCAGGGTAGGTTTCAGGGTAAAGCTGATGTCGCCGCTGGTAACGATGACGGTACCGTGGCTGGTTTTCGAATCGGACATGGGAAGCACTCTCTAACAAATGTGGGGGTTGTGGACTGCCGCCGCGATGTGCGGCGACGGCAGAAGGGCTTACTCGGCTTCTACTTCGTAGATTTCCGAGTTGATACCCAGGGTGACGGTGCGTTTCAGCACGCCTTCAACGCTGATGCCGGTCTTTTTGTTGCTCATGACCTTGGCAGCGAAGTAATCGGTCTCGCCATCGACGTACACGACCTTGATCGGGTAGTCGAAGCGGGAACGATCAAGAAAGGCCTGAACCAGCGCCAACTGACCGGCGTCGCCAGCGTCAAAGCCGATCGACAGCTCGGACGAACCGGCATCAGCCAGACCTTTCAAATGCTGCGCTCGACCAGCAGCTAGGCCAGCGAAGGACACATCGTTGATGGTGTCGCCGTAGTCGCCGATGCTTTCCAGCTCACCGACCTCGACATAGGTCAGTCCAGTCAGCAGCGTGATTGCGGCAGCCGCGGTGGCTGGCAGCGCGGCAGTGAGGCGTGGACCGATATAAAGTCGCGTGCCAGCGCCGGTATTGATAGGCATGGGTAGTCCTCCTGAGGACAGGTGATAAAGCCGCGTGGCGGCGTGTCGGTTAGTGCTGGGTGATGATTCGGAGGGTGACGGCGCCCATGTAGGTACGCCCGTCTGGCTCGCGGTTTGAAGATGTTCTGAGCACGCGAATAGCAACCGCCCTGCCCGTGCTCAATGGGAGCTTGATGCCGTCCAGCGCCTGGGCGATTTCGGCATTGATCCGCTTTACTTCGGACTGGCCCTGATAGTCAGACCACACACTCAGGTACAGCAGCCGGTCTTCACGTTTCTTGCCAGACAGCGGCGAAGCGTTGCTGGCAATCTCGGTGTCGATCACGACATACGGGTACGGCGTGTCTTCCGGCACCGAGTCATAAACAGGCACCGTCAGCGCCGAGGTGAGCAGTTGGTAGAGCGCGACCTGCAGCGCAACAGATGGATCAGCCATTGCCAAGCTCTCCCGCAGCGCGCGCCAGCGTAGAGCTGATGGCGCCTTCAATGATTCGCACGATGTCTTCCTTGTTCATGTCGTACGAAGGCCGCAACCACGGGTGAGCGGCTCGGGCCGGGATGTCGGGATACTTACCGAAGAAGGCCATGCCGTTCGACTTGTTGCTCTCTCGACGCTTCCGGTTGCCCGAACGCTTGTCGCCGCTGTAGCCCTTGGTCCCGTATTCAACAAAGCGCATGTAGAAGAACTCCTTGTTGTTCTTCTTGCCCCTGATACCAATCTGGGCATCCAGGCCGCTTTTCGAAACAAACGCGGTGAGCGCCGCTGCGGCTTCGCCCGTATCCTTCGGGATCAGCTCCTGTTGCGCTGCCAAGACGATGTTTGCTGCTTCCTGCATTGCCCCGCGAAGCTCGTTATCAAGCCTGGTGTGAATGTTCCGAAGCGTTTTGCGAAGCTTGAAATCACCATCAAGACGCGAGCGGCGAGCCATGGTTACTCCTTGGCGTCGGCGCCTTTCGCTTTCGGGTCGGCCTTCGCCGCCGCTGCTTCAGTCACAGCTTCAGCAAGCTTTCGATCAATCAGATCCTTGCCGACGTCCGCTGCAACAGTGAACTCATCGCCGGACAGCTTCGAACCAAACGGGCCAGACAATCCGGCCAGTGCTCGTACTTTCATTGGAAATACCTCAGGGATGTGGAACGTTGGAGCACAGCAGCCGAAGCATGGAGCGCTCGTTGTCAGGCAGAACCGCCTCAATCAAGTAGGTGGTGGTTTTGTGCACCAGGCGCATCTGAGCGACGACGTCGGAACGCGGCCTGATTCGGATCTCGGCAGTCACCAATCCTGTGAGCTGATCAGCGACAACCGCAACCCGGCCGGTGGGCATGGTGATTTCCGCCCAAAGGCCTCCGTCAGGGATATCAGCCCAGCCGTCAACGAAACCGCCAGCACCGTCTTTAACTCGCTGCCGCGTCTGGAGCGTGCACCGGTTACGCAGTGGACCGGCGCGCATTACACGCCCAACCCAATACGGTACGGAGCGAGCAGCGAGCGAGACCCCATAGGCAGCACCGTCAAGCTGACGCCAACAGCGACGTCTTCCCGGTTTGCGTACAAGCTGCCCAGTATCAGCAAGCAGGCCGCGACAATGGATTTGGTGACCACAATGGGTTCATCGCCTGCCGTACCGTCGAGTACCGCAGCAGCCAATGCATCAGCGTCGGCATAAAACGCGCGATTGATGTACTGGCCAGCGCTGTCCTCTGCGGCTTCGAGTAGAAGCTGTACATGGTCACGATCAGCGTCATCAGCTCGGACGTGGAGCATGGCAACTGCGATATCGATAACCGACATGTTCAGTCCGCCTTTTTGGTTGCCTTTTTCCCTTTGCCGCTGGCATCGAGAGTAAGGTTTTGACCGAGCGGGTCGCTGGTCAGCGCCAGAGTGCTGCCACCTGGCTCTTCATCAAGAGTGACAACCGCTTCGTCGCCCGATTCGTCCAGCGCGGCATAGCCTTTCTGGATCAGTTCGCGCCCGTGCTGCTCACCCGTTTCGAATGATCGACCTTCGACCACAGTCACACCGCCCAGATACAGGGGCTTGAGAGTTTTCAGTTTCATGCTGCCTCCAATGGGGCCGCCAGCGCGGCGGCCCGTCTGGGGTTATACCGCTGGGGCGAAGGTGCCGTAGATGAACGCTTCCGGGCGCTTGACCGCCAGCGCCAGACGCTCTTCGCAGCGGATCGAGATCATGTTCTTCTCGAAGTCATCGGCGTTCTCGGTCGAGATCACCACGTTCGCGTCTTCACGGTCGAAGATTTGAGCGCCGGTTTGGAAGGCACCGGTGAGGAACTTGCCCAGGAATGCAGCCAGCTCAGTGGCAACAACCGGCAAACCCCACAGGGTTGGGCCAGCCAGGCTCAGCGGGTTGCCGATGATGTAACGACCCAGCGAGTCTTTGGTCAGCTCGATCTTGGCCCAGTCGGTGAAGTGCAGAACGTGGCCACTGGCGGGCAGGCGAGCCAACTGAGACTGAAGCATTGCCAGGCGCAACTGATCGATGAAAGTCAGTTCTTCCGGCACGAAAGCCGGGTCGTATGCGCTGGCCTGAGGAACGATGCCCTGCAAGTGCACACCGGTGCCGTCGCCGAACAGGATTTCGGACTCTTCGGCATATTTCAGGCCGTAGCGCATTTCAGCGTCGATGGTCGACTGCAGCTGCGCGAAGTCGTCCAGGATCTGCTTGGACGCCTTGAACATGTGCGCGATGGTCGTCACCGGGGTGATTTTGGTATCGAACACGATGTCGCTGTACGGCTTGGCGGTGTTCTCCGCAACCACGCGGGCTGCATTGGTGAAGCCGGTCTGCTGCACCCAGAAGATTGCAGGGGAAGTGGTGCGGCCCGGTGCAATCAAATCACGGATGAACAGGCGCTGTTTGGGCATAACATCAATGCCAGGCAAACGCTGAGGCTCGACAACACCCTGTGCCACGCCAGTGCTGAGCAGCGCGGCATTCACCGGCACGCTTACACGACGGTTACCCTGGATGCTCTTGGCGAACTCGACCAGAGCCTCGCTCTTGATCACGGTGCCGCCCAGCGATTCAATCTGCTGGGCCGATGCCTGCGTAGGCAGACGGGCGAATTCTTGCTCCAGCTCACCCAACTGGGATTTCAGCTGCTTTTCAGCTTCGGTCAGGGTGTTGAATTTCAAGGCCATCTCATCGACAGCAGCCTTGGTTTCAGCGGACAGGGCGCCAGCTTTTTTGGCTTCGCCGAGGGCGGATTCAGCTTTTGCGCTGAACTCGCTGGATGCCTTTTCCAGCTCGGCGCTCATTTTCGCAAGCAGTTGGGCTTGTTCAGACATTTTGAATTTCCTTAGTTGGTAGCGGCTGCCGAGAAACGTGCGAGGGCGCGTTCAAGATCGGCGATAGGTTCGGCCAGGCTGGCCAGGCTTTCGGCAGCGTCTTGCTTACCGGGTCCGACAGCGTCATGCGTGCCGGACTTGATCTCTTGAATCAGGGAGCGGCGCTCACTGCGCGGCATACCCTGCTTGGCAAGGAGAAGGTCGAGCTTTCGAGCGGCAATCACACTGCTCTGCGCCTTCGTCCCTTCCTTGATTGAATCTGAATCGAGAAGCGAATCGGCAAACCCCTGCTCAACCGCGGCGGAGCCGCCGATCCAGCTTTCGGAATCCATGAGCTTCTGCATGGCCTTGAGCTCGCCGCCGGTGCGGGCTGCGTAGATGTCGCCCATCGCAGCGTCAAACGGCTCCATCATGTCTGCGATTTCGCGAAACTGATGGCGGTTACCGGCGGCGATGGTCCAACCGTTGTGGATCATCAGAAAGCCAGATCGGGCGACCTGAATCTCATCACCGGCCATGGCAATGATCGAGGCCGCAGAAGCGGCCAGACCCAGCACCTTCACCGTGACGTGACCTTTGTACTCGCGGAGGATGTTGTAGATCGCCAGCCCCTCGAACATGTCGCCGCCCGGGGAGTTGATGTTGACGGTGACGTCGGCGCCATTGATCGAGCGAAGCGCTGCGCTGATGCGCTTGGCCGTGACACCCTCCCCCGACCATGGGTCAAAGCCGATGGCATCGAGTACCGAAATGGTGTTTTTGTCGTCTTCAGCAGCAGCTTGAATGCCTGCGTTCCAGCGCTCCATGGCTTGCGGCATCAGATCAAAGGAAACGCCCGCGCACGGACGACCCGCCGGCGCTGCCGGAAGGCTTCGAATAGTCATGGGTCAGTCTCCAGGGTTGCCGGAGCTCCGGCCTTGTTCATTCGGTGTGAGCCAGGCGGTCAACGCGGCGCGGACTTGCTCGCCGCTGCCCGCGCCTTGCCCCAGCATTTCAATTGGCAGCAGGTTCGACTGCACGGTGTAGACGTCGCCGCCTGGGATCGGCGGAAGGTTTTCAAGGCGCCGGACCTCGTTGCGGCTCATCCAGCCGTTCTGTAGGCAGATGTTGTAATAGCTCGCCCGTCCCTGGCTGTCAGCCCGTAGCAGACCTTCAACCGAGAATTCCGCAAAGTAGCGGTCGTCGCGATCGAGCAGACAACGAATGATTTCCTGTTCGATGTTTTCCAGCAGCGGCCGCAGGCAGTTGGTGAGGAACTGCAGGTTTTGCCCCTCTACGCTGGAAGCCCAGCTGCTCTGCTTGTCCATGTGTCCCACCATGAACGGTGGCACCCGGAACCAGCGACACACCTCTTCGATGCCGTAGGAGCGGGACTCAAGCATTTGAGCCGCTTCGGGGTTCATGGTGATGCCCTGGTACTTCAACCCCGCCTCGGCGACCATGATCTTGCCGGCGTTTTTGGAGCCCATGAAAGCTAAGGCTTT
>Ga0247731_1000135_pt1 | contig 22295 bp, 20 predicted proteins | sample UWRJL088202R2_FD_180938 | JGI IMG/M metagenome (GOLD analysis project Ga0247731, IMG submission 180938) | Plant litter microbial communities from Arlington Agricultural Research Station in Wisconsin, United States - UWRJ-L088-202R-2 | ecosystem: Environmental > Terrestrial > Plant litter >...
TCATCGCCACCACCTTCTGGTTCGTGGGATGGTCCTCGGCGAGCAATATCCGGGGCGCTCGCTCAGCCTCGTTGACCTGGGGCGCCGACTTGGCGAACCCGTCCGAACGCACCTCGCCGGAGGACGTCAGCGGCACGAAGACCGCGAAGGCCGAGCCCCGGCCCATCCGGGACCGCACCGAGATCCGCCCGCACATCAGCTCGATCAACGACTGACAAATCGCCAGGCCAAGGCCGGTCCCGCCATGCCGCCGGGTCGTGGAAGCGTCCGCCTGTTCGAAGGGGCGAAACAGCCGCTGCACGTCGCCCTCGTCAAACCCCGCGCCGGTGTCGCAAACGACGAACCGCAGACCGTGCTTGGCCGGTCGCGCGGTGAGGCGCACTTGGCCCCGCGTCGTGAACTTCACCGCATTGCTCAGCAGGTTCGACAGCACCTGGGTCAGCCGCGTCTGGTCGCCGAGATAGACGGCCGCCGCTGCGGAACTGACCCGCCAGCTCAGGGCGATATTCTTAGCCGCGGCGGCCGCGCCGTGCAGTTCGGCCACGTCGCGAACCAAGTCGCGCAAGACGAAAGGCTCCGCCTCCAGGCGCATCTGGCCAGCCTCAATCTTGGCGGTGTCGAGCACATCGTTGACCAAGCGCTCCAGCACGCGGGCCGAGGATACGATCAACTCGGCCATGTCGCGGCTCTGGTCGGTCGCCTGGCGGTCGCGCAGCACTTCGCCGACGGCGATCACCCCGTTCAGCGGCGTGCGCAGTTCATGGCTCATATTGGCCAGGAACCGGGACTTGGCGGCGGCGGCTTCCTCGGCCTTGGTCAGAGCCGCATCGCGCGCCGCTTCATTGCGATCGAGGCGTCCGATCAGGCTCAGGACGCGCCAGTAGCCAAACAGGCACACCGCCACGAGCACGCCGCCGATCAGCAACAACAGCGGAGCCGCGTGGGCAAGGACAGTCAGGCCAGGCTTGCCTGGCGTCCAAGTGATCGCCGCCAGCGGACGGCTATCTGGCCCCCTCAGCGCGACGCGTGGCGCCGCCTCGTCTTCCGCCGGAGCCAAGCGCGCGCCGGAAATCAGCAGGTCGCGCCCCAGCTCGCCGACGACGGCCTCGACCTTGCGCCCCGAGACCACAACGGGATCGAAGCGTCCCGGCGTCACGTGGGCGACGTCTTCAGGGACAATGGTGGCGGCGGATACCGCGTAAAGCACGCCGCCGGCCTCAACGATGGCCTCGCGGGTCACGACCGCTTCTAGGCCGATCGGCGGCTGCGAGTGCGCCGCCTTGGCCGCCGCGCCGCGCGCGCGGACGTCCGCGACCAACGGCGCGACCGCCTTGGCGAACGCGCGCACGCTGTCGAGCGGCGCCTGTTCGCTGCTCCGCGACGCATAGGCCAGGACGCCGTCGGCACCATAGGCCAGCGTGACGTCATGCTTCATGTAGTCGGCGTAGTAATCTCCGAAATTGGTCTGGACCCAGGCCCAATCCTTGTGGGCCATGGCCACGCAGGCGTCGTTCCAAACGCTCGCCGAAACCACGTTCTCGCGCAGCAGTTCCAGCGTGCGTTCGACACGGCGCGTCACCAGGCTGGTCTCGGATTGCTGATGCGCTGCGTCAATAGCACGCACCGCATAGGCCGCCAGGGTCGCCACGCCGGCCAGCACGGCAAGCACCGCCAGGAACCCCGCGGCGACGATTCTTCTCAGTTGCGTGCGATTTTCGACTGAATTTGGCGCCATTTTACCCCCGGGGACCAATCGAGCACGGAGTGTCTAACAAGGCCATAAGGCCTCGGGATCGAACGCCTCCGCGACCGCCCCAACGATGCCTTAAGGGTCGCCCCCGTAGGTTCCGCTCCGGGGGACCTTCCGCATGACGCTCAAGCCATTTGCCGCAACCGCGACCGTCGTGTTGGCGGCCATGTGCGCCGACTTGGCGCACGCCGGGGCTGTCACGGCCGAAGCCAACCTGACGGCGGTGTCGGACTATCGCTTCCGCGGCCTGTCGCTGTCCGACCGCAAGCCCGCGCTGCAGGCGGATTTGACGGTGAGTCACAAGAGCGGCGTCTACGCCTCGGTCTTCGCCTCGACGATCGATGAATACGGCCAGGACACCGACGGCAAAGGCGCGACCGTCGAGCTGGATTACACGGCGGGCTGGGCGTTCGCCGCCGCGGGCCTGGATTTCGACGTCGCCGCCTCGGCCTACACCTATCCCGGCGGTGTGGGGGTCAACTATGTCGAACTGCCGGTGCAGGCCTCCAAGACGGTCGGCGCCTGGACTGGCTTGGTGGGATTCGCTTATGCGCCCGAGCAGCACGCGCTGGACCGAGACAATCGCTACCCGTGGATCGGCCTGGACTACGATGGTCCCGCCCTGCCCGTGACCCTGTCGGCGCGGATCGGGCGAGAGGACGGCGCTTTCGCCGACAGCAAGACTGATTGGTCACTGTCGGCGAGCCGGACGTTGCATCGTCTGCAGGTGTCGGCGACCTATGTCGACAGCGACCAAGGCGGTGGCGGTCTGGTACTGTCGCTAGCGACCCGGTTCTAAGGAGCGGCCAGAGGGTTCCAATAAGTCGAAGACGCGCCACTAGCGGACCTTCGCTCACCTCCAGGAACACGACGTTCAACAAGTTGAGCCGGGGTCCGAGGCCGCCCCAAGTCGAACCTTAGCTGGCTCGCGGCGCCCGCGGACTCGGACACGCTAGCTCGGTCGATTATAACCAGAGCACTATTCGCCCGGTACACCCGCCCGGGATGGCTCCGTCGCCTGTGTTGCTGAAGCTCTGGTCTTGTATCCCGGCTGCGCCGGCTCGCCAAAGGCATCGAGTATCTCGCGAAAGCGAGCTTCCAGCTGCGGTTTGTAGTCGGGGTGGGTAATGATGTACGGGCGGTTGCTTTCGATCGCACTCGCGACGGCTCGGCCAAGCCACAGAGGATCCATCATGTTCGCCTCTAAGGCTGCACGATCGATCTTTCCCTTATCGGCGCCGACATCAGGATCTAGGGACATCCGGCTTCGGGTTAGGCCGGGGAAAAGGGTTGAGACGCCCACCCCATGGGGTGCGAGTTCCTGTCGCAATGCGTCCGACAGGCCCAGCACCGCAAACTTGCTCGCCGAATAGGCTCCGAAAGTCCCGAACGGAATGAGGCCGTTCACCGATGATGTATTGACGATGTGGCCAGAACCCCTGGCGCGCATGTCGCCCACGAAGGTGACGACGCCGTTGTGTACGCCAACTAGGTTGATCGCCATGACACGTGCGAACTCGGCGCACGGCACCTCGTCGAGCAGCGTTCGGGGCGTGGACACGCCTGCGTTGTTACAGACAACATCGATCGGTCCAAAGCGGCCGACCGCCGCTTTTCGGGCCGCATTCCAGCTGTCGAGGTTCGTGACATCCAGTTCAACGAAAAACGCTCTATCCCCGAAACGCGCGGCGGCGCTGTGGGCGTAATCGATGTCGATGTCGGCCAGGACAACTGACATGCCCTTCTCGATAAAGGCCTCAGCCATACCCACGCCAATGCCTCCACCTCCGCCTGAGATGAACGCCACTTTCCTCGCAAGATGCATTTGACCTCCAGTCGGGTGCTATTGGTCCGCAGGCGCTCGGGTGACGGTCATGTAGCGTGCGACCGCCGCATGCTTAGGCTCATCACTGCCCTGCAACTCCACTGCGAGCGACACGTGGGCCAGACCCAGCAGTAAGGACATGAGCCGACGCTCCTCTGGAGCGAGGGCGGCCAGCCGTTTCTGGTCCAGGAAATCGAGGCCGGGCGCGAGCAGATCGACCGCCGCGTCGAAGAAGGCCTGACGATCGGCGGCGTTGCTGTCGAGCCGGGCGTGGTGGCGTGCCTCCGCGGTGTCGTGCGCCCAGGCAGCAACGAAGCGCTCGAGCGTCTTGAAGCCCGGCGGCAGGGCGGTGGCGGATCCACTCATATCCATATTACCGCACCTTCGGCCAGTTCAGCCCGATAGGCCTGCACGGCCTGGTCCACGGTGTGGAACAAGTGCCTGCAAAGCACTTCCTGCGACTGGAAGTGAATGTGCTTGAGAGCTCCGCTGCTCAGGCCGCGCTGGCCGGCCTCGATGACGGCGCGATCTTCAGCGTGGATGTCGAGCGCGGTGGCCATCGAGTACTCGCGGGCGAACCGCTGACTGGCCGTGCTGTCCTCGCCAATCCAATAGAGCCGGATCACACCACGCGACCGGGTGGCCGAAATTGGCGTCACGCAGTGCGAGAAGTGCTGGCCAGGATTTCCCAGGATGAAGAAGTTTGGGAATAGCGCGAAGTAGTTCCGGTTGTTGGGCGCGTTTGCATAGCCGTCGGTAGCCACATACTGAAAGCCCTTGCCGAAGGCGAAGCCCTGCACTGGCAGAATCTCCGGGGCCGGATTGCTCCAGATTGTCTGTGTGCGGTGGGGTCCATTGAACCCGAACTGCGTGGGGTAGCCGAAGGGATTGTCGACGCCGCCGGCTGCCCGGCCGGAGCGCGGGTGGATGAAGCGCAGGTGGTAATTCTCCTGAAAGTTGTCGTAGGCGAGCTTCCAGTTTGCGTCGATCTCGTAGACATATTCCGAGAAAGTCGTCGCCCTAGCGACCGGAAGCGTCTCCAACTCCGCCGCGTAAGGACCCAAGAACGCGCGGAGCGACTGCTTCGGCTGAGGCTCGAGGTTGACGAAGATCAGGCCGGCGCATTGATCGACCGCGATCTTGGGCAGGGCGCAATCCTTGGCCTGGACATAGAAGCGTTCAATGTCCGGCGCGGACCGCAACTGGCCGTCATTGCCGAAGGTCCATGCATGATACGGGCAGGTAAAGGACCCGCGTTTGCCGCTCGTATCAGCGACCAGCTGGGTCCCGCGGTGGGTGCAAACATTGTGGAAGGCGCGGATCTGGCCATCCTTGCCATGCGTGATCAGCACCGACACGCCCGCGAAATCTAGCTCCCGAACGATGAAGGCGCCAGGCTCGGGCAATTCGCATACATGGCCGACCTGTAGCCAGCTGCGCTTGAAAATCGCCTCGCGCTCAAGGTCAAAATAGGCCGGCTCATAGTAGGGCGCCGCCGGGATTGGCCCGACACCGAGGCCGGCCGGATCGTCGCCCTTCAGCTTCAAGAACTGCGGAGATTGCACGTTCGCGGTCCACCCCTTTTTGGCCAATGCCATTATCGTTGCACCAAATTACGACAGGTCTGTTGGAATTACAACGGACCTATGCGTTAGGGCGTGCTGGTGAGGCGTCGAAGATCGGGCTATTCTGAAGCGCCATGGAAACATTCGCCTGAGATGAACGCCGAACAGTCCTCGCCTCCCCGGCGCAACAAGGGATTTGAAGAGACCCACCAAGAGATGATTGAGACGGCGGTCCGCCTGATCTCAGAGAAGGGCGTTGAGGCGGTGTCAGTCTCGGCCCTAGCCCGCCAAATGGGGGTCAACCGCTCGACGGTCTACTATCACTTCGAAACGCGCGAAGCGGTGATCGTGGCCGTCAAGACTTGGTCCTCTGAACAGCTCGCGCGCGGCTTCGAGCCGATCGGATCACAGGCTGAGCGGATAGATTACATCACCCGTTTTGTCCTGGAGAACCCGGAACTGATCAAATTGTGGGTCGAGGACCTACTATCGCCGGGCGACATGCGAGACAGTTACCCGCACTGGGACGATCTCGTGCGCGGCACGCAAAAGGACCTGCAAGCCGCCTTCCCAGACGTCCAGCCCGATGCGGAAGTCTATTGCGCCATCCTGCTGACGAGCGCGATCATTGGTCCGCTGGTTTTCCGTAACCGCATCCAGCCTCAAGACCCGCCTGAGAAGATCATCGAACGCTTTCGCCTCGAATGGCAACGTGTTCTGAAATCGGAAGGACTTCTGTCGTCTTAGCCAGTTGTGCCTAATTTCCTATGTCGATGTGCCTGCGGCTTCCACGGCGCGCGTTTCAGCCGCCTGGCGTCAGGTGGCTTTAGGTCCGGTTTCGCCATCGCGCAATTCATCGGCTCCGACGAAGAATGCGTCCCCTTCGTCGAAGAGCCGTGCCCCAGGAAAGCGGTGCGAACTCCGCGCCGATAGCCCACGGCGCGGGGCGGCCGGGTCGCGCCATAACCGGACCTTGGCATCGCTCCAGGAACACGACGTTCCTTTCGTCTGACGCCGCGTCTTCCTGGGTGATATGTTCAGGCTGCACACGGAGTAAGCCATGGGCCGCTGGACCTCATCAGACCCTGCCGATATCGCTTGGCGCCGCGAGCAGATGAGCAACAACAATGACATCGCAGGCTTGGCCAAATGCCCACGCGCAGAGCTGTTTGCCGCCAAACTTGAAGCGCAGGGTCTAGGCCCCGCAGATCGGCGGGCCGCGCTGACAGAATATTTTCGAGGGAGGGCACAGGAGTGGTTGGAACGACAATCTGCTCCTACGACGACCTCATCCAAGCCGTAGAGTGCCTCAAAGGTCGATCTGCTCTGACATCTCCAGGGCATCGTCCACTTCGATCCCGAGATAGCGCACGGTGCTTTCCAGCTTTCGATGGCCAAGCAGAAGTTGGCAGGCTCGGAGATTGCCAGTCTTCTTGTAGATCAGCGCCACTTTCGTTCGGCGCAGACTGTGCGTGCCATAGGCGCAGGGCTCCAGGTCGATCATCGCCACCCAGTGATTTACGAGCCGAGCATACTGCCGGGTCGTGATGTGCTCGCCAGGCCGTGACCGGCTCGGGAATAGCCAGTCGTCAGTTCGGCGACCGCGGCGTTGCAGCCAAGTCGCCAAGGAGTCTCGTGTCGGCTCGGTGATTTCGAACGGCACCGGCTGGCCCGTCTTCTGCTGGATAATCGTGGCGCGCGCGAGTAGCGATCCACCCGGAGCGACATCGCAAATCCGCAGCTTGACCAGGTCGCATCCGCGAAGCTTCGCATCGATCGCACAGTTGAATAGCGCGAGATCACGAACACGCCCCGTGGTCTTCAATTGCTGCCTGATCCCCCAGACGTGCTTGGGTTTAAACGGCGGTTTGGGGCCGATGAGTCGGCGATGGTTCCAAGGTTGCTTAGGCGAAAGAAAAAGATCGAGCTGAGCCATGTCACGCCTCCAGCGTGCCAATGTCCCTCACCTGCACTCTACACCCGTTTCCGCCTTCGGGTACCAACAGCCCCAGTGTCCGGTCTCAGGGGGCTGCCTGATTTCCGCTCTCGACCCGCTATTCCCCTCGGACGCGCGGACAAGACGGGACAGTCATCTTCGGATTCCCTGACCGATGAGCACCCTCGTCAGAGCCCCTCTTTGGCGGTTGTGGGGGGCGTGGCCGCTTCGACAATGGCGTCCAACAGTTCAGCCACGCGGAGGGGTTTGCAAACCACGCCGTCCATCCCGGCGGCCTTGTATTGTTCGGTCTGGTGACTGAGCGCGTTCGCCGTCAAAGCCAGGATCGGCGTGCGCCGGCAAAGGCTCGTTTCGGCGGCGCGAATCTGGCGCGTGGCGGCGACCCCGTCCATGATCGGCATCTGGATGTCCATCAGGATCAGGTCCCATTCGGCTTCGCGCCAGAAACGGACAGCCTGGGCGCCGTCGGATACGACGGTTACGGACGCGCCAAGCTGCTCCAGCAGGGTCGTGATGACTAACTGGTTGGTGGGGTTGTCCTCGGCGGCGAGGATCCTCAGTCCGGCTAGACCATCCGCCGCTTCATCCCCGGCGGGCGCGTCTTCGGCGATCGGCGAGGCCGAACGCTCAAGTGGCAAGCTGACGATGAATCTCGAGCCCTTTTCGGCACAGCTGGACACATGCAGGTCGCCGCCCATCAGGCGGCACAGGTCGCGTGCAATTGAAAGGCCTAGGCCTGACCCGCCGTGGCGGCGCGTGGTTGAAGCATCGGCCTGAACGAAGCGTTCGAACAAGACCGCGAGCTGCTGCGGCGACATGCCCGCCCCGGTATCAGAAACGCTGATCGTCAAGGCTTCGCCGACGAGGTCGATGTCGCCGATAACCTGGCCCCTTTCGGTGAACTTCACCGCGTTCGAGAGGAGATTGTTTAGCACCTGTCGAATACGCAACGGATCGCCGCGCCAGAAGCCTCGAGCAGCGAGTTGCGTCTTCACACGCAGAACGAGACCTTTTTCGTCGGCCAGTGGGGCAAATGCGTCTTGAGCGTCTTGGGCGATTTGTTCGAAGTCAACGATCCCGTCTTCTAGTTCAAGCTTGGCGGCCTCGATCTTTGATATGTCGAGGACGTCATTGAGAAGGGTCGAGAGCACCTCGCCCGATCTTTGGATCAGGCCAAGCCGTTCGGCTTGGTCACGAGACAGCGGCTCGCGGCTCATGACCTGGGCCATTCCAAGGATACCGTTCAACGGGGTGCGGATTTCATGACTCATGGTCGCCAGGAAGACTGACTTGGCCTCATTGGCGCGATTGGCTCGATCGAGCGCGGCTGTCACGGCTTGCGCCGAATCCTCGCGGCGTCTCACGGCCCTGAGGACATGAGCCAGATAGAGCATCGCGCCAAGGTCGAGGAAAAGCATCTCCACCCGGCTCGCGCCGGGTTCTACTAAAATCGTCGCAATAGGCAGAGCGCCCAAGACCGCGATGTATGGGGTGGCGCCAGACCACAGCAGACGGCCAGAGGTGTCAGGCTGGGTGCCGACGTTCAAGAGGCCGCCCATCAGGACGACCAAGGCGATCAGACGCCCTTCCATCCCAGCCTCGAACCACATGTATGGCCCGATCGACGCGAAGATGGCGCTATTGAGCGCGGTCAGGACAAAGTACCTAATTTCCCAAGTCGCGTTTGGGATGAACAAAGAGTTCCGCGCGGCCTCTTGCCCTGACCAGACATTGACCAGCTGGGCCGAGATCACAGCCACCAACCAGATCGCCGGCCAAAGGGGTGCAGTGGCGTAGGCCGCGGCCAGAGCGATCAAGACGGCGAAGCCTATTCGCAGGCCTATTTCATGCGATCGGGCTGTCGCCGCAAGGTGATAGCTCTGTCTTCTCCGGTCCGTCATGCGCTGACCATGCGGTCGCCCCCTCTAAAAAGATCCTTGCTTGGATAGTCCTGCGACGTCCAGTCGCAGCTTCCCAACAGAAAATAACAGCGTTAGGCGAAACTTACCTTGCCGGACCCGATCCAAGCGCGATGGCTTTTAATCTAGGCGGAGGCCACCACTACGGCTGGCCGATGTCTGAGAAGAGCGTGGCGAATTTCGGCGATCACGCCATCGCCGGTCCAGGGCTTCTCCAGCAGGCTTGCACCGCTGGCGCGAATTTCTGCGCTGAGGCGGCGTTTCGGGTTCGTCGCGGTGAAGATCGTTGGCCCCACATAGCCTTTCGCCCGTATCAGCGAGAGCAGCCCGATTGGCGACACGGCGGGATGGTCGGCATCCACCAGCAGGCAGTCTGGCAGCGTGTCGGCGACCCGCTCCAAAGTCCCGGGGTCAGCCCGAACCTCGACGTCGAAGCCCTCAAGTCGCAAGGCGAAGACGAGCGAGGCGGCGACCGCTTGATCGCGTTCAAGCACCAGGATCAAAGGCCGAGATTGCGCCGTCATGCCCAATCGCTCCAGGGAACAGATGAGCCGGACCCTTCGCGGGGTCCGGCTCGTAATCGCATGAAAAGGGCTGCGTTAAGCGGCGGTCTTCCAGTTGGGCTCTAGGACCACATGCGGCGGGCACGGGGCGATCTCGCCCGTCGGCATGCCGGCCAGTTCGTTGGCGAAGCTGTGATTGACGTCGCGATGGTGCGCCTCGTCGGCCCGAACAACTTCGACGACATCGCGCAGGGTGGCGGCGGCCGGCAGGTCCCAATAGTCCAGCGCGATCTGCGGGGCCGGCACGTTCTCGGAACGGCCCTCGTCGATCTCGGCCAGATAGTGGGTGTAGCTGACCACGGCCTCTTCCTCAAAATAGCCGACCACGCGGTGGGCGGTCTTGGAGGAGATCAGGTAGAGGCCGAAGAAGAACAGGTAGAACACCCACTGGGCCGCGACGACCACGAAGCGTTCGAACAGCGTGGGCTTGGCGACCTCGATGAAGGTCATCAGGTGCATGCGCTCGTTCTCGGCCTCGTCCATCAGGGTCTTGATCCAGCCCTTGTCGCTCTCCATACGGCGCAGACACTTCAGGTGGTTTAGAGTAGCGCCGACCATACCCGGCACGGCCGCCACCGTTTCCAGGACCACGGCGCGGTGGCCGTAGCGCTTGGCGAAGAAGGTGTCGGCGCAGAAGCGCAGCGCCTTGACGAAACCAAACGCGATGGTGTCGGAGACGCCCGCCGGCTTGTGGTGAATGCTAAGATCGATGGCGGGACCGCTCATGGCCTTGAACTCCTCTTGTGTGCTGGCGACCACGCCGCCGTGTTGAGGAGGTTGTATGTCGCGGCGGCGCTGCAGAAAATTCTGGTCCATCCCTAGGGAAAATCCCTTAGGATCGTTGTCGCACCCCCATGTTTCGAAGTTCCACAACCTTGTCGGCTGAACGCCTGACCGCCGACCGTCGGGGTGCGACGATCGTGACGGCCGCGTTGGTGCTGAGCATTGCGTTCGGCGGGCTTGTGCTGCGCGTCGCTTTCGAGCCGGTATTGGGCGAGCGAGGTCTCTACCTTTTCTTCTTTCCAGCCATCGTTGCGGCGGCCGCCCTACGCGGGCTGAAGGGCGGCCTCTCCGCCATCGCGGTCACCGCGCTGTTGTTCGTGGGCCTGACAGCCCTTCGGCGTCCGCTGGAGACCGGCGACTATGTCGGAGCGGCGCTCTACGCGGCGGTCGGTGCGAGCATCAGTGCTGGTGGGGAACGCTTCGTCCGTGAGCGCCGGCGCGCCGCGGCCGTTACGAAAGACCTGGGGATGCGCGAAGCGCATCTAGCCTCGATCCTCGATACCGTGCCAGAGGCCATGGTGCTGATCGACGAGAAGGGATTGATGCGCGCTTTCAGCACCACGGCCCAGCGCTTGTTTGGCTGGAAGCCCGAGGAGGTCATGGGTCGCAATGTCAGCCTCCTGATGCCCGAGCCTTACCGCTCGGCGCACGACGGATATCTCAAGCGCTACTACGACACCGGTGAACGCCGGATTATCGGCCTGGGCCGGGTGGTCATTGGTGAGCGCAAGGACGGTTCAACCTTTCCCATGGAACTGGCGGTAGGCGAGATCGAGACGGGCGGCGGTCGGCTTTTCACCGGCTTCGTCCGAGACCTAACCGAAAACCAGCGCACCCAGGCGCGGCTGCAGGAACTGCAGGGCGAACTGGTCCACATCGCACGCCTGACCTCGATGGGCGAGATGGCCTCGGCCCTGGCGCACGAGATCAACCAGCCACTCTCGGCCATCGCCAACTATCTGAAAGGCGCGCGCCGCCTGGCCGAAAACGAGGACCTGGACCGGGCGCTCTTGCGCGATGCTCTGACCAAGGCCAACGAGCAGACCCTGCGCGCCGGCGACATCATCCGTCGCCTGCGAGACTTCGTGGCGCGGGGCGAGACCGAGCGCGCGGTCGAGAGCCTGCACCGCCTTGTCGAGGAGGCCGCAGCTCTGGCCCTCGTCGGCGCGCGCCAGATTGGCGTGAATGTGCGCTTTGACTACGGCGCCGACGTAGAGGTGCTGGTCGATCGTGTTCAAGTGCAACAAGTGGTGGTCAATCTCGTTCGCAATGCTTTAGACGCGCTGGAAGGCGCTCCGCGCCGCCTACTCACCATCACGGTGGACCGCTTGGGCGAAGACGCCTTGGTCGTGGTGAGCGACACAGGGCCAGGCATAGCGTCACAGATCCGCGACCAGCTGTTTTCGCCGTTCATGACTACCAAGCGCACCGGGATGGGCGTTGGCCTGTCGATCTCGCGAACCATCATCGAGGCCCACGGCGGACGCCTCTGGGCGGAGGACACCTCCGGCGGCGGCGCGACGTTCAAATTCACCTTGAAGACGGCGGAGGCGGACCTTGGCGCTTAACAACGGTGTCGTGCATGTCGTCGACGACGACGCAGCCATGCGCGACTCCCTGGGCTTCCTGTTGCAAGTGAACCGCATCGCGTTTCGCCTCTTTGACTCTGCTCGCACCTTCCTCGACGAGTTGCCGCCCGGGGGCTCGGGCTGCCTGTTAACCGACATCCGCATGCCCGAGATCAATGGCTTGGAACTTGTTCGAAAGCTGCGTGGCAGGGGCTGGGACGATCCAGTGATCGTCATGACCGGCCACGCCGACGTCGCGCTGGCTATCGAGGCGATGAGGTCCGGTGTTTCGGACTTCATCGAAAAGCCTTTCGACGACGTTGTGTTGCTTGCCGCCCTGCGTAAGGCTCTGGAGTCCGGGCATGCCCGTCACCAGGTCGACCAAGCCGCACATGAGGCCCAGAAGATGATCGCGACGCTATCGCCGCGAGAGCGCGACGTCTTAGAGGGCCTAGTCGAGGGTCACGCCAACAAAACCATCGCCATTGACCTGGGCATCAGCCCGCGGACGGTTGAGATCTATCGCGCCAATGTCATGGCCAAGCTCCAGGCCAAGAGCTTGTCGGAGGTCGTACGCAAAGCGCTGCTCGCGGCCGCCAGCAAGTAGCCTGCCGGTGAGCAAAACTTCACTTCCCACATCGATCCGCCGCCGTCTGCCGGCGGCAGCGCACCACGGTTTCCGGAGGTTCGGGGGCTAGAAGGAATGGAGGAGCAACTACTGCAAATCCTCCAAGCTCACCTGTGTATGGTTGACGCCTTTAGTGCGCTCCGAGGTGTCAGTGCAGCGCCTCTGACGTCGCGGACTCGGCGCTGATCCCCGAACGCCACTCGCCTGGCGAAACGCCGGCCCAATCCTTGAAAGCCCGGTAGAACGATGTGGTGTCCTGATAGCCGAGCAGGTAGGTCACCTCGTCAATGTGAATGGCGGGATCAGCGAGCAACTGTTGACTGAGCTCGCGTCGCGCATCCGAAAGCAGCGCCCGAAATGTCGTGGCCTCACCGGTAATCCGCCTCTGCAGCGTGCGTTCGCTCATCCCCAGATCCCGCGCCACGAGCGCCACGTCGGGGCGTCCGCTGGCAAGTGAGCGCTTGAGGACCGACTTCACACGGTCGGCGATCGCATGTCCCTCGTGCATCCCCGCAAACGCGGCAGCAAGCCCCGGCGTGACGAGATCCAGAAACTCGGGACTGTGGCCGGGAAAGGGTGCGGCCAGATCCTCGGCGTGGAAGATCATCGCATTTCGCGGGGCGGCGAACACCAAAGGCGCACCGTAGTAATCCTCGAGTTCACGGTTTGGCGGGCCGGCTCGACGGTATTCAATTCGCGCCGGAGTAATACGCCTGCCGGTTCCTCGGCGGCCCAGCTCCAGTAGGAACATGAAGCTGACGTCGACGGAGACCGCTGGTTCAGCCTCCGTGGCGAACGGCCAATCCTTGATGATCGTCCACCGCCCGTTCGCCTCCTCGGTTCTGAAAACCTCGCAGGCCCCCATCCGCTTGAAGCGCTCGATCCGCTGGATGGCGTCTCGAAAGTCGGACGCGTAGAGCGCGGAAATGAAAGCCGGCTGGTGCCCACAGCGATCCGCGCCGGCAAGCAGCCGCAGCGCCACCGCAGGGTCCTCTGCGATCGTCTCGAGCGCCTTCCAGATCGCAAATAACTGGGCGGTTGAAAGTGTTGCGGAGGCGTCCAGGTGCAGGCTCGATGGGAGCCCCGCCACGCGCAGCACCTTTGGCGGCTCTACACCGGCGCTCCGCATCGCTCGCCAGAGCGTCGGCGGAAACCGCCCCCTATCCACGACTGACGACGCCACGTCCCTAGCTCCTTGCTTTCATCGTTGCCCGGGTCCTGGCCATCCACTCAAGCATGGCCAGGAATTGCTGCTCCGCTAACGAAGGTCAACTCGCGCCTGCGACGCGGCATGGGTCTGCAGCGCGGCGCGTGCCTCCGTCCAGGCGCGATCGTCGCCATCGAACGCAGACCGCAGGTAGGCCCACGTCATGCGCAGGACGACCTCCAAGCGCTCGGGATCCTCATCATCGGTCTCTCTGGCGTCGTAGCCTGAAATGCCGCCCAGTCCGTGCTTGCCGCCGAGGACGGTCATCAACGCCTCAGCCCCAGGGCTGTTGTAAAAGGGGTCGGCATGCCAAGCCGGACCGCGGACCGTGAGGTGCGCCGACGCGTCGTCGCTGCCGATGACCACCAGATTTCGGGTCGTCATGTGGGCAAAGTCGGGATTGAAGAAGCCGTAGTTGGTGCGCGCCATCTCGCTCAGGCTGTCGCCGCCATTGCCCGGCGCGGTGAGCAGCACGCCGGCCTTGATGCGGGGCTCAAGCATATTGACGTTCTGGGCCGCCTCATCCTTTGGATCGGTGAGCCGCGCGCCCAGCAACATGCCGGCGGTCTGTCCGCCCATCGAATGGCCCACAACCGCGACCTTGCCATGGTCAAGGCGCCCCTTGAAGGCCGGCGCCGCGGCCTCGATTTCGTCGAGGCGATCCAGGGTCAGGCTCATGTCCTCGACGCGCGAGCGCCAGAACAGCGGCCCTCCGGCTGCGCCGGCCGGTAGCCCCGCGACCTTGGAGTTCAGGTGCGTGGGCTGGATCACGACAAAACCGCGCTCGGCGAAGAAGTTGACTAGCGGGCCATAGCCGTCCTTGGACGGAATGTAATTGGACGGGCCGTGACCGTGCGACAGCAGAACGATCGGCAGCGCGTCGCCCGAAACAGGCCCGGTGATGCGCAGCTGGAGCGGCAGGCCCCGGCCGGGCGCGGCCAGGGTGATCGGGCTGATCGACACCGCGGTCCCGGCGTCGCCGACCGGTATGTGAAGCGCATCTTTGATGAGGTTGTTCATGGCTGCCTTCTCCAGGATCAGGGCGCCTTGGCGATCGTGGAGAGCGCCGGCGCCGATGACGGGAGATTAGGACGGCAGACAATTTCGGCACTCACCGAGCGCGCCATTTGAATGACAGAGAGCGCCAAGCCGTCTCGTGGGTGAGCCTGATTTGACACCCACCGTGACGGCAATAGCCGGGAGAGACTCTTTGCTGTCGGAATAGGTCAATGGCGATTGGCTGCTGCGAACTTGTGACGTTGTAAAATTGGTATAGCGCCAAGCCCCCTGACCTTTGCGTCTGGCGTGGTCAGAGCTGGATCCTACTCACGACCGACACCTTTTTCTGAACGTCAGACAATCCACGAGGGCTTGAACTTCAAGCGTGGCCACAGCACCCTGCCTAGAAGGAATTTCAGTTCGGGCTCCGGAGGACACGTGGCAAGGGGACTTTTTGCGCCGGCGCTCACCATCGCCGCAATCTTGGCGAGCGCATCCCAGGCTCAGCGGTTGGATGTTGATCCTGCGCAGCGTTCCAGCTTTCGACAGCCGATCGCCGTTCAGACTGGCAAGCTGATCACCGGAGAGATCTCGGAGAGCGATTACGTAGCGGGCCCAGCTTGGAACGCGGACGTCTTCACAATTACCGGCCGTGCGGGTGAGGTTGTCAGCCTCCAACTGCAATCAGAGATCCCGACGCTTGAGGTTCATATCCATAGTGCCAAGAGCCACACAGGCCGGGCGATCACGGAGGGGCCCGCCCGCGCCGCGCCAATTCTTTTCGTCGTCCCTAAAGACGGCGCCTATTTCATTGCTGTGCATGCCAAAGGGCCGCAGCGGCTTGGAAAATATCAACTGTCCATTGGCTCGAGCGCTGCAGCGCCGCCCTTTGAGCCCTTCGTTCCGAGACAGAATACGGCGGCGACACCAGCGGTAAACGCTCCGGTCGCGCAAGCTTCCGGGCGCGTGTTGCAGGCGCTCACGTCGCCTCAAGCTACCGCTACCGCTCCCGTCCGAACGGCGACGCCGGGGCCGTTCGAAAACCCGCAGGCTTGGGGCCTATTCGCAGAGATCGCAAAACGCGGCGCGGTGCTGACCAGTCGAAGCGGCGCATCTATCGCCTATGCAAATATGGAAAATGGCCAAGTGGTCATTTCTCACATTTTCAAGCTGGGTCCAGACGGCAATCTCTACTGGCTACAGCCTCCTACCGGAGCGGATTCAGCGCGCGCCTATCGCGGTCGTGTCGCGGCAAACGGGAGTGTGCTCTGGGAGACCCTCCACACGACCTATACCAGCCGGATTTCGCGTGATGACTGGGTCGACGGCCAGCGCCGTTTCAGTATCCTCGACGAAAACGATCTATCCGTCAGAACCGGCATGACAATGGCCGTCGAGCCGATCAGCAAATATATTCCCGCCGAGAAGATCGGGGCCGCGCGAGATCTTATCGACGCCTGGGAAGGCCGCTATGACGACACGGTGACCCAGATCGACGCTCAGGCGAGAGCTAGGGACGCCGCCGACGCCGCGCGGTGGGCGCGACGCCAAGCGGCCCGCGAACGCACCGAGCGATCCCTGGCCTTTCTCAACAACCTTAGCGGGGCGCTGAGCATTGCCGAAGACGCCGCCACCCAAAGCGAGGCGCGCTCGCGCGCCTCGCTGGAGGCCACCCTCGAGCAAGCGCGGCGCAGCCAGCAGATAGCGCGGAGCCCCGCCACGGTAACGACGTTGGCTCCTGGGCCCGCGAGCCCTGCGGTGGCCGGTCAGCCAAAGCCCGTGGCGACGCGCGCCCAAGCCAAAGGTAACAATCCCGATGTTCGGCCTGGAACAGAGCCAGCCCAAGCGGGCGGCGCGGGCCGACAGTGCCCAGCGGTTGCCGAGAAATATCACACCGCCGGCATTCCTTGGGAAACGCGAGAAGTCGCCTATCAGTCATTGATGGATCACCCGCGCGCGGCGACGTTTGTCGACGTCAGCTGCGCGAAGAACGGCAGCCTTTGGATGTGCACAGCCAACATTCCGACTGGGCGCATGATCGAGCGCTGCGGCCCTACCAGTGCTAGTCGGCAATAAAGCGCTGCGCCGATATCGGCTGATATGCCCTCAGGAACTTGATGTTCAAATCCAGCTGGAGGGTCCAAGCGGACCCCTTGGCACGTTTCGATGGCCGTGAGGCAAAGCGACCATTCCGCGCCCTGTTCCAGAGCTCGAGGGAAGGCGATATCACCCCGCTGGCCATACAACGTCAACCACCCGAACAGCCTTCATCCGTCCGCTTTCCGGCGTAGCACTCAGGGTCCTGTTTCAGGCATGGGCCTCATTTCCGCGACCGACCCTATTCGGGCCTAATCAAACTTCTCAAGTAGGTCGTCTAGCAGAGGCTTTCGCCAGTCTTGTATGTCGTTTGTCCCTAGGGCGCGGCTGACCGTTTCGAACGCAGCAAGCACGTTATCACCCTCCACATGCTCGATGGTTTCGATAGCTTCCAGGGCCTCATGGGCCACCTCAAAGCCCCCAGAGATAACCAAGTCTACGAGCAACGGCAGATATGGTGCGCAGTCATAGTGTCTAAGCGCGTGGACTAACGTGCCGCGATTTTTGGCAAGATCCGGTCGTTGGATCAGTCGGATCAGAACCTCATCGGCCCCGGCGACTTTTGCCTCCGCGAGACGAAGCGCCAGAGCGTTGCGTGTGCGCCCGTCCGCTAGGTTTTCCAGCGACAGTAGTTCCGAGGAAGCATTTTCGAGATCGTCCATAAGCCCACTTTAGCTCGGACGGAGAGGTCCGACATCCACCCTTAGCCGACGGTCGGTGGGTCTGCTTCAGAACTGGTTGGGGGCTTCTTACGGCTCTGTGCTTCAGAGAGCAGGTGAAGCGCTACGCCGCCGACGACTACCCAGCCGAAAAGGAATGCCGCTGGCGGAATTTACCGATCAAGGCCTGGGGTCATGGTCCGAGCGGCGGAATACAGAAAGAAGATAAAGAACGCGATGAACCGCGCGATCACCACGATTTTGGTCTCGGGCGAATGCCTTCTTACCAGTTTGGCGAACCGTGTTCCCAGAAGCTGTAGCAGAGCGGCCAAGACCATCGCGATCGCCACCGCGTAAAGCCACTGCATTACAGTCATATGCATCCCCGGTGATCGCCAGCCAATCTAACAGGCCAACGTCCGCTAGCCACCCTTCTCAGCCGATCACTGCGTCCGCTTTCTGGAGCGGGTGCTCGGCCAAGGCGCGGTCTTGGTGGCGCCAGTTGCGGACGTAAGCACCGCTCCAGAAACTCGCCGTTCAATTCGACTCCTCGATGGCGGTGAAGACGCTAGACGGAGTTGGAGGCGGCTAATTTTGCGCCGCCATTTTCGGCGGCTATAGGCCTTGCCAAAGCACTCATTGCATTCGTCATGGACACGTTCCCGGCCGATCCGAAGGTGTGTCGTTTGCCAGGCAGCGCCAACAGCGCAAGTTGGCATCCCGCCGGGCTCCAGGCATTCGGGGGCGGCGGCCCCACTAAGCGGAGGGCAAGGCCTAGTTTAGCCGCTACCTCGCTCTTCTGACCTACACGTCAGGGCTATCGCGGGGCAGCGTTGCGATAATTCTCGACCCGGAAGGGTGCGAGCGCTCAAGACGACCGCCCAGTTGCTGGACCAGCGAGCCGACGATGCGAGTGCCCCCGCCGGTCTTGATGGCGGCCGGATCAAATCCGACTCCATCGTCCTCAACCGACAGGACCAAGTTTTCGTCGACGAGTGTGAAGCTGACACAGATATCCCCGGCTCTCTCGTTTGGGAAAGCGTGCTTGAGAGCGTTCTCGACCAGTTCATTGATTACCAGGCCAATCGGCACGGCTTGCATGGAGCTGAGCGGAACGTCGTCGATCTGCAGGCGCAGGGCGATAGGCCGAACGCCGAGCACGCTTTGGCGCAGGCCTTCACAAAGCGACACGATGAAATCGCGCGAGGAAACTACCGTGGCCCGTTCGCCCAGATGCAGCCGCGCGTAGACTTCGCCCAGAACGTTGATGCGGCCGACCGCATTTTCGAGCGCGCGGAGCGCGCGTGGGTCGTCCACGTCGCGGGCGGACAGACGCAACAGCCCGCTGATCGAGGCCAAATGGTTTTTGACGCGGTGATTGACGTCCAAGAGCAGCAATCGGTTGATCTCGCTGCTGCGCTCGAGCTTGTCGGCGGTGTGGACCAGGCGCTCGGCAGTCGATCGCAGAGTCTCCACTACGGTGGCGACGAAGAGCGCCACGATGACGTACAGTCCGAGCGGAATACCGCCCTCCAAGTTCGGTAAGGCGAAGGACCGTACTGGCGGCACGAAAAAGTACCAAGCCAGCGAGGCGCTCAAAACGACCGAGAAAATCCCCGTGCCGCGGTCGAGCAACACGGAAATGAGGATGATGGCCGGGAAGAACAGTAAAAACGGATAGCCGCCAAGAACCGGACTGAACGCCGCACGCACAGCGAAGAACAGCAGGACCACGCCAGTGGCGAGGATATAGCGGACCCAGACCGGAGCCTTACGTAACGGGTCGGACCAGGTGAAGACGTGTTCAATTCGCATCGCCGCAGTTCAACACGCCGCAGCACAAGCTCCAAGACCCGACCAAGCGCCACCGAAGGGCTGCACCGAGCGTATTGGACGCCGCGCGGTCCTCCACCATGCAACTGAGTTTCACGCCTCTATGTCGATGAGAAGCCAGCGCGTCCGGCAGAGCGCGTTAGCAACACCTGCTCCCTGGCCCGCTGATGACGTTGCGGCTTGCGCAAGACTTGGACGGCTCGAAAGTCCTGCTAGGCTCAAAACGCAGTGTTCCGTAGAGGTCCAGGCCGCCTTGCATAACCATCACCATGACTGGACCTTCGCCGCCTTATCCCTTGGCGTGGCGGTCTTCGGCTCTTGGTCGGCCCTGGACCTTGCGGGGCGGGTCCATAGCCACATCGGGCGTGCCCGCTTAGTCTGGATCAGCACCGCGGCGATCGCCATGGGCCTGTCGATCTGGTCGATGCACTTCATCGCCATGCTGGGGTTTGATCCCGGCTCTCCGACCGCCTATGCGCCGGGGCTGACGGCCCTATCCCTGGCCTTGGCCATCGTCTCGACCTGGGGGGCGTTCCTGGCCGCGACGAGGCCTGCCGCCAGCTCGGCTCATATCCTGGTGGCAGGTGTGGCTATGGGCGGGGGCATTTGCGCCATGCACTATTTCGGCATGGCCGCCCTGCGCTCTGCCGTCGCCGTGGCCTATCGGCCAAGTCTTGTCGCGGTGTCGCTGGCCATCGCGGTCGTCGCTTCAACCATCGGGCTTTTTGTCGCCAAGCAACAGCGCGCACCAAGCCACCGCTTCCTGGGCGCGGTCCTACTGGGCGCGGCCGTTGTGGGCATGCACTATACCGCCATGGCCGCACTGGAGCTGACACCAATTGCGGGTGTCAGCGACCAAGCGCCTATGGGGGCGTCTCCATTCTTGCTGGGCGTCGGCGTGGCGGCCGGCACGGCGCTTATCCTGTTCCTAGCGCTGATGGCGTCCCTTTACGACCAGCGTGGCAATATCCTGCAGGCGCTCGATGCCGGCGGTGTCGGCTACTGGGAGTATGATCTTCGGACGCATGCCCTGCAGGCCTCGGCCCAGGTGAAGGCACTGTTCGACATTCGAGCTGACGCGCGCCTTACCATCGACCAGTGGCTCGGCGCCCTATCTATGGAAGATCGCGCCATACGCGACCGCGCGGTCGAGAGCGCGCAACGCCCTGGGAATGACTACGACGTCGAATACCGCCTGAGCCACCAGGATCGCTGGGTGAACGTTCGAGGCAAGACGATCTTTGACCACCGAGGAAAGGCAGTGCGGATGATCGGCGTGGTTCTGGACGTGACCGATCGCCATGAGGCCTTTGCTGCGGTCACCGCCAGCGAACGCCGCCATCGCCTGATGACAAATGAGCTCAACCACAGGGTAAAGAACACCTTAGCGACGGTCCAGTCCATCGCCGCCCACACCGCCCGGCGAGCTGCGTCCCTTCACGAGTTTCGGGCCGTGTTCGAAGACCGCCTGATGGCGCTGTCGGCCACGCATAACGTGCTGACTCAGGCCAGTTGGGAGGCGGCCGGGATCAAGCAGCTGCTTAAGCAGGAAATGGCCCCCTACCCCTCCGAGCAGGTGGGCTTCACCGGTCCCGACGTTTTTCTGCCCGCCCGTCAAGCGCTGGCGTTGGGTATGGTGCTCCACGAGCTGACAACCAACGCGGCCAAGTACGGCGCTCTGTCACAGCCCGGCGGACGGCTGGCCGTGAACTGGCAGACCTTCGACGTCGGTCGCCCCGAGCCGCTCCTGGTTTTGGAATGGCGGGAGCTCGGCGGCCCGCCTGTGACGCCGCCGACAGCTACTGGCTTTGGGTCGCGGCTGATCAAAATGAGCGTTGAGGTGGATCTGAGGGGATCGGTCGCGTCGGAATACGCCGCGAGCGGATGTGTCTGCCGCATCGAAGCACCTCTACAGCCTGTGGGCCTGCCGCAGACGCTGGGACAGGATCGCCTCTAGTCCTCAGCCTACTGTCCAGCTCTCGTTATTTAGCGCCAATTGCAGACTCCCGCTCCGCGTCAGATTCTAGCCGTTCGATTGCCGCAAAAACTGACTTGAAGCAGAAGGCCGCAACTTCGCTGTTAATGGTCCACGCTACTGCGGCACTGAGCCTGTGACGCTCTTGGCCCTGACCGACAACAGCCACATGCGAATCCTAGACGATGGACGACCACTTAGGAGCTGCCGTCGGCGGATCAGACGTGGGCGGCCAAAGCCATTGAGTTCGCGCCCGACATCAGCCTGCCGAGGCTTACGAAGGCAAGGAACAAGCGCTGCTCATCCTGCACGAACGCTCATCTCATCAGCCAAAAGCTTAGCAACCGTCGCGCCGAGCTTTTGGCCGTCGAAAGGCTTTCGCAAAATTGGAATGTCCGGCGCCAACCGATCAAGAGCGCCGCTATCGAGGTATCCCGAAACCACGAGCATCTTCTGGTCGGGTCGCAGCGTCCGCGCGCGCGCCGCGACTTCCGCGCCGTTGAGGCCGGGCATCAAGAAATCCAACACAAGCAGGTCCGGAGCGATCTCAACAAGCGCGCCCAAGGCCTCGTCACCACTGGCGGCCTCGTAGACGGCATAACCAAGCGTTCTGAGATTTTGGACCATGACCTCACGCACGCTCTGATCGTCATCCAGAACCAAGATCGTCTGCCCGCCTAGAGCTTGACCCGGATAAGCCTGGGAGCTCTGCGGCGCTTGAGGTTCGGGTGCGATGGGCTGCGCGGCCGGCAGTAGCAGACGCATTGTCGTGCCCTGGCCTGGCGTGCTGTCGATCTTGACATCGCCGCCGGATTGGCGCGCGACGGCGTACACTTGAGCCAGGCCGAGGCCAGTTCCCTTATCGACCGCCTTGGTGGTGAAGAACGGGTCCAAGGCCCGTTCGGCGACTTGGCGCTCCATGCCAACGCCGTTGTCTGTGACGCTGATCTCGACAAGCCGGTGGCCA
>Ga0247731_1000137_pt1 | contig 22096 bp, 38 predicted proteins | sample UWRJL088202R2_FD_180938 | JGI IMG/M metagenome (GOLD analysis project Ga0247731, IMG submission 180938) | Plant litter microbial communities from Arlington Agricultural Research Station in Wisconsin, United States - UWRJ-L088-202R-2 | ecosystem: Environmental > Terrestrial > Plant litter >...
CGTCCACAACCAGGCCGCGTCGGGGACGAGCCTCGCGGAAGGCTCGATCGACGTCGCGTCGGGCCGCGGGAACACTGTCCGCCTGTTCTGGGAGGGCTCGCGCACGGGGGGTGCCGGGCTCTGCCGCACGACCCCGATCGCCGTCCGCTGCTACACGCCGTGAGCGGTCGGATGATGCGACAACTGTCGGCGGATTGCGCGCAACTGCCGTGACAGACTCCAGGGGGCGCCCGACTACCCCCTAGGAGTATCTGTGTGGACCCTTCCGGACCTCGCTGGTCAACCGGGGTGGGTCGTGGCCGTGGTCGCGTTCCTGTTCACGGTGGGCACGCTGGGTGCCGCCCACCTGCGCAACCGCTCCCCCCGCGCGATCGAACCTGCCGAAGATGACGCGGGAACAAGTGAGCTGGAGCCGGGCGCGGTACCGTCCCTTCCACCGGCCGCGCACGACGGCGCCACGCTCACGCTCCACCGGACGCTCGACTTCCTGGCGGCGGAAGCGGCCGAATCACGCGAGGCGCGTGCGGAGGCAGCGCAGATCCGGAAGGAGTTGGAAGCGGTGCGGGCAGACCTCAACCGCTTGACGCACGAGCACGCGGCGGCCCTCGCGAAGCTGGGACGCTGCGAAGCTCGCGCGGAGCTGCTCGAAGAGCAGGCCCGACACCGCGGGGGTCACGCGTGACCGAGCCGACCGAGCGTTCTCCGGATCCGGTACGGGATGCCCACCTGACGGGGGTAGCCGCGGCGAAGTCGGTCGGTGAGACCCTCGGCCGGAAGGCGGACCGGCCGGACGTCTGGCGAATCTCCGGGGTGGCCGGGGCGTTCGCGGCCGCGCTCGCGATCGCGATCTCCGTACCTGCCGCGATCTCCGCGTCCCACACGCAGGCGACGGCGGCCGCGGCGGACGCGACGGCGCGTGAGGGGCGAGCCCGCGCCGAAGATGCCTACGCCGCGGCGAGCTTGGCGAACGAAGAGCTGAAGCGCCGCGGACAGCCCCCGATCCCGTTGCCCGCCCCGACTGACCAGACCGTGCCCGAAACTCTCGTGGCGGCCGCTACAGCGCGCGTGCTGGCCTCCCTTCCGGAGTCGGGCGGGGCGAGCGCGCAGACGGTGGGACAGGCGGTCGCCGCCTACTTCGTGGCCAACCCGCCGAGCGTGCCCGCCGAGCTGATCGCAAACCGCGTCGCCGACTACCTCCGAGCCAACCCGCCCGCGGTCCCGACCCCCGCGCCCGGCGCCGACGGCGAGGACGGGCGCGACGGCGAGGACGGAGTTCCCGGTCAAAAAGGTGACCAGGGCGAACGCGGCGAAAAGGGGGATCCGGGAGTTCCCGGTCAAACACCGACCGCGGCGGAGATCATGGCCGCGGTGAACCAGGCGGTCGCCGACAACCCGTCGCTGCTGTGCGCGGGCAAGGGGACGTTTACCCTCGTGCGCGGCGTGCTGACCGCGCCCGATCCGGAGCAGCCCGGCCAGACCGTGGCGCGGGACATCTGGACGTGCGAGCCGACCCCGGCCGCACCGACGAAGTAGGGAGCCCCGACGTGACGACACCAGCCGAGCGCAACGCGGAAGCGGCGAAGCGAATCCGGAACAAGGGGATCAGCCTGCTCCGCACGGGCGTGCCTGCCGCGTGGGGCTACGTGCTCGCGGTGGTGGCCGAGCGGATCCCGGTGCTGACTCCGCTGCTCGACGACCCACGGGCGTTCGGGGCGTTCGCCGCGATCGCCATGTTCGTCTGGTACGCGATCATGCGGTGGGTGGAACCGCACCTGCCCGCGTGGCTGACGGCGCTCGTGCTCGGCGCGAACGCGGTGCCGGTCTACGTGGACCCGAATCCGCCGAGCTCGGACTACGTGCCGCCGGTCATCCCCTCACAGGGCGACAGGTAGTAGAGTCTGCCGCGAGGGTCGGACATCGGGTTCCCATCTCTCGCAGCGAAGACCCCCTCCAGCGTTCGGCGGAGGGGGTCTTCGTCATGCGGAGGGTCAGCTGCGCGGCTGCACGTACCCGTCGGTGAGCGGGTTGTGTCGGCTGTACCCGAGGTTGGCGTCCCAGCCGGTGGCCTTCGCGGCCAGCGCCCGGTTCAGCTGGTCGTTGATGTCCAGCAGCAGGGGGCCGTTGTCGCCGACCATGGCGCGCACGGTCCGCATGGCGGGGTGCAGCGCGTAGGAGTTGGTGTGCGCGAAGACCAGGTAGTCGACGTAGGCACTGGCGGGGGCGGTCGTGGTGATCATCATGGCGGGTCCTCCCGTGGTTCCGGTCGTTCCGATGGAGGAAGCATACCCCCTACGTGGTCGACTGGTCAAACCACAAACGGCAACGGCGCATCCTCGCAGGTAGACGCGGTGTTGAGCGGCAGAGCGATCGCCACCTGGAGCGGCAAGCCGCCCAGAATCGCCAACGTGTCGACCTCGTGTCGCAGCCCCGCCAGCACCGCCGACCGGTTCGCCGCGCTCCCGTCCACATCCAGCGAGTGGAGCAGGCGTTGAGCACGCGCCACCGCGTCCAACGCCTGCCGCTCCACTATCGCGTCCCGCCGTCGTGCTCGGCGAGGATCGAGCCCAACCGGTCCGCCGAGATGCCGAGCAGCGCGGCCGCAGCCTCCCGGCGCTCGTCGCTCGCCGCCGTCGGCATCTCGACCACTCCGGTCGACTCGGCCATCATCCGCGGGCCGATCGTCTCCGACCACGCACGGCACGGCCAGACCTCGCCGTCCTGTCCGCACCGGTCCGGCTCGCCCTCTACCATGCGGATGAAGTGCGGCCGCCCGTCGAGCAGGTTCGACGACGGCTTGTCGAGCACCGCGGCGGACGCCGTGCGGAGCGCGATCTCCCGGCCTACGTCCTCGGCGATGCTGTGGCCGAGTTCAGTCTGTGCTGCGAGCGCCTGGCGCTCGGCGTCGAGCGCGCCCGCTACCGCCGACCGCTCGGCCAGTTCGGCGCGCACCCGTGCAGATTCCTCCTCCGACAGGACTGGCGGGGGCGGGCCCTCGGCGTCCGCGAGGTCTTCCTCCCAGTTGCGCGGCTCTTCGGCCGGCAGGTCCAGCTGTGGGGGCAGGGGCTTGGTCATCGCTATCGCCTCTTCCTCGGGATCGTCTTGCGCGTCATCGTGACACCGTCAAGCTTGCGCTTGGTGTCGATGGTCGCGAGTACGGCGCCGGAGAGCGGGTCGTCACCGGCCCGCGCGACCTCGGCGGCGAACTCGCGCACCTTGGACACCTGGGGCTTGAACGAACCCAGCTCGGCGTAGGTGTCCATGCCGGTCATGAGCGCTTCGGCGAGCACCTCGCCCAGTCGCTCCGGGTCCTCCGTGGTGTCCCCGTTGACCAGGTCCCGGACGAACGTCGTGAGCGACATGGACTCCGCGGACCCGGCCGTCTCGGGTCGGTCGTGGCCGATGACGCGCGCGGCGACCGCGGCCTTGAGGCCTTCCTCATCCATCGTGTGGACGTTGGACGAGCCGACCTTGAGGGTGATGTCGCCTTCGGCGTCCGGGATGGTCAGGTTCGAATTCGGCACGCCGTCCTGCTCGCCGACCGCATCCGCCAGCAGTTCAGCCTGAAGTTCACTGAATAGCTTCCGACCAGCTTCGAACGCGCTCTTGTACCCCTTGGCCAGGTCGAACCCCTTGGCCATCGTGCGGTGCAGGGCATACGTCTGCTCGGCGGTCGGGTTGGGTCCCAGCTCTTCGCGGGCGACGGCGTACGCGCGCTCAATGCCCAGCTTGAACAGGCGGGTGAACTCGACGGGCTCCGGCAGGCTGCCCATGCTGATGGGCGCCAGCTCGACGGCGAACGGGATGCGCTCTGCCTTCGGGTCGGTCATCGGGTTCCCTCTCGAATCTGCGCGCTCGCGGAGTCCAGCGAGCGCGCCAGGTGGTTCAGGGCGAGCCCGGTCGGCTCGTGCTCGCCGAAGTGGTGCGCGATCTCGGCGAGGTCGTCGGCGATGTCCGCCAGCGTCTCCGCCTTGATCAACGGGGTGGCGACCATCAGCAGCGCGGCCGCGAGCGCCTGCGCTGCGTCGTCAGGTAGCAGCACGCCGCCGACCCGCCGGAGAGCGTCGAGCGCCTGGCGGTACCCGGTCAGGTCGGCGGCGAACGCGTGGGTCACGGCGTGAACTCGACCGCGTCGAACACGCCGTTCGGGCTGCCGCTCGCCGGGTAGGTGCGCCATGTGCAGTCGTCGAACGCTCGCGGGTTGACCGGCACGATTCGATACCGGCCGGACCTCGCACGCTTCAGCCACCAGTAGGCGCCGTCCGCGATCGAGTCGACCGGGTCCGTCGGCATGACGGTGACGACGTCGCCGCCTCCGTCGGCGAGCGCGAGACCGAGCGCGGTCACCGGGTCCAGGGTGCCGCGCACGAGGAACCCGCCCTCGCTGTACCAGTGCACGCGGGTCTTCCGGCGGGGCATGTCAGTTCCACCGTGGCGAGTCGCGGGTGACGTCCCACGTCGTGATCACCTGGCGGGCAGCGTGGTTCGCCTGCTTGATCACGGGCTGCGGCACGGTCCCGTACCCGTAGGTGATGGTCAGGATCGCGATGCCCCTGCCGTCCTCGCCTGCCTCGTCCTCCATCAGGTTGGTGACCAGGTCGCCACCCTGGCGCAGAGCCCGGCCGGACGGGGTGTCCAGCCCCCGGAACGGCGCCCGGAGCGCCTGACCCAAGATGATGCCCAACTGAGCGATCACGGGTCCCAGCGAGACGAGGAACTCCTCCAGCCGCTTGCCGACCGGCTTACGCGCGTTCATCCCTGCGCCTCCTCCGTCATCGTGATCACGGTCGTGCGGTAGGTCTCCAGCGTGTCGCGGTAGCCGCGGGTCCGGATGGCGTCGAGCCCGCCGGACTCCAGCACCGCGATCACCTGGTTGGCTTCCGCGATGAGTTCGACGATCGTCAGCCCCTCGGCGCGCGCCGGCCACACCGCGCGTGCGGCGTCTACGCCGCGCTGGTAGGCCTCCGTCTGGTGGACCAGGTTGCCCAGGATGTGCGTGACGCACATGGGCGGGTCGCTCGCGGGGAAGGCGGGGGCGCCGCAGTCCTGCGAGTCGTCGACGTTCCACGGGATTTGGGAGACGCACGGGTTCACGATCGGTACCCCTTCGTGGTGGCGTAGTCAGTGGGGATGCGCTCGACGAGGACGATCCGCGCCGGGTCTGTGTCCCACACTTCGTCGATCATGGGGAACACGCACTCGGAGCAGCAATCGGCGTGCAGCTCGGTGCCTTCGAAGTCGTAGGCGTACAGGTTGCACTCGACCCGCGCGCCTTTGAGCTCGCATTTCTCGCACTGCTGGCCCTCGTTGTCGACCTCGGGCACAACGGCGTAGCGGATCAGGTAGTCGCGTACCGCGGTGCGCTGCGCGCGCGGCACGGTCACTGTCTGGAATGGGTGCCGCATCTCGGCAAACGTGGCGTTCATCAGGGGTCGTGCCATGGTCGGGTCCTCCGGTTCGTCGTTCCCTCTGTCGGGAACGATACCCCCGCCTAGAGGGGGTTGTCAAACCCTAGGACGACCGCCACCACCGCGGCCACCACGTACCCCGCCAGCGCGCCCAACGCCACAATCGCCTGCCAGTCCATCGGACTGGCAGGCGCCCGGTGTCCGCCCCCCACGTGCCGAAGCGCGCGAGGGACGGGCACCCGACGACCACCCGAGTGGGCACCCATCAGCCGGTGTACTGGTCAAGCGACGGCGGGTGGTGGAAAGGAGGTTCGACGGCGAAGCCGCCACCCCCACCGCGGTTGCCCTGGTATGCCGGAGGGGCGCTGCCCCAAGGGTCATCGGCCGGGGGCTGCTGACGCTGCTGCTGATCGTCGAACCGTGCCGAGCTGCGCTCCGCACGGTTCGAGCGAGCCGAGTGGAACTTGATCGACGGCCCCATGTCCTCCACCGTCAGTTCCATGACGGTCCGCTTCTCGCCGCTGCTCGTCTCGAACGAGCGTTGCTTCAGCTGGCCGGACACCATCACCCGGTCGCCGCGCTTGAACGACTCCGCCGCGTTCTCGGCGAGCTGGCGCCACGCGTTGCAGCGCATGAACAGAGCGTCCCCGTCCTTCCACTCGTTCGTGGACTTGTCGAAATACCGGGGCGTGGAAGCCACCGTGAATGACGCGACCGCGGCACCCGACTGGGTGTACCGGAGTTCGACGTCCGCCGTCAGGTTCCCGACAACGTTAAGGATCGTGTCGCCTGCCATTACATTTCTCCCTGGAGCTTGCGGAGCGCTTCCATTTCCTTACGGCAAAAGAACGGGTTTTCTCGGATCTGCTCCCCGAGGTACTCCGCGTACTCCTCTTCCGTCCAGCCCTGCATTTCCATGGGGAAGCGATCGAAGTACTTCGATTCGTCGATGCAATCCCAGTCTGCCTCCCGCAACTTCTCCGCGATCGTCGCGACGATGGGCCGGAGCACCTCGTCCAACTGGTCGCGCAGGGTGGGGTCCGCGTTGAGCGCGTTCGCGAAGGCAGGCGTCTTCACGTCCGCCTGCCCTGATGCGATCTGCCAGCCCGCGGCGAGGTAGCGTTCCGCCGCTTCGATCGCACCGTCGATGATTTCTGTTGCGCCGCACCAGCCCATAGCCGGGTTCCTCTCAAACGTGGGTGAGGTCGTGCGCGGCCGCGGCGGAAGAGGTGATGCCACCACCAACGTGGGGCACCTCCTCTTCCGAGTGGCCGAGTCCGTTCAGCGTCTGGATCAGCTTCCACGTGGCTACGGGGAATAGGCCGACCTTGACGATAAGCAGGGGGGTGCCGATGCCGATGCACATCCACAGGAAGACCATAAAGAATCCGGTTACGGCCTTTTCGTGACGGTTTATCCAGCGTCGGATCTTGCGGGGGAACACGTGCTAGCGCCTTCCGTTCGGGCCCGGCGAACCGCCGGTCTGATAAGACGCGCCGATCGATCGCAGCACCGACTGATACCCGGAGAGCGAGGCGCGAAGATTGTGCATGGCAGCCGCGACGATCTTTTTCATCATCTCGGCTTCGGTCATCGCGTTGAATTCGGCCTCGCACGAGACGAGCGCGGCCGCCTTCCGGTCGTCCGCCGCGCCCCCCTCGGACCGGGCGCGCGCCTTCGCGAACGCCAGTTCGTAGGCCTGCGCGGTCGCGTACGCCCGTCCGATCAGCTCGGACTCGTAGAGCGTGCCCGCATCGATCCGGCGCACCACGTCAAGGATCTGCTGCTCCAGCATCTCCGGCGTGTAGTGGGTGTGCGGGTCCACGTGGGCGAGGTCGCGGGAGAGCTGTTCGAGCGCGGACTCCGGGGTCACCATCGGCCCGGCCGGAGTCGACGAGACCTCCGTAGCCGTGCCGTCCACCTCCCACGGCGGTTCGTCGTCGTAGGGGGGCGGGGCGTCCGGGATCGGCACCTGCGCGTCGAACTCGCGATCGGTCGGACTGTTCAGCGAGGGTGCGTCGAACACCTCGTAGCACCCGCACAAGATCACCGTCCGGCCCTGCGCGTTCGTCGTGACGTCCGCCGACCCGGCGGCCGGGCACGTGGTGTGCCCGGCTCGCCGGAGGACGTCCTCCACGTACTCGCGGCCGCGCTCTTCTGCCTCGCGGGCGGCCTCCGCCATGTCACCCACGAGCGCCACCCGCCGAATCGGCGTAGGCCTGCCGGGCGGTCGCCTCCGCTCGGCCGATCAGGTTGCTGTGGATGGTCAGGTGCATGGCGATGTTGGAGCCGTCCACGATGTAGCCGCCGAGTCCCTGTTCCTGCACAGCCGCGTTGATCCGGTCGAGCCGGGTGCGCGCCTCTTGCAGCGAGAGGCTGTTCAGGTTGTTCAGCGCGACGACGACCCCGGCGGCTTTCTGTTCGGGCGTCCGGTTGTCGACGCGCGAGGCAGCGGGGGGCACGTCCCCCTCCGGGGGCGGGGGCACGTCGTCGGCGGGCGGCCGCGGCTGCTGCACCTGCGAATGCTCGGCTCGCTGCTGCGCCTGCTCGGCCTCCCAGCGCTCGCGCTGGCGCTCCTGCTCGGACGCGGGGTCCTCGGCGTCGGCGTCCGCCATGTTGGTGAACGGGATCATCAGCGCCTGGCAAAGCCCGTACTTCGCGGCCATGGAAGCTGCCTTGCTGGCGGACTTGTCTCCCAGGTCGCGGCCCTCGCCGACCATCTCGAACGAGTGCTCGGAGTCGTCCTCCGGGTGGATGAACGTGTAGCGGATGGTCACAATGACCGAAGTCCAGGTGCGCCCGTTGACCACGGTCCGGTCGATGTCCTTGTCGACGATCTTCGTCTCCAGGACCAGCCCGACCTCGTCGTCACGCATGGCCGTGCCGATCGCGTCCATCACCGCTTCGATCCCGCGGAACTTGAACCCGCCGGCGTCCTTCGGCGCCTGACCGGTCTTACCCAGTGCGGCCACCTTGCGCATGAGGCGCAGCACCGCGGGCCGGACGAGTCCGCGGCCGCCAGGGGTTGCAGCCCCTGCGGCAACGGGGCGCCGCTCCACCGTGGTGATGCGACCCGCCAAGGTTTGCACGGAGTCGAACAGATCGCGACCCAGTGCGTCGACGCGTTCGCCCACCTTGACGGTGGCATCCGTCAGCTTGACCAGCTGGCCGCGCGCCTCCGTGTCGACGCTGGCGGGCTGCTCGCGCACCTCGGCGAGCGTGGCGCGGATGTCCTCGCGCAACTTCTCGTAGGCGGCGACGTCCTTCCCTGCCCAGTCGCCCACCTTGGCCACCGTCTCGGCGACCTCGTTGAGCGCCTTGCCGAGTGCGTCGATGTCCTCGTCGAGCGCGGGCACCTTCGCGAGGGCGGCCGCCTGCTCGACGGTGAGGACGGCGCTGGCCGGAGCACCCTCGGGGAGAGCGCCTCCGGCCAGCGCGTCGATCTTGCGGTTCAGGTCGTCGATCAAGGCAAGCGCGCTGTCCGCCTTCTCGCTGGCGGTCGGCTTGCGGTTGGACGGCGGAGGCACCACCGGGGGCGCGTCGGACATGGTCGACTCAACGGGGGTAGACATCGGGTTCCACTTCTCGATTCAGTAGGAGCCGGTGGCAACGAAGTGCTGCAAGCCTGCTTCGAGCACGTGCGTCACAGTCTGTCCGGGCACACCGACAATCGCGTCCCGCACCCGCCCGTACTGCTCCAGCGGCACGCGGAAGCGGTAGTTCTTGTAGGGCGGGTTCGGGCCCCTGGTGTTGTCCCGCGTCTTGGCCACGTTCGGGATGACCAGCGGTTCGTACTCCAGGTGCTTGAAGTCGTACTTGCGCTTGACCGAGGTCGCTTCGGGGGCGACGTTCTCCGGCACCGGGGCGGGGCCGACGGGGTTGCGCTCGACCGCGGCGAACAGGATGCCGCGCCCGACGTGCGCCATGTCGTTGCCGTACGTCTTCGCCTGGGCTTGCGCCTTCAGGTAAAGATCCATCGGCACGACGAGCTCAACGGTGTGGTAGTCCCGGCTGTTGACGGCCGGGGTCGACTTGCTCGCCTTGGGCTTTCGCTTGGCCCGTTGGCGCGGCTGCGCCGGGACGGCCGGGGCGGGAGTCTTGACCTTGGGGAGCAGGTCAAGGGCTGTCTTCGTCATGGGTACCCCCTTCCGGTGGTGGTTGTCTTCCGCAACCGTACCCCCTACTGTGGTGGGATGCAACCCAACGGCAAGACCTGGATCATGCGAGCAGCCCGCCCGATCATCTGGGAACGGTGTGGCGGGCGCTGCGAAGTGAGCGGCCGGCGGATCGAGTACGAGAGCTTCGACGCGCACCACCGCCGGAACAAGGGCATGGGCGGGACCTCGCGCCCCGACCGGGACGCGCCGTTCAACCTGCTCGCGCTCCACCCGCAGGTGCACAACCCCGGTCCGGGCACCGTGCACGGCGAGCGCGACTGGTCGATCGGCCGCGGCTACATGATCGAGAAGCACAACCAGGCGCCGCAGAGGCGGCCCGTCCTGCTGCATGACGGGCGCTGGGTGCTGCTCACTGAGACGGAGTTCTACGTGCCACTGCCGTGGACCTGAAGAGTTCGCCGGGCAGGATTTGAACCTGCGCTTCCGCCCCTGCCCGGACCTCTTGCTCCGGGTGGTCGGCGGCGTCCTGGGCCGCTAAACGACCGGCGAAGCCAAGCTCGCGTGTACTAGCGCTTCCGCTTCAGTCGCAGGATGCGGCAACCGTCGTCGCAACGCGGGTCCTTGCAGCCGGTGCACATAGGAGACCTCCGGGTTCCTGATGATAACGTTCGGTGAGTAAAGGAAATGCCCCGCGACGGTGAGACGTCCGGGGCAGTGGAGCTAGACCTAGGTAGAGGACTGCTCAATGAGCGAGCTTAGCCTATTCGTGACCGCGCCGGGACCCGACCCCACAGGGTCGTTCGAGTTCGACGGCCAGTCGATCCGCACGATGACCATCGACGGCGAGCCGTGGTTCGCTGCGGTCGACGTGTGCGCCGTGCTGGGCATCGTGAACATGAGCGACGCCTTGACCAGGCTCAACGCGGCAGACATCGGTACTGCCGATGTATGGTCCCCGTCGAACAACCGCCAGTACCCGGCGAAGATCGTCACGGAGTCGGGCCTCTATGACCTGATCTTGGACAGCCGCAAGCCCAACGCCCGACGCTTCCGGCGCTGGGTCACGGCCGAAGTGCTGCCCGCCATCCGTCGCACGGGCCAGTACGTGCCCGCCCCCCGCGTGCCCCAGACCCTGGCGGAGGCGCTCCAGCTCGCGGCCGACCAGGCTCGTCAGGTGGAGGCGCTGGAGCAGGCTCGCCGCGAGCTGGAGCCGCGCGCCCAGGGCTACGACACGTGGGTGGCGACCGGTGTCACCGTGGAGATCGGGGCCGCGGCAAAGGTGCTCGCGAGCTTCGGCGTCAAGGTCGGCCGGACGCGCCTGTACCGCGATCTCCGCGCGCAGGGCTGGGTGTTCCAGAACTCGACGGAGCCGATGCAGGGAGCCGTTGAAGCGGGGTACGTGGTGGTCGAGTTCGGCAAGGCCTACCTCCACCCCAAGACCGGCGAGACGGTGAGCGGCGAGCCGCGGACCAGGCTCACCCCGAAGGGACTGGAGCGCCTGCTGTCGCACCGGTACGGCGTGCCCGTGTCCGACGCGTTCCGCTCGGCCGTCGCCGCGGCTGGTGAGGCGTGAGCAAGATCCGTCGCGTGAACCGGCCCGCTGACCGGTTCGCCATGATCAGCAATGAGTTTCTCCGGGACGTGCGGCTGTCCTTCCACGCCCGCGGTGTCGGCGCGTGGATGCTCTCGCACGCCACCGGCTGGGAGTGCACCACGGAGGGGGTCGCGCGGGAAGCGGGAGTAGGCCGCGACCAGGTCCGGCGGGCGCTGCGCGAGCTGGAGGCCGCGGGGTATCTGCGCCGTACGCGGGTGCGCCTCGCGGGCGGGAAGCTCGGCCCGATGGAGTACGAGATCCAGTGCACCCCGTTCGACGTTTCCCCTGGTGATGGCCAGCGACTGGAAATCCAGGCACTGGAGGACCAGCCCCCGGCCAGCAACCAGCATAAGAAGATCACTCCTCAGAAGATCAAGACTCAAGAAGAACCCTCCGGGGGGGCGACGGTTCCCGCCGCGCCCGCTGAAGACGTACCGTCGACTGCTCACCCCGAACAACGCTCGGAGGACCCGATGCCTCGTCCCAAGCCTGCCGTCGACGCACCGGCGCTGTTCGACGTCGAGCGCCCCACGCCGCCCCCTGCGCCGTTCTCCGCGGGCTCCGTGGTCGGTGCCTACGTCACCAGCTACCAGGCGCACCACGACAGCGTGAGGCCCACGCGGGGCACCCTCGGTCAGGTGTCCCGTGCGGCGAAAGCGCTCATCGACGCGGGCGACGCGACGGAGGAGGAGTTGCTCGCGGCCGCGGTCGAGCTGGGCAAGACGGCGTTCGCGAACCTGGACCGCCAGGTGATGATGGCTCGCCGATCCTCGCGCGGTCCGAGTCGCGTGGACCCGACGGGCTCGCCGTCGTGGGCTGGTGCTGACGAGGCGATGGCGGGCGAGGCCGATCGACTGGTGGGCGAAGACCCGGAGCTAGCGGCGTGGATGGCCGGCGACCAGGCGCAGGTGTCCGCATGATCGAACTCGACACCCCCGGCGATAGGGGGTACGGTTGGGACATGAGCGACAGCCGGCGACTGAACGACCGCGTCAACGACGTGATCCGCAAGCGCGCTGCGATCGAGCGCGCGGCAGAGGCCAAGCGCGTCAACCGTGCTTCCATCGAAAACGTGGTGCTCGCCATGGCGCAGCGGCACGGCGTCGACGCGAGCAAGCTCCGGCCCGCGACCGACGCGGAGATGGCGGCCGCCGACGAGCGCGCCGACCTGGAGTGGCGGACCCGCAAGACGGAGATCCAGCTCGGCCGGATGCCGCTCGCCTACCGCGGTGCGCAGGTGCCGCGGACGCCGTCGGGCGCTATCGCCATGTCGTGGCTGCTCGGCTACCGGCGCGGCGACGTCAAGCCGCTCGCGATCCTCGGCCCGACCGGCACCGGCAAGACCTACACGGCAATGGCGCTCGCCCGCCTGCTGCTCACCGAGGACCACGTGCCGGTCACCATCATCACGGCGGCGGACCTCATGGCCGCGCTGCGCCCGTCGTCGGTGAGCGAGCACGCCGACCTTGACCTGATGGCGTACGCCGTCGCCCCGGTGATGGTGCTCGACGACCTCGGCGCGGAGCGCATGTCCGAGTGGACCGAAGAGCAGCTCTACCGGCTGGCGGACGAGCGCTCCCGCAACGCGCGCCCGACGATCGTCACCAGCAACATGACGGGCGAGCAACTGCGCGAGCGCTACGGCTCCCGCGTGATCGGTCGCCTGTTCGGCGGGGCCGCGCTGATCAAGCTCGACGGCGCCGACCGTCGCGCGCTCCCCGAGGGTTTCTGACCTGCCTGCCCGCCCGTTCGCGCTCCGCCAAGCTCCGGGCGGGCAGGCCTTCCACCCGACGAAGGGATCCGCATGACGTACGGAAGTGGCGACCGGGGCGGAGTGAACCCGATTTGGGTCACGTTGCACTCGGGTGAGGGGGCTCGCCGCGCGGCTGACCTCGCGGCGTTCCTGAACAACAACCCGAACGCGAGTGCGCACGCGACGTTCGACGCGTTCTCCACCGTCGACATGATCGACAGCCTGCGGTACGCCTGGACGCTGGGCTCCGGCAACCGGCTGTCGATCAACGGGGAGGCGTGCGCGTTCGCGATGATGACGCGCGAGCAGTGGCTGTCCCCGACGACCATCACATTCTGGAACCCCGACCTCGGGAAGAACGTCACGGTCGACAACCCGCGCGACGTCGTCCGTCGGGCGGCCGCATGGGCTCGCCGCGAGTGCGAGCGCTGGAACATCCCAAAGCGGATCCTGACCGTCCAGCAGTGTGCCGCGGGCTGGGCAGGCATCATCGATCACCGCACCTACAACCGCGCCTACAACGCGGGTGACCACTGGGACGTGGGCGACGGCTTCCCCTGGGACGTCTTCCTCGCCGACGTCCTCGGACAGACCTCGGAGGACGAGATGCTCACACCGAACGACGGAAACACCAGGTGGGCCGCGGCCAACCCGTACCTGCCGGACAACTCGCCGAACAAGGTCGAGACGCACCCGGTCGCCGGGTGGATCGGCTTCGCCACCTTCCACGCGCTGGAGGGCGTCCGGATCGGCAAGCAGAACCAGGCGATCCTCACCCGTCTCGCGAGCGACCCGGACATCACCCCGGCCGCGCTGGAGGAGATCGTCCGGCGCAGCGACGCGGAGCACGCGCCCGTGGTGGCCGGTCTCGTGGTGGCCGGCGTGAACGCGGAGCTGCGCCCGCTCGTGCAGGAGGCGCTGGAGACGGTGCAGGCCGGCGGGAGCGAGGCTGACGTGACCGCGCTGCTCCGCCGGATCGCGACCCTGATTCCGGAGCCCGTCGGCAACTGATCAACTGCACTGCGCGAGCCCTGGTCACCTGCGCGTGACCAGGGCTCGCGTTGTTTGGTACCCCCGTTATGGACGGGTATGCTGATCTTGTCCGGTAGCCGGTGATCGAGAGGGGTGCGACGTGGGAGCCAAGCCGGGGCCGAAGCCCAAGCCCAAGACCCCCAAGGTGCCGCGCGAGCGGTGCGGCGCGGAGACCCGCGCGGAGGACAAGCACCCCTGCCGGCAGTGGCCGATGAAGAACTTTCACCGCTGCAAGCTGCACGGCGGGATGACCCCCGGCGCCCGCCGAAAGGCGGAGGAGAACCGCGCGAAAGAGCAGCTCGACAAGTACCTGAAGCGCCTCAACCTGGACGCGGAGCCGGTCACCGATCCGCTCCGGGCGCTGTCCGAGTTGGCGGGCGAGGTCACGCGGTGGAAGAACCTCGCCCGGATGTACGTGCAGCACCTGGAGTCCCTGCGCTACTCGGGGTTTCAGGGCGGCGAGCAGATCCGCGGAGAGGTGGTCATCTACGAACGTGCCATGGACCGGTGTGTCCAGGTTTTGGCCACGATCGCGAAGCTGAACATCGACGAGCGGCTAGCCGCGATCGACGAGCGCCAGGCGGCGACCGTGGACCGCGCGCTCACTGCCGCGCTGGAGGAGTTGGGGCTCCCGCCGGAGCAGCGTCAGCAGGCCAGTGAGGTGCTGGTTCGCCACCTGCGGATCGTCGCTTGACGAGCCTGCTGGACCGGGTCGCCGACCGGCGCGAACGGCGACTCAACCCCCAACCGTCCAAGCTGGCGCAGCGCTTCCGGACGCCCGGCGAGCTGGCGCGCTACGTCCGGCCGGACACCGTGCAAACCCCGATGCTCGACCTGATCGACGACGCGATCATGCAGGCGAACTCCGGCGAACACCGGCACTGGATCATCAACACCCCTCCGCAAGAGGGCAAGTCGACCAGGATGCAGGCGGCCGCGCTGTGGCTGCTCGGCCAGGATCCGACCCGGCGCATCGCGTTCGCCAGTTACGAACAGGGGCTTGCAACTGTGTCGAGCCTGGCAATCCGCCAGTTCGTCGAGAGCCACGGGTCCTCGCCACCCGGCCGTCAGGACCTGGACCGAGACGACGTGTTCGGGTTCCGGATCGACCCGTCCCGCGGGGCCGCGCACCGCTGGGCGCTCGCCCCGGCCGAAGACCTGGAGCTACCCGGTGGCGTCATCTCCGCCGGTATCGGGTCGGGCCTGACCGGTCGAGCTGTCGACGTGATGATCGTCGATGACCCGATCAAGGACGCGATCCACGCGGACTCGCAGACCGTGCGGAAGAACCTGAAGAACTGGTGGGAGTCGGTCACCACCACCCGGTTGGGGCGCAACGCGATCGTCATCGTGGTGCAGACCCGCTGGCACGAGGACGATCTAGCGGGGTGGTTGATCGACGAGGACGACCCGAACGACCCGCGGTGGAAGGTCATCTCGGTGTCGGCACAAGCCCTCACCCCCGACCCCGTGCAGGGGATCGGGCCCGACCCGCTCGGCCGCGAGCCCGGCGAATGGATGATCTCCGCGCGCGGCCGCACCCCGGAGGAGTGGGTGGCCAAACGGCGCGAGGTCGGCAACGGCGGCCGCTGGTGGAACGCGATGTACCAGCAGCGCCCCGCCCCGCCGGAAGGCGGCGTGTTCAAGCACGAGTGGTTCAAGCGCGACCGCATCCACACTTTGCCGCCGATGGGCCGGATCATCGTGGAAGTCGACCCCGCCGACAACGACGGCGAAGGCGATGAGGCAGGGATCATCGTCGCGGGCACGTCCACCACCGGGCAGCACATCGTGATTGCCGACTACTCCGGCCACTACACCGTCGCCCACTGGTTCCGTCGCGCCTACTTCGCGCTGATCGAGCACCACGCGCACATCCTCCGGTGGGAGTCCTCGCTGTCCCGGCTCCGCCAGTCGGCGCGCAGCGTGTGGAAGTCCCTGCGCAGCGAATCGCACACCCTGGTCGGGTGCTGGCGGGCACTGCGCGAGGGGCCATTCCCTGCGGACGAGACCCCGGATGCGCTCGTGCTCGACGCCGCGGTGCGCAAGCTCGCGCGGCCGCTCGACTCCGACGAGGACGATGCCGCGCAGCGCAAGCTGCTGATGGAGCTGTGGCCGTACGCGCTGGCGGTGCTGCGCCTGCCGTCCACCGGCCCGCGCGTGCAGGCGCACCGAGCGGAGGGCGACAAGCTCCAGCGTGCCGAGCTGGTCGAGCCGCTCTATTCGGAACGCCAGGTGTCGCACCTTGGCTTCCTCGCCGATCTCGAACACGAGATGGCCACATGGATGGTGACGCAGGACAGCCCGAACCGAATGGACGCCGTGGTGCACGTGCTACTGGAGCTGTCCAGTCACGGGGGCGGGGGCGCCGTGGTGTCGAACACCAGCAAGATGCCGCGTCACCTCGGCGTGCGCGGGATGCAACTGCCGTCCTCGGCCAGCGTCTTGACCCGGAGGTGAACCGTGGATCTTCCCCTTGGCCCCCCGCGGGATGTGCCGCACCGCGCTCGCGTGATCAACGTGCAGGTGGAGCACATGCTCGACGGCACCTTCCGGATCTCGACGCCGCACGCTCGCGGCTGGGCCGCGGTCGCCCGGACGCAAGCGGAGCTGGCGCGCGGCCTGTCTCAGGCGTTCATCGAAACGAGCGTGGCAGCGTACGCCCGTGGTCGCGGCGAGGCCTACGACCTGGACGTGTTGACCAGCCACGTGCCGGGTGACCCGCTGGCGAATCGTCCACCGCAACGGGTGCGGTCGAGGTCGCCGCAACGGCGCAAGTCCCACAGTCCGGCGGACTGGCAAAAGGTGGCGATGACGGACCAGTCCGGTTCGATGTGGCGGTCGCCCGCCGGTCGGATGTACGGGGAGGCGACGCTCGCGGTGCAGAGCGTGATCCGGAAGCGGCGTTCGATGGGCCTCCCGACTTGATACCCCCGTCCAACGGGGGTAGGCTAGCGGCATGGACATGGACATCAGGTCTGCGATAACCAGGCTGGAGCGGTCAGGGTTCGCCGTCTCGCTCCAGCCCAACCACGACGAGCCCGACCGGACGAGCTGGATCGCGGTCAGTGAGGACGGCTGGTTCGCCACCCGCGTCCGCCTGCCCGTCGGCTCGGCGCGGCCGGACGTGCACATCGGGATTCGCACCAAGCGCGAGCCGGGCGCGTTCACGTTCTGGAAACGTTCTACCTACGCCACCGTGAGTCGCGGCCTGGCGCTCGCGGTGGCGTTCGAGTTCGTGAGCGTGGTCCGCCGCGCGATGTTCTGACACGAATGGGGGTATGCACCGCCATTCGTAGGGGGTACGCTTGGCGGGAACGGAACGACCGGAACCACGGGAGGACCCGCCATGGGCAGGGAAGAGGACGAGCAGCGCAGGCGTTTCCGCGAGCAGCAGCAGCGCGCAGCTGACCAGCGTCGACAGGATGCGCTCAACGAGGCAGCGCGCGCTGAGGACGAAACGCTGCGCCGGTACAGCAAAAAGGTAGACGCGGATTTCGACAGCGACATGCGGGACATGTTCGGCGGGGCACTGGACGAGATTCAGCGCCACGCGGACAAGGCTCCCGAGTTTCAGGTTGACCAATACATGAGCGCAATTCGGGACAGCGTCAACCGGGGCGACTACAAAAAGGCGCGCAAGGTCGCAAGCAAAAACAAGGCCAAGATCAAGGAAGCCGTCAAGGCTGGCAAGAAAAAGGGTTGCGGCGTGATCGCCATCCTGTTCATAGGCGGACTCACCTCCGCATTCGGCGCGGCCGGATGGCTGGCCATCGACACGATTGGAGCCCTGATCAAGTGACCAACTTCGGGAAGCCCGGCGACCCCGGCAACGTGGAAGGCGACGTCGAGCGCCAGCCGACCAAGGAGGAAGTCGTCGACGCACTGGAGGTCAAGAAAGAGGGCACGGCAAAAGAGCGGTTGCAGGCGGAGCGCAAGACCAGCGCGACGCGCGGCCACCGGAAGCGTTAGGGGCGACGACGTGCACGTATACGACCGAAACGGCAACTACAAGGGGCGCGCGGGCAAGCCGGTGCGCGACGTCCGGACAGGCAAGATACAGCGCATGGGGCCGCCCCCGAAGGCGAAGCGCGGGTGTTTCGCGGCGCTCGTGCTGCTCGCCGGGCCCGTCGCGCTGGCCGCTGCAACGGTCGGCGCCCACGTCGCCGACCTGGTTTGACTACCCCTGCCCGAAGCGGGTAGGGTTCCGCCTGCCGGTCACTGGAACTCACGGGGGGAGCCCCGGCCATACCGGCTCCAACTTCCGGCAGTAATTCGGATTACCTGTCGGACGGGGGCGGCACACCTGACATGGAAGGTGCGTCACGTTCACCAGGCGGCTTGCCTCAAATCGAGACGCCTGGTGAATACCCCGAAGGAGCTGCAACACCTCGCGCCATGGCGGGGAACGGATCGGCCGCCCGACCTCAGTCGGACACTGCCAGATTCGAAACCGCGTGGGCGAGTGCGCAGGAATGGGAAGTGCCCGAACGAGCGCGCTGTTGGGGGCACCACTCCAGGGGACGGGGATAGCCTGGGGATCGGTCCGGCTCGGCGGCCTGCGGGAGAGAATTCGCGCCCGTTCTCCCGTCGAGTCGGACCCCTAAGACGCCGTGAGGTACCGCACCCCCGTGTGGCCTCCCGGAAGTGCCGGCGAGTCGGTTCGTCTCCTCCTCGCCGGGGCGGAGCGTGGCTCGTCCAAGCAGGACACCTCCGGGTTGGCGCTGGGTAACCGGCGCCACGGGGCGGGGAGATCAGGGTGTCAAGTCCCTGGCCACGCGCGCAGCGAGCAGTACCGCAGGGGCAAAGCGTTGTCCAGCGTGGACCTGGCCGGGCTGTGGCTGAACCTGGGTAGGGCCGTCGTGCTCGGACGTCACGGCGACTTGCACCAGGACAGGCGTGGGGACGGGTTGGCCCCGTCGCGGGGGAGACCCCGAAGACCGGTTCGAGTCCGGCTCGCCCAGCGGAAGCCCCTGCCGGTCACCAAGCGGCAGGGGCTTCCGCTCGTCTTGCCAACCCCCGTTCATTGGGGGTACGCTACGTCCATCACCGGAACGACTCACCGGAGGAGAACCACCATGCTGGTCGGACAAGACCTGCCGATCCTGCTCGGCGACGAGCACGGCACCATGTGGGTGGACAACGCGAACGGCACGGTCACCAACACGGGCGACGAGAACGACGGCCGACCCGACCAGCACTGGGACGACGTCCCGGTGGAGGTCATCCGCGAACTGCACAGCGGTCAGTGCCGCTCGCGTGGCGAGCTGGCCGAATGCCCCGGTGGCCCGGACTGCGCGGAGTTCGAGCGCATCGCCGGCCTGTTCCTGGGCCTGCCGGCGTGAGCAACGTCGGACCGAAGACGGGGGAACGATGGACCGGGGCGGGACCGGAACTCGACGGCTACGAGGTGGCGCTCTGCCCGGACGGCGAAGCGTTTATCGCCAGCCCCGACGGCGACGTGGTCACGCTGCCCCGCGTCGCGTGGCTCCCGGTCGCAGACGCGTTGCTCGCTCTGCACGCCGCGGCCGCTCGACGCTGACCCCCTGGGAGCGAACGCGGGCCGCGCTGCTCGTGCTCGCCTCCCTGCCCGCTGGACTCGCCCTCGGCTTGCTGCTGCTGTGGGCCTACGTGGAATGGAGCTAGATCAACATGGACCCCGGAGACCCAATGAACATCGTGGAGCCGGAAGTGGCGACCCTGTCCGTGCGCGAGGCGCTCGACGTCAAGGTGGCGACGCTCGCCCACGCGCACGTCCCGGACGACATGGACGAACTGACCGCGCCGGAACTGGTGCTGGTGACGAAGTCGCTGGCCAACCTGAACCGGTCGCTCGTGACGTCGTTCAACACGATGGCCCGCGCGTTCGAGCAGCTCGGCGCGGCACTGGAGGTGGTGGTGGATTCCTGGGCGGAGTTCGCCGACCGCCTGGAGGCCGAAGAGGAGGCAGCCGCGGAGCAGGCGAGCGAGACCTCTGCGGCCGCGGACTGGCCAGGCAGCGTGCGCCCCGAGTCGCTGGGCGGCGCGTACCCGGAGAGCTTGACCGGGCAGGCGACGGGCGCGACCGCGGGCGCAGACTGGTCAGGCAGTTCGCGCGTCATCTGACCTGCGAGGACTTGCACATTACCCCCCTCCGTGGGGGGTAATGTGTGCCCGCTTCCGGAACGACCCGCCAGGGGAGGACCACCGTGTTCACGCTCGTGTCCCGCTCGCTGCATTCCGCGCTCTACGGCGTCCCTGTCTGGTGGCTGCTGGTCGCCTCGTGGTGGGACCTGTGCACGCGCTCGCCGCTGGCCGCGCAGTTCTACCAGCCGGTGTGCCTGGTGTTCGCGCTGCTGGTGCTGACGGGCTGTGGCGGCTACGTGTCGGCCGGCTTGCAACCCCCGCCAGTAGGGGGTAGGGTTCAGCAGGACAGGGAACAACCCGACCAGGGGAGAACCGAACAGCATGGACCACTTCGTTGCCCTCGCGTGCATCGTCAGCGTGTTCTGGTACTCGCTGCCCGCCTACGCCACGGCGCCATCACGCGCCGCGCTGGTGCTGAGCACGCTCTTTCTGCCGGTCATCGGCTGGGCCTGGACCGTGCGGGCCGGCTACCTGGCCCGGCGCGAGCTCGCCGCGGGCCGCGCAACCGTGAGCAGGATGGAGGCGCACTGGCAGCGGCTGCGCGCCGTGGAGTTCTGGCGCGAGAAACTGACCTCGGGTACCCCGGTCGAGAAGATCAACGCGGCTGAGCTGCTCGCGCTCTGGGGCGAGCCGACGGAGGCGCCGGTCCGGCCGGTCGCTCCTCCGCCGCAGCCGCTCGTGCTCGACGACCCGCGCGACGCCACGTACGTGCAAGCCGTGTGGGGTCGGACGTCGGTGTCGACCGTCCTGCCGTCGGGTCGAGTGCTCACCAACCGCGAGGAGCGGACGATCATCGACGGGGGTCCGAACGGGATCCTCGTGATTCCGTCTGACGACTCTTTCCGCAGCACGGCGCAGAGGCTCGCCGCGCTCTACGAATCCCTGACCGGCAACTCTCTTGGATACCGGCCGCCGATGTACCTCGGCCGCGCCATGGAGCCGGACGAGATCGTGGTGCGAAACGCGGACGGTTCGATCCGCGTCACCCGTCGCGGGCCTTCGGAGGCGTCCGACCTCGGCCCGATGGACTTCGACGGCTGACCTTCCCCCACCACTTCGAGCGTGAGGAAATGACCATGATCGAACACGACGAGAACGTGGCCGACTTCTACTTGGGCCGCGGCCGCGACGCGAAGTACCTGGGGACCGCCGGCGACTGCTCTCCGGGGCAGCTCGCGGTCTGGGTCCGGTTCACCGCGGACGACCCGGAGGTCGAGCTGTTCCACGCGGCGAGCTTCAGCACCGCGGTGCTCGACCTGATGAACAACGACGAGCCGGTGCCGGAGCCCGACCACTACGGCGAGGTGCTGCGCTTCGGTCGCCGCTCGTGGACCACGTGGCCGCACGAGTACGACACCAGCGCCGGCACGGCGTGGACGTACAGCTTCGACAAGGGCTCTGTCTTCGTGGACCGCAACGGGTTCCCGTTCGCCGTCATCTACTGCAACGGCGGCCGCAACCCGGTGCCGTACCCGACGCTGGCGCCGGTCGTCGCCCCGTCATGATCGGGTCCGTGCATCCCAGCGTGCGTATCACCAACGCCAACCCGAACGCCAGGCACCGCGGGTCGAACGGCTGTTTCGATCTGGTGCTCGCGCCGGTGGTCCTGCTCGCCACCGTCGCCATGATCTTTTGGAAGAGGACCCGATGACCCAGTCGACCCCCAAGACGCCGGAGCCCCTCGCGCCCGGCCCCCTGACCGCATTCGGCGTGTTGGTGCTCGGCCTGCTCGCCGCGATCTGGACCTCCGACGTGACGCTGTCCTGGCAGATCGCGCTGTCCACGTTGCCGGCCGCGCTCGGTCTCGGCGTGGCCGTGACGCAGGGTGCGCTGATCCGCCTGCGCAGGCGCCGCGAGTCCGAGTGATGGCCGTCGGTCGCGGCCTGGTCCGCGCGAACAACATGCGACCCGGTCAGGGCCCGGAAAGGCAGAGCCTGCGGCAGTGCCGGCAGTGGTGGCACGACGAGATCAGGCGCCGTGAGGAGGTCGACTCGGCGGACGTGGTGCCGCTGGCGGAGACCTCGCTCGCGCTGTGGTACGCCGAAGTGCGCGACGAGTACCGCGGCGC
>Ga0247731_1000144_pt1 | contig 20878 bp, 14 predicted proteins | sample UWRJL088202R2_FD_180938 | JGI IMG/M metagenome (GOLD analysis project Ga0247731, IMG submission 180938) | Plant litter microbial communities from Arlington Agricultural Research Station in Wisconsin, United States - UWRJ-L088-202R-2 | ecosystem: Environmental > Terrestrial > Plant litter >...
GCACCGCTAGCATTGTTGTCTTTGGCACCGTCAACATGGAAGATGCCTCGCGGATTCTGTGTGTTGATTCCTACTTGGGCTTGTGCTGCATAGCCTGCTAGCAGAATCATGGCAGTGAAAATTGTTTGCTTCATGGTTTTTAAATTTAATTTTTAAATACTATTTTTTTATAGCATTTGTGTAGGCTAATAATCTTTGGGAAATCTTAGGGTCTTTTTTTCAAAGTATTGCCTGAAGCATGAATTTTCAGGAGCGACAGATCACATGTCCGTTAGTAAATGATATGACCACTATTGGAAAAACTCGATATAGCTTCCGTCATCTTCCCGCATAGAGCTTTTGCTATTGTTGTGTTTCCTATTGCCCTAGGCTAGGTACCATCATGATATTTCCTGAGCTATCGAGCTTCATAACCCAACAATCATTACTTCCGTTATTGCTATCGGTTACATCTCCTGATAAAGAAGACCTTGATAATCCTGCTATAATATAGCTACCGTCAACTGCTTGCTTAATTGATGAAGCAACATCAGACCCATTACCTCCATAAAGTTTCTGCCATTCAATATTTCCCACGGAATTTAGTTTTACTGTCCATATATCATTCCCTCCATTACTAGTTCCCGTTACATCTCCCGATGCAGAAGAATTAGATGATGCACCCAATAGGTAGCCACCGTCGTTTGTCTGTAATATATAGGAAAATCTATCATACCCGGTTCCGCCATAGAGCCGTTGCCATTGGATATTTCCTAATGAATTTAATTTGATAACCCATATATCTTCTTCTCCATGACTTGTTCCCGTGACATTGCCACTTGCAGAAGAATTAGAATAGCCAGTTACTATATAGCCTCCATCGGCAGTCTGCATTGTGTAATTAATATAGTCAGAACCACTTCCTCCATAAAGTTTATCCCATTCCACGGTGCCTGCGCTATTCAGCTTTAGTATTCTATAATCAATACCATTGACACCACCAGCGGCTAATCCCGAAATGATATAGCCCCCGTCACTAGTCTGTTCGATAGATCCCGCACTGTCGCTACCATAAGCTATATTGCTATATAGTTGTTGCCATTGTATGTTGCCAGAACTATTTAATTTGACGATCCATGTATCTTGAAATGCTATATTCGTTCCCGTTACATCACCGTTAGCAGAAGAGGTAGAATATCCTGCAGCTATATAACCTCCGTCGGAAGTCTCCCGAATAGAATCAAATCTTTCATATTGGTCCCCTCCATAGAGGCGCTGCCATTGAATGTCGCCCGAGGCGTTCAGTTTGAATACCCATGCGTCGGGTTCTTGTCCATGATTGATTCCGGTGACATCGCCACTGGCAGATGACATAGAAAATCCTGCTACAATATAGCCACCGTCTGTAGTCTGCTGAATTGAATAGGCTTCATCCCTACCGCTGCCACCGTAAAGGCGCTGCCATTCAATTTTGCCATAGCGGTCTAATTTTACGATCCAGAAGTCGGAGGCTCCATGATTGATTCCGGTAATATCTCCACTAATTGAAGATGAGGAAGTTCCTACCAGAATAGAGCCTCCGTCTGCAGTTTTGTCCATGCCCATAGGGGATGAAATGTCTGAATTACTTCCTCCATAAAGAAAGCTGAAAGGAATATCGGCAGGCGGGATATAGGGTGTTCCAGCCACTTGGGCATGGCTATATTGCACTGAACAGAGCATTGCTGTGAAAAGCAGTATCGCTTTTGTTTCGTTTTTTATTATTTTCATGAGGTCTAAAATTAAAATCCGACAGCGGTGTAGGCATAGATTACGGTTCCCATTACAACAAAGGTGTAGACGGTTTCCTTGCTGGCTATTGTCGCCTTATTGTTTGCATATTTGACTGTAAACCCCGATACGCTGAAAGCAGCAGTGCCACTGGCTGTTCCTCTTACGCTCAAAGTATACGTGCCACCGTCTTTCACATTTGTGAGCATGAAGGCTCCCGGGTTTGCCGTTGTATAAGCCAGGTTGCTCAGGCTATAGTCAATTGTTGTTCCTGCACCAGCATTGTAGGCTGCAGTGTTTGTCGAGGCGCCGTTAACTTCAAGCTTGCTTGACGGTGTAGTAGTTCCTAAGCCCAGTTTTCCGTCAACGGTGACTATAAAGTCGTTGGCCTGTTGCAGGGCAGTTGGCGCACCGCTAGCATTGTTGTCTTTGGCACCGTCAACATGGAAGATGCCTCGCGGATTCTGTGTGTTGATTCCTACTTGGGCTTGTGCTGCATAGCCTGCTGTAAACAACAGGACTGAGAAAATGAATTTTTTCATGGTTTTTAAAATTTAATTGTTAACTATTTCTTTTTACCATAAAGCGGTTAGCAAATGGTTTAGGTAATTTGAGGCATTTTATTTATTCTTTTATCTGCTTTTGACTATTTTGTATGCGTTGTTTAAGAGCATCGCTTTAATCCTTTGTGGTATCCTCTTGATTTTGATAGGTAATTGCTCCTTCTTTTGTCTCTGTAAATGCTGTCGTTATCTCCTGTGCGAGAATATACAGGAATAGCATAATAGCTCTTTAGGTCATCGGGTGCTTCGTACTCCTTTTTTTCTGCCTTCTGCGATAGCAATGCCTCTGAGATTTTTTTGAGATAAGATGCGCCAGTATTTATCACAACTAGCAAGATGAAACTTGTTATAAATGATCTCACCGTATAAGTTGTTTGGTCTTCATTTTTTTCTTTAGCTTTAAGTTTTAATTATTAGGTAATTGTGATTTCATAAAAATGATTGCTAGATTTTATACTGCATATCGCTGACCAGATGAGTTTCTGCTTTCATTTCTTAGCATAAAATCAATTTTGTTTGACTTTGATTTATGGATGCTTATGTTTATGGCTTCTTTTTCGTGATTGCAGGCAGTAGCGATTACTTTTAGTGTTCCAAAGGGAATATTTTGAAGAATGTAATAGCCACAGTTGTCTGTTTTGGTTTGATAATCTGTGCCATAAATCGAAACAACTGCGCCTTCTACTGGCAATAGATCTTCATTGATTACCAGGCCCTTAATCTTGGTAATATTCATCTTATAAGGGAATATTCTTACCCTGTTAGCTGCGTAGGCAGTATAAAAATCAGGATTTTCTTTCTGATAGCGCTCTGCTTCCTTATCGATTCTTTTTAGCAGTATTTCAGTTTCCACATAGAGTGCTCGAAGCTTTTTTTCATTAATTCGCCTTACAAGGCTAACCGTGTTTCCGTCCCAATAGTCTTTTATCAGAGATTTGAAATATTCCATCACACAGGGCGTAATTCCATGACTGCTAAGAATCTCCATTTTTTGGCAGCCTTGAATATTAATTCTTTGCAAGGTGTCAACAAGTTGCTGTTTGTTTTTTCTTAGGAGGGAGGCATAAAAGATATCAACAGTCAGTTCCATGCCATAGCCATGACCTTGCGTCTTTGCAGTCTTGACTAGCAATAGCTCGATATCAGCTCCTGCTCTGCAAAGTTTTTCTTTGATAGTGCTATCCGACTTTTCTAGATCAATTGCAATGGCTTCGATTGTTGCAATTTTTAATCTGAAGTCTTCAATGATATCATTAATTTTTGGCAGACATTCAAACGGAGTGTTTCTGATGTATTTCTCAATAGAATGGTACATCTTTAGTGAAATAATCTGTTTTTTATTCATAATTATTGCTGTTTATAAAGTATGATAGGTCTTGATTCTTGAATGTATAACAGGTCTTTAAAAAAGACACAACAGTTTTTGGTAGCATATAAATTTGATATCAGTGGAATAAGTGTTTTTGAAAAAATATAATGCGAGAAAACCTTAGTTTGTTTATGCCTTGCAATGGATATTTCCAGTGTCTTGAATATGTAGCAAATTTATAGAGGTATTAACATAGAATTTGTAGCTAGATAATGCAATGTGTGTCGAATTTAAACTACAAGATTTTTTTAATGTATTGATAATTAATAAGTAGTGCTGTTAAGTAGCTTTTATTTTTAGTAGCAACTTTTTTGATTGGTAAAACAGGTAGATATCTTTTGTAGATTTGCTTTGTTAACGAAATCTTTCCTACCATTTCTTCAAATTAATCTAATATAAATGCAACAGACAGGAGTAATAATGTTATTCTGCTTATTTTTATTCTCCTGCAACTCTGTGTTTTCTCAAGAAGTAGCGAGTGAATATGAGACTGTGTGGCATTCTGCGGATAATAATTCTTTGCCACAAAACAGCGTAAAATCAATTATAAAAGACAAAAATGGATTTATCTGGTTGTCAACTGAAAACGGATTAGTTCGTTATGATGGTAAATACTTTTTAGTTTTTGATAATAAAAGCATTCCACAATTGCATTCAAATAGAATGTTTTTGTTTGAAGGGTCTGTTTCAAAAGACAGTATTTATATTTTAAATAATGACCATGAGTACGTCCTCATTAAGAATAGTAAGGTCTCATTTGTTAAGAAAGAAGCAATTCCGAAAGGTTATGCATTAGATAATATTATTTCTATAAGTAGGGGAACCTCTATTGAAAAAATATATTCAAATAATTATTACTATAAAATTGAAAATAATTTAATAACCTGTTATAATTTAAAGAACAAGACTCTTTGGCAGATTTATTTTAATAATTCAAATGCTAAATTCTTTATTTTCAACGAAAGGCTTTATAGTTATGATAATAAAGGAAACTATAACTTGTTTTTTAAAGGTAAAGCAGAAAAAGTTTCTATCGAGGGTTTGTCAAAAGGAAAAATAGATATATTTATTAATCCAGTAGCGAAGCAGGTATTTTTTAAAGATAATAAGAATCTATATCTTCTTTCTTGTATTGGAGATAAATTAGTTTTATATCCCGTATTGCTTGATTTTGATCTTTCAAAAGACAATATTATAACCGCATTTTTTGAAAATAAAAGTCAAATTTTATATTTAGGAAGCGGTACAAAAGGTTTATTAACTGCAAAGAAAAAGGATTTTAAAGTTATTAATGGTCATAAAGGTAAGGGTGTGTATTATGCACAATTTCCCTTTGATGATTCCTCAATTTTAACAAGCACAGGAGAAGTTTTTAGTCTTTCTGGCGTTAGTAAAAAAATTAATGTTACTAGAGATGATGATGGTTATAACTTAATGATTAATAAAAAAGGCGATGTTTGGATTAAATTTGAAAACTTTGTTTTTTGCTATTTCAAAAAAACAAATTACGCTAGTTTCAAGAAATGGAAATTTAACAATCGCGTTACTCAAATTTTTGAAAATAGTGATGGTAGAATTTTTGTTGGAACAGAAAATGTCAACAAAACTGGAATTCTTTATTCACTCGATACAATCAAAAAAGAGAATTTTAGATTCTTTATGTTGTTTGATTTTGTTCCCGAGTTGATTGTTCAAGATAATCCAAATATGCTTTGGATTACTTCCGTTTTAGGATTACATCGGGTTGATATACAAAATAAGAAAGTTAAAAATATTGAAAGTTTTCGCAATAAGCATGTAATGAGTTTATATATTGAAGACAAAAATAAGATATGGGCTGTCGCTCATGAAGAAGGTATTTTTTTATATAATCCAATAGATCGAAAAACAACACATTTTCCGCTAGATAAAAAGAAAATTTTATATTCTGCACATTGTATTATTAAAGATGACAATGGTTTTTTCTGGATTTCTACAAACAGAGGACTGCTTCAAGTTTCTAGACAAAATCTTCTGAATTATTCTTTAGGTAAAACCGATGGAGTATATTATTACTATTATGATAAAACAAATGGTTTGTTGACTAATGAATTTAATGGAGGCTGTCAGCCTTGCGGTGTTTATTTGAATAACAAGTTTATTACTTTTCCGTCAATGCAGGGCAATGTTTTTTTTAATTCAAATAAAATAAAACCATTAGAACCCAATAGTAAAATATTTTTTGAAGAAGCAGAAATTAATAATGTTAAGTATCCGCAAAATAATGATACGTTAAATTTAAATTCTGATTTTACTAGATTGAGGCTTTTTATAAGAAGTCCTTATTACGGCAATCCAAACAATTTTAATATCGACGTAAAGCTAGAAGGACCAATTTCGCAAGACTGGATTTCATTAGACCAAGACAATATAGAATTTACAGCATTGCCTCACGGAGAATACAAAGTTAGGGCGCGTAAGCTTTCAGGATTTGATTCAAAATATATTTATGCTTCAAAGGTTTTAATTGTTCCCAAAAAGTTTTGGCAGACTACTTTATTTAAAATAGTACTTTCAATTATAACGATTTTGATTTGTTATTACCTTTTTGGAATGAGAGTCAAGTATCTAAAAAAGAAAAATATAGCATTAGAAAAAAAAGTATCAGAAAGAACAGAACAGCTGAGTGAAACGATTGCAAAATTAAAAAAAACTAAGATTAAATTAAATATAGAAGTTGAAAATCATAAAAAATTGATTGGCACTATAACCCATGATATTAAAAGTCCGCTTCGATTTCTCGCTCTTACTGGTAAGCAAGCTTATCAAAAAATTCAAAAGTTGAATATTATAGATAAGAAAGATGATCCCGAATCATTAGACGAAGCAATAAAAGTAATTTATACATCGTCTTTTCAATTATATAACTTTGTAGACAATTTATTACAATATACAAAAATCTCAACTAAAGAAATTTCTCCAGAACTTTATTCTCTTCACATTTTAGTAGCAGAAAAGATTAGAATGTTTGCCAATATTGCTGAATCAAAAAAACTTGAGATTAAAAATACAGTTGACGAAAATCTTGTTATATATGCAAATAGATTATTACTTTCTATAATTATTCACAATCTTTTGGATAACGCTATTAAAAACACTTTTGAAGGAGGAATCTTGTTTAGTGTTATAGCAAGTTCAGGAAAAATTGAATTGATGATATCAGACTCAGGTAGAGGAATGACTGGTGAAGCTTTACAGTTTTATTCTGAACTCTTCAAGAAAAAACAAGAAAATAGGGAAAATGAAAAAATTGGAATGGGATTTCAGATGATTTCAGAGCTTTTAACTTTGTTAGAAGGAAAAATAGAAATCAATAGCGAAGTAGGTTCAGGAACACAAATTAAAATTAGATTTCCAAACACGCTAGCTCCTAATTTCGATAAATATTAAAAATTTCAACAAGGCTTACGATATTAGTAATTTTCAACTTTTCAAAAATCCGATTCTTATAAGTGCTTACTGTTGTTGTTTGTATATTGAGTTGATTAGAAATTTCTAGAACGCCGAGCCCTTTGATCAAAAGGTCAGCTACTTCAATTTCTCTAATAGAAAGAACTTCTAAGGGATCCATAGGAGCATTCTGTAGGACATTTTCTAAGATTTTTTCTTTTACAATGTTACTTATATATTTTCCTGTTTTCAAGAGTGTATTTATTGCCTTAGCTATTTCTTCCTCTGAAGCTTCTTTGCTTAAAAATCCATTGGCCCCAGCATGAATATATCTCAAGGCATAATTTGATTCTTCATAAGCAGAAAACATTAAAATATAAATTTTAGGATTGGCTTTTCTGACTTTGTCGATCATGGCAATACTATTTCCGCCTGAAATATTTATATCTAGCAACAAAATTTGAGCGTCAAATTCATGAAGTAAAGGAATTAATTCGGTAAAATCTTGAGAGGTTTTAATTTCTAAATCTTCAAACAAAGATCTAAGCAATGACGAAACGCCATGGCGAACCACAGTATGATCATCTGCCAAAATTATTTTTAGACTCATATAGCAAAACTACAATTTATTTGGGCTAGTAAATAAGTATTATATAAAAAATGAATGAAATGTCATATTTAAGGAAATATACTTTTTGTATGATTGTCGAATTAGATTTTCAAAAATTCTCATGAAGCTACATCCTTAGTAAATAAATTTTAAAGTAAACAATGTTAAAAGGTATTGATATATATCTCAAAAATAAGCCCTAAGAAAGTTACATGCATAGTATTTATAATTAATAAAAATCATTATTATTTTTCTAAAATGGTATTTCATCTATAAAAAATGCATTTCGTCGATTATTTTGGAGCGTAAAGAAGAATAGTATTCGAAATTTTAGATGTCTTTTTAAATAGCTATAAATTCACAAAATATACATGCAACATAGTATGTGCTTTTTGTATGTTAGAATAATAAGTTTAAAGCCAAATTAAAAGTCATCAAAATGTATTGTCAATTTTTTTTGTTTTTCATTATCCATGTCAGCAAGTACTGAATTTTTTTTTAAAATAATAGATGTTTACATCACAAGGAGTTTTGATCGATAATATATAATTATACTTTTTGAATTTGCGATAATATTGCTGGATTTTAATTTTCCAAAAATAAAATTTAAGCAAGTTATAATCTTACAATTAACGACGGATAACGTCTGCAATAGTTGCAGAAGTATACAATAAAATAATTTCTTTTTAATCTTAAATATTATCCATTTGAAAACAACTACCCAAAACACAAATACCTTGCGTTTTTCTGTTAAGAAATACATAATTGCGCTGGCTTTTCTGGCCTATGGGATTTCCAATGCCCAGGTGCAGAACAATGGTTCAGTTTATGTAAGCGACAATTCCAATTTTTATATTTCTGAAGGAAATTACAGCTTTGGAAATAGTCCTGCATCTACCCAGACCTCAAAAACAGCTTCCCATGGCGTATTGTCGTTTGCACCGACTGCAGTATGGAGTGGGGCTTCAGACAGTCATCATACTGAAGGCTATGTGCGCCATTATGGAACTGGAAAATTTTTATTTCCTATAGGCAATGCAGGTGTGTATGCACCTTTGGAAGCTACAGCATCTGACGCAACAGGCTTGGATGCCGCTTATTTTAGAGCTAATCCGTCTACTACTGTTGGGGCAATAACGGGATCAGCTCCAGAAGTTACAGCCTTATCAACTGTGGAATACTGGCATTTAAAAAATGTTGCGACAGCACAGGCAACATTTTCACTGACATGGAAGGCTTCGAGCAATATTGGAACCATAACGGGCAACAACCTGAATAAGCTGACAATTGCAGGTTGGAACGGAACTAACTGGATAGAAATACCTTCAAGAACAGACGCTACTTCTATTTTAGGAAGCGCGAGCACATTGACAGAAGGATCCATTACTTCTCTTAGTGAAATAGATTTAGTCAGTTTCTCTGCTTTTACACTGGCGCAACGAAGTGATTTGGATTGCTATGACGCAAACGTAGCTTTTAATGGCGTCACAAAGTATTGGTTAGCAGAAGGATGGTCTAGTAATTCTGCAAGTTATTTTGCTACATCCGCTCCAAACAATGCAAATCAAGTACATATTTATTCAAATGTTGCTGTGCCATCTTTTTCTTGTTTCAGCTTAACGTTAAGAAGTGATTTGGTAATTAACCCAGGCATAACAATAGATGTTTTGCGAGGATTAATCTATTTATCGGGAAAAATCGTTGTTAAGGATGGAGGAAGTTTCATTAGATGGGCACCTAATACTACTGTAGTTGGTACACCAACAGTAGTAATAGAAAAAACGACAAGAGACATGCGCGTCAACGATTATATTTATTGGGGAGCTCCGGTAAACGGGAATGCATTTACTCAAATTGATGATGCTATTGCCGAAGGCCAAACTGTTGCAGGTGCTTTTGACTTGAAATATAAATATGTATCTGGTGTAGGTGGCGGATGGCAGCCTTTGACAGCTACTACTTCTGGCGAAGGCTTTATTACTCGTGTAAAGAACCAAACTCCTTTTACGCAACAAGGGATTGTGGCAGGAAAGATAAATATGACTTTTACAGGATTGCAAAGAACAGGTACTATCATAGTTCCTGTGAAAAATAACCCAAGTTCTCCAAATGGAGCGACAAGCTATAACTTAATCGCAAATCCTTATCCTTCGCCAATTGACCTGGATAAATTTCTGATTGAAAACTTGGATATTGACGGATCGGCTTATGTTTGGACCTCAGCAACTGACGGAGGAAATAGCAATAACACTAACACTAACTATACATCTTCAGATTATGCAGTATATAACTTGGCCGGACAAGTAAATACTTCGCCTGTTGCGGCACAGATTAACGGAAGAATCAGTATAGCACAAGGTTTTAAAGTGAAATCATTGGTTTCTTCTGGTACGGTTATTTTTAATAACTGTATGCGAACAAGCGGTGTCGGTGTGAACTTTTTCAGACAATCTGGAGAAAACAACAAAGATAGCTTCAAATTAAACATGACTGCAGACGGAATCTATAGCGAAATCTTGATTGCCTATATTCCAGAAGCTACAATGGGTTATGACAGATTATATGATGCAGGAAGAAACTCTACAAGTCCTTCAAAATTATACAGCATTCTTGAAGAGAACAATACGAAGCTTGCCATTAACAGCCGTCCGCAATTTGTGAATACTGACGTAGTTCCGTTAGGAGTTTCAAAAACAGGAACTGCTGTTGAAACTTTCAAAATTAATATTTCAGATAAAGGCGGTATTTTCAGAAACGACGTTCCTGTTTATCTTCATGACAAAGCATTGCAAGTATATCACAATTTTGCTGACGGAGAATATTCTTTCACGACTAGCGAAGCGATTGCTGACACACGCTTTGAAGTGGTTTATGAAAATGTTGCCTTGAGCAATCCTGATTTTACTGGTGTAAAAGTTTTGGCTTCTATCAAAAACGGACAGTTCAATGCGACTGCCTCTTTAGGAATGAATGTTATAGAAATCTATGATATCGCAGGCAGAAAAGTAATATCATTTGACGCTACAGGACAAAACAGTACCAGCAATCCTTTTGGTTATGCTGAAGGAATCTATATTGCCAAGATAAAATTAAGTAACGGTGCTGTAGTTACTCAAAAATTGATCACTGAAAAATAAAAATGTGCTGATTCAAACTATTAGGGGGAGCAGAGAGTACATATTGTTCCATTTCTACTATTATAGTGCAATATTTTAAATGAAAAAAATATATTATTTATTAGGACTTCTTTTTATAACCGGCATTTCTTATGCTGGTTATAAAAAAGATAGTATTTCAATCGCTGGGCGTTTCAAAGGAAATGTTTCCGAGGGAAAAATAGCTTTAAAAAAATTTGAAGTAGGTGCGTTTGAAGTTGCTGCAGGTTCCTTGGTCAATGGTGAATTCTCGATTAAGGTTGCTGAACTGCCTTCTGGTGTTTACAGGCTTCAATATGGAAAAATTCTAAATGACCATATCGACATTATAATTAATAATAGCGAAAAAGTGATTTATTTTGAAATGGATACTGAAGCTCAAAATGAACTGCCAAATTTTATTTCTTCAGAAGAAAATAAAAAGTGGTATGCCTATCAGAAAGAAAGCCGATTGCAACTGAAAAAGATATCGGAATCACAAGACAGAGCAATAATTGAAAAAGAAAGTGCTGTTTTTTATAAGAAGCTAAATTCTTTTTTAAAATCTAATAAAGGAACCTGGGCCGGCGAAATGGTAAAGAATATGCAGCATCGTTTTGACGAACAACAGTTGAAAAACCAAAGCTACAGGGAAAACCATTTTTGGGACGGAATTGACACTTCTAATCCTAAATTGCTCAGCTCGCCACTTTATGTTGACCACATCTTCAATTATGTAAAATATTACATGGATCCTAAAAATGGATTTTCAGAAGAAGAACGTACAGATCATTTTATTAGTGGTGCAAAAGTAATTATGGAAAAGTTTGGGAAGAATCAAGAAACACAAAAGTTTGCGCTTCAATATCTTTCTTTAGGCTTTAAACAGATTGGAGAAGAAATAGCATTGCAATTTCTAGATGAAAATTATGGAGATCTTGTGTCACAATGTCTAAACGAAACCGAGAAATCTGAACACGAAATGAGATTGGCTTCCTATAAATTAACAAAACCAGGAACAAAGGCTAAAAATATTGTATTTGCCAATGCTTCGGGGAAACTGCAAAACCTTGACGATTTGAAAACAAATCAAACTATCATTGTGTTTTGGTCAAGTTCATGTCCGCATTGCATGGAAGAAATGCCAAAAATCAACGAATGGGCATCGCAAAATCCAGAAGCAGTAGTTTTAGGCATAAGCCTTGACAAGCACAAGTTGGATTTTGAAACGGCAGCAAAAAATTTCCCAAATATAATTGCCTATTGTGATTTTAAAGGATGGGAGAGCCAACCTGCCTTGGATTATAATGTTATGGGGACACCTACTTTTTTAGTTCTTGACAAGGACAAAAAAATAATAGGAAAATATGGAAGCTTTAAAAAAATAAAATTAGCAGAGGTTTTGAAATAAATCGACATACAATTCATAAATTAATTTAAAACATGAAAAAAACATTTTTTTTACTAACAGTTTTACTAGTTACGCTCAATAGTACAGGACAGACAAAAGTAGGCATCAACAATAACACACCAGTAGGAACGCTTGACATCGTTTCAACAAATCAGGGGATATTGATTCCGCGTCTTTCTGATGCAGAGATTGCCGCTATTGCTTCTCCTAAAGAGGGAGAATTGGTTTGGGCCAGTGAACAGAAATGTTTCAAATATTTTGCAACAACTTGGAAAGATATGGGAACCTGCACTTCAGGAGGACCATTGGGAACACCTCCATTACAGGAAGGAAAAGTAGGTATTGGCACAACATCTCCACAAACGGCTCTTGACATTGCTTCTGCCTCAAAAGGGATTCTTATTCCTCGCATAGCAATCCCTACAGCTGAAATAACAGCACCAGTGGAGTCGGAATTAGTTTGGAACAGCACAAGAAAATGTTTCCAGTATTATGCCAATAATGTTTGGAATAATTTAACTACTTGCAACTAAAAAACTTTTCTCTTAATAAATCAAAAATTTACACAATGACAAAAAATATTCTTGCGATAGCATTATTAAGCATAAGCGGTTTCACTTTTGCACAGGTTGGAATTGGAAATCAGACACCACTGGCGGCTTTAGACGTCACTTCTTCTACAAATGGAATTTCTATTCCGCACATTGCATGTCCTCAAACAGATATAGCTAATCCTACAGAATCTGAAATAATTTGGGACAGCACGAGGAAATGTTTTAAATTTTATGCCAATGGAACTTGGAACAACATGCAAGGATGCGATATCGACGGAAGCAATGCACAAAGGGCGGCACTCAGTTGTAAAGCAATAAAAAGTGATTTCCCTACTTCGCCTGACGGGGTGTATTGGCTAGACATTGATGGCTGTGGAACAACATTTTCACCTGCCCAAGCTCATTGTGACATGACTACTGACGGTGGCGGATGGACTCAAGTATTGAATTATAATCATGCCATAAGTACTAATCCAGCACTAAAAATTTTCCCTGGAGGAAATTTTCCCCTATTGGGAAGTACAGTTGTGGGAATTAATGAAGCAGCAAGTACTACTACTTGGGGCCATACAAGCAGGGCAACTCTAAACGCAATGATTTTTACAGAAATTCGTTTCTATGGAAATGGAAATTATTCTGGAGGTCACCTCATCAGTTTCAAGACGCCAAATATAAATATTATAAACTATATCAAAACGGGCGTGGGCTCGATGTTGGGTATTGCGGTTGCAGGTAACTACACTTACATAGGAGGAGTGCCTCCCGCTGTCTCTATCCTGCCTGACACAGCAGAAGCAAACTGGGGGAACAGGGGCGAATATGCAATGACCAACTGGCCATTTTGGCGAACTGAAAATTACGGGTGGGCTATAGGTGGAACCGATCCACCTTACCAGAAATGGGTTGCGGGTAACTATGCTGCCACTCCAACAACACATTATGCAACACATCACCGTATTTGGGTTAGATAAAATAATAATATCCAAGCCTAGTTTAGAAAATGTACAATTTGAATTATTAATACGGTAAGAATTTAGTTTTTGAAATAAATTGATTTAATATATTGAAATATATATGTTGATAATAATGAAATAATAATTCTTACGAAGAAACTAATAATGGGATGTTCAAGTAGTTTTTTTTAAATTATCAGACGCTACTTGTTTTATAAAATTTACTTCTGAGAATAAATCAAAATTCTTAAGATGATGATGAAAAATTAGTCTTTAAAATAAAAAGGTTGTCAAAAATGGCAACCTTTTTTTAATATAGAATTAAAGGATATATTAGGAATTAAATTATTCCATTAGACTGATATTGGTGAGACCTCCGGCAGAAAGAATTTCAATTCCAACTATAAAAGATGAATCATCTGATGCAAGAAATACTGCAGCATTTCCAATGTCAGATGGAAGTCGTTGTCTACCTACGGGCGTAATTTATATCCATATTTGTTTTTACTATGTTTTAATTGCTCTTACTTAACATTTAATAATCTACAATAATGTATTTCTTTTACAGTTAAAGTTAAGATAACAGAGATTTCAAAATTATCTCTTATTTTCGCCTTTCCAAATTTAATCTTCGACAGGAAGGATTTGTTTAGATAAATACAAGCATTTTTGTTTAACTTTCGAGAATAATTAAATCAACAAGTTTTATTATCTTAAAAACTTAGCGGTTGGTTGTAATCAATTTTACTATACTATGAAAACATTTTCTCTTGAACAGATCAATACTCTTTTAAAAGGCGAAATTATTGGCAACACAAATCAGAAAATTTTTTCTGCTGAAAAACTTGAAAAATCAGGAAAAAACCAAATCTCATTTATAGGTAATAAAAAATATGAAAAATTTTGGTTGGTTTCTGATGCTGCTATTGCTATAGTATATGAAGATATATCAATACAACCAGGTTTGGACCGGGCATTTATCAAAGTTAAGAATACTGATTTGGCAATGTCCCGAATTTTGGCAATGTTTGCACCAGCGCTCCCGGTATTTGATGATTTAATATCTAAAACTGCAACAGTTCATCCTACAGCAGTTGTTGGAAAAGGTACACGAATAGGTTCGGGTTGCCATGTGGGTCCAAACGTAATTTTAGGCGAAAATATAACGCTATATCCAAACGTAACTATATTGGACAATTGTATTATAGGAGAAAATACCATAATCTGGTCAGGAGTTGTTGTACGCGAACGTTGCCAAATTGGAACTAATTGCATATTGCATCCAAATGTCTCGATTGGAGCTGATGGCTTTGGTTTTGTCGAATGTCCAGAAAAGGGTTTGGTTAAAATTCCGCACATCGGAAATGTACTAATAGGCAACAATGTTGAAATAGGAGCAAATTCTTGTGTTGACCGTGGAAAATTCAGTTCTACAATAGTTGGTGACGGATGTAAAATTGATAATTTAGTACAAATAGGCCATAATAGTATCCTTGGAAAGTTTTGCATTATGGCTGGTCATAGTGGTTTAGCAGGATCAGTAACCCTTGGTAATGGAGTTATTATCGGTGGCAGTGCCTCAATTAGAGACCACGTTACTATTGGTGATGGTGCAACAATAGGCGCTGGTTCTGGCGTGATGGCAAATGTGCCCGCTGGTAAAATTATGTTAGGTTATCCTGCTGTAGAATCACGCAATGCTTTAAAGCAATGGGCTTTACTGAAAAGAATGACCGGCAGTAAAATTACTTAGCATAACAGATTAAATAAATTACCAATTCTTCTTTATATTTTAAATATCATTTCCTCATTATTTTTTTCATTTGCAATTGTAGCCAATACATAGATATCATAATTTCTATTTTTTGTAAATTGTAACTTTATTTCCCCAAAGATGAAAAAGCTATTTTTACTTCTATTACTATTTTTATCAATTCATAAATCCCATGCATGGAGCGAGAAAGGACATGCCATGGTGGCGCAGGTAGCATTTAGTTATCTCGATGAGGTTACCAAAAAGAATGTACTTTCCTATCTTGACGGCATGACTATCGAGGATGCGGCAAATTGGATGGACAATATCAAGGGCGACAAAAGCAAAGATTTCATGAATGCCTATCATTATGCTAATTTTCCGAAAGGATTTAGGGTGGCGGACAGGGAAGGAGCCAATATTGTACATGTGCTAAACAATACGATTTTAGAACTTGGAGCAAAGGATAAATTAAGCAAGGAGGAAATAAAGATGAAAATCTTGTTTTTATTTCATCTCGTAGGCGATTTGCATCAGCCACTTCATGTTGGATATGGCAATGACAGAGGAGGAAATAACGTGCAATTAAATTACCAAACACGAGGCACGAACCTGCATTCTTTTTGGGATTCAGGAATCATTTCAAGCCAGAATATCACGCTTGCCAATTGCCTGAATGCCCAAATCTATAGCTCTGAAGAATTAAAAACTATAAAAGCTATCAATATAGTAAGTTGGAGTGAGGAATCAAGAAGTCTGCTCGAACATGTCTATAGCTATGGCAATCCAAAAGTGCAGGACAAGTATGTGGCAGAAAGTGCCAAAATTATAGAAAAACAAATTCAGAAGGCGGGAATTCGCCTTGCCAGCATACTTCAAACTTTTTTTAAATGATAGTCATAAATTTTATTTTTTGAGAGAAAAGTGAAGTAGACCTTATCGAACAGTTTAATTTCTAAAATTTTCATTACTCTTTTCTTACAATTTAAAAAAATGTGAGAAAAAGAAATAGTTATTACTCTAATTTTAACCAGAAAAAGTCATTCCAACCTTGTATTAATTTTGTCCGATTTGTATTTTTGGTTCTGTCATGTTTTGCAATTTGAACTATTTTGAATGTAAAACCATTATTAGAATTACAATGCAATAGTAAATCAAACTACAATGGTAATTTTAATCAATGAACTAACGTAGAGGAATTTTAAGATTAACGTAGTGAATTAATGGATAACCGTATTTGTAAAAAAGCCTCAAAGAGTATCTAATAAAATAAGAAACTCTTCTTTTTTGCGAACCGAAAGCGGAATAGTAGATTTGTTTTTCATTACAATAGTATTACCGCCTTCTGATTTAATAAAATGGTCAAAATATGCCATGTTAATTAAATGCGACTTATGCGTTCTAAAAAAATTATGGGGACTTAGTAATATCTCATACTCTTTCAGATTGGTAGAAACAACAAGTTTTGGGGCATTTATAAAATAGAAAGTAGTATAGTTTTTGTCTGATTCGCAGTTTAAAATGTCTTGAATGTTGATGGAATATATCCTGTCGGAAGTTCTGAGGATAAGTTTCTGAAGATTTTTAGGACGTTCAAGATTAGAGAATAAATTATGAAGTTTCATGTCAAAAACTTCTTTGCCTAAAGAGTCTTCGGCTTTTTTAACTGCTTCTATCAATTCAAGGCTATCCAGTGGCTTTAATAGATAATCTATCGCCGAAAAGCGGAAAGCTCTAATAGCAAAATCTTCATAGCCTGTTATGAAAATCACTTTAAAAGCAATGGGACTTAACTTTTGCAACAAATCAAATCCAGTACCGTCAGGCATCTCAATATCAAGAAAGACCAAGTCTGGAGCTAGTTGTTTTATTAATTTTATTCCTGAAGCTACCGAATCAGCTTGCCCAATTATTGAAATATTGGGACAAGCTGATTTAATAATTGCTATATTCTCTTTTCTAATCCTTTCAATGTCATCAATGACTATGGCTCGTAGCATATTTTGATTTTAATTTTCGTAAATGTAAGGAATTTCAAAAGCAACTTTTGCTCCTTGTACAATTCCTTCTGATGTGACTAAGTTATCGGTTTGAACTATAAAATCTTTGTTCTTAGTATAAGAAATCAAACGTTCTTTAGTAATTGTCATAGCTAATGATTTGTGGTTGCCACTTTTTTTATCAGAATTGAACCCTTTACCGTTGTCACTCACTTCAAAAAATAATTTGGATTCCTTCAGATAAAAATGAATATCAACTTTTCCGTTCTCCAACATATTGCTCAATCCGTGTTTTATGGCATTTTCGATAAAAGGTTGCGCTAACATTGGAGGCAAAAAAATAGACTCAGTATCAATATCTCCATGTACATCAATAGTAAAAGTGAATTTATTATCATATAAAAGCTGCTGTATTGAAAGGTAATTTTCAATCATTTCTACTTCTTCAGCAAGAGAAATATAGTTTTCATTTGAGTTTTCAAGTATTTGTCGAGTTAGTTTAGAAAACTTATCTAGATAATTAACTGCATCGTCATTTTGTTTATTGTTAATCAAGCCTCTGATGTTTTGTACAGAATTAAATATAAAATGCGGATTCATCTGCGTGATGAGCAATTTTTGCTTTATTTGGTTTTTTTCTAAAATGGTAATGGCTTGTCTTTGCTTACTGTTGCGGTAATAGAAATAACCGCCTAAAAGTAATAGTACAAGTGTAGCAGAAAGGGCTATTAGCCAATTGTTCTTGGTTGCAGCTTTCTTTTCTGAATCTAGTTTTAACTTTAATTCCTTCTTCTCAAAATCGTATTTGAGCTGCTGTTTTTCCAATGCATTTTTAGAAGTTTCTATTTTTTTTGAGTCAACTATCTGATCATGCAACTGGTACATTTCAAGCGCTTTTTTATAATCTTTGCGGATAACGCTTAATTTAAATAAAATGTCGCTTCCTACTTCTTGCAGGTCGATATTATTAGTTTTTATACTGAGGCCAAGGCCTTTAGTTATAAAAGAATATGCTTTATCATACTCTTTTTTTGCGAAATGCAGTTGCGCCATGCCCGTATAGCCATTGGCAAGAGCCTGTTCGTTAAGGTCGCCCTTGAGCGCTTCTTTTAAATATCCCTCAGCTTCATCATATTTCAGCTGAGCCAATTTCACACTCCCGATTCTGCTAAAAACATAACTGATTTTAAACGAGTCATCTGATTTTCTGGCAATCTCTAATGCTTTGTTGAAATTAGATATAGCGTCATCGTATTTTTTAAGATTGCGGGAAGCAACGCCGATAGTGGAATAGGCAACAAATTTTGAGTGTTCGAGACCTTCGGAGTATTCTTGATATTTAGTATCGTTACAAAAGGCAATTACCTTTTTGCTGTATTTAATTGCTTTTTCATTATCGCCCTGAGCCGAATAAAGTCCTGCAAGACTCGAATATATAGTCCCTATTTCAGCGATTGTTGCTTTTGGCTGTTTTTCAAAATAGCGCAGGCTGGTGAAAAGGCAAGCGGCGGCTTTTTCATATTCTTTGATTTTTACATAAAACCGGCCCTTTTCCACTATGGCATAGTGCATGTCGATGTATAGTTTTTCTGATTTGAAAAGCGAAATACTTTTGTCTATAGCGGTCAATGCTTTGAGAGTGTCTCCTTTTGCCTTATACTCAATCATCATGCTCGAATAATAGTCAGCGAGGCATTGCACATATACTTTATGTATTTCCGGCGAACTCTTTTTCTTTAGGCATTTCATAGCATAACTGCCCTGTATATGGTTGAGGATAAAGTACTTTTCATCTGTTTCCCTATACTTCTGTAATTTTGCTGTTAACACAGAATACAGCTTGACCGTATCATGTATTTTTGGATTTTGGACAATTAATTTTAATGAATCAATGGTTTTATCTTGCGAATAGGAAGCTGATAAGACGAAAAGAAAAGTAATAAAGGAGGCAAATCGTTTAATCTTAAGCATGGGGTAGGTTAGGGTTGTGATTTCGCGCTAAAAGTAAGTAATATAAATTATTATTTGTAAAGAAAATCTTTACTTTTTAATGTAAAAACTAACTTTTTAAATATTAAAGGCATTGTAAGGAGCAGAGGCAAAAGTTTTTAGCAAATATTGCATAGTTATTTAAAAACTTCAGAATATTCGACTTGAGAGTATTTCAGAGTTAGGCATATGGTTTTATTACCTAGTGTGCTTTAACGTAGATAGGCTTATTGAACTCTGTACCAGACCTTATTGATATTAAAAATTCCGAAGTATCCTATAAAATAAATAGTATTGGTGTCTTTTAATATTAGCTTGGCTTCATACTCTTTTTTTTATATTCCAATCAAAATAAGTTCCTCCATAAAGAATTTTCTTATTTCCTCTTTTTTTCATTTGAATGAGTACGATTTTGTTTTCTGTGTTTTTCGGATGCGTGACCTTTCTGTAAATTATTTTTCCATAATAATTAGAATCTTCGACATAGATATTAATTATCTGCAAACTATCTTCAGTGATCCAATTGCCCACAAAATTATCCTGTGCCTTTAACTTACTATTACTGTAAAGTCCTATTATAATTAACGCTATGATTTTTTTCATTATGAAATATATTACTACAATTTATTGTCTGGAAGTTGGTCTATCTATTATTCAATAATTTGGTCATCTCTTGCCATTGTATAGATTATTTTTTTTATTGCCTTGCGGCTGTAATTAACTGTATATCTTGTGTTTGCTTTTCTATTAATTGTATGTTCTCCTGATGAATGTTTAGATTTATTTTAAAGAAATGCAGGAATGCTTTTATAAGCAACCTGCATTTCAAACAAAAACAAGCATGAAACCCTAACCTATTGAATTGTATAATCTCTTATAGCTACTTCAGCGAGCCTGAAATAACCGAAAGCAAAGTTCTGACCGTTAGATTGGTTTACGACATTGCCGCGTACCGCCGACGGCGTTGCTGGCCATGGTCCGGTATCGGCCCCTGAAGCTATAATCAGTTTGTTCATATAATTGTAATATTGTTCAGATATGCCATAAAGCCTGATATTTACAACATCGCCCGGTTTCAAATCTTCATGCGAATAATATTCAGGGACAATGTTGCCTTGGCTGTCTTCATCGTCTTCAATTTCATATTGTGGAAATGCCACCCGTGGCGACCTTATGCCAAAGAGGTAAAAGTTTGTGGCCAGCGGGTCATCCTGGTAATAAAAAGTGATTTCTATTTCGTCACCGCCCATGCCTCCTTCATTGTCCTGTTCGATGGTTTCCATAATATCAGGGGCAGAGGTAAGCGTTTCGGTTGCTGAGTAGGTTTCGCCGTTAAGCAGCAGGGTCATTTGGTACGTTTCTCC
>Ga0247731_1000148_pt1 | contig 20489 bp, 13 predicted proteins | sample UWRJL088202R2_FD_180938 | JGI IMG/M metagenome (GOLD analysis project Ga0247731, IMG submission 180938) | Plant litter microbial communities from Arlington Agricultural Research Station in Wisconsin, United States - UWRJ-L088-202R-2 | ecosystem: Environmental > Terrestrial > Plant litter >...
CCTGAACCGCATGACCGGCATGGTCGAGAAGCCGGCCAAGGGGACCGAGCCCTCCAACCTGTTCATTTCGGGCCGCTACATCCTGCAGCCGGAAATCTTCGACCTGCTGGCCCAGCAAGGCAAGGGCGCGGGCGGCGAGATCCAGCTGACGGACTCGATGCTGACCCTGCTCAAGTCGCAGGACTTCCACGCCCTGGAATACGAAGGCGAGACCTATGACTGCGGCGACAAGATCGGCCTGCTGCGGGCCAATGTGGCCCTGTCCCTGAAGCGCCCGGACCTGGCCGACGCGGCCCGCGAGATGATCAAGGGGCTGCTGGAGGCCTAGACGCGGTTAGAGCGTGTCAGGTTTAGATCCGGCATGACGAATGTAGTTGGCGCGCTCTAGAGCCTGTGTGATTCAGATAGAGGCATTCGGCCAGACAAACAGGCTCTGGCTTCGAAAGTTTAGAGCGCGTTTTAAGGGCGAAACCGCTCACACGTCGCCCAACGCGCTCTAGTCGTCGTCCGGCACGGTGTAGGGCGTCGGTGTCTCGCTGCCGCGCCAACGCCGCGCGATTTCCACATAGGCCCGCTCGATCGCGCGCGTGTGGCGGGGCGTGTCGAACAGCGCCGAGGTTGAGCGGTTGGCGGCGATGCGCCGCCGCAGTTCGCCCAGGCCCGCGGGATCGCGCGCCAGTCGGATCGCGGTGGCTTCGTAAGCCGCGGGACTGTCGGTTATCAGTTCGGGCACGCCCATGGCGTTGAGAAGGCTGACAGCCCCACGTCCGGCGGCGGTCTGGCCCGCGCAGGTCAGGAGCGGCGTTCCGGCCCAAAGCGCGTCGCTGGCGGTGGTGAAGGCGGCCACCGGAAGGGTGTCCAGGCAGAGGTCGGCCAGTTGCAGACGGCGAAGATGGCGGTCGTGGCTGAGCCGTGGCGCGAAGATCAGCCGGGCCGGATCGAGCCCTCGATCGGCGGCCTCCCGCATTAGGTTCCGGCGCGCCAGATCGGAGGTCGCCAGCAGCCAGAGAACGCTGCCCGGCGTGGCTTCGACGATCCGAATCCAGGAATCGAAGGTCTCCGGCCCAAGCTTGTAAGCGTTGTTGAACGAGCAAAACACAAAACCCTGCCCGGGCAGGCCGGCCTGGGTCCGGCTGACGGGTTCCGGATGAATGGCCCGCGCGCCGTCGTTGGGCTGGAAACAACCGGGCAGATGGACCAGTTGCTCGGTCGAGGTCGGCTGGAAGGCCAGGGGCGCGACCATCGCGTCGGCGATCACATAGTCGATGAACGGCACGCCCATGGTGCCGGGAAAGCCCAGATAATTGACCTGGATCGGGGCGGGCCGATAGCCGAGGATCGCGGTCCGCGCGCCCTCGGTATAGCCCTTGAGATCGACGAGGATGTCGAGATCGAGGTCGGCGATGGTCTGGGCCGCCTGATGGTCGGATTGCGCCTTCAGATCGATGAAGTGGTCGAAGGCCGCGACCATGCGCCGACGGGTAGGGCTGTCGTCGTCGCGACCGTAGGACAGGCCGAAGATCTCGAAGCCCCGCCGATCGTGCGCCTCCATCATCTGCACCACCAGATAGGAGGTCGCGTGAGCGTGGAAGTCGCCCGACAGGTAGCCGATCCGGAGGCGGCCGTCAGCGAGAGGGCGCGTCGGCCGAGTCACCTGAGCCGACGGCGGCTGAACGAAGCGCGCCCCCCAGGTCTGGGCGCAGGTCAGTTGCTCCTCCAGGGTCGAGTTCAGGCTGAGCATCGTGAAGGGCGACACACGCTCACCGTCGGCGACCATCGTCCTGACGCGCGCGTCGTCGTCGGCGTAGTCGGTCCAGTCGCAGACCTGACGCTTGGCGACGATGTGGCTGCGGATCTGGTCCAGGGATTCGGGGTTGAGGGCGCGGGCGCGGGCCTTGTGCGCGATTGCCAGTTCGGCCTGGCGCGCCTTGGCGTAGAGATCGCCAAGCCGCCGCTGGACGATGGGGGAATCGGGCTGCCGCGCCTCGGCGGCCTTCAGTTGGGCCAGGGCGTTTGTCCAGTCGCCCCGCTCGGCCAGACAGCGCGCCAGGTTCAGCTTGGGTTCGATGTCTTGAGGGGCGGCGGCGATGGCGCTGCGAAGCCACGTCTCGGCAACGTCGCGGCGGCCTTCGGCGATGGCGACCAGGGCGATGGCGTTCATGGCCTGGGCGTGGCGCGGGGCCTGGCGCAGCACTTGGCGCAGCAACAACTTGGCGCCGTCGAGGTCGCCATTTTCCCGCAATCGCGTCGCCGCGGCGATCTTTGAGGCGGGACTTGCGGACGGTGCTTTTGCCAAGGCCTCGTCAGCGCTTTCTTGATGTCGCGGCCTCTCGCCGCGCAGACCTTCGAGCTACAGGTCGTCGTCAAGCCTGTCCAGATGGACCACGCCCGTGCCAGCGACGAATGGCCTCAAGGGGCGCTTCAGCGTCAGCCTGCGGCCTGTTCCATGTCGGTCAGGCGTTCGCGCAGCAGGGCCGGAGGCAAGATCACGTCGCGCATGTTCAGCGCGGCGTTGTGCTTCCAGGTGTCGTAGTCCGGCTTGGGGAAGTCCGGATCGAGGGCGATCGCCGCGTGATAGCGGTGGCCCATGGCGTGGGCCAATTGCCAGTAGTCCGGCACGGCGCACATGGGCGGCAGGATTTCCAGCACCTGGGCGCCCGGAGGCGAGAACAGGATGTTGGTTAGGCCCGCGCCATGCACGCCGACCACATGCGACGCTTCCGCGAACCGCGCGCGCTGTTCGTCGAAGGTCTTGCCGGTCAATTCGACGCTTTCGTAGCCGAACTCGGCGAGCACGGCGTCGATCTCGTCCTGGTTCAGGACCCGGCGGTTCTTGGCGTCGTTGCGCGAAATGAAGATGCGCTTGTGGCCCGGGGCGCCCCGAGGGGAGAACCTGTCCTTCAGAAAGTCGACGGCCCAGTCCGGAAACCATTGGGCGGGATGGCAGAACGCGCTGGCGTTGCCGGTGCTTACCAGTAGCGTATCGATCTTGACCGTGAAGTGATCGGCCTCCAGGCACACGGCGCCGCCCTTGACGCCGAGGAACTCCAAGACCTGCTCGTAATAGGCGTTGCGCCGAAACAGCAGCGGCCGATACGGCGTTCCGCAGGCATCGAACTGGGCGAGGCGAACGACCTTGTCGAGCAGGAAATGGCAGATGTTCATTTCCGAGAAGAAGTCGTCGATCAGGCCGACCGGTTCCTGGATTCGCAAGGCTTCGGGCTGTTGGAACGGCACCTGGCCGCGGGAGGCCTGGGGAATGAAGGTCCCGTTCTTGTCGAACACATAGAACTCGGTCATGCCGGCGCGCCGGATATCGACGGAGAGCGTTGCGTCCTTGATCACCATGACATCCAGGCCCGGCGACGTCAGGGTGTGCTTCTTGAAGATGTAGTGCTCGCCGTGCTTGGCCGGCGCGGGGATGACGACCTCGGACGGGCCGGTGACGGTCTTGACGGTCACGCCCGCCAGCCGCGCGGTTTTGGCGCCCTTGGGCAAGGGCGCGGGCGCCACATCCTCGAATTGCTTGGCGACCGCGGCTTGGCGCGACGGGGGCAAGGCCTCGATGGCCTGCCGCGACATCGCGACCTGTTCCAGCCGACCCAGGCGAACGCCCTGGGCGCTCTGGACGAGAGCCTCCATCGGCGCGACGGGCAGCAGTGTATCGCTCAGCATGCCAAAGAGAACGGCGTTGGCGATCGGGTTGAGCTTGTCGTCGGCCATGGCCAGGCTGGCGTGAAGGAAGCGAGCGGCGCGGGCTCCGCTCAATCCCATTAGCGCGAAGTTGTGGTGCAGGTTGGCAAGCTCGAAGTGAATCCAGTGAGCCTCTTCCTCGACCGATCGCAGGCTGACAAGCAGATAGATCAACTTCTCGTAGTCGGAGGCGTAGACCTCGATCTGTTCGGCGTAGTCGGCGATAGTCTTGGGGCCGAGTGCGGCCAAGGCTGCCAAACGCGGCGCGATTCCCGGCGCGCGATCGTCGCCATACAGCGCGGCGATCAGTTGCTGGACGCCGAACGCCGTCTTCAAGGCGTCGTAGTCGGCGGCGTCGGTCAGTTTGGCGTACATGGTCACTCGAATTCGAAAAGGGCCGTGGATCGCGGCCGCGCCTTACGACGGTCTCGGGGACCCGACCTGACCGCGTCAGGTCGGGTCCCCAGCGATTTGTCCTGGCGCGTTTTCTTAACGCGAACCGGCATCCTCTTGGCCTTGAATGCTCAAGCTCTGAAGTTTGGACTGGCTCAGGAGCGTGTCGAAATAGGCGATGGCCTTCGTCAGGCCTTCCCGCAGCGGCGTGGTCGGCTCCCAGCCCAGGACGTTGCGCGCCTGGGTGATATCCGGTTGCCGTTGCTTGGGGTCGTCCTGCGGCAGGGGCAGGAATTCCAGCTTCGAGGCCGAGCCGGTCATCTCGATCACCGTCTCGGCGAGCTGGCGGATGGTGAACTCGCCCGGATTGCCGATATTGATCGGGCCGGTGACGTCGTCGCCGGTTTCCATCAGCTTGATCAGTCCGCTGACGAGATCGTCGACATAGCAGAACGAACGGGTCTGCTGACCCTCGCCGTAGATGGTGATCGGCTGGCCCTTCAACGCCTGGACAATGAAGTTGGAAACCACGCGCCCGTCGTCCGGGTGCATGCGAGGTCCATAGGTATTGAAGATCCGCGCCACTTTGATGCGCAGCTTGTGCTGGCGGTGGTAGTCGAAGAACAGCGTCTCGGCGCAGCGCTTGCCCTCGTCGTAGCATGAGCGGATGCCGATCGGATTGACGTTGCCCCAGTACTCCTCGACCTGCGGGTGGATCGCCGGATCGCCGTAGACCTCGGAGGTCGAAGCCTGGAGGATTTTGGCGCGCACCCGCTTGGCCAGGCCAAGCATGTTGATGGCGCCATGGACGCTGGTCTTGGTCGTCTGCACCGGGTCGTACTGGTAGTGCACCGGGCTGGCCGGGCAGGCCATGTTGTAGATCTCGTCGACTTCGACATACAGCGGGAACGTCACGTCATGACGCATCAGCTCGAAGCGCGGATGGTTCAGCAGATGGGCCACGTTCATGCGCGAACCCGTGAAGAAGTTGTCGGCGCACAGCACGTCGGCGCCGGACTCCAAGAGTCGTTCGCACAGGTGCGAGCCCACGAAGCCGGCCCCGCCGGTCACCAGCACGCGCTTTCCCAAGTTCATTCGTCGCTCCAGTCGGCTCCAGTTCGGCGCCGAGATTTGTCATGACCGGGCCAGCGAGTGCGCGGGTCGGATAGGGTTCGAAAAGCCGTGATCAGGCTTCGATGTGGGCATATTTGGCCAAGATCGCGCGGCCCTGGTGGCTGCTGGACAACATTTCGCGTCCGATCTTATCGTAAGCCGCGAAGGATCCGGTGAGAAAGGCTTCTAAGTCGAGGCATGAGGCCGGCTCGTCGCCGACGGTCGCTGTCTGGAACACGTAGGAACCGATCCGCTCCAGGCCGCGCTGGGCGGCGATTTCCGGATAGACCGGGAAGATCGCGGCGCTGGCCAGGTAGTTGATCATGCCCATCGGGCCCGAGGCCCAGCCGCTCAGGCGCGTGACGCCCTGGGTCTCCAGCCAGCGCGCGATGGTCCCCGCATAGTGCGAGAAGAGCCAGGACGTCGGGTGATTCACCGACAGGAAGCAGAGCTCCTGTTCCAGCAGCATCGGCAGGTCGGCTGCGATCGACACGTCCACGCCGGCGTCGCGGTGGACCAGTTCGGCCAGCGAGGCGGCGTAGGTGTCATGATAGCCCATGGCCGTATAGATGTCGTCGCGGAACAGGGCCTTAGTCTCGTCGACCGAGCGCCCGCGCAGGTAGGCCATCAGGGCGATGCCGCTATGGTAGTCGCCGAGCGGACCTTCCACGCGTTGAGCCAAGCCGCCAATATAGGTCAGGTCGGGGTGCAGCCCGGCGAAAAACACGTTGCTGATCGTGGCGACGAACTTGTCGCTGAACGTCTCGCGCAGCCGCCCGAGCGACAGATCGCCGAAATCGTCCGACAGCGGAATCGAGAGAACGACATCGTACTCGGCTCGCGCCTTGGCCACGAACGCCTTGATATCGGCCTCGCGCGTATGCGGCGCCATCAGGTGCACGCCGAGGAACTCGAAGCGGATGTCGGCGCACTGCAGCGACAGGGCGTGTTTGAGGGGCTGGCACTGGCAGTTGCTAATCACAACGCCTCTCTTCATGCCCATGGTCGTTCCCTCTGTGGGGGGCGCTTTACGTCCCCGCGTCTGCGTGCTGCTCTCTTGGCCGGACCCCGGTGGACCCGGCCGCGAAACCGGCGACTTTCCCCGCCCGAAAAGGCGAAAGACCAAGTCACGCGGTCCTTAGGGCCGGGTGCGGATAGTCCTTGGTGGGGCCGAAATACTCGACCCGCCCGCCGTTCATCACCAGCAGCTTGTTGCAGACCGAGCCGATCAGGTCGATCGAGTGGCTCGCCAGCACCAGGGCGCGCGACTTGGCGACCAGGCTGTTCATGCGCTCCTTGGCCTTCTCCAGAAATCCGATGTCGCCCGCGCCCAGCCACTCGTCGAGCAGCAGGATTTCGGGGTCAAAGCTGGTGGCGACCGAGAACACCAGGCGCATCTGCATGCCGGCCGAATAGGTCTTCATCGGCAGGCCGACGAAGGAGCCGATTTCGGAGAAGTCGACGATCTCTTCCAGCTTGGACTTGATCTGTTTGCCGGTTAGGCCGCGCAGTCTACCCATGCGGATGATGTTCTCGATCCCGGTCGCCTCGGCGTCGAGGCCGAAGCTGATGTCGATCATCGACGAGATCCGACCGTGGACGTCCAGTCGGCCGGACGTGGGTTCGTAGACGCCCGCCAGAACCTTTAGCAGCGTCGTCTTGCCCGAACCGTTGTGGCCCATGACGCCCAGACGGTCGCCTTCGTCGACGGTGAAGCTGACCTTGTCGAGCGCGTTGACCTGGATCACGTCCTTCGAGTTGCGCATCAGACGGCCGCCCACGGCCATGTTGATCATCGTGCTGCGCAGCGACTGCGCCCGGATCGAATAGATCGGATACACAAGGCTCAGGTGATCGGCTTTGATCAGTGTGTGAGTCATCGTACTTTTCCGCCCAAGGGCAATTTCAGATCCAGAACGCGATGCGCCGGCGGTTGATGGTGAAGAAGATCAGCCACAGCACGACGCCGACCAGCAGGACGATGCCCGAATTGATCCAGTTGTCGACGGTGGGAGCCTGGCCGAGCAGCGGGCGCCGCATCAGTTGCACCACGTGATACAGCGGGTTCATTTCCGCGATCAGGCGACGGGGGCCGTGGATAAGCTCCGCCTTCCAGAAGATCGGGGTGATGAAGAACAGCAGCTGGGCAAGGTAGGGAAAGATAAAGCGGATGTCCCGGAAACGGGCGCCCAGCATGCCCGCCAGGGTCGAATAGAAAACGATGATCGTATAGGTCAGGACCAAGCCCGGCAGGACGGTCCAATGTACGGGCGTCAGAGCCCGCACGCACAGTGACATCACGATGAAGACGAGCACGTTGTGCAGGAACGTGATGAAGTTCCGCGAAATCATCTCGAACGCATAATAACTCAAGGGATATGCGTGGTTCTTGATGATGTGGGCCGAACCATTAAAGATTTCCGGCCCGTCGGTCAGCGGCATGGAAACCACGGCCCAGACCAGGAGGCCCGAGGTGATGTAGGGCAGGAATTCGCGCATGGGCTGCCCGAAGATGCCGCCGAAGACGATCGCCAGCGACAAGGCCGTCGCGACCATGGATCCCGCGAGCCAGAACGAGCCCAGTAGCGACCGCCGATACTTGGAGGCGACGGAGTGGTAACCCTGATAGACCCAGATCCGGTAGAGCCGTAGCGCCGCCTCCAGGTCCTTGACGCCAGCCGTGATTCGCGAGCTTTTCATTTAGTTCTGATCTCGATCGGTAGGGTTGTGCTGAATGGCGGCGACGCCGGGCCCAAGCCCAGCGCGCGCCATATCGGGAAAATCGCTGCGGATCATAAGTCTGTCATGCCGGGGGCCGGGCCGAGCTCCCCAGGCAGACGCGCGCTGCGCGCTTGTCGCTCGCGGGCGGCGTCCGATCACGGCCACATCGCACCAATCTCGCCTCGACCCGTCCATTCATAAGCCGGCAGCCTCGCCCCGAAAGGAGAGGATCGGCTCAAGGGCAGAACGGCGTGCGAATGCGTCAAAACCGTGGTCGATACGGTTAGTCGTGACAGACGTGAACATGCCGCGCGTCACGCCCTTGCCGCCGAGTGCTGTGAAAAGGGCGGACGTCTTCGAGCACAAATCATCGGACCTTATATTCACCGCGCGCGCGGTAGGCTTACCGTATGATGTATAAAGTTCAAGAAGGTCCGAGAATTGGATGCAATCACCGCGCGAGAGCGCGTCGCGGGTCGCTGTCAATTCGCCGCCATGATCCTCGCCAGTCGCCACCGAACCGACACCGCCATCGAAATCCGATTGAGGCTCGGTCCGATCGCTTTTCTCGGCGCGCTGACGCCAACAACTGCGATGTGGAGGGATGATCATGGAAACCAGTTTCGCATAGCTTGTCGGGGGCATCCTTAGCCCACGCCATTAGGGCGAGCAATGGCGCACGCGGCGCTCCATGGGCGACTAAACATGCGCCGAAATAAGCAATACTTGAAAGCGCTTTAAGCGCCGCGGCTGGCCGCGCGCCAAGCGTCTGGGTTCGAGTTCAGCCTGCCGCGACCTGCCTTTGCTGTGCGGCCTTCTCGGCCATTAGCTTACGCAGAACATTATCGGGGCGAACGGAATAACGCACCGTCGGCCCCCCGACCGCGCCGTGAGGCAAAGCGCGGATGCTCTCGAAGAAGTGTCGGTCGGCGGCGTTGCCGGACGACATCTTCCGGTTTTCGGCCCAGCGGCCCAGGTTCCGGGACGTCTGCAGCTTGTCGACCATCAGGCAGCTGGGGTCGGTAAAGCCACCCAGGCGACCGCCGACGGGTCCGACCGAGTCCCATTCGTCCAACCCCAGGTGAGCGCCCGTCTTGGCGTCGACCAGATTTCTCAGGCTGTAAGCCCAGGCCTTGCCCTGGATCGCGGTCAGCATCGCGCTCAGGTGATTGGGCAGCCAGGTGTTGTCGTCGTCGAGATAGGCGATATGGCGACTGTTAGCCATGAAGCTTAACGTAGAGCGCGTCGAGCCGCCGTCATGAGCATAGTGTACGCCCCCGTGCCGCGCGGCGGTCGAATAGGGCAGCGCCAGGACCAGGGCGGAAATGTTTTTGGGGCGTCGCGCTAGCAAGGGCTCCAGGAAATCAGCGCTGTTCTTGGCGATGTCGACGCCGATCATGATCTGTATTCTATGCTTCAGGTCTTGAGCATAGACCGACTCTACGGCGCGGATGAGGTCGAGGCGCAGGATCGTTGGAATGACGATCGCGGCGGCGACGGGTTCCTGAGCTTCACCGTCGTGAGGAAAGTAAGTGCCGATCGACGACGGTTTCATGACTCTGCCTTATGCGATGGTCGAGCAGCGCGCCCCCATTTTGAAGGAAGTTCCAGCACACGCCTGGGGCTTTTACAATCTCGGGCTTGCCTGTCTTCCCCCATCCAGAGTCTCAAAAACGGGAAAACTCGCCTAGGAAGTGTCGTGAGCGGCCTCCAGGCGTCAACGCGCGATTAATCTCTGCCTTTTTGTCAAATTAAGGCAAAAGCTCGGCCATATTTGGTTGCACCACGTTATCTAAACCTTTAGGAGAATCCTGATGGCCCGAGGGCTCGATGGCAAGTGCTGTCGGGCGTGGGGATGGGCCGGCGTTCGCGTTTCGGGACTCGCTGGCGTCTTTGGAAACTGTCGGAGAATTTGGCAAATGGCCTTTGTGGTAAACGGCAACACATACATTGGCGATGAAGCCGATGACACGTTCGTTGGGACCGATGCGGCCGAACTGGTGTTCGGCGATCTCGGCAACGACACCCTTGAAGGCGGTGGCGGCGACGACACGCTGATCGGCGGCGAAGGCGAAGACTACCTGAACGGTGGCCTGGGCTCCGACACCCTTCTCGGCGGCGAAGGCGACGACGTGATCTTCGGCGGCAACGACGGCGCTGACATCCTGTACGGCGGCGGCGGCGACGACACCATCATTGCCGGCACCTACGGCAATGACGACCTGAGCGTCGACACCGTCTTCGGCGGCGGCGGCAACGACTATATCTATGTCGAAAGCAGCGTCGGCGCTTCGGTACAGGGCAACGAAGGCAACGACTCCATCTACGGCAACATCGGCGCCGACAGCCTGCGTGGCGGTCAAGGCAACGATTACATTTCGGGCTACGATGGTGACGACACCATCCTCGGCGACCGCGGCGAAGACTATCTCAACGGCGGCTTTGGTGCTGACAGCATCAGCGGCGGCGCCGACAACGACTACGTCCAGGGCGGCGAAGGCGACGACATCATCGCCGGCGACGACGGCAACGACACCCTGTACGGCAACAACGGCGGCGACAGCATCCTGGGCGGCCTTGGCGACGACACCATCGTTGGCGACGACGGCGCCGACAGCCTCGAAGGTGGTGACGGCAACGACTACATCTACGGCGGCAGCGGCGACGATTCGCTGCAAGGCAACGAAGGCGACGACTTCCTGAACGGCGGCCTGAACGACGACTTTGTCCGTGGCGGCCTCGGTGACGACACCCTGTACGGCTACGAAGGTGACGACACCCTGCTGGGCGACGTCGGCCAAGATCTGCTGTTCGGCGGCGACGGCAATGACGTTCTGCAAGGCCTGTACGGCAACGACACCTTGGTGGGCGACGCTGGCCAAGACCTGCTGTTCGGCGGCGACGGCAACGACACCCTCGAAGGCGGCGACGGCGAAGACACCCTCTACGGTGAATCCGGCGACGACGAACTGAACGGCGGCTTCGGCGCCGACCTGCTGCAAGGCAACACCGGCAACGACACCCTCAATGGTGGTGAAGGCGTCGATACCCTCTTCGGTGGCCAGGGCGACGACGACCTGTACGGCGACAACGGTGGCGACACCCTCTACGGCAACCTTGGCAACGACTTCCTGTCGGGCGGCCTCGGCGATGACCACCTCGAAGGCGGCGCTGACGACGACACCCTGGCGGGTGACGAAGGCGCGGACTGGCTGCAAGGCAACACCGGCAACGACTTCCTGTTGGGTGGCGCGGGCGCTGACACGCTCCTCGGCGGCCAAGGCGACGACGCGCTGTTCGGCAACGACGGCATCGACTCGCTGCAGGGCGACCTGGGCAACGACTTCCTCTCGGGTGGCGGCAACGACGACATCCTGCTGGGCGGCGCCGGTGACGACGTCCTCCTGGGCAACGACGGTCTGGACAGCCTGGACGGCGGCGACGGCAACGACACGCTCGATGGCGGCGCCGGTAACGACTTCCTGCAAGGCTGGTTCGGCGATGACACCGTCTTGGGCGGCTCGGGCGACGACACGCTCCGCGGCGACCAAGGCGACGACGAGCTGAACGGTGGCCTGAACGGTGACCTGGTCTATGGCGACCAAGGCGCTGACACCCTCTACGGCGACCAGGGCGACGACACCCTGATCGGCGGCGACGGCGCCGACAGCATCATGGGCGGCAACAACGACGACCTGCTCCTCGGCGAAGCCGGCGACGACTATCTGCAAGGTAACATCGGCGACGACACGCTCCTGGGCGGCGATGGCGCCGACTATCTGAAGGGCGGCCAAGGCGAAGATCTGCTCAACGGCGGCATCGGTGCTGACTCGCTCTACGGCGACCTCGGCGACGACACCCTCCTGGGCGGCGATGGCGCCGACCACCTGGAAGGCGGCTCGGGCTCTGACGTGCTGTACGGCGGCGCCGACGGCGACTTCCTGCAGGGCAACCTCGGCAACGACACGCTCTACGGCGAAGACGGTGCTGACTCCATCCTCGGCGGCGGCAACGACGACGTGCTGGACGGCGGCCTCGGCGACGACACCCTGCACGGCGACCTCGGCGACGACACCCTGTTCGGCGGCGACGGCGCTGACAGCCTCTACGGCGAAGCCGGCAACGATCTGCTCTCGGGCGGCCTCGGTGACGACCGTCTGTACGGCGACGACGGCGACGACGCCATCTACGGCAACGACGGCATCGACTCGCTGTCGGGCGGTCTGGGCAATGACGCGCTGGATGGCGGCGCTGGCACTGACATCCTCGCGGGCGGCGCTGGCGCTGACGTCCTGACCGGTGGTCTGGACGCTGACACCTTCGTCTTCCAAACGGGTGATAGCGGCGTGACCTTGGCTACGGTCGATGTCGTCACGGACTTCAATCTGGCGGAAGATCACCTGGACTTCGGTCCGGCTGGTACGGCCTCCAACTTTGAAGTGCTGGGCGATGCGGGCGACTTCAACGATCCCCAGCTCGACTTCAACGACGCGCTGGCTTTGGCGAACAACGCCTTCCTCTCCGATCCGGTTGATGACCTGACCTATGTCGCGGTCGAAGTCACCGACATGGGCGGTACGTTCATCTTCGTGGACGCCGACCATGACGGCACCGCCGACTCGGCGGTCTTCCTTGACGGCGTGACCACGTCGGGCACGGAGCTGACCAGCGACGACTGGAGCCTGCTGGTCTAACAACCTGCAGACTAGAACTGGGAAAGGGGTCGCCTTTGGCGGCCCCTTTTTCTTTGCCTGCATCACGGATATTGACGTGACACAGCATCATCCGAATCGGTTTGCCGCCGATCTTTTGGGTGCGGCGACGATGTCCGCGCATCTCAATGATGCTTCAATGTGGCCCGCACCCTGATCCGAGAGCCTTCATGACCAATGCCGCGATCTTCATGCATCCGGACGCCTTCAACACGACCGGCAAGGCCCTTATGGGTCGGCATTCGGCTGGCGAGAGTTTCCTGAAGGGTTTCGTTCAGCACGCGGACATCGATCGCTTGATCCTGTGGAACGGCTCTCCGGCCAAGAGCGCGACCATGGAAGAATCGCTTCGCCAGCTGGTGACGATCGACAAGCCTCTGACCTGGGTGGAGCGCGGCAATCGCTCGGCCCTTAAGGCGATCGGGTGCGCCTATCTGCCCGTGCCCAACGTCGGCGGCGAGGCCTGGGCGCGTCGCATCGTCGGTGAAAACGCCTACAGCATTGCCGGCGTCACCCACACCACATGCACCCACAGGATTCTCGACACCATCGGTGAGCTGATGATCTCGCCGACCCAGCCGTGGGACGCGCTGATCTGCACCTCGCGCGCGGTCAAGACCAGTCTCGAAGTCGAGCTAGGTGGGATCGACGAATTCCTGCGCGAACGTTTCGGCACGACCAAGACGCCTGAAATCCGGCTGGAGACCATTCCGCTCGGCGTCAATGTTTCCGACTTCCAGACCTCTCCCGCAACGGGCAAGGCTTGGCGCGAAAAGCTGGGGATTCCCGAGGACGACATCGTCGTGCTGTATGTCGGCCGCTTCAGCGCCTCGTCGAAGATGAACCCCGTTCCGATGGCCATGGCGTTGGAGCGCGCGGCGGTCAAAACCAAGAAGAAGATCCACTGGGTCCTATCGGGCTGGTCTGGTAGCGACGCGCTCGACAAGACCTTTCACGATACGACACGCGAACACTGTCCCCACGTCGCCTATCACGTGATCGACGGCCGCGAGCCCGACACGCGGTTCTCGATCTGGTCGATCGCCGACATCTTCATCTCGCTTTCCGATAACATCCAAGAGACGTTTGGCCTGACACCGGTCGAAGCGATGGCGGCCGGTCTGCCTAGCGTCGTGTCCGATTGGGATGGCTACAAGGATACGGTGCGCCATGGAGTCGACGGCTTCCGCATCTCGACCTATGCGCCGCGCCCCGGCCTGGGCCGCGACTTGGCCTACCGCCATGAGTTCAACCTGGCCAACTATCAAACCTATGTCGGCACGGCCAGCCAGTTCACCGCCGTGGATGTGGACGAGGCGGCGCGGGCCCTGCTGGACCTGATCCTTAGCCCGCAGCTGCGCGCGCACATGGGCGCCGCCGCTAAGTTGCGCGCGCAGCAGGTCTTCGATTGGTCCCAGGTGATCCCGGCCTATCAGGTGCTTTGGGCCGACATGAACGCTCGTCGCCTCGCCGCGCCCGCGACGCTGCAGAATCGCAGTCAGGCCGAAAACCCGTGGCGGCTTGACCCATTCCGGATGTTCGCCAGCTATCCCACCGAACATCTCACGCCCATGACGATCGTCGCGGCGACCCCGGGCGCCACCGACGCGGCGCTCAAGGCCCTGCTCAAGAGCCCGCTTGTGCGGTTCGGCATGCCGTTCCTGCCGCTGGCGCATGAGCTGGAGACCCTGGTCTTCCGACTGGCCGGAGAGCGACAGATGACGGTGGGCGACATCCTCGCCTTCTATCCGCTGCCCCGGCGCAACCGGATCGAACGCTCGCTGCTGATGCTCGCCAAATATGGCATGGTGTCGATCCGGGCGCGGACGCTGACCATTCCAAGCTGACCTCGATCAGACTCGTCGGGGTTCAGACCGTCGGGCCTTCATCAGGGCCCGACGGTCGCCCTGAACTCCTGGCTCAGGACGACCTTGCCGTCGTGCTTGACCTGATAGACGGCGCGATAGACGCCAGGCGCCCAGCCGCCGCCCGGAGCCTTGCGCCCGACATAGATCAGGTGCTGGGCCTTGTCGCGATCGAGGGTCGGCAACTCGTTCTCGGCCAAGACGGCGCCCTTGGCGTCGATCAATCGAAGGCCCGGCGTGTCGCCCGCCTTCAAGCCGATGGCGCGCACATAGGCCAGCAGATTGGCGTCGCGCCGCGCCGCCGCTTGTTCGACGTCTCCGGACTCGATGCCAGCCATCGTCGGCGGCGCCGTGGTCAGACCCGCGTTCAGGACGACGCGCGCGCGGTAGGCGCCCTTCAGCCCCAGGGCGGGATCCCAAAGGCCGCCGTCGCCATTGGCCCCGCAGCTTGGCGTGGTTCCGGCCTTCACGAAGGGATCGATGACCTCGGCGTCGTGGCGAACCGTGAAATGGAGGTGCGGATACTCGGTCATGCCCGACAGGCCGATCGCGCCCAGGCGGTCGCCCGCGCGCACGGCCTCGCCGGGCTTCACAGCTAGACTTCCCTTGGCCATGTGACAATACTGTGTCTGCCAACCCCCGCCGTGATCGACGACGACGCCATTGCCGCAGTCCTGACCCTTGACCTCGGCCTCGCCGCGGACCCGGACCGACTGGTCGATCACGCCGTCGCGAACCCGCAGCACTTTGCCGTCGGCCGCGGCCAGAACATCGACGCCGGCCATCTGCTGGCGCAGGGTCCGCAGTCGAATGTCGACGCCGCTGTGCTTGTTGTAGGTCAGGGTTCCGCAATTGAAATCGCGCGTGCCTGGGCCAGGGTCGTGGTCGACATAGTTCTGAATGACGCAGCTGGCGCCCAGGATGCAGCGGGCCGGCCATTTGAACGCCGGCGGGCCGGACGAAGAGGCCGACGCGATGAGCGGTCCGAAGGCAAGCGCCACGACGAGAGAGCCGAAAGTCCGGTCCATGATTTCACCCTTGACCCAATGTGGATATGCTAAGTATCTCGCGACGATGCTACACAATGGCGACTTGTGCCTGCTTGCCAGGTTCGCCATTAAAGCGACGATCAGCAGGTTGGTGGCGGAGCGGGACAATTCTAGGGCCGCGCACCTGCTTTTTGGGGTGGATCCTGGCGCTGAAGCGCCTCTGATCCTGTTTGGTGGTCACAATGTTTTCTAAGCTTCTGAGCCCCTCGGCCGCCTCCCAATATGCGCCGCAGCTTCGAGCCGCCATGTCCTCGGCTAAGGCGCCCTTCGCCTTCGCCGCCCTCTTCAGCCTCGCCAGCAACATGCTCTATCTGGCGCTGCCCATCTACACCAACCAGATCTACGGCCGCGTCCTGGTCAGCCAGAGCCAGTCCACCCTTGTGGTGCTGACCGCCGGCGTGATGGCGGTGTTCCTGGTCTCCAGCTGCCTGGACTATCTGCGGGCTCAGGTCCTGGTCAATTTCGGTCTTGAATTCGACCAGCATGTCGCCGGTCCGACCTTCACGGCGTTGTTCGACTCGGTCCTCAAGCGTGACACCACCACGCGTTCGCAGGCGCTGCGCGACATCGACACCGTCCGTCAGACGCTTACGGGATCGGGCGTGATGGTGCTCTTCGACATACCGTGGACGCCGGTCTTCATTTTCATTCTGTTCGTGATCGATCCCATGGTCGGCGTGGCCACGTTCATCGGCGGCGGCGTCCTGCTTAGCCTGGCCGTGCTGCAGCGCCAGACCACCCGGGAGCGGGCGCGGGAATCCTCCGACGAGGCCCTGAAGAGCTACAGCTTCACCGATGCGGCCTTGCGCAATGGCGAAGTCGTTCGCGCGATGGGCATGCTGCCTCATATCTCGGTCCCCTGGGCCAAGCACCGCCATCGCTCGCTGCAATTGGCGGCGTCGGTGGGCGAGCGTTCGGCCGTGTTCACCAACGCCACCAAGCTGGTGCGGATGTTCATCCAGATCGGCATCATCGCCATCGGCGCGGATCTGGTGATCCGCCAACAGATCCCGTCGACGATGCTGTTCGCCAACATGATCCTGGCGGCCCGCGCCCTGCAGCCGATTCAGAGCCTGGTCGGCTCGTACGGCGCTCTGACGACGGGTCTCCAGGCGCTGACGCGTCTGAACCGTTCGCTGATGTCCTATGAACTGCCGGAGCCGCGCACCAACCTACCCCGCCCCCACGGCCGGATCCGCGTGGAGAAGGTGGTCTATGCCAAGGCCGGGTCCGACCAGCTGTTGCTCAAGGGTATCACCTTCAACCTGGAGCCTGGCGAGGTTCTCGGCCTGGCCGGTCCGTCGGGCGCGGGCAAGTCCACGCTGGCCCGCGTCATGGTCGGCGTATGGAAGCCGGTGGGCGGCTGCGTCCGGCTGGACGGCGCCAATGTCTATACCTGGGATCGCGAGAGCATCGGCAACCATGTCGGCTACCTGCCCCAGGACGTCGAGCTTTTCTCGGGCACGGTCCGGGCCAACATCGCCCGCTTCAACGACGGGATCAGCGACGCCGCCGTCGTCGAGGCGGCGATGCTGGCCGGCGTGCACAAGGTGATCCTGCGCCTGCCCAAAGGCTACGACACGGAGGTCGGCGAGGCCGGAGAGGTGTTGTCCGCCGGACAGCGCCAACTGGTCGGCTTGGCGCGCGCCATCGTGGGGTCGCCGTCGTTCGTGGTTCTAGACGAGCCGAACGCCAGCCTGGACAGCGACGGCGAGGCGGCGCTCAACAATACGCTGAAATCACTGAAGAGCCGCGGCGTCACGGTCGTCATCGTCTCGCACAAGCTCAACATTTTCCGGGTCGCCAACAAGCTCGCGGTCCTTCGCGACGGCGTGCTGGAACGCTTCGACGCGACCGAGGTCGTCATCCGGGCCCTCCAGCCAGTGCGGCCCCTGGGCATCGTTGGACCCAAAGCCGCTGGGATCAAGTCATGAACGCTCCGATGAAGCCCTTGCCGCCGTCGTTGCTGAAGTCGCTCGGCCTGGACAGTCTTCGAATGCCAGCCTTGCCAGGCATCCATCATCGCCGAAAGATGTGGGCGCCGATCATCGCCGGCTGCACGATCATCGTGGTGCTGATCATCGGGCTTGGCGTGTGGGCTTCTGTCACCTCGATCGACGGCGCGGTGTCCGCGCCGGGCTTCGTCACCGTCGAAAACAATCGCAAGTCGATCCGCGCCTATGACAGCGGCATCGTTCGAGAGATCCTGGTTCGCGAAGGCGACTCGGTGAAAGCTAACCAGGTGCTGATCCGGTTCGATCGCACAGGACCGCGCGCGCAACTCGCCGTCCTGCAGAACCAGTACGATCTGGCGATCATTCGGCGTGCTCGCTACGAAGCCGAACTGGAAAACCTCTCGTCCATGCCTGTGCCGGCCGAACTGAAGTCGCGTCTGGGAGACCCGGCCGTGGCTCGCCTGGTCGGCGACGAGCAAGAAGTTTTCAGGTCGCGTCTGCTGATCTTCCAGACCAAGGCTGGGGTGTTGCGCCAGCGCATCGAGCAAATGTCGCGTCGGGCGCGGGGGATCGACGCCCAGCTGGATTCGCAGCGCGAGCAGTCGCGGCTGGTCGAACAGGAGCTTGAAGGCCTGACGGACCTCTACAAGCGTGGCTACGCGCCGAGGACTCGCGTTCTGGCTCTGCAGAGAAACGCCGCCAGCCTCAAGGGCAACGCCGGCGAGCAGGAAGCGGCGATCGCTTCGACCCAGGCCCAGATCGGGGAGGCCACTAGCCAATTGGCCGAACTGCGCGGCGAGCGACTGGGTGAAGCGGCCGAGGCGATCCAGGTGGCCGAGGCCAAGGTCGCCGATGTCCTGCCCCGGCTGGACGCGGCCCGTGCCTCTGACGCGCAGACCGAAGTGCGTTCGCCGGTGGACGGCTATGTTCTCAATCTCACGCAGTTCACCGAAGGCGGCGTCGTCAAGGGCGGGGAACTGATGCTCGATGTCGTGCCCGTCAACGTGGCCATGGTCGTCGAGGTGAAGATCAAGCCGCAGTACGTCAATTCCATCCGCCCCGGTCAGGCGGCCAAGATTCAGCTCAGCGGCTATTCGTCTCGCGTGGTGAAGAAGATTCCGGGCATCGTCCGTGTCGTCGCCGCCGACCGTACGGTCGAGGAGAAGTCCGGCCAGAGCTTCTTCAACGTCGAGATCACCGTGAAGCCCGAGGACGTGGTGAAGGCCGGATCGAACGTGAAGCTCTATCCGGGCATGCCCGCGACCGCGCACATCGTCACCGGCGAGCGAACGATCATGGAATATCTGATCGGCCCGATGCGCGACGCCTTTGCAGCGGCCATGAAGGAGACTTGATGGTTACGGCCGTTCAGAGCTCGTGCCTGACCGCCTCGACCGTCCCGGCTCAAGACAAGAAGCTCGATTTCATTCTGGGCGGCGTCCAGAAGTCAGGCACGACCGCCCTTAGTCGTTATCTCGAAGATTTGCCGGGCCTGCATCTGCAACCTACGGAAATCCACTTTTTCGACGACGAGGTCGGGGTCGACTGGGCGGCGCCGGACTATGGCGCCTATCATCGGCGGGTCGGCGGCTCGGACCTGACTCTGCGCGGCGACTCCACGCCGATCTATCTCTATTGGCCAAACAGCCTCGAGCGCATCCGCGCCTATGCGCCGAACATCAAGTTGATCTTCATCTTTCGGGACCCGATCGAACGGGCCTGGTCGCAATGGCGAATGGAGTATGCGCGAGGGCTCGAGACCGAACCCTTCGCCTGGTGCATCCGGGAGGGGCGCGAGCGCTTGGCGCATTCGGAGACGCCGGGCTTTCACCGCGTCCATAGCTACGTGGAACGTGGTTTCTATGGCTCGCAGGTCGACCGCCTGCTGCCACTCTTCGACCTTGACCAGATCCTCTTCCTGCGTTCAGAGGATCTCGAACACGACGCGGGTTCCGTGCTGGCTCGGATTTGCGACTTCATCGGCGCGCCCGCGCCGGTGGGCCAGATCACGCCGCGTCGCGAGCGGGTCGGCGCTCAGGTCGGTGGGGCCGCCATGACGTCCGAGGATATGTCGATGCTTCGCCGGATTTTCGATCCGGAGATGGACGCCTTTACCGATCTCACTGGCCTTCAGGTTGCGCGGTGGCGTCGCTAGGGGTTTTCAACGGCTGAACAGGCCTGTCTAGGATCGCCATGGCGCGTCGCATTCTCTTTGTTCACAATAATTTCCCAGGCCAGTTCGGAGCGTTGAGCCAGGAACTCGTCAGGCGCGGCGACCTGACGCGAGCCATCGGCAGCCGGACCGCGCGCGACGTGGGCGACACCAAGGTCGAGCGGTGGGCCATCGATCGGCCCTCGACGCCCGGCTTGCTGCCTCTGGCCACCCGCGTCGAGGCGGACATGATACGCGGTCGCGTCGCGGCGCAAGCCGCGCTTCGGCTTCGCGACGAGGGGTTCACGCCGGATCTGATCATCGGGCATCCGGGGTGGGGCGAAACCCTGTTCCTCAAGGAGGTCTTCCCCAACGCCAAGCAGATTCTCCATGCGGAGTTCTTCTATCGGAGCACCGGCGCCGACACAGGCTTCGACCCGGCTTTCGAACGTCCCCAGGCTGAGCACGGCTTCAGGACCCACGCGAAGAACGCGGGGATGGCCCTGGCCTATGTCGAAGCCGAGCAGTTGGTGGCGCCTACGCCGTTCCAGGCCGGGCTCTTGCCGTCGATCCTGCGCGACCGTTGCAACATCATCCACGAAGGCATCGACACCGACGCCATCCGCCCGCGGGACAACCCGGTGCTGACCTTCAAGAGCGGCCGGAAGATCGATCGATCAACGCCGATCATCACCCTGATCAACAGGACGCTTGAGCCTCTTCGGGGCTTCAACGTGTTCATGCGGGCGCTGCCGGCCGTCATGAAGGCCGTGCCGACCGCGCGCGTCATCGTCATCGGCAAGGATGGGTCGGCCAGCTACGGACCCAGCGCGCCC
>Ga0247731_1000150_pt1 | contig 20113 bp, 15 predicted proteins | sample UWRJL088202R2_FD_180938 | JGI IMG/M metagenome (GOLD analysis project Ga0247731, IMG submission 180938) | Plant litter microbial communities from Arlington Agricultural Research Station in Wisconsin, United States - UWRJ-L088-202R-2 | ecosystem: Environmental > Terrestrial > Plant litter >...
AGAAACTCTAATCCAAATAGTTTGCGAGCCTGTCGAAGTCACAGCATTTGTTTGCGAAATCGCATTGGCTTGAGAAGTGTAAAAAGCAACGCTGTAATCATCTGGAGATTGATTTCCTAAAGCAGCAGCAGAAAGTCCGGGAATATCAATTCCTGTAAAGCCGTCATTTTGAGGATCATTGTCACAGAATGTTCTCGCGGCGTTTGAAATTGATGCAATCACGGGAGTTTTCGCAATAGTAATGCCAAACGAATTTTCATCAGGACAAACCAATCCACGCGTTACAATTTCTCCATAAATATAAAGAGTTTGTGTTTCTGTAATTACTGTTCCTGGTTGTATAATAGAGCCTCCGCCTTTTGGTCCGCCGGGGCTTGTATAATAGTTTCCTACATTTAATCGAGGTAAAATATAACTATCGCATGAAATTACGGGCGCTGGGTTATCAACCTCAATTCCGACAATTTCTATTGTAAAGCTACTTTCTACAGGACAAGCAGGTTCTGTTGCTGTTGTTGCATAAATATAGATAGTTTGGCTTTGTGTGATTACGGTTCCTGCAGGAATTGGTCCAACGCCATTTGGTTCAGAATAATAGTTTCCAACAGCTAAAGGCGTCAGAGTATAAGTTTTACAAATCGGACCAATATTTCCTCGTGAATCAATCACAGGGTATGGATTTATTGTAACAAAAAAGCTCACTTCATTCGTGCAATTTTGTCCGGCCAATGGTGGTTTGTAAATATAAATTCTTTGTGATGTAAGAATTTTATCTCCTGCAAATAAAGCTGTTCCTTGTCCTTGAGGTGCTGTAAAATAATTTCCAACACTAATTTGAGGAAGCAAATAACTGCCACATTTTGTCAGGTCTTGAGGGACATCTTGAAACGGTTCAGAAATAGTTACGTCAAAAAAGATATTATCTGTGCAATTTGGAACATCGGCAGTAGCAACATAAATGTAAATTCGTTTTGATTCAGTAATTACAGTTCCAGGCGCAATTTGTGTTCCTGTTCCTGCCGGACCTGTGAAATAACTTCCAATAGGTAAATTTGGCAAAGTATAGCTTGAGCAATTTTCTGCATTTTGAGGAGGAGTAATTCCTATGAATACATTGAAAGATTTACCATCATTACACTTTTCATTTTCTGCATATACATAAATTGTTTTTGTGGAAGTAATAGCCGTGCCTTCAGGAATTTGATTTCCATTACCGCCAGCTTGGTCAAAATAATTTCCAAAATCTAATTCGGGCAACGTATAAGAATCACAATCAAAAATAGTAGGAAAATCGGGCAAATATTCAAAAGGGATAATTCTTACGCTAAAATTTGTATCTACAATACAAAAAGGAGATTCGGGATATTGATAATAAACATATATTGTTTGTGAATCTGTAATTACTGTTCCTGCAGGAATCATAGTTCCATTGCCTCCGGGTTGTGTATAAAAATTACCATATTGAAGACGTGGCAAAGTGTAACTTGCGCATTCTTCAGTATCGTCAGGAGTAATTTCATCAGGATCAATAATTGTCACTTTAAAATTGCTCTCGTTTGGGCAATTCGGATTGCCTCCGCTCTGATTATAAATATAGATTGTTTGCGATTCTGTAATTACATCGCCAGCAAAAAGCGCTGTACCATTTCCTCCTGAAACCGTAAAATAATTACCGTTTGTTAGTGGCTCTAAAATATATTCGTCACATCGTGTTACATTGGGAAGTATATCTACAGGAGGCAGATTTTTTACAAAAATTTTAAAGCTTGTTGTATCAAAACAATTAATGTCGGTTTTGTTTTCCAATCGCGCATAAATTGTTTGACCGTCTGTTCCTAAATAACCACTCATCGGAAGCGGATCAATGCCTCCTAAAGCATTTTGTTCAGAGGCATGATAACTTATATTAAAAACTGTTTCAGGTTGGCCGTTTAAAATTATATTATTTTGTTGCGAAAATCTGAAAGAAGCATTCGGACTATTGAAAGAAACGGCACAAGAAGTAATATCAGGTAAATTTCCAGCAACTGGAGGTGTTATTAAAAGTAGTTGGAATGATTTGATTGTAAAACAGCCAATATTATTTTGAATTCTTACATAGATGGTTTCATTTCCGGGACTGGAAATCGTATTTGGCAAAGGAGCTAAATTATTTTGCGCATTTTCTTGACTTGCATGATATGAAATTCTTGTGTCTTCAGGCATTCCTGCTAAAAGTAAACTTGTGTTGTAGGCTAGATTAAAATCATAAGCTGTTTCTCCGGTATTGCATTTATATAAATTACTCGGACTTGGAGTTGCCAATTGCGGATAATATTCAACAAGTATACTGTCAGTAATTGGGTCATTGCAAGGAAGTATTAGACTTCGATAAGTAACGGCATAATTGCCAGAACTTCTAATTACCAAATTGGGATTATTTTCGTTTTCTAATAATGCACCGTTTCGTCTCCACGAAAATGAGTATTCATCAGCACTCAATCCTGTTCTCAAAGTGTGTTCTTGATTAAAGCAGATGGCAGTATTGTTTGCAACAGTCAAATTTTCACCTAAAACATCTTGTCCTAAATTTAAACTGCTTGAAGAAATAAAAATCGCAGAATCATATTGATGATCAGTTCGGTCAGCAATAACCAATTTCATGTGGTAAGGCGTATTTGGCGATAGAATCGATGATGCCTTTAAAACAACTGTTTGTCCGTTAAAATTTATTGCTGAAGTAGAGGAAGAAGCGCCGCCATTGAATCTTCCAAAATATTGTTCGTTTACAGATTCGCAGATTGAATTATATAAGAAATCTCTTATTGTAAGAACTGAAATGGGCGTATTTGTTCCAGGAACTACGGCTAAATTTGTCGTTACGCCAGTACTTTTATTAGTTATTAAAAAAGCAAATGAATCTGAAAATAAGCATTGAAAATTACCATATTCTTCTGAAGCAAAAAGAAAATCAAAACTGAAATTCGGAGAAATAGGCGTAAAGTCGAACTCTAAAACCGTTGCATTTGCAGAATTCATTGTAATTCCTGCCTGCAATAAAATATTTTCTAGATCAGCATCGCCTGTCCAATCGGCATTTCCATCGCTAAGTTCTGCAGTGTTTGGTCCTGGTGCATTTAAAACGTTTCCCGTGGTCAGAATGATTCCGTTTTGCATCGGAAAATTGGGATTTCTGTTTTCAAAATAGCCGATACCATTTTCAGAGCCAAAATTAGTTCCAGTTCGCCATTGAATTTCTGAAACATTTGTACAAGGAGAATTAATCAAAACATTGTTGACAAGTTCGGGAACCGAATATCTGGTTACATCAACTTGTATAGCCTGAGAGTAGGTCATAAAAGCCATAAGTAACATAAAGAAAAGTGATAACTTTCTCATGTTCAAAATTATTAGTGGGGATAATAATATATGTCTTATGAAATTCTTGCTATTAGATTTGGGGTCTTTTAGTGAGGAGATTTCATTACAAATATCCGACTTAAAAGCTGTAAGTACAAATTTAACCATAGTAAAGTTTTATAACTTTTTAATTATTTATTACACAATTTTGGAATTTTAGGAAGCATTTATAAGAAAAACCAAAAAGCTTTTCAATTTTTAATTTTAATCAATTCGCGCAGAATGATTATCTTTGCACGCTTAAAAAAAATTATACCATGACACTTACGCAAATTCTCACTCCGCAGATTGAAAAAGCAATTAAAGTTTTGTTTGATATTACTATTGATAAAATAGAATTTCAGGCAACACGCAGGGAATTTGAGGGTGATATTACGATGGTTATTTTTCCGCTTTTAAAGCTTGTAAAAAGCAATCCGGTTGAATTAGGAAATAAAATAGGAAGCTATCTTGTTGAAAATGTGGAAGCTGTTGAAAAGTTCAATGTGGTTTCTGGATTTTTGAATATTGTGATATCTGATAAATATTACTTGAATTTTTTCAATGAAATTAAGGATGAAAAAAACTTTGGTTTTGTGTCTCCAAATGTTGAAGAAAAAGCAATTTTAGTAGAATATTCTTCTCCAAATACAAACAAACCACTCCATTTAGGTCACGTCAGAAACAATTTATTAGGCTATTCTGTAGCTGAAATCATCAAAGCTTCAGGTAAAAAAGTATACAAAACCCAAATTATCAACGATAGAGGAATCCATATTTGCAAGTCAATGCTGGCTTGGGAAAAATTTGGAAATAATGAAACTCCAGAATCTTCAGGTTTAAAAGGGGATAAATTGGTTGGAAAATATTATGTAGAGTTTGATAAAGCCTATAAAGTTCAAATTAACGAATTAATTGCTGAAGGAAAATCAGAAGAAGAAGCAAAAAAGCAAGCTCCGATTATTTTAGAAGCACAAGAAATGCTATTAAAATGGGAAGCCGGCGATAAAGAAGTAAAAGCGCTTTGGAGCAAAATGAACGAATGGGTTTATGCCGGTTTTGCTGAAACATATAAAAATTTAGGTGTTGATTTTGATGCTTACTATTATGAAAGCAATACTTATTTATTAGGGAAAGACGTTGTTGAACAAGGAATTTCAAGTGGCATTTTCTATAAAAAAGAAGATGGTTCTGTTTGGATTGACCTGACAGAAGACGGCTTGGACGAAAAATTAGTGCTCCGTTCTGACGGAACTTCCGTTTATATGACGCAAGATATCGGAACAGCAATTCAACGCGTAAAAGATTTTTCAGATGTTGGCGGAATGGTTTACACCGTTGGAAATGAGCAAGATTATCACTTTAAAGTGTTGTTCTTAATCTTGAAAAAATTAGGATTTGACTGGGCACAAAACCTTTTCCATCTTTCTTACGGAATGGTTGATTTGCCTTCCGGGAAAATGAAAAGCCGTGAAGGAACCGTTGTAGATGCTGATGATTTGATGAATGAAATGTCACAGACAGCAAAAGAAATTTCAGAAGAGCTAGGCAAGTTAGATTATTTCTCAGACGAAGAAAAAGCCAAATTGTACAAAACAATCGGTCTTGGCGCTTTAAAATATTACATATTAAAAGTAGATCCAAAGAAACGAATTTTGTTCAACCCAGAAGAATCAGTAGATTTTGCTGGAAATACTGGTCCGTTTATTCAATATACGTACGCTAGAATCCAATCGATTATTAGAAAAGCAGATTTTGATTTTTCTAAGGACATTGAAATTGCATTGCACGAAAAAGAGAAAGAATTGCTAAAAGAATTAGAATTATTTCCAGAAGTAATTCAAGATGCGGCGAAGAATTTCAGTCCGGCTTTGCTTGCCAATTACATTTATGAATTGGTTCGAAAATACAATTCGTTCTATCAAGCAGTGCCAATTTTAGGTTCTGATAACTTGGAAGAAAAGATTTTCAGAGTACAATTGTCTAAAAAAGTTTCTGAAGTAATTGCTTCTTCATTCAAGCTTTTAGGAATTGATGTTCCTGAACGTATGTAATTCATTTGAGTTATGAATTATAAGTTATGAATTATGAGTGAAAGTATTATAAAGAATAAAAGTTTTGCATTTGCCGTTAGAGTTGTTAATTTTTATAAAATACTTAATTCTGACCGAAAGGAATTCGTAATGAGCAAACAATTTCTTAGATCAGGAACTTCAGTCGGAGCAAATGTAAGAGAAGCAATAAATGGACAGAGCAAAGCTGATTTTATACACAAATTGGCAATAGCCCAAAAAGAGTGTGACGAAAGCATTTATTGGCTTGAACTCTTAAAAGAAACAAAATATATAAGTGAAACTGAATTTATAAGCATGAACAACGATGCTAGCGAATTATTAAAAATAATACGAAGTATTATAATGACTAGCAAAAGCAACTCATAACTCATAATTCATAACTCATAACTAACAAAGTGAACACAAAGTCTTATTTTTTCCAATCCTTCGCAATCGTGCTTTTAGCAACGGCTGCTTTCATTGGTTTCAAGCAATTTCTTCCAAAGAAGATTTTTTCTGAAAGTGGCCCAGATTCCAAGAATGTTTTGATTGACAGCATGCTTTTAGAAGCTGTTGCAACCGACAGTTCGGCGATTTCAAAAGACACTTTGGTGAATGAAAAGATTGTTTTTGACCCAACACAGGGAATCACTTTTCCTTCTGAAAATTTTGACGATTATAAAGGATACCAATATCTGATTCCGTTTTATGAAAGCCTTTACCAGCTAGAAAATAATCCTGAAAAGAAGGTGAGAATCGCTTATTTTGGAGATTCTATGACCGATGGAGACATGATTGTGAAAGATTTGCGTACAGATTTTCAAGAAAAATATGGAGGACACGGCGTAGGTTTTGTCTCAATTACTTCAGAATCTGCAGCTTCAAGAAGTTCTATTACACACCAATATTCAGGAAACTGGAAAACGCAATCGTACTTAAATGTAAAACGACCAAGGAGTCCGTTTGGCGTAAACGGCCACGTGTTTTTTGCCAATGACACCGCTCATATTGAATGGATTCGATTCAAAGCCAATAATGTAAGATTTGCTACTTCTTTAGATAATCCAACGCTTTTCTACGGAAGATCTGGAAATATGTCGGGAAAAATCAACGTAATTGTTGGAAAAGATACGATCCATAAAAAATTATCGCCTACAAGTTTGGTAAACACTTTAAATATTTCTCCGACAAGCTTGAAAGCGTTCAAAGCTGATTTCATCAAAGCTGATTCTATTCCGATTTTCGGATTTAATTTCGACGATGGAAAAGGAGTCCACGTGGATAATTTTTCTCAAAGAGGAAATTCTGGCTTGCCAATTTCTACTTTTAATCCGTCTGTAATGCAATCTTTCAATGCAAAATTAGGTTACAACCTGATTATTTTGCATTATGGAACAAACGTATTAAACTACGGCACAAAAGATTATACTTGGTATGATAGAAGCATGACTAAAACTATTAATCACTTGAAAGAATGCTTTCCAGGTGTTTCAATTTTGATTATTTCAACGGCTGATAAGTCTACAAAATATGACTTGACAATGAAAACCGATTCAGCAGTTGTTCCTTTGACGATTGCCCAAAAACGGTATGCATTGAAAACAGAATCTGGTTTCGTGAATCTTTATACTTTGATGGGTGGCGACGGTTCGATGGTAAAATGGGTGGAAGAAGATCCGGCAAAAGCCAATAAAGATTACACGCATTTCAATCACCGTGGCGCTAAAAAAATTGCAGAATTATTATACGAGCAATTAAATAGTGGTTATGAGAAATACAAAGTTTTACGTCAAAAAAGAACACCACCTGCTCCTAAAAAAGTAGATTCAACGGCCACAAAAAACGACAGCGTAAATGCAGAATAAATTATTTTTCTTACTCATTTTTGCACTTCTTTGTTTCAATTGCCAGGGTCAGACTGACTCGCTGTCGCTTGAAGTTGATTCTGTTAGCGTCGACACAGCTGAAGTTGAGGTAATTCCTGAGAATCATTTGTATAATGCTAAAATCTTGAAACCTTTTTTCGAGAAATTAAGCAAGCTGCAAACGACAAAATCAGGAAAAATCAATATCGTTCATATTGGAGATTCACATATACAAGCTGATTTAATGACGAATCCGGTTCGTAAAAGATTGCAAGAAGAATTTGGAAATGCTGGGCGTGGTTTTATTTTTCCCTATAGTTTAGCCAAGACAAACGGTTCTTATAACGAAAGATTTTCTTCCAACAGAAGCTGGGAGAGCTACCGTAATATTTATGCTGACAAAGGGAATCCTGTGGGTTTGAGCGGTATTGGATTGTGGACAAAAAGTAAAGATTTTGCTGTGGAAATCAACGTTAAAGACAGCTCTTATGATTTTAACAAGATCAAAGTCATTACGCCAAAAAACCAGAATCTTTTCGACTTTGCAACTTCTTCAAGAACAATTATAATGGAATCTACGGTTCCGAAAAAGATTACGCACAAAATCAAAAGAGGCGAGGCGATTTCAATCATTGCCGACAAGTATAACATTTCAGTTACGCAGTTAAAAAAAGCCAATAACTTACGTTCAAATAACATCCAAGCCGGAAAAACTTTGAAAATTCCAACAGGTGAAATGCAGGCAAGATCGGTTTCCCGCTCAGAATTTATTCCTTTGGAAATGCAATCTGATAAGCTGACTCATTTTTATACTTCGGAAATTCCTTTGGATAAAATTTACTTAATTCCGAATGAAGGCGTTTCAGATTTTGCCTTAAACGGATTGGTTTTAGAAAACAACAATCCCGGAATTACTTACAGCAGTATTGGCGTGAACGGTGCAAAATTCTCAGATTTCAATAAATATCCGCTGTTTTTTGAACAGTTGAAAGCTTTGGAGCCTGATATGATTGTATTATCTTTAGGTACGAATGAAACTTTCGACAAGATGGTTTCTTCAGACTTTATGGTACAGTTGCAGTTGTTTATCGACAATATGAAGGCACAGGGAATTACGGTTCCGATAATTATTTCTACGCCGCCGCCGTCCTTGTTTAAAAGAAAATTTCCAAATACATTTGCAGCCGATTATTCAGAAAATATAATTGGAAGTTCTGAAGAAAAAGGCTTCGCAGTTTGGGATTTATACTCGCAATTAGGCGGATTATATGGCGTGAACAGAAACGCTGCAAGAGGTTTGATGGCCAGCGATAAAGTGCATTATTCAAAAGCGGGTTATGAAAAACAAGGAAAATTATTATCAGAAGCAGTCTTAAAAGCATACAGCAATTTTAAATCGGGCAACGAGAATTAATGACAATGAACAGCATACAAGATTGGTTTACGCAGACTTTCGGCACAATCACTTCAGAACAGGTGCAAAATTGGTTTATTTATAATCCAAAAGAGCCACTGTTGTTCAACACAGGACTTTTCCTCGGAATGTTCCTAATTTTTTATCTTGTCTACGCCTTTTTGCGTAAGACGTTTTATCTTCGTTTGACGTATGTCATTCTGTTTTCGCTGTTCTTTTATTATAAGTCGAGCGGGATTTACTTTTTACTTTTGCTGCTTTCTTCAGTCGTTGATTATAATTTGAGCGGTGTCATTTATCGTGAAAGCAGGGAAGGCTGGCGCAAGTTTTATATCATCATTAGCGTCATTTTAAATCTTGGGTTATTAGGTTATTTTAAGTACACCAATTTTATGATTGGAACTTATAATGACTTATTTCAAGGCAATTTTGAGTTGCATAAAATCCTGCTTCCTGTTGGGATTTCTTTCTATACTTTTCAGTCAATCAGTTACATTATAGAGATTTACAGAAAAGAAATCGTACCTACAAACAACTATGTCGAATATTTATTCTTCGTATCATTTTTCCCGCAATTAGTCGCTGGTCCGATTGTTCGTGCCAAAGATTTTCTGCCACAGATTTACCAAAAATTAAACCTGACCAGAGACGATGTGAATAACGCATTGTTCTTGATTATTGGCGGTTTGCTAAAGAAAACCGTAATTTCAGATTACATTTCCATCAACTTTGTCGATCGTGTTTTTGATGCACCGACCAGCTACACGGCTTTTGAAAACCTGATGGCTTCGTATGGTTATGCGATTCAAATTTACTGTGATTTTTCAGGATATTCAGATATGGCAATCGGTGTGGCTTTATTGCTAGGATTTAAATTGCCCACCAACTTTAGAACGCCTTACAAATCAGCTTCCATCACAGAATTCTGGAGAAGATGGCACATTTCGCTGTCTACTTGGCTGAAAGATTTCTTATATATTTCTATCGGAGGAAACCGAAAAGGTACCTTCGCCGGATTTTTATTTCCAGCACTTTTCTTCTTCGGATTAATCGTTTGGGGAATCACTTATTCATCGGTCAGTCACATTCCATTAATTATTGCAGTTTCCTCATTAGGCATTTTTCTTTGCAGTTTTATCTTTTCAAAAGACCGCGAACGCACGATGTTTACCAACGTAAACTTAATGACCACAATGCTTTTGGGCGGATTATGGCACGGAGCCAGCCTTCGTTTCATCATATGGGGAGCGTTACACGGATTAGCTTTGGCAGTCCACAAAATCTTCCTTGAAATTTTCCCTTCAAAAGATAGAGAAAAGAATGCATTTGATCACATTTGGAGATTTTTCTCTGTCTTGCTGACGTTTCATTTTGTCGTTTTCTGCTGGCTGTTTTTCCGTGCAAAAGACTTTGATACGGCATTGCAGATCATCAACAATATCGGCCAATTGACCTTTGATCCAAAACAATGGCAGATCATTATTTCAGGATATAAAAACGTATTCTTGCTAATGTTAGCCGGTTATATCTGGCATTTCCTCCCAGAAGTTGTTACCAGAAATATGAAACTTGCCTTTGACAAAACACCTTTACTCGGAAAAGCTATCGTTTTAGGTTTTGTGTATTGGATTGTTTATGCAACTGCAACTGCTGGTCCGCAGCCGTTTATTTATTTTCAGTTTTAAATAGCTAACTTAATATTAAATTTTGATTTTAAAACCATTTAGGATTCTAAATGGTTTTTTAGTCTATTCGATTTCCAAAAGATCATTAACTTTTACGCTAAATATTTCTGCAATCTTGACAATTTCTTCAAAAAAAAATTTTTGAGTCCCATTTTCTTTTTTACTATACTGCGATTGTGAAATGGCAAGTAGGTCTGCAATATATTCTTGCGTATAATTCTTTTCTTGGCGTATTCTATAAATATTGCATCTTACAATTGTTTCCATATTTTTCTTCTTTTCGTTTACTATTCATTTTTGTGGCATTTATTATTGTGGGGAAACTGTTGTAATAATACTAATTTTTTTAATAATTACGAAAAAAAAGTTTTTTTATTTAGTTATATGATGAATAAGGATTTTTTTGTTTGTGTTGTAGTATTGTAAATGATAATATAGATGAAGTTGAGGTATTAAAATTATTTGGTATTTATGGATTCTGTTATTTTTCTTGCAAACCTAAAATGAAATAATTTATTTTCAATTAATTAAATTTTAACAAATATTTTTATATTAAATATATGAAAATTAAAACATTATTCATTTTTATTGTTTTGATAATTCAAGGTTGTCAAAGAAGGAATGAAGAAAAAATAACTTTGATTATCAGTGATTTAAAAGAAATTCAAAATTTAAACACAGATGAAAGAAAAAAAAAATTCTTGATAAATATAATACATAAAGATCAAGATATCAGGAGCCAATATGATTCAGTAGTTATTAAATATGGTTATAACTCATTAAAATATAAGGAACATATTGAAGATATGAAAAAAATAGATAAAATTAATCTATTAAAGATCGAATATTATTTAAAATTATATGGGCATCCAACTCTTAAAAAGCATGGTGAAAATGCTGTTTATTGTCCTTGGCTTATTATTCATCATAGTAGTGAAATTGAAGTAAGGAAAAAATACTTTAATATATTAGAAAATGCATATACATCAGGTAATTTAGAGAAATCCCTATTTTTATTATACCTGCAAAGATTTTACAGTCTGAAGTATGGGAAGGAATACAAAGTAAGAGATTTTAATAATGAAATTACCGAAATTATAAAAGCTCTTGATGTATAATAAAAATGGAGGAGTCCGAAAATCCAAATAGTAATAGAGTAGGAAGAACAAAATTTTTATTATTATGAAATTAGAAGATTTTAAAAAAAATGTAATTACTCAAAAAAATGTAATCACTCAACAGAAAACAATAATTGGAGGCGCTGGGACTCAAACATCTTTTACGGCAAGGACGGCTATTCATAGCAATCAGCTAATGCAATTTTTAACGGACGTTTTTGTCGGCAGAGATATAGCGTATATAGATGATCATAGGGGCGATTGGAGTGATGAGGGGACTTGCTAAATAATTTTTTTAACTAAAGCCCGCTAGCTTAAGTAGTGGGCTTTAAAATTATGTCTATTAATGGTTTTAATAATAACGCAGGAAGATGATAGAAGTACTGATGATATAATCGATTGGTTGTTGTATTACAATAAACCTTTTGTTAGAATTAATGGTGATGACTTCAATCGCAGTGATTTAAGATATAATTATTCAGTAGGAAATGATATTGACAAAATAGCAAGTTTAGAAGGCGTAGATTTTAGTCAAATAACATCTGTTTTTTATAGAAGATGGATTTCTTTTAATTTCTCCTATGAAAAAATTTTAAAAAGCTTTGAAGATTTTTCTGCTTTTACTTTATCAAATATTAAAAATAATTTGGTAACAGAAATGCGAAAGTCATATAGTTATTTGTTTGATTATCTCTCTCTTTTAGATACAAAAAGTTTACCAAACCTAAAAGCATTATATGTTGATAAAATCAATGTTTTAAATAAAGCCAAAGATCTTGGTATTTTGATACCTAACACTATTATATGTAATAACAAGATAGATTTAGTTAAATTTAAATTGAAATATGATAAAATTATTACTAAACCTTTAAGTGAAGTTTTAGTATTTGAAAATATTAGTAGTGATAAGAAAGATCAGGAAATTTTTTTTATGCGATCGTCAATAGTTACAAATGAACTAATTGATAATCTAGAAAGTAAATTCTTTCCTTCTTTATTTCAACAATATATAGAAAAAGATATTGAAATAAGAAGTTTTTTTTTAGATGGGGATTTATATTCCATGGCCATATTTTCTCAGCTTCATGAGCAAACAAAGATTGACTTTAGGAATTATGTGGAAGATAATCCAAATCGCACTATTCCTTTTCAGTTACCTAATTGTCTTGAAGACAAATTAAGAAAGCTAATGTTACAATTAGACTTAAACACGGGATCTTTTGATATCATTTTAACTCCTGATGGAGATTTTTATTTTTTAGAAATTAATCCTGTAGGCCAATTTGGTATGACATCAATTCCTTGCAACTATTATATCGAAAAAAAAATAGCAAAATTTCTTTAATTACTTATATATGGATTTTAAAAAACTTCCTATTTATTACTCACTTTTGCAGAAAAGAAAACGAGAAACAGAAAGCATTAAAGATAATATAATATATGTGGAATCAATTAAAGGATATTCATCAAATTTCACAATGTGTTTTAGTTCTGATAAGCCAATTTCTAAATTATTGAGACGATAATAATATGGAGTATTTTCTTTTGTTTTCAAACTGTATTTTAGTTAAAGGGTTCTTAAGAAGTACCATTTGCGACTTACAGAGAAATAAAATCTATTTTATACCTAATGACCTTGCCAATTTAATTATTGATAGCAATAATCTGTTATTAAAGCAAACCATAGAAAAGAGTGTGTTTTTCCCATGGTTTCAAATGCTAATTGTTGAAGAATTAGGTTTTTATACAGAAAGACCACTGTGCTTTCCAAAAATTGAGATGAAGTGGGACTCACCAGAAATTATTAACAATGCAATTATTGAAATGGATAACATTTCTGAGGATGTACTTCATGAGTCTATTAAGAAACTCAATAATGCACGGTGTAAGTTTATAGAATTCAGATATTACAAAACTTCAAACATTGAAATTTTGTTTGATGCGTTATATATTCTTAGAAATGGGTATGTAAGAGGAGTAATTATTTACATCCCATTTTGTAAAGATAATAAACTCTTACAAATAAAAAAAATTCTAAATTCTACAGGGTTAATAAGAGAAATAATTGTTCATTCCGTTGATGCTAAAATTGTTGAAGAAATTGAAGACGATAGGTTATTTTTTACATCACAAATTATAAGCTCAAATACGCACTGTGGTGAAATCTCTGCTGATTATTTTGCTATCAATCTTAATTCATTTTCAGAATCAAAAAAATTTAATAGTTGTTTAAATAAAAAAATATCCATCGATTCAAGCGGTCAGGTAAGAAATTGTCCATCAATGTTTGATCATTTTGGAAGCATAAAGGAATTCGATATTGTGAATGTTGCGAAAAACAAAAAATTTACAAAATATTGGAATATATCTAAGACACAAATATCTGTATGTAAAGATTGTGAATTTAAAAATGTTTGTACCGATTGTCGTGCCTACGTTGAAGAGCCGGATAACCAATATTCTAAGCCTTTGAAATGTGGTTATAACCCTTATACAAACGTTTGGGAGGAATGGAGTACCAATCCGTTAAAGCAAAAAGCAATTGAATGTTATAGCATGCAAGATTTGGTAAAAAAAGATGCATAAAAAATTGTTCATGAGTTCTATATCATTAATTAAAGGTATTCACGAATGCTAAAGCATTTCCCTTTTTATAAACAAGCCGATTCAAAAGACTGTGGGCCAACCTGCTTAAAAATAATAGCCAAACATTACAACAAAAATGTAAATATACAAACCTTAAGAAGCCTTTCGGAAACTACGCGCGAAGGAAGCAATCTTTTGTCATTAAGTGAAGCCGCAGAACAAATTGGTTTTAGAACGCTTGGCGTAAAATTATCCTTAGAAAAATTAAAAGAAGCACCGTTTCCATGTATTCTTCATTGGAATAAGATTCATTATGTAGTGCTTTATAAAGTTAAGAAAGACATTTTTTATATTTCTGATCCAGCTTTTGGTTTGTTAGAATATCCAAAACAAGATTTTTTGAAATCCTGGATTGGCAATAATGCACACGAAACTACTGAAGAAGGCATTGCCTTGCTTTTGGAGCCAGCACCTAAATTTTATCATTCTGAGACTGATTCGTCTTTCATGGTAACGGATAAAAAAGTATTCGGTTTTGGCTTGTTGTTTCAATACATCTTTCCTTATAAGTCTTTTGTATATCAATTGATCATTGGGCTATTGGCAGGAAGTCTCCTGCAACTTATTTTTCCTTTTCTAACGCAAAGCGTTGTCGATGTTGGCATCCAAAACCAAAACGTGCATTTCATCTATATGGTCTTAGGTGCGCAACTGTTTCTGTTTTTTGGAAAAACGGCTCTAGAATTAATCAGAAACTGGATATTGTTGCATCTTTCCATACGAATCAACATTTCGCTGATTTCTGATTTTTTTATCAAGCTGATGAATCTTCCGATTTCTTTTTTTGACGTAAGAATGACGGGAGACATCATGCAAAGAATCAATGACCACCATAGAATTGAAAGAATATTGACTACATCTTCATTGAACGTTTTGTTTTCTGTAATCAATATGTTTATCATGGGAGCCGTGCTGGCTTACTATAATTTAAAAATCTTTGCTGTATTTTTTATAGGAAGTTTTTTCTATTTTTTATGGGTAACCTTATTTTTAAAAAGGAGGGAAGCACTAGATTACAAACGATTTTCCGAAGTCAGCCAAGAACAGAGCAAAGTCATAGAACTTATCAACGGCATGCAGGAAATAAAGCTTCATAATGCCGAAAAGCAGAAACGATGGGGCTGGGAATTTATCCAAGCCAGACTTTTTAAAGTTTCCATGAAGGGTTTGGTATTGGAACAGACGCAAACTATCGGATCTAATTTTATCAACGAATTAAAGAATATTATCATTATTTTTCTTTCGGCAAAATTAGTCATAGACGGACAGATTACTTTAGGAATGATGATGGCTATCAGCAGTGTCGTAGGGAGCTTGAACGGTCCGATTATACAGCTCATCAGTTTTATAAGAGAAGCGCAAGATGCCAAAATATCGCTGGCAAGGCTTTCTGAAATTCATGAAAAAGAAGACGAAACAGAAGATATTGTAAGCAAGACAACTGAAATTCCAGAAAACGGAGATATAATTATCAAAGATTTATCTTTTCGTTATATCGGTTCTGATAACAATGTCTTGGAAGATTTGAATCTGATAATTCCGGCTAACAAAATCACCGCAATTGTCGGAACAAGCGGAAGTGGTAAAACTACTTTAATGAAATTATTACAGCAATTTTATGAGCCAAACTCAGGAACAATTTCTGTTGGCAAAACGTCATTGGGCAAGATTCTGCAAAAATCATGGCGAAATCACATCGGCTCGGTAATGCAGGAAGGCTATATTTTTAATGATACAATTGCTAATAATATTGCTATCGGAGTTGATATAATTGACAAGAAAAGACTTTTATATGCTTCGGATGTTGCCAATATCAAAAATTCCATTGAAGATTATCCATTAGGATTCAATACAAAAATTGGCATGGAAGGTGTCGGCATGAGCACCGGGCAGAAACAGCGATTGTTAATTGCAAGGGCAGTTTATAAGAATCCAGAAATGCTGTTTTTTGATGAAGCCACTTCAGCGCTTGACGCCAATAATGAAAAGGAAATCATGGAAAAGCTAGGACTCTTTTTCAAAAATAAAACAGTTGTGGTAATAGCCCACAGGCTGAGCACGGTAATGAATGCAGACCAAATTGTGGTTCTTGAAAAAGGAAAGATAATAGAAATCGGCAACCATAATGACTTGGTAAAGCAAAAAGGAAGCTATTATGGATTAGTAAAAAACCAACTTCAATTAGGAAATTAAATGCCTGAAAGCAAAGAAATAGAATTAAGAAGCGAAGAAGTGCAAGAAATACTGACTCGAGTGCCTCATTGGATGATTCGATGGGGAAATTTGGTGATTTTGATTGTTTTGTTACTTTTATTTTTGATGGCATGGATTGTCAAATACCCAGACATTGTAACGGCTGAAATTACTATTACTACATTGACACCGCCTGAAAAATTAGTAGCCAGAACTTCGGGGAAAATCGAAAAAATTTTTGTTGAAAATAGAGCTTCAGTTTTAGAAAGCACTCCATTGGCGATAATTGAAAACAGCGCCGATTTTAAAGATGTTTTTCTACTAAAGTCAATTGTCGATAAGGTTGTTACCACAAACAAGCAAATCATCTTTCCTTTTGAGCGTCTTCCATCTTTAAACTTGGGAGAAATTGAAGGGAGTTTTGTTGTTTTTGAAAAAGACTACGTAGCATACGAATTAAATAAAAATTTGCAACCATATCATGCAGAAGGAGTTGCTCAAGATTTAGAAACTATCGAATTGAAAGAACGGTTGTCACTTTTAATACAGCAAAAACAAATAAGTGAGAAAGAATTAGAATTTAAAAAGAAAGAATTTGATCGTTATAAAAAACTTTACGATAAAGGAATAATTGCTGCTCAAGAATGGGAAACAAAAAACCTTGATTACCTTCAGGTTGAAAAAAATCTCAGAAGCATCAATGCCTCAATCTCGCAAATAAAGTCTTCGATTAATGATTTGTCCAGAAATAAGAAAGTTACAAGAATAAGTGAAAGAAAAGATGATGTAAGCCTTTACAGAAATACAATCCAATCTTTTAGCCAATTAAAAAAAGCAATCGCAGACTGGGAACTGGTGTACGTTTTACGCTCTTCAATTTCCGGAGAAGTTTCTTTTTTGCAGATTTGGACAGAAAACCAAACCATTGCTTCTGGAGATAACGTTTTTACAATCATACCAAAAAATCAAAATGATTACATCGGGAAAGTAAAAGCGAAAGCATTGAATTCAGGAAAAATTAAAGAAGGGCAAGAGGTAAATATCAGATTGTCAAATTATCCTGATCGAGAGTTTGGTATAATTAGAGGAAAAGTAAAATCTATTTCATTAACTCCGGATAAAGACGGAAATCTTTTGATAGATATTTCTCTACCAAATAAATTGGAAACTTCCTACCACAAAAAAATAGTCTTCCAGCAGGAAATGACAGGAACGGCTGATATCGTGACAGAAGACTTAAGATTAATTGAAAGGTTGCTGTATCAATTTCGAGATGTTTTTAGGAGATAAATTTTATAGAATTCAAACAAGAATCTGTATGCGAAAAGCTTTGTGACTTTTCAAAATTTTGCAATGCGCAATCTTCTTGACTTTGCAACTTTATGACTTTCAACTTTCGACTTTAAAACTTATATTTGCACTTCTAATAAAGAAAGATACTATGTTCGATAATTTAAGCGATAAGTTAGACAAAGCATTCCACATACTAAAAGGACACGGAAAAATCACCGAAGTCAATGTTGCCGATACTTTAAAAGAAGTTCGTCGTGCCTTGCTTGATGCCGATGTCAACTTTAAGATTGCCAAAGATTTTACCACGAAAGTAAAAGAAAAAGCCATCGGTCAAGACGTTTTGACGACGTTGCAACCAGGGCAACTTCTAGTAAAATTGGTAAAAGACGAACTGACAGAATTGATGGGTGGAGACGCTGCCGGAATCAACCTTTCCGGGAATCCGTCAATTATCTTGATGTCAGGTCTTCAAGGTTCTGGAAAAACAACTTTCTCTGGCAAATTGGCCAACTTCCTTAAAACTAAAAAGAACAAAAAACCTTTGTTGGTTGCCTGCGACATTTACCGTCCGGCGGCGATCAATCAGCTTCACGTTGTTGGAGATCAAATCGGAGTAGAGGTTTACTCTGAGCCAGAAAATAAAAATCCGGTGGAAATTGCTCAAAATGCGATCAAACATGCAAAAGCAAATGGTTTTAACGTAGTCATTGTGGATACCGCTGGTCGTTTGGCCGTGGACGAAGAAATGATGAACGAAATTGCCAATGTTCACGCTGCAATTCAACCGCAAGAAACACTTTTCGTAGTGGATTCGATGACGGGTCAAGATGCTGTGAATACTGCAAAAGCCTTCAACGACAGATTAAATTTCGACGGAGTTATTCTTACCAAATTAGATGGAGATACTCGTGGTGGTGCTGCAATTTCAATTAAATCTGTAGTAAACAAGCCAATCAAATTTATCGGAACAGGAGAAAAAATGGAAGCGATTGACGTTTTCTATCCGGTTCGTATGGCAGAGCGTATTCTTGGCATGGGAGACGTTGTGTCTTTGGTAGAAAGAGCTCAAGAGCAATTTGACGAAGAAGAAGCTAGAAAATTACAGAAGAAAATTGCTAAAAATGAATTCGGTTTTGACGATTTCTTGACGCAAATTCAGCAGGTAAAAAAGATGGGTAACATGAAAGACCTTGTCGGAATGATTCCTGGTGCTGGAAAAGCATTAAAAGATGTGGAAATTGAAGATGATGCTTTTAAACATATCGAAGCAATTATCCACTCGATGACGCCAACGGAAAGGAGCAAACCGGCAATCATTGACGTGAAAAGAAAAAACAGAATAGCAAAAGGTTCTGGAACAGACGTGCAGCAAGTCAACCAATTGATGAAACAATTCGACCAAATGAGCAAGATGATGAAGATGATGCAAGGTGGCGGAGGCAAAAATCTGATGCGAATGATGGGCGGCATGAAAGGAATGAGATAAATAAGTTGAAAGTCTTAAAGTTGTAATGGCTTTAAGACTTTCGATTTTAAAACGACATACTAACTACAACTATACACTAACAACTATCAATTAAAAAGGATGCAGCTACTAGACGGAAAAAAGATTTCTGAAGACATCAAAAACGAGATCACTGCAGAAGTGCAGAAGATGAAAGACAACAACGAAAAAGTGCCACATCTTGCCGCGATTATTGTGGGTAACGACGGAGCAAGTTTAACGTATGTTGGAAGCAAAGTGAAAGCTTGCGAAAAAGTAGGTTTTGAATCGACTTTGGTGAAAATGCCAAGTACGACTTCAGAAACAGAATTGCTTAAAAAAATTAAAGAATTAAACCAAAACGACGATATTGACGGTTTTATCGTTCAATTGCCTTTACCAGAGCAGATTGACACGCAAAAAGTATTGATGGCGGTTGATCCAAGCAAAGATGTTGACGGTTTTCACCCAGAGAATTTCGGAAGAATGGCTTTGGATATGACGACTTTTATTCCGGCAACACCTTTCGGAATTTTAGAATTGTTAGAAAGATACGGAGTTGAAACACAAGGAAAGCATACGGTTGTAATCGGAAGAAGCCACATCGTTGGTCGTCCGATGAGTATTTTGATGGGAAGAAAAGGTTTCCCTGGAAACTCAACAGTTACTTTGACGCACAGTTACACAAAAAACATTGCTCAAATCACAACACAAGCGGATATTATCATCACAGCGTTGGGAGTTCCAAATTATTTGAAAGCAGAAATGGTAAAAGATGGAGCAGTTGTAATTGACGTGGGTATCACTCGTGTTGCTGACGACAGCGAAAAAGGATACAGAATTACAGGCGACGTTGATTTTGATTTGGTAAGCAAGAAAACGTCATTTATCACGCCAGTTCCTGGAGGTGTCGGACCGATGACAATTGCAATGTTGCTGAAAAATACGCTTTTGGCAAGAGAGCAGAGAAAAGAAAGAAATTTA
>Ga0247731_1000160_pt1 | contig 19046 bp, 16 predicted proteins | sample UWRJL088202R2_FD_180938 | JGI IMG/M metagenome (GOLD analysis project Ga0247731, IMG submission 180938) | Plant litter microbial communities from Arlington Agricultural Research Station in Wisconsin, United States - UWRJ-L088-202R-2 | ecosystem: Environmental > Terrestrial > Plant litter >...
CGTCCAGTCGACAGCGGTGCGATAGACTTTCGTATCGACGGGCGCGGCCTGGATGTCCTCGGCCACCGCCTTATCGGTCTCGACGGCGGCGGCTTCAAGCCAGGCTCGACCGCCGACCAGGGCCGCGCACAGGGCGCCGACCACGATGGAGGCCACGGCCTGCGCCCACCAGTACGGACGCCAGCCGCCATGGGCCAGCTCCATGCCGCTGACAGCCATCCAGGGTCCGACCACGCCGCCCAGCGAGCCGATGGTGAAGTAGATACCGAACGGCAGGGCCCGCTTCTTGAACAGCATCGACAGCACGTGGGTGCCGGGGATCAGGGCCATCATCTGGTAGCCCACGCCCAGCAGGGCCGTGCCGACCAGATAGACCGCCAGGCCCGGCGAGGCGGCCAGGCAGGCAAAGCCCGCGACCATCACCGCCGAACCGGCGATGATGGTGCCGCGCACCCCGATCTTGCGGATCAGGATGGCCGGCAGCTTGGACGAGGCCCCGCAGAAAGCGCCCAGGAAGGTGAAGCCCAGGAAGGCGGGGCCAAAGCCCCAGCCTTGCTCCTTGATCATCGCCGGCAAAACCACGCCCAGCGACGAGAAGGTCGAGGCGGTGATCAGGAACAGCAGCAGGCTCAGCGCGCCGAGCAGCAGCCAGGATCTCCAGGGGATCGTCGACATGGGGGCCTCCATGTTTAAGCAAACCCCACGCCCTTCGTCTCCGAAAGGCGTGGGACGATAGGAACTAGAACTTGCGCGCCAGGGTCACGCGCCACTCACGACCCTTGCTGGGCAGCGCGCCGAGGTTGGCGTAGCTGTCGGCGTCGGGCGTGAAGTAGAGCTTGTCGAACAGGTTCTCGATGTTGCCGGTCACGGTGTAGGGGCCGTACTGGTAGTAGGCCGAGACGTTGGCCACGTAGTAGGCTGGATAGGTCACCGCGTTCTGGACGGTGCCCGCGGTTTTGGTCACGTGGGTGACGCCCAGCGTGCCGCCGACCTTGCCCCAGGTGTAGTCGTCGCTGGTGTAGGCGCCGTACAGGCTGACCACCGACTTGGGGATCAGGGTGTAGTCGTAGTCGCCCGCGCGGCCCGGCAGGCTGGCGAAGCTCCAGACCACATAGGTGCCGCCGTAGGCCTGCGAACCGGGCACGCCGGCGGTGTAGGCCGGGATGTACTGGAACGAGGTGTCGGGCCCCTTGACCGTGGTGTGCTGGGTGTTGCCCGAGAAGGTGAAGCTGAAGTTCTCGCTGGCCAGCCAACGGACTTCCACCTCCACGCCCTTGGCGCGGGTGCCGGTCGGGGTGCCGGTGATGCCGGTCAGCTGCGTGCGGTTCTGGCGATAGCCGGCCAGCGAGCCGACCAGGGTGCCCTTGAACCACTGGAACTTCACACCGGCCTCGGCCAGGTCGCTGTCCGACAGCCAGGCGTCGCTGGGGTCGGCCACCAGGCTGGCGGCCACGTCGCCGGCCTGGCTCATCTCCAGGGCCGAGGCCTTGGCGTAGGTGATGTAGGGCATCACTCCGCCGGGGACCTTGTAGGTGGCGCTGGCGGTGTAGGTGAACTTGCCCTTGCTGGCCTTCTGCTCGCCCGACGCCTGGTAGCTGAGCACGCCGGTGTCGTGCGAGGTGACGTCGTAGTCGTCGTAGCGACCGCCCACCATGAGGTTCAGCTTCTCGGCGATCATGACGTCGGTCATGAAGAACACGCCCTTCTGCTGCCAGTCGGACTTGTTGTCGTTCTCCCAGGCCAGACCCAGCACGCCGGTCTCGGTCGAGAACGGGCTGTCGATGATGTCGCCGGACGTGGCGCCGTAGGCGATGTCGCGGCGGTCCAGGGCGATCACGCCGCTGTTGTAGCTTTCGCGGCGACGACCCGAGAAGTCGCGGTACGAGGCCCCGACAAACGACTTGGTCGTGACCATGCCGTCCATGAAGTCGTAGTCGAAATTGTAGGTCAGGCGCGCTTCCCACACCGAGCTGTCGAACCAGGCCGGGTAGCCGTAGCTGACGAAGCGCTTGTTCTCCTGGTCGTCATAGAACAGCTGAGCCTTGATGGTGCTGGTCGGCGACAGCTCCTTGGCCAGGTCGAAATACAGCGTGTTGGTGTTGGTCTTCGAGAAGTCGGCCGAGCTGATATAGACCGTGCGCGGCGACAGCTTGGTCGTGCCCACGCCGGTGTCCAGCGTGTGGGCGGCGTCCGAATTGTAGAAGCCGTAATAGGCGATGTAGAGCGGGTTGAAGTTGGGGTCGTAGTAGTAAGGATTGGCGTTGTTGCCGCTGATCTCGTTCAGCGTCATGCGGCCGTTGCCGTCGCTGTCGAAGCGCGTGGTGTCGCGGCCGGTGATGTAGGTCCCGGTGTCGATCAGGCTCTGGGTCAGGCGGTTCCAGCCGGGCGTCTGCACGTCGCCGTCCGAATGGTACTTCATGCCGCCGAAGGCCGTGCTCCAGCCGTTGCCCAGGTCGAAGTCAGCCGAGATCTCGCCAGTCTGGCGACGCGGATAGATGCCCCGATAGAAGCTGTGGCTGTCCTCGACCTCGCCATAGGCGTAGACGCCACCGGTCACGGGTCCGAAGTTCACCGGCAGGCCCAGCTGCGCGGTAGCGTTCTTCTTGTTGTACGAGCCGTAGGTGGCGGTGACCTCGCCAGTCGGCTCGGAGAGGTAACCGCCCTCGTTCTTGCCCGACTTCGGAATGAAGTTGAGCATGCCGCCCACCTTGCCCGAGCCGTAGATCGGGGTCGGCGGACCGCGCACGATCTGGATCTGGTCGGCCGCGCCGATGGGCGTGGAATAGGTGCCGCGGTTCTCGATGCGCTTGAAGCCGCGGAAATAGTTCTCGGCCAGGGTGCCGCGAATGTTCAGCGCGCCAGGCACGCCGTAGAAGCTGGCGGTGTAGGTGCCGGGCGAGACGGCGGTCAGGCCGTCGATGGTCTCGATGCCGTAGCGCTGCAGGGTGGTGTCGCTGACGAAGCTGGCCGAGCGCGGCGTCTCCAACAGCGGCTTGTCGATGCCGAACACCGTGTTGTTGGGCCGGGTCTCAAGCAGTCCCGCCTTATCCCGCGCCTTGACGATGATCTCGTCGACAGCGGTCGGCGTATCCGCCGGTTCCGGGTCGGCCGCGAACGCCACGCTTGGCGCGATGGCGGCGGACAGGGCGAGCAGAACAGCGGCGGAAGATCCCGCCATCAAAAGCCGTTGGTTCGACATGACGTCCTCGTTCGAGGCTGTCGCGCCCATCACCCGCGGTGATTATCCCCAGGAACGACGCCTCTTGAGAACCAGCATCACCCAACCGCGCCGCTTCGTTCGGTCTCGCCTCTGACATTTTGAACGAAATGTCGCCGCCGCTCGCTTCTTGCTCAGTCAGGAGCCTTATGAGCATCGCGAAGGTCAAGAAACTTGATCCACCGCGCACAAGGGGCCGCCAAAAGCGTTGCGACTTGACCCGCTATCACCGCATTCGGGGGTGAAATATTCCCCAGGTGGTCAGCGGCGAAGGCACGCGCGGAGCGTGCGCGAGCGCCCTGATCCCAGCCTAGTTCCGCGACGTGTCGATCCAGACTACGCCCGCCCGTGTGGCCGGCTTGGATATCAGCTGGACCCCCGCCTCCGCGACCGAAGGCCCGCGCACGCTGCTCCAGGCGGCGGTGACCAGCCCGCACGAAATCAGGGTCAGAAAGCTCAAGCGACGCAACGCGGACATGGGACACCTCTTCGCGACCACTATCGCCGCGCGTGGTTTCCGGCGGGTTGAGGCGACGGTGTTCCTGACCGCGACACACGGCCGCGCCTCAGGCGGTGGCGCGCGCCGCCAGCACCGCCTCATTTGAAACCCCGCCCCGCGCCTTGCGCTCGCTGTAGCGATCGACCAAGTGATCGGCGCGATCGCGGGTCAGCAGGGTGAACTTCACCAACTCTTCCATCACATCGACGACGCGATCGTAGTAGGCCGACGGTCGCATCCGGCCCGCCTCGTCGAACTCCTGCCAAGCCATGGCCACCGAGGACTGGTTGGGAATGGTGATCATTCGCATCCAGCGTCCCAACAGACGCAAGGTGTTGACGGCGTTGAACGACTGGGAGCCCCCGCTGACCTGCATCACCGCCAGGGTCCTGCCCTGGGTTGGCCGAACGCTGCCGATTTCCAGCGGGATCCAGTCGATCTGCGCCTTCATAACGCCGGTGATCGCGCCATGCCGCTCCGGACTGCACCAGACCTGCCCTTCCGACCACTGCGACAAGGCCCGCAATTCCTGGACCTTGGGATGCTCCGGACCGGTCGCGTCCGGCAGGGGCAAGTCGCGAGGATCGAAGATCCGGGTCTCGCAACCCATCAGGTCCAACAGCCGATCGGCCTCTTCCGTCAGCAACCGGCTGAACGAACGCTCCCGCAACGAGCCATACAGCAACAGGATGCGCGGCGGATGACTGGAAGGTGCGACGATCTCCAGGCTGGCGGTGGTCGGCGTGAAGAGAAACTCGGTGCTCAAGGCCGGCAGGTCGGTCATCGATGGTCGTCCTCGGAATGTGTCTTCACCTCGTCACATATTTCCATTAATTTGGAAATATGGAATTGAAAGCCGCCGCCCTCAATCTTTCCGCCTTGGGCCACGAAGGCCGGCTGGCGATCTTTCGCCTGCTGGTCCAGGCAGGCCCGCAGGGCGTCGCGGCCGGCGAGATCGCTCGGCGGCTGGACATGATCCCCAACAGCCTCTCGGCCAATCTGAACATCCTGTCGCATGCGGGCCTGATCGGTTCGCGCCGCGAGGGGCGCTCGATCATCTACGCGGCCGACTATGCCGCGATGAGCGGCCTGCTCGGCTTTCTGATGCAGGACTGCTGTAACGGCGCGCCGGAGATCTGCGCGCCTTTGGAAGGCCTGATCACGCGCGCGGCCTGCTGCGAGCCCCAGTCGGCATGACACCGGCCTTTCCGCTGTCGCGCCGCTTCGTCGCCGAGGCCTTGGGCTCCGCGTTGCTGCTGGCCGTGGTGGTCGGCTCGGGCGTCATGGGAGAGCGGCTGGCTGGCGGGAGTGTCGCCATCGCCCTGCTGGGCGCCACCCTGGCCACCGGCGCGGGCCTGGTGGTGCTGATCACCATATTCGGGCCGATTTCGGGCGCCCACTTCAACCCGGCCGTCACCCTGGTCGCCCTCCTCCGGCGGGAGATCCCGGCGGGAGACGCCCTGCTCTATCTTCTGGCTCAGGTCGGCGGCGCGATCATCGGCGTCTGGCTGGCCCACGCGATGTTCGGCGAGCCGATCCTGCAGGTGTCGACCAAGCTGCGTGAGGGACCGGCCCAGATGCTGTCCGAGACCATCGCCACCTTCGGCCTGATCGGCGTCATCCTGGGAACGATCCGCTTCCGTCCCGACTTCACGGCCGTCGCAGTCGGGCTTTACATCGCCGCCGCCTACTGGTTCACCGCCTCGACATCATTCGCCAACCCGGCGGTCACCGTGGCGCGCGCCCTGTCGGACACCTTCGCCGGCATCGCCCCCGCCTCCGCGCCCGCCTTCATCCTGTCCCAGCTCGTCGGCGCCCTACTGGCGGCTCTGACGTTTGGATGGCTTCTCAAGGACCCAGCCCGACCATGACCGATTTCCCCGTCACCATCTTCCACAATCCCAAGTGCGGAACCTCGCGCAACGTCCTGGCCATGATCCGCGCCGCCGGGGTCGAGCCGACCGTGGTCGAATATCTGAAAACCGGCTGGACGCGCGAGCAACTGGCGGACCTCCTGGCGCGGGCGGGCGCCAAGCCGCGCGACTGGCTGCGCGCCAAGGGCTCGCCGGCCGCCGAATTGGGCCTGCTCGATCCCGCGACCACCGACGAAGCCATCCTGGCCGCCATGATCGTCGATCCGATCCTGGTCGAGCGCCCGATCGTGGCGACGTCCAAGGGCGTGGCCCTATGCCGCCCTTCCGAACGCGTCTTCGCCCTCCTGGAGACGCCGCCCGAAAGCTTCACCAAGGAAGACGGCGAGGTCGTCCGGCCGATTTGATGGCTGGCGATCCGTCAGCATACGGACTCTGTCGCAAAACTGTCTTCGAACTGTGACAAATGACGACGGCACAGGACGTAGATTTCCCGCGTCCACCTCCTTCGCCCCCCTCGAAAGTAGGATGCCGTCCATGAAGACCCTGCTCGGAGCCACCGCCGCCCTCGCCTTGCTGGCCGGCGCTTCGAACGCCCACGCCGCGCGCGACTATGTCTGGACCGCCGGTTCGTCGACCGTGTTCCCGTTCGCCACCCGGACCGCCGAGAACTTCTCCAAGAAGACCGGCAAGAAGTCGCCCAAGGTCGAGAGCCTGGGCACCGGCGGCGGCATCAAGATGTTCTGCGGCGGCATGGGCGAGAAGTTCCCCGACATCGCCAACGCCTCGCGCCCGATGAAGAAGTCCGAGTTCGAAGCCTGCAAGGCCAAGGGCGTCACCAACATCATCGAGCTGAAGATCGGCTTCGACGGCATCGTGGTGGCCATGGACAAGAAGGCCCCCGACTACAACTTCAAGGTCGAGCACCTGTATCTGGGCCTAGCCCAGACCACCCTGCGCGGCGGCCAGTTCGTGGCCAACCCCTACAAGACCTGGAAGGACATCGGCGCCGGCCTGCCGGCCAACCGCATCCTGGTCTACGGCCCGCCGCCCACCTCGGGCACCCGCGACGCCTTCATCGAACTGGCCATCGAGCACGGCGCCAAGAAGTTCCCGACCGCCAAGGCGCTGGCCGACAGCGACGAGAAGGCCTTCAAGTCCAAGGTCGATCCGCTGCGCACGGACGGCGCCTGGGTCGACGCCGGCGAGAACGACAACGCCATCGTCGGCACCATCGAGAAGACCCCAGGCGCGCTGGGCGTGTTCGGCTACAGCTTCCTCGAAGAGAACGGCAACCGCATCAAGGGCGCCAGCGTCAACGGCGTGAAGCCCTCGGCCCAGACGATCGCCAGCGGCCAGTACCCGCTGTCGCGCTCGCTCTACATCTACGTCAAGAAGGACCAGGTCGGGGTGACCCCGGGCCTGAAGGAATTCATCGCCGAATTCGTGTCCGACTCGGCCACCGGTCGGGGCGGCTACCTGCAAGGCCGTGGCCTGATCCCCCTGCCCCCGGCTCAGCACGAAGCCATGAAGGCCGCCGTCGGCAAGCTGACGACGATGCCCGCGCCGAAGTCGTAAAGGCTCAGGTCCTGAAAACGGAAAAGGCCCCGGAGCGATCCGGGGCCTTTTTCTATGAGAACGGGCGGAGACGCACGCTGACCCCGAACCCTAATTCGTCGGGTGCTCTTGTTCAGCCCGCGAGGTCATGCCGGCGGCGGCGGCGTCGTCGGCCATCTGGGCGTCGACGGGCGGCTGGGTCGTGGCGGTGGCCGGGGCCGGGATGGTGGTGACCGGCGTGGGTGGAGCTTCAGGCTTGGGGGCTCCAGCCAAGGCGGCCGGGCGGATCGCAGCGGCGGCCGCGTCGTCGGCGGCGGTCCGGATCTCGGTCGGACCTTCTTCGTAGCCGCGATCGAAATCCATCGAACTGGCCATCAGCAGCACGCCGGCGGTGGCGATCACGCCGGCCAGGGCGCCCAGGAGAATCCATCCGAACGGGTTGCTCTTGCGTTCGGTCTTGGCCATCCGGGCTTCCTCTGAGTTCTGCGGCCCTCTTAGGAGCCGACCCAACGCCGGACAGGTCCGACGTCGACGTGGACGAAATTGCTGACGGGGTAATAACCCACACCGCCCCGTCCGAGATCCAGGGCCGCGGCCCTCACCCGATCCAGAGCGACATCCTCCAGATAGAGATCGATGGCCTTGCCGTCCATGTGCAGGCTGCGTTTGGCGACTTCACCGCTGCGCTGATGCAACATCGCGTTGGTCTTGGGCGAGCGATAGCCCGAGATGATCTGGAAGTGCGACTTGGTCTGCGTCTTGGCGGCCAAGGCGGCCAGGCTGTCGAACAGCTCAGGATGCATCGAATAGACGTCGCCGGTGCGGTAGTCGCGCAGCACCTTGTCCAGGGCCTGTACGGCGTCGGGCACGTATTCGCCCTTCTCGTAATAAACGGCTTCGAGCTTTTCCTGGGTGTGGATGTTGTGCAGCTTCAGCCAGCGCGGTTCATGCGAGGCGGAACGAACCGGAGCGACCGGAGTTGGTACAGGAGCGGCCACAAGGCCTTCGGCTGGCATGCCTTCGGGCAAATCGGCCTGGCGCTGCAAAAGGTCTGCGATGGGATCGGAGATCCCCAGTTTGGCTTGGGCGAAGGCCGCCATGGGCCCGACCGCGCTCGCGCCGAGCACGCCGAGGCCAAGCCCCAACAGCTTGCGTCGTTCGATCATCATACGCTTCCCCGGACTGACCTCGCGAAACGCCGGAAGGCTGGACCGCCGAACTTGGCGGCCCTCACGCGAGCACTAAGAACGCCAGAGTCTTTCCGAACTGAAAAGACCCCTGCCCGGGAAGAGGCCTTACGCGAGCCCTTGGGTCAAGCTGAGCCGGGGTTGGATGCGGCGATACGCTGCACCAGCACCTTATCCCAGCCATAGGGGTCATCGCGGAAGTTCATCTGCCCGTCCGGCGTCATGTAGGCCGTCCAGTAGAGCAGAAATACGGCGATTGGCTGAGCTAGGGGCGCCCGCACGGTCTTGCCGGCGGCGATGGTCGCGTCGACTACGTCCGGCTGCCAGTCGGGGCTGGAGGCCAGAAGCTGCTTGGCCAGCGGGATCGGCTTCTCCAGGCGCACGCAGCCGTGGCTGGCCAGGCGACTGAAGCTGGCGAACCGCGAACGGCTGGGCGTGTCGTGCAGATAGACGCCGTAAGGATTGTCGAAGTCGAACTTCACCAATCCCAGAGCCGCCTTGTCGCCGGCCTTCTGTTGCAGGCGCGAACCACCGCCGCCCGTCGGGATGACGATGAAGTCGTTGCGCGCCAGATAGCCGGGGTTCGCCCGCTCCTTCGGCCACAGCTCCTTGGTGGCGATCGACGAGGGCACGTTCCACGGCGGATTGAGCACGACCGAGTGGATGGTCGACTGCAGCATCGGCGTCTCGTCGCCCGGACGGCCGGTCACCGCCCGCATGGTCAGGTTCGGGGCGTCGGCGTGGAAGACGCTCATCACGGCGGCGGCGATGTTGACCTGGATGCGGTCGGCGGGCAGTTGCTGGGGCAGCCAGCGCCAGCGCTCCATATTGGCCAGGATCTGGTCGATCCGCCGCTCGACGGGCGCATTGAGCGCGGTCAGCGTCGCGGGGCCGAGGCCCCCGTCGGGATTGAGGCCGAACCGCTTCTGGGCCCGCATCAGGGCCTGTTGCAGGGCTTCGTCGAACACCGGAGCCTTGTCGACGGCGACGGTGGCGTCCTCGACGGCCAGACGAGCCTCCAGCAGGGCGATACGCGGATCGCCGGTCGCGCCCAACTTCAGCGGCGCGCCGGCCGCGATGGGCTTCCAACCGCCGCGCGCGGCGATGTCGCGATAGGTCGCCAGGCCCTTCCGCAGGGTCTGGTAGCCGGTATAGGGCGGCGGCAGGCTGTCCAGCCACGGCCCCAGGCGGTCCTGGGCGACGGCCTGGACGAAGTCGGGGCCCGGATCGTAGGGCAAGGGGCGCAGGCCCCAGTCGTTGAGGAAGCCGTCGGGCGCCAACCGCCCGGTGCGCACGGCCTTGGCGTAGCGCAGGGTCAGGCCGATCAGCTCGGCCTGGGCGGCCTGGCGGCGAGCGCTGTCGCGGGCGTTCAGGTTCGGCACGATGGCGTCGGGCGCGAACGCGGTCGGCTCGAAGCCGTGGGTCGCGGCCTGGCCCAGGGTGCGGGTCAGCAGGTCGATCTGGTCGGGCCGCAACGCCACGCTGGTGGGCGGCGGGGTGAACGCCATCGGCTGCTGCGGCGCCCTGACCAGAGGCGGGTTCTGAACCTGGGCGGAGGCCGCCGAAATCGACAGAAGAGAAACCGCGCCGCCAAGCAGTGCGTCACGTTTGGTCCAGGACTTGATCACAGTCTAAGGGTCTCGCGCACGCTCGCACGCGGCCAGCCCGCGCACCTCTCAGATGGACTTCACGACCGGGCTGCGTCAACGCCAGTATCGTGGGAGGCGAACGGTTGAGAGCCCTCAGGGTTTCTTTATTTTCGCTGCGGAACCCAAGCGCCACACCAACGGTTTGATCTGACGTCTGGGCGCGGCGCGCGCCCTTCCAGCATCAGGATTTCCGTTGATGAGAATCGCCCAGGTTCCGCCCCTGTACGAAGCCGTGCCGCCGCGCTTCTATGGCGGCACCGAAAGGGTCGTGGCTCACCTCACCGACGCCTTGGTCGACCTGGGCCATGAAGTCACCTTGTTCGCCAGCGGCGACGCCCGCACCAAGGCCGAACTGGTGGTGGTCCGCGACCAGGCCATCCGCCTGGATCCCGCCCCGCTGAAGTCGGACTTGGCCGCCCACATGGCCATGCTGTCGGAGGTGCGTCGCCAGGCTCACCGCTTCGACGTGATCCACTTCCACACCGACATGATCCAGTTCCCGATGTTCGAGGACATGCCGCAAAAGACCCTGACCACCCTGCACGGTCGCCTGGACCTGAAGGACCTGCCGGGCGTCTATCGCCGCTGGCCGCAATATCCGCTGGTGTCGATCTCGGACGACCAGCGCCAGCCCCTGCCCTTCGCCAACTGGGCCGGCACCGTGCTGCACGGCATGGCCGAGGAGATTTATGATTTCCGCGAAAAGTCCGAGGGTTACCTGGCTTTCCTGGGCCGGATCTCACCCGAGAAAGGCCCCGACCGCGCCATCGCCATCGCCAAGCGCCTGGGCAAGAAGCTGAAGATCGCCGCCAAGATCGATGCGGCCGACCGCGCCTATTTCCACGCCGAGATCGAACACCTGATGGACCATCCGCTGATCGAGTTCGTCGGCGAGATCGGCGACCATCAGAAGTCGGACTTCCTGGGCAACGCCGACGCCCTGCTGTTCCCCATCGCCTGGCCCGAGCCGTTCGGCCTGGTGATGATTGAGGCCATGGCCTGCGGCACGCCGGTCATCGCCTATGACTGCGGCTCGGTGCCCGAGGTGATCGAGGACGGCCTGACCGGCTTCATCGTCCAGAACGAGGACGGCGCGGTGGCGGCCGCCCGGCGCTTGGGCGAGATCAACCGCTTCGACGTCCGCCGCCGGTTCGAGACCCGCTTCTCGGCCCGCGCCATGGCGAACCGCTATCTCGATATCTACGATCGCCTGGACGAAGCGTCGAAGCCGCCGCGGCTGACGCTGGCCCAAAGCGCCTGACCGTTACGGTAGCGCTGCCGCGCCCGCACCACGATCAGGTTTTAGGAATTGGAACCCGCCCGTCGCCCGTGCGCGACGCGGCGGGCTTTCGACGGACCTTAAGCGCAAGAGGTCAAGCCCATGGATGACATGGCGCCGGCGCCAGCCGGACTGCAGGAACAGGGCGAGACGGGCGAGCCTCGCACGCCCTCCAACCTTTACGCCCTGAAGGACAAGGACACCTTCCTGGTCGCCGACTCGTTCGGCGACGTGCTGGGCGCGGCCGATGGGCTGTTCCACGACGACACGCGCCTGCTGTCCAAGCTGCGCCTGCTGCTGGGCAATCGCTCGCCCGCCCTGCTGAGCGCGGCTGTGTCGCAGGACAACGTGTTCTTCACCTCGCACTCGACCAACGAGCCCCTGCCCGCCCTCGGCGGCGCGGCGGCGCCGCACGGCGCGATCCACGTCGAGCGCAAGCGATTCCTGTGGGATCAGCGGCTCTACGAGCGCCTGCGGTTCGTGAACTACAGCCGCGACATGGTCATCCTGCCGGTCAGCCTGGAATACGACGCCGACTTCCACGACATGTTCGAGGTGCGCGGCTCCAAGCGCCCCGATGGGCGTGGCCGGGTGCTGCCCGCCGAAATGAACGGCCGCTCCGTCACCTACGCCTATGACGGCCTGGACGGCGTGCGGCGCACCAGCATCATCTCGTTTTCGGAACCGCCCGGGCGGCTGGGTCCGCAGCGCGCCGACTTCATGTTCATGCTGACGCCGGAGACCCACTTCGATCTCTATATCGAGGTCGGGGTAGAGCACGCTCACCCGCCGTCGCGCGAACGCTGGCGGGCGGCGGCGGCGCGGTCGCGAGTCGACATGCGCAAGCGCCGGCGACGCGGCGCGCGGCTGCACAGCTCGGGCCGGCTGTTCAACGACTGGCTGGAGAAGTCGCGGGCCGATCTGGCCCTGCTGACCACCGAGTTCGCCACAGGCCCCTACCCCTATGCCGGCATCCCGTGGTTCTCGACCCCGTTCGGCCGCGACGCCATCATCACCGCGTGGCAAGTGCTGTGGATCGAACCTAGTCTGGCCAAGGGCGTGCTCGGTTACCTCGCCGAGCACCAGGCCGAGGAGGTCAGCGCCTTCCGCGACAGCGCGCCCGGCAAGATCATGCATGAGACCCGCAAGGGCGAGATGACCGCGCTCGGCGAGTTGCCGTTCGGCCGCTACTACGGCGGGGTCGACACCACGCCGCTGTTCGTGGCCCTGGCCTGCGCCTACGCCGAGCGCACCGGCGACCTGCAGTTCATCGCCGGCCTGTGGGAGCCGTTGCTGAACGCCATCGCCTGGATCGAGCACTTCGGCGACAGCGACGGCGACGGCCTGATCGACTATGCCCGGGGCCTGGATTCCGGCCTGTCCAACCAGAACTGGAAGGACAGCGAGGACAGCGTCTTCCATGAAGACGGCAAGTTTCCCGACGGTCCGATCGCCGTGGTCGAGGTCCAGGGCTACGCCTTCGCCGCCTTCAAGGGCATGGCGGACCTGGCCGAACGGCGCGGCGAACCCGAGAACGCCGAGCGCTGGCGGGCCAAGGCCGAGCATCTGCGCCAACAGGTCGAGACCAAGTTCTGGATGGAAGACAAGGGCTTCTACGCCATGGCCGTGGATGGTCATGGCAAGCCCTGTCGCGTGAAGGGCTCCAACCCCGGCCACCTGCTGTTCTGCGGCCTGCCCTCGCCCGAGCGCGCCAAGAAGGTCGCTGACACCCTGCTGTCGGCGGCGTTCCACAACGGCTTCGGCGTGCGGACCTTGGCCCAGGGCGAGCCACGCTTCAATCCGATGAGCTATCACAACGGCTCGGTCTGGCCGCACGACACCGCCATCTGCGCCATGGGTCTGGCCCGCTATGGCCAGCGCGACGGGGTGGTGTCGATGACCTCGGGCCTGTTCGAGACCGCCGCCCACTACGGGATGCGGCTGCCGGAGCTGTTCTGCGGCTTCCCCCGCCAGCCGGGCGAGCCGCCGGTGGCCTATCCTGTGGCCTGCCTGCCCCAGGCTTGGGCGGCCGGCTCGGCCTTCATGATGCTGCAGGCGTGCCTGGGCATCACGGTCGACGGCTGGAAGGGTGAGATCCACCTGACCGACCCCCGCCTGCCCATCGGCATCGACCACCTGCAGATCGACGGCCTGGCGATCGGCGGAGCCTCCACCGACATCACCTTCGAACACATCGGCGCCCACGTGGCGGCCCATGCCAGCAAGCATTCGAAGCTGCCGATCCTGATCAGACGCTAGAGACCCCATGCCCCAGAACCTCGACCTCTTCCCGATCGGCAACTGCGCCGTCAGCGCCCTGATCGACCGCTGCGGGCGCTTCGTCTGGGCGTGCGCCCCGCGCATCGACTCCGACCCGGTGTTCAGTTCGCTACTAGGCGGGCTGGAGCCCGGCGACCCGGCGACCAAAGGGACCTGGGAGGTCGCCGTCGATGGCGCGCAAAGCGTCGAGCAAACCTATCTGCGCAACACGCCGATCCTGCGCACGGTGATCACCGACGCCGACGGGGCCAGCATCGAGATCATCGACTTCGCGCCTCGCTACCAGCAGTACGGCCGCAGCTTCCGCCCCACCGCCTTCATCCGCCTGATCCGGCCCCTGACCAGCGTGGCGCGCATCACCATCCGCCTGCGCCCGACCGCCAGTTGGGGCGCGCGAGTCGCCGACACCACCCACGGCTCCAACCACATCCGCTACCTGTGCTCGGACATGACCCTGCGCCTGTCCACCGACGGCCCGGTCTCGCACGTGCTGGAGGAGCGCACCTTCCGGCTGGAAAAGCCGATCGCCATGTTCCTGGGCGCCGACGAGGGCTTCAACGCCGACATCGGCGCCACCTGTAACCGCATGCTGCAGCAGACCCAGGAATACTGGATGGACTGGGTGCGCGGCCTGGCCGTGCCGCTCGACTACCAAGGTCCCGTCATCCGCGCGGCCATCACCCTGAAGCTCTGCATGCATGAGGAGACCGGAGCGATCGTCGCGGCCATGACCACCTCGATCCCCGAGCACGCCGACAGCGGCCGCAACTGGGATTATCGCTATTGCTGGATGCGCGACGCCTATTACGTGGTTCAGGCGCTGAACCGCCTGGGCGCGGTCGATATCCTGGAGAACTATCTGGGCTACCTGCGCAACATCGTCGACCGGGCGGCCGGCGGTCACATCCAGCCGCTGTTCGGGGTGGGCTTCGAGCCGCAACTGACCGAGCGGTTCGCGCCCGACCTGCCCGGCTATCGCGGCATGGGTCCGGTGCGCATCGGCAACCAGGCGTTCGAGCACCAGCAGCACGACGTCTACGGCCAGATCATCCTGTCGAGCGTCCAAGCCTTCTTCGACGAACGCCTGCTGCGGCCCGGCACGGTCGAGGACTTCAAGAACCTGGAGCCGGTGGGCGAGCGCGCCTTCCAGCTGCACGACCAGCCCGACGCCAGCCTGTGGGAGTTCCGTGGCCGGGCCAATGTGCACACCTACTCAGCGGTGATGTGCTGGGCCGCCTGCGACCGGCTCGGCAACGCCGCCGCCCGCCTGGGCCTGGAGGATCGCGCGGAGTTCTGGAACACCCGCGCCGCTCAGGTCCGCAAGACGATCGACGAGCGCGCCTGGAACGCGGACCTGGGCCGCTTCGCCGCCACCTTCGAGGGCGACGAGCTGGACGCCAGCCTGTTGCAACTGGTCGACCTGCGATTCATCGAGGCCAACGATCCACGCAACGAGGCCACCGTCGCCGCCGTCGAGGCGGGCCTGCGCAAGGGCTCCTACCTGCTGCGCTACGCCATCCCAGACGACTTCGGCGCGCCGCAGACGGCCTTCAACATCTGCACCTTCTGGCTTGTGGAGGCCCTCTACCTGGCCGGCCGCATCGACGAGGCGCGCAGCCTGTTCGAGGAGATGCTGGCGCGCCGCACCACCGCCGGCCTGCTGTCGGAAGACATCGGCTTCGCAGACGGCGAGCTGTGGGGCAACTACCCCCAGACCTATTCCCTGGTCGGCCTGATCAACTGCGCGGTGCTGCTCAGCCGGCCGTGGACGTCGGTGCGCTAAACCCCCCTTGCGAAACCCGCTGCGATCTTGAAGAACCGGCGGGTGAGCGAACAAGCAACACAGCGGTTCGCCGCCCTGGACGGCCTACGGGCCGTGGCGGCCCTGGGGGTGTTGGCCTACCACGTGGCCGACTGGTCGGGGCGGCCGGGCAACTTCGCCCATGGCTATCTGGCGGTGGATTTCTTCTTCTGCCTCAGCGGCTTCGTCCTGGCCCACGCCTTCCAGCAACGCGACATCGGCTGGTTGGCCTATCTGAAGATCCGGGTCGTCCGCATCTGGCCGTTGCTGGTGCTGTCCACCCTGATCGGGGCGGTCCTGACCTCGCGCCACAGCCCGCCGTTCTGGCCTAACCTGGCGCGCGGCCTGCTGCTGATCCCGCGCCTGGGCCATCCGGCCGAATGGACCTTTCCCAGCCTCTTTCCGTTCAATCCGCCGGCCTGGTCACTGTGCCTGGAGGTGATGGTCAGCGCCCTGTGGTTCCCGCTGCGCCGGGCGCCCGACATCGTGGTGGGCGCAATCATCGTCATTACGGGCCTGGTGATGGCCTGGGTCGCCATCGGGCTGAACGGGGTCGAGACCGGCTGGGACCAGGCGACCTTCTGGCTGGGCGTCGTGCGGGCGACCTTCAGCTTCAGCCTGGGCTGGTTATGCTGGCGCTATCGGGCCCTGGCGCCCAAGCCGCGCCTGTGGCTGCCGGCCGTGGTGCTGCTGGCGGCGATGGTCATGCCGCTGCCGCCCAGGACCGGTCCCTGGAACGGCGTCTACGACTTCCTCTGCGTGGCGGCGCTGTTCCCCCTGCTGGTGCTGGTTGGCGCGCACGATCCCAAGGGCGCGGCCGGCGCGCTGTGCCGGACGAGCGGCGACCTTTCCTATCCGCTCTACGCCCTGCACTGGGCGACCTGGGCCGTGATGCTGCGAGTCTATCCCGATGGCTGGAAGACCGTGCTTCCGGTGTGGTTCGGCGTGCTGGCCATGGTGATCGCGCCGGCCGTGGCCTGGGTCGCGTTCCGGTTCTACGACGCGCCGTTGCGGCGGCGGCTTTCACGCTGAAACATATTCAGCAGCGCTTCGCGCCCGCCGACGGCTGCTCTCCGTTCAACCACCCCACCAGATCCACCACGTAATCGCGCTGGGCGTCCAGGATCGAGGTGTGGCTGGCCCAGGCGTCGACCACCGCCGAGCGGCAGGCGCGCGCGGCCGGCGCGACCTGGGCGGCGCGCCAGTCGCGGTCCAATGGCGTGTTGGGCGTACGGCTGGCGACGATCACCGCGACAGGGATGGTGGACCGCAGCGGCGGCAAGGCGTCGACGGCGGGCAGGCCAGCCAGGAAGGCGCGCTCCTCCGCCAGTCCGGCCTGGACGCTGGTCCGCCCCGTCCACGACCGCTTGCGCCGCGCGGCGGCCTCGGCGGTCGGCGAGATGTCGTCCATCAACGGCACGAAGCGGGTCAGGCCCACGGCGCGGGCGATCGGCGTGAGCTCGGCCCGGCGTTCCTCGCGCGCCAGATCAGCCAAGGCCAGGGGGTGGTCCTTGACCTCCGTCCCCACCGCATCGACCAGCACTAGTCCGGCCGTGCGCTCGGGCCACAGGCGGGCGAAGGCTTCGACATAGAGCCCACCGTTGGAATGACCCGCCAGGATGACGGGCGCGCCGCCCTCTTCATGCGCGATCAGGGCCTCCAGCCGCCGGGCGATGGCCAGGGGCGAACGATCCAGGTCGTGCATCGCGGCCGTGCCCATGCCGTCGCGGTCGTAGGCGCAGACCCGCTGCTTGGCGGCCAGCGCCTCGGCGACCAGCGACCAATCCGCCGCCCCGCCGAACGCTCCGGCCTCGAGGATCACGGTGGGTCGCGTGGTCTTGCGGCCGATGCACTCCAGCTGGCCGGTCGGCGCGGACGCGGGCGCACCGCCCACGCTGATGCAGCTGGTCAGCAGCAGAATCGCAACCATCAGCAGGCTCCGGACGGAGCGCCGCGATGGGCTGGACAGGACCGTGGTCACGCGACGCAATTTCCAACCGGACTTCGGAATGCGCTGTCTACGTCATATCCTGGGCCCAGCGCCATGACGCCTTATGGCGCAGGCACCTCCTTCGCTTCCGCCCCTAGCCCCGCCCGCCGGCCCGGACGGTCAGGGCGGGCGGCTCGCTCACGGCGGCCCTGGACGCGACCGGCTCGCGCAGCTTGGCCACGAACTCGTCGCGCCAGGCGGTGACGTCGTGACGGGTGACGTTGTCGATCAGGGCCTCCCAACGCCGCTTGCGCTCGTCCAGATCCATGTTCAGCGCCCGGGTCAGGGCGTCTGATATCTCTTCGGGGCTGTTGGGATTGATGATCAGCGCTTCCTTCAGCTGCCGCGCCGCGCCGGCGAAGCGCGACAGGATCAGCACGCCCGGATCCTCCGGCGTCTGAGAGGCGACATATTCCTTGGCCACCAGGTTCATCCCGTCGCGCAACGGCGTGACCAGGGCGGCCCTGGAGGCCCGATACACGCCGGCCAGTTCGTCGCGGCGATAGCTGCGATTGAGGTAACGGATCGGGTTGTAGTCCATGTCGGCATAGACGCCGTTGATGTGGCCGATCAGGCCGTCCAACCGGCTGCGCAGGTCCTGGTAGGCCTCGACCTCGTCGCGCGAGAGCGGGGCGATCTGCAGCAGCATCACCTCGCGGCGAGCTTCTGGATTGTCGTGCAGGAAGCGCTCGAAACCGATCAGCCGCTCTTCCAAGCCCTTGGAATAGTCGAGACGGTCCACGCCCACGACCATCTTGCGGAACACGCTGTGGGCCATCAGGCGATCATAGACCCGGGTGGCGCGCGGGCTTTCCTTGATGCGGGCGAAGTCCTCGGCGTCGATGCCGATCGGAAAAGCCCCGGCTTCGGTGATGTGGCCGAAGGCGGTCAATCGCCCGTCCTCGGTCCGCTCGCCGCCGACCTCGTTGAACACATAGCCCTCGAAGGCCTGCAAGCTTTCCTCGGTCTGGAAGCCGATCAGGTCATAGTGGAACATCGCCTCGACCAGCGGCCGGTGGCGCGGCAGGGTCACCACCAGTTGGTGGGCCGGCCAGGGGATGTGCAGGAAGAAGCCGATCCGGTTGGTCACGCCCAGCCGCCGCAGTTCCCGGGCCATCGGGATCAGGTGGTAGTCGTGCACCCAGATCACGTCATCCGGCTCGATCAGCGGCAACAGGGTCTCGGCGAACCGCTTGTTGACCCGGTCATAGCCCTCGCCGAACGAGCGGTCGTAAGCGGTCAGGTCGACGCGATAGTGGAACAGCGGCCACAGGGTCTTGTTGGCGTAGCCGTTGTAATACTCCTGGTAGTCGCCCTCCTCCAGATCGACGGTCGCGACGGTGACGCCATCGGCCTTCTGCATGTTCAGCTGACCGGTGAACTTGTCGGTGGTCTTGCCGCTCCAGCCGAACCAGATTCCGGAATATTCGCGCAGCGCCGCGGCCAGGGCCATGGCCAGGCCGCCGACGCTCTCTTCGCCCTTGCCGGTCGGCGGGTTGACGCGGTTGGAGACGACGATCAGGCGGCTCATGCGGCGGTCTTCCCGTCGAGGCCGGCCAAGCCCGCGCCCAGCCAGTCCAGCACCGCGGCGAAGTCGTCCAGGCGGTAGGTCGCCTGCGTCGGACGCAGCGCGCCGACCAGCACGCCGTAACCGCCCAGGCGTTCGGCGGCGGCGAAGCCGTCCTCGTCGGTCAGGTCGTCGCCGACGAACACCGG
>Ga0247731_1000163_pt1 | contig 18991 bp, 21 predicted proteins | sample UWRJL088202R2_FD_180938 | JGI IMG/M metagenome (GOLD analysis project Ga0247731, IMG submission 180938) | Plant litter microbial communities from Arlington Agricultural Research Station in Wisconsin, United States - UWRJ-L088-202R-2 | ecosystem: Environmental > Terrestrial > Plant litter >...
GGGCCGGCTGACTGTAGTAGGTGCGCTGGGAGGCAATTACATTTTCAAGCCGCCTTCCGAAAATTTTGCCGAAATGCCTGCCAATGAACACGTGACCATGCGAATGGCTGAGGCATTTGGAATCCGGACCGTGAAGTCAAGCCTCATAAGGCTGCAATCAGGGGAACTGTCGTACATCACCCGACGGATCGACCGTACAGAAGAAGGTGGAAAAATTCACATGCTCGATATGTTCCAGATTACGGAGGCCTTTGACAAATACAAAAGTTCAATGGAAAAAATAGGAAAGGCACTCGACGACTATTCCGATGCTCCCCTGCTCGATAAGCTCTATTTTCTTGAACTGGCCATTTTCAGCTTTCTCACGGGGAATAACGACATGCACCTTAAGAACTTTTCAATGATTGACAAAGAGGGGAGCTGGTCACTTTCACCCGCCTACGATCTTTTAAACGTCGCCATTGTAAATCCCGAAGACAAGGAAGAACTGGCACTTACGCTCGAAGGAAGGAAGAATAAGCTTAAACGGGAACATTTTGAACGGCTCGGGAAAAAATTAGGCCTTAATGAAAAGCAACTGCGGAATCTTTTCAAGAGGATGATTGCAAACAAGCCTGTTGCAATGGATTGGATTGCGGCATCCTTCCTTTCAGACAATTTTAAGCAAAAATATACGGGGCTTCTTGAGGAACGTTACAATTCCCTATTTGCTGAAGATTACAATCCATAAACGCAAGAATCTGAACGGAGCTTTACCGCTTCCTAAAAAGGCCGAATAGATGGATGCACCTTCAAAATGCAGCTGATGCTTTGGCAGCATTCCATCATTAGGATCGTAATAAAAGGTAGCTGTTCCACGATCGAATAACAGAAATCATCGCTTTCCTCCTCTTCTCTTTTTCTTCCTCATCCTGTTGGCAAAATCCTGTTCGTCGCAGTCTTCGCCCCTGGTCTGGGGAAGCAAACCGCCCAGTGCTTCAATCAAACCTTCTTCCTGTTTCTCATTTTTTAAGAAGCCGAACAAATGATGTGGCTCTTCTGCAGGCAAATCTTCCGCATCATTTGATGCGGGTATTTCCGGCTGTTGCATGGCAGGTTCTTTAATCTCCATCTTGATAGTATTGTTCCAATAACCGTTAAAGGTATTGGCAGAAAGTTCCTTGCCTAAACGTGAACCGTTCCAGACCGTTTTAGAATTGTGGTCGATAAAAGTTATTCCATAAATACGTCCTGTGTCATTTCTACGAACCACCACATTAATTCCCTGTTCGGCCAACTGCTTCTTAAAACTCAATTCATCACTTGTAGATTGCAATGCAATGCTAACGGCCAGCTGCAACGTTTTTTGAATGGGGTTATTTTTCAAAGCCGTTCTGCTTTTCTCAAAGTGCAATTCCAAGGCAGCCAGTCCTGCATTTTTTCCAAACAAAGAAGCTTTGAACGGATGTCCGGCTCTTTCACCTATTTTATTTAAGGGTATGTATAGTAAACCCTGCCGCAGCTGCCCCTGCAATTCGCCCTCCACCTTTTCGGTCGTAATATTGAAAAGGGAAAGCAGGGCGTTGTATTCTCCCCACGTCTGGTATTGATAATAATTTGGCAAATGCCGGATAACCGAAGCTATCTGGCTTTTCACATCGCCCGCTTTATAATCAACAGGACGGAAAATCTTTTCGCTCTGCTTGTGTTGCTTATCTGTAGCAGGTATCAAGACGTGCTTTACTTCCAGTTCTCGGCATACCTTCATCGAACGCATTTTTTCGAACCTGTCCGAAATCTTTTTGCCTTCTTCGTCCACGCAGACCGATACGATATGAATATGGCCGCGGTCAATATCTGTATGTTTGAAAACCACATAAGGCTGTTCGCCATAGCCCATTTCCCGCATATACTCTTCCGCTATTTCCCGGAATTTGTCATCACTTACCTTATCATTCGGGTCGGGATTGAGCGAAATATGCAAGGTATGTTTCTCGGTATTGCGGTTGGCAATCAAATAAGGAGCAAAAGATTGAGCCAATTGTGCCACGGAATAATGACCGTTGGCGGTTTCAATCATCTTATTGGCAAGCAAAATCTGTCCATTTTCATGCTCCACTTTCAGCTGATTGTACGCCAATGCGCCGTATAAATTGCCACTTCTGCCAATTTTTGCTATCATTTCTAAGACTATTTTTTTAAATATTTCGTCTCAAATTCTTCAGTTATCTGAATGATTTTTTGGCATAACATCGCCATTTCAGCCGTCTGCTTTTCCAATTTGTAAAGAAATGCGGCGGCTTTTTTCTCGGAAAAATTCCTGTACAAAAGCTTCACAATCTGGTTGTAATTGACACCCACAGAACGAAACTGACTATGAAACGAGGTCAATATCATATAAAAATCAACCGTTCCCTTATCAATTTTAACCGATTTCATCTCTTTACCAAACAGCAGAGAAATGATAAACTTTGCCTTATTGGGCATTCCCGATGCTTCAAAAAGCGTTAAAAATTTTGCGTTTTCTTCGTCCGTAAGCCGGAAAACATGGCGGTGGACGCTCGGGTCAGTCTTAGCTCTACGTCCGCCCCTATTCTGTTTTTTGCTGTTGTCCTCGTTCATTATAAATCCATTTTTAATCCACACAAAAACGCTGACTTCGGAAGACGTTTTCTAAGCTCCCGGCAGGGCAAGTTGTTTTGAGGCACGAACTCGGTTTCGAGTGCCTCAAAACACAACTTGCCGTGTTCTGCTGAACACAAAAATCCGCCCTTCGGGACGGATTGAATGTAACAGGGAAAACGGCTCGCTACCGTTCTCGTTATTCTTCTTTTTGTCAATTGAATTTTGCATAAATCTGTTACTAAAAATCATTTTACAAAGTAAAGCCCTGCTCATTAGAGTATTGCAAGACCGTACCCAGACAAACACTGCTTCTGACCGCCAAACACTACGACAGGCTTACAATCGAATGCAATTGATTGGTTCTTTGTGCTTGAATGGCAGGAACCCAATCAGGGATGATAGATTGACAGCTTTCAAGAATGCAAACGATCCTGCAATCCTGATGGCCGGATTGCAAGAACGAAAGAATAATAGCATGACGGCTTGCCATCAAGCTTGCTTTCGGGAATGCAGGATTATAGGAACGCAAGAATGATGGCTATTTTGCCGGATAGAATACAGTAGTGAGTGCGGTCCTGCAGTTTGTCAAACAAGCATGAAATCAAGATTTTAGGCAAGCCTGCTAGTTATCCAGCAAGCAAGCCTGAACGAAAGCAGTAATGCCTGAGTTTCGGTCCCCAAGACTGCAAGCAAGTAGCAACTTTAAATTTTAAAATATGAATACAAAAAAGAAACCGCTGTTTATTGCCTTTTCTTCCCAGAAAGGCGGTGTTGGCAAAAGCACCTTTACATCACTCGTTGCAAGTACGATGCACTATCGATTGGGCTACAATGTAGCCGTATTTGATGCAGATTTTCCACAGCACAGCCTGATGAAAATGAAGACAAGGGATCTGGCGATGGTTATGGAAAATGAAACCTTGAAAAAACTGGCGTACAGACAATTTACCACCATCAGCAAAAAAGCCTATCCGATTACGCAACACAAAGCGGAAAGCGTATTGGAAGCCGCCCACGAGTTTGTAAATACTGCTTCCATTCCTGTTGATGTGGTATTTTTTGACCTGCCAGGAACTGTGAACACGCCGGGAATTCTGAAAGCATTGGCAGGAATGCATCACATTTTTTCGCCCATCATAGCAGACCGTCTAGTAATGGAAAGTACGCTCATCTTCACACAGCTTTTGCAGGACGTGATCATGAAAAAAGGAGAAACATCTATCAAAACCATTAACCTCTTTTGGAACCAAGTGGACGGCAGAGAAAGTACGCCGTTGTATGGCGTGTACAATCAAATAATCAAACAATTGGGATTGAGCCTGATGCAAAGCCAGGTCAAGAACAGTACCCGTTTTCGCAAAGAAGGTGAAGCGGACAGCAAAACTGTTTTTCGCTCTACTCTGATGCCTCCAGACGAACGTTTGATGAAAGCCTGCCAGCTAGACTTGTTCATCAACGAATTTTTAAAACTCATTCAATTATAGCCATATGGAAAAAGATAATAAAAGAAAAGTAACACCAGAAATCAACGAAGAGTTGATGATGAACCTGATGGTTGACGGCATTAAGAAAGATGGCATACAGCTTCCTGTCGAAGCGCAGGAAAAGGAAATGGCAAAAGTCGAAGTAAAACAGGAAGAATTACAACAAAATAAACTTGTACAACGGGAACGGAACCGCATAAAGAAAAGCCTAGACGGAAGTTATGGTGACCATTTTTTGAAAACCCACTCCATGGCCAAGCGTGGCGATAAAAGTATTTATATCCGGCAGGAATATCATGAAAGATTATCCCGAATCATACAGGTTATAGGAAAAGATGAGATACCGCTGTATGCCTACCTTGACAATATTTTAAAGCATCATTTTGAACTCTTTGAGAAAGCCATTACAGATGATTTTAATGAGAAATTTAAACCCATTTTTTAACGTATTTGATTATGGAAATAGTAATTGTAGCATGCTTGCTGATTGTAATTTTCTTGCTCGCACAGGATAAAATTATAATCAAAAAAAGGTCGGGACAAAAACCGGCGCAAGAAAAATTTAAACCGGATCGTCCCGATATTATGGGGCAGCCCAAGCCAGCAAGAAGCCATTTAGTGCCAAACACTGCCAACGAAAGCCAAATTCTGGAGCCGGAGATAAAACCTGCTGATTTAGACATTGAGTACGACGAAAATGAAAACGTCTGCATTCAAATGCCGCAGTCAGCACTGGACGAATTTTTCAGCAGTAGGCCTGATTTCGAGGAAGAGGAAGAAGAGTGGAGCAGGTACGGAATATCCGGTGGCGATGAAAATCTTGCACAAGGGGTTACCTATGAAGAACTAGGGTCCGTAAATGTCTTGCTCCATATAGCAAATCTGGAACAATCTCAAAAGGAAAAAGCAGCAGCCATAGTTCAAAGATTGCAGGGTACCGAATTATTCAGCCTGCTGGAAAATTCCGTCGAGGGCGCTTCTCAAAAAATTGCTGCCCTTTTAGATAGCACACTCTCTTCTGAAACCGAGCACGGTTCTTCCGCTTTGAGGAAAAATGATCTGGGGAATTTTGATATCGGAGAGTATGTATAGATTTTTCTTTTCTTTCCCTAGAATGAGTATTATTTTCTAGCTTTGCAACCTTTGCAACAGAGACATTCTCGCCGCGTATTATGGGCTCCCTACCTGCCCAAGACAGGCATTATGCGGTAGGAATAAGCAACAGCAATCTAAACACGGTTCCTTTTCAATGAAGATACAAGAAATTACAGATAGAATCTATCCCCTTCCAGAAGCGTCTCGGCAATTACTTGAAAGCCATATGTCGGAAGTCCATTTGCCAAAGGGACACATCCTGCTAAGGGCGGGCCATATCGAAAAAAATATCTATTTCATAAAAAAGGGCATTGCAAGGGCTTACGCTTACAAAGATAATGCTGAAATCACGTTTTGGTTTGGAAAAGAGGGCGACACTGTCATCTCAATGAAAAGCTATATTGCAAATCTGAAAGGATATGAAAATGTAGAGCTGTTGGAAAATTGCGAACTGTATGAGCTGAAAGCAGAAGACCTGAAAAGGTTATTCGAGAAAAATATACATATCGCGAATTTCGGCAGAAGATTTGCCGAATGGGAGCTGCTAAAAACAGAAGAACGTCTTATTTCCAGACAAGTAAGGACAGCTACTGAACGATACAGAGAGCTATTGAGAAACATCCTGATATCATACTTCGAATACAATTGGGGCACATTGCGTCTTATTTGGGCATTACGCAGGTCAGTCTGAGCAGAATCAGGGCAGAAGTAAAATAATGGCTTATTTTTTATCATTTGTATAATTTTTCCTCAACTTCACTTCCGATCTTTGCCAATAAAAAAAGAGGGATGAATTGGATAATTTTAGTCATTGCAGGTTTGTTTGAAGTGGTTTTTGCTTTCTGTCTGGGAAAGGCAAAAGAAACGGCAGGGAATGAAATGTATTTTTGGTATGCAGGGTTTCTGGCAGCACTTGCCATCAGTATGGGACTTTTGATAAAAGCAACCGAAACATTGCCAATCGGGACGGCCTACGCGATATGGACAGGCATCGGCGCAGTGGGAACCGTATCAATCGGGATTATTGTATTTAAAGAGCCGGCAACCTTTTTGCGAATTTTCTTCCTTGTCACTTTAATAGGCTCGATTGTCGGACTCAAAGCTGTCTCTGCCCACTGATTACAAACAGATAAAACCGAAAATAATGAATATAACAGTAAGAAAAGCTGAGGAAAAGGATAGCGATGCTGTTTGGTACCTGATGAAAGAGCTTGCGCATTTTGAAAAATACAGTGACTCATTTGCCATCACGCCCGAAATTGCAAGATATAGCGGATTTCAGAAAAACCCTCCCGACTTTCATTGTATCGTTGCTGAAAACAATGATAAAATCGCAGGGATGCTTGTTTATTATTTTCTTCCCTATACCGCTCAGAACAGACCTGCAATCTACATGAAAGAATTGTATGTGGACGAGAACTACAGAGGACAAAAAATCGGTGAGCAGCTCATGGATACCTTGAAGGATGAAGCAAAAGAAAATAACTGCGCTCAAATAAAGTGGACAGTTGCGCCGTGGAATGAGCCAGGACGGCGGTTTTATGAAAGATTAGGTGCAAAAGAGAACAGAAATTGGCTGAATTATGAATGGAATATTTAAACAGTACTAGGATATGGAAAAACTGACAATACGAAGCGTAACTTCAAACGATGTTGGACAGCTGCAAGAAATCGGCAGGACAACTTTTTCAGAAACATTTTCTGCGAGCAATACTGAAGAAAATATGGAAATGTACTTGACCGAAGGATTTTCCAATGCAAAGCTGCTGGAAGAACTGAATAATGAAACTTCACAATTTTACTTCGCCTTAATTGAAGACAAGGTAGTAGGCTATCTGAAAATCAATTTCGGGGCATCGCAAACGGAACTGAAAGACGAAAAAGCACTTGAAATAGAACGCATCTATGTTTTAAAAGAATGGCACGGCCAAAAAGTCGGACAGTTCCTATATGAAAAAGCGATTGAAATTGCCAGTCAAAAAAAAACAGCGTATGTCTGGTTGGGCGTATGGGAAGAAAACCCGAGAGCCATACGATTTTACAAAAAAAACGGATTCGTAGAATTTGACAAGCATATTTTCAAATTAGGTGATGAGGAGCAGACTGACATCATGATGAAGCTGCAATTATAATTGCAGTATAACCAGAATAGTTAAAGCGCCACGCAGTAATGCCTGGCGTTTTTTTTATGCCTGAAAGTCAGCGGTAGCGACTCCCTACGCCAATCAGTGCCGGTGGGCACCAATTGATCACTACATCTTAATTTTTGAAACACCTTTGTCCCCAAAGCCCGCAACGCGCAGGATATCAGTAACAAAAAAAAGTGTTTCAATCATGAAAAAACAAAGAAAAAAAGTGCTGCTGGCAGCCCTGGCAATGCTGTCAGGAATGGGCATGTCGGCGCAGGGAAACGGCTCGGCCGGTATCAACGAAGCAACGCAGATGGTCACTTCCTATTTCGACCCCGCAACCCAGCTCATCTATGCCATCGGTGCCGTGGTAGGGCTGATAGGTGGCGTCAAAGTGTACAATAAATTCAGCAGTGGGGATCCCGACACGAGCAAGACGGCAGCCTCCTGGTTTGGCGCCTGCATCTTCCTGATCGTCGCGGCCACGGTGCTCCGCTCCTTCTTCCTTTAATCCACTTACCTTATGAGTAGCACTTACAACATCAACAAAGGCATCGGAAGGACGGTGGAATTCAAGGGACTGAAAGCGCAGTACCTGTTCATTTTTGCGGGCGGACTGCTCGGAACGCTCATCCTAGTGATGATACTCTATATGGCCGGGGTCAACTCTTTCATCTGCCTGTTTCTCGGAGCCGGCGGTGCTTCGCTTATCGTATGGCAGACCTTCTCCCTAAACAGAAAGTACGGCGAGCACGGACTGATGAAAATCGGTGCGAAGAAAAGGCATCCGCGCTACATCATCTGCCGCAAGCGGGTACAGCGCTACCTGAGAATCACTGCAAAATCCGATGCCTCATGAGAAACACAGCAAAAACCACAACACTGGAAAAAAAGTTTCCACTGCTGGCGGTTGAGAACAGCTGCATCCTGTCAAAAGATGCAGACATTACCGCCTGTTTTGAAGTGCGCCTGCCGGAACTGTTCACTGTCGCTTCGGCAGAATATGAAGCCATCCATGCCGCCTGGCAAAAGGCGGTCAAGACCCTGCCTGATTTTACGGTAATCCACAAACAGGATTGGTATATCAAAGAAAACTACGACCCTGATTTGGCAAAAGATGACCAGAGCTTTTTGGCAAAATCCTACCAGCGCCATTTTTATGAGCGTCCCTTCCTGAACCACTACTGCTACCTGTTTCTGACCAAGACCTCAAAGGAAAGGATGCGCATGCAGAGCAATTTTTCCTCATTATGCAAAGGTTCGCTCCTGCCAAAGGAAATCAGGGACAAGGAAGCGATCCATCGTTTTATGGAAGCCGTATCACAGTTCGAGCGGATCATCAACGACAGCGGCCTTATCAAGCTGAACCGCCTGAGTGAAGAAGACATTGTTGGTACCGGTGAAAAGCAGGGACTGCTGGAACAATACCTGACCCTTTCAAGGGAAAATACCACACCGATGCAGGATATCGTACTGGGCGCTGAAGAGGTCCGTATCGGAAACAAAAGGCTGTGCCTGCACACCCTGTCCGATACGGATGACCTGCCCGGAGCCGTTTCGGCAGCTGCCCGCTACGAAAAACTTTCTACAGACCGAAGCGACTGCAGGCTTTCATTTGCCGCACCGGTCGGACTCTTGCTGAGCTGCAACCACATTTACAACCAATACCTGTTTTTGGATAACAGCGAAGAGAGCCTCCAGAAGTTCGAAAAGTCCGCAAGGAATATGCATTCTTTGGCCCGTTACAGCCGTGCCAACCAGATCAACAAAGAGTGGATAGAAAAACACCTTAACGAAGCCCATTCGTTCGGCCTTTCTTCTATCAGGGCACACTTCAACATTATGGCGTGGTCGGATGATCCGGGGGAGCTCAAACAGCTTAAAAATGACTGCGGCAGCGCATTGGCACTGATGGAATGCAAGCCACGGCACAATACCACCGACGCGGCTACGCTGTATTGGGCAGGAATGCCGGGCAATGCAGGTGATTTCCCCAGCGAGGAAAGCTTTTACACCTTCATCGAGCCGGCGCTGTGCTTTTTCACAGAAGAAACGAACTACCGCAATTCGCCCTCCCCGTTCGGCATCAAGATGGCAGACAGGCTGACGGGCAAGCCCATCCATCTCGATATATCTGACCTGCCGATGAAACGCGGGATTATCACCAACCGGAACAAATTTATTTTGGGTCCCTCGGGAAGCGGCAAGTCTTTTTTCACCAACCACATGGTAAGGCAGTATTACGAGCAGGGTGCCCACGTGCTGCTGGTCGATACCGGGAATTCCTATCAGGGATTGTGCGAACTCATCAAAGGGAAGACCAAAGGCGAAGACGGCGTCTACTTTACTTACACTGAAGACAATCCGATTGCCTTCAACCCATTCTATACCGATGACGGCGTATTCGACATTGAAAAGCGGGAAAGCGTAAAGACTTTGATACTGACACTCTGGAAACGGGACGACGAGCCTCCGACCCGTTCTGAAGAAGTAGCATTGTCCAATGCGGTAAGCGGCTATATTGAACGCATTAGGCAAGACCACCTGCGCCCTTCCTTCAACGGCTTTTACGAATACGTCAAGTGCGATTACCGCCGGGTACTGGAAGAAAAACAGGTCAGGGAAAAAGATTTTGACATCGCCAACTTCCTCAATGTACTGGAGCCTTACTACAAAGGCGGCGAGTACGATTACCTGCTCAATTCCGATAAGCAGCTCGACCTGCTATCCAGGCGATTCATCGTTTTTGAGATTGATGCCATCAAGGACCATAAAATCCTCTTTCCTATCGTGACCATCATCATCATGGAAGTCTTTATCAACAAGATGCGGAGGCTGAAAGGCGTCCGCAAGCTGATCCTTATTGAAGAAGCCTGGAAGGCTATAGCCAAGGAGGGTATGGCCGAATACATCAAGTATCTGTTTAAGACGGTCAGGAAGTTCTTTGGCGAGGCAATAGTAGTTACCCAGGAAGTGGATGACATCATCCAGTCTCCGATTGTAAAAGAAAGCATCATCAACAACTCCGACTGCAAGATCCTTTTGGACCAGCGCAAATACATGAACAAGTTTGATGACATACAGGCAATGCTGGGACTGACCGACAAGGAAAAGGCACAGGTACTTTCCATCAATATGAATAATGATGCCTCGCGCCTTTACAAGGAAGTGTGGATAGGCCTGGGCGGTACTGATTCCGCGGTATATGCCACTGAAGTGAGCCTCGAGGAGTATCTCGCCTATACTACGGAAGAAACGGAAAAAATGGAAGTCATGCAGCTGGCATCCGAACTGGGCGGCAATGTGGAACTCGCCATCAAGCGCATTGCCATGCAGCGGCGGGAGAAAGCCAATCAGTAATAAATAATTAACAATTTAAAGTAAAGCAAGATGAAAAAAATAATGTTTATGGCATATGCGGCACTTATGCTTGCCGCGACACCTGCCACCAGAGCACAGATGGTAGTATCGGACCCGGCCAGCCTGGCCTCCGGAATCGTCAACAGCGCCAATGAGATCGTACAGACTTCCAACACGGTGAGCAGCGTAGTCAAGAACTTCAACGAAGTCAAGAAAGTCTACGAGCAGGGCAAGGAATATTACGACAAGCTCAAGGCCGTGAGCAGCCTTGTGAAAGATGCCCGCAAGGTGCAGCAGACCGTGCTTCTAGTCGGTGACGTATCAGAAATGTATGTTACGAATTTCGGCAAAATGATGAACGATCCCAATTTCACGCCGCAGGAACTGGCCGCTATCGGAAACGGCTATTCGGCACTGCTCAATGAGAGTACCGAACTGCTTAAAGAATTAAAGCAGATAATAACGGCTACCAACCTGTCCCTGAATGACAAGGAGCGCATGGATATCATCGACCGCGTTTACAAAGAAGTCAAAGAGTACCACAGCCTGGTGCGCTACTATACCAGCAAGAATATTTCCGTAAGCTACCTCAGGGCTAAAAAGAAAAATGATGCCAAGCGAGTGCTTGAACTCTATGGGACTTCCAACCAAAAATACTGGTAGGCCATGGAATGGAACAACCTTCACGCAGTTCTGCGTTCGCTCTACGATGACATGATGCCGCTTGCAGGCGATATGGCCGCGGTGGCAAAAGGACTGGCAGGACTGGGCGCACTCTTTTATGTGGCACTGAAGGTCTGGCAGGCCCTGAGCCGCGCCGAACCGATTGATATGTACCCGCTGCTGCGCCCCTTTGCCCTTGGAATCTGCATCATGTTTTTCCCGACCGTCGTGCTGGGCAGCATAAATGCAATACTCAGCCCCGTGGTCACAGGCACGCATGAAATACTCGAAAACCAGGTTTTAGACCTCAACAAGCTGCAGCAGCAGAAAGACCAGCTCGAATACGAGGCAATAATACGGAACCCCGAAACCGCCTATATGGTCTCGGACGCGGAGTTTGACAAGAAGCTGGACGAACTCGGCTGGTCGCCCTCCGACATCGGAACCATGTCGGGCATGTACATGGACCGCCAGGCCTACAAGGTAGAGAAAGCGATCAAGGACTGGTTCCGCAACCTGCTGGAAGTCCTGTTTCAGGCGGCGGCGTTGGTCATCGATACCATCAGGACATTTTTCCTTATCGTGCTTTCCATACTCGGCCCGATTGCCTTTGCCCTATCCGTGTGGGACGGGTTCCAGTCTACGCTTAACCAATGGTTTACACGATATATAAGCGTCTACCTCTGGCTTCCCGTTACGGACCTCTTCAGCTCGATGCTCGCCAGGATCCAGTCCCTGATACTCGAACGTGACATCGAAATGCTCTCTGATCCGACGTTCATTCCCGACACTTCCAATACCGTGTATATCATTTTCATGATTATAGGAATCGCGGGCTACTTCACGATTCCAACAGTGACAGGCTGGATTATCCAGGCCGGAGGTGCCGGAAACTTTACCCGAAATGTCAACCAGACCGCGATGAAAGCAGGAAATATTGCGGGAGCTGGAGCAGGTTCGGCGGCAGGAAATATCGGCGGCAGGCTGCTAAGCAAATAAAACAACCCAACATTCAAGAAAATGGAATTTAAGACACTGAGAAATATCGAAAACAGTTTCAGGCAGATAAGATTGTATGCCATTGTATTTGGCTTGCTCTGCACGGGCATCGCAGGATATGCCGTATGGAGGTCGTACAGTTTTGCCGAGCAGCAAAGGCAGAAAATATATGTGCTGGACAATGGCAAATCACTGATGCTGGCACTCGCCCAGGACGCGTCTGTCAACCGCCCAGTGGAAGCGCGCGAACACGTAAGGCGTTTCCACGAACTCTTCTTTACGCTCGCTCCGGATAAAAACGCCATTGAGAGCAACATGAAAAGAGCCTTTAATCTTGCCGACAAGAGCGCCTTTGATTATTACAAGGACCTGGCGGAAAAAGGATACTACAACCGTATCATATCGGGCAATGTGCAGCAGCGCATCGAGATAGACAGCGTAGCCTGCAATTTCGAGAAGTATCCGTATGCCGTGCGCACCTATGCCAGGCAGTACATCATCCGCTCGAGCAACGTGACCAAGCGAAGCCTTGTTACCACCTGCTTTTTGGTGAACTCCGTCCGTTCGGACAGTAACCCGCAGGGTTTCAATATCGAAAAGTTCTGTGTGGTGGAAAACAAGGACATAGAAGTCATCGAACGCTAAATGGCCTATTATGAAACTGCATGGTCATCGAGCCCATTGACAGCCCTGTGCGCAAAAAAGAAAGTCCTGCCTTCCAACAGGACATATTACCAACACTATTAAAAGAAACGATTTATGAAAGAAAATGAAAAAAGGGCCAGCGTCCTTGTCAAGGAAGCTGGCACGTCAGGCGCTTCCCCTCTGCCTGATGCTAAAAAGAGCGGCAGGGAACGGCTTAAGAAACCTGCGATATTCCTATTGATGGGAATCGTTTTTCTCGGATGCCTGTACCTGATATTCAACCCGGCTCCAGACCATGCGGCAATCGAAAATATCGGGCTGAACGATGCGGTCCCGCAGGCCAGCGAAGACGGGATGCAGGCTGACAAGCAGAAAGCCTACGAGCAGGAAATGCTGGAGCAGAAAGACCGGGAAAAACGCAATGCCCTGACCACCCTGTCCGATTACTGGAATGAGGACAGTTCCTCTAAAGGCAGACAGGATACAATTGATGACCAAGAAGATAATGGCACGGGTTACGGCAATAATCCGAAAAGATCAGGCAATCCGGCGTTAAGCAGCTACCGCAATTCTCAAACCGCGCTTGGCTCCTTTTATAAGGATGACAGTAGCGAAACCCGCGAGCTCCGCAGACAGCTCGATGACCTGAAAGAAAAGCTGGCTGCCAAAGACGTTCCCAAAAACGCGAGCGTTGATGACCAGCTGGCGCTCATGGAAAAGTCCTACCAGATGGCGGCAAAATACCTGCCTACAGGCACAAGTACCGGTGAGGCGTCCCCCAACAAAGGCGGTACTGCTTCTTCCAGTACGCAGAAAGAATATTTTGTGGCATTCGCTCCTGCACGAAAGAACGCCGTTTCGGCTTTGTACAGGGAGCCTTCAGACAGTGCTTTTTTAGCGGATTGGAGCGCTGACAGGAACAGGAACTTTTATACTCCGGGAGCTGTGCAGCAGACTGCACAGCCCAAAAACAGTGTGAAGGCCTGCATACAGGAATCGCAGACCCTAATTGGTGAAAGCGGCGTGCGCCTGCGTTTGTTGGAACCTGCCCAAACCCCTGACCGCACCATCCCGCAGGGAACGCTCTTGACGGCAAGCGCTAAATTCCAGGGCGGCCGCCTGCAGCTGAAAGTTACTTCCGTAGAACTCAATGGCAACATTATCCCGGTAGACATAACCGCTTATGACCTTGACGGGCAGCAAGGCCTGTACGTCCCCTACTCTCCTGATAGGAATGCCCTTGCCGAGATGGCCGGAAATATGGGCCAGACTTCAGGAACGAGCCTGGTGCTGACCCAATCAGCAGGACAGCAGGCGGCGGCAGATCTGGGCAGGGGCGTCGTTCAGGGCATCTCCGGATACTTCTCCAAAAAAGTAAAAACGCAAAAAGTGACCCTCAAGGCGGGCTATCAGGTCTTTCTTGTCTCTAAAAAATAACAGCAAACTAAAATAAACTAAAAATGAAAAATTATTTAAAAACCATTTGGGCAGCGGCCCTTATGACCGGCTCGGCCGCTGCCTCTTTTGCGCAGGAAACAGCGAAAACATCACTTGCCTTGGGCAGGATAGCATCCTACGAAATGCAGGTTGCCTACGATAAGACTTCCCATCTGATTTTCCCAAGCGCAATACGTTACGTGGATCTGGGAAGCGAATATTTAATTGCAGGAAAAGCAGAAGATGCAGAAAATGTGCTTCGCGTAAAGGCATCTGTAAAGGACTTTGAGCCAGAAACTAATTTTTCGGTGATTACCGATGACGGCCGTTTTTACAGCTTCGACGCCTATTACAGTGCCTGCCCGCCGGCATTGAGTTACAACCTTCAGGCAATGCAGAAGGCGGTGGATAAATCAGCAGGACAGGATGTGCTATTTGAAGAGCTTGGCAGCAACTTGCCATCTTTGGCGGGTTTGATACTCGAAACAATCTATAAAAACGACAAACGCATTGTAAAACATATTGGGGCGAAAAGTTTCGGGATCCAGTTTATTCTCAAGGGAATTTACATCCATAACGGCAAGTACTATTTCCATACCGAACTGGTGAATCGCACGAATGTTCCTTTCGAGATCGAATTTATGAACTTCAAGGTGGTGGATAAGAAAATAGCCAAACGCACCGTGATACAGGAAAGACCGATGATTCCGCTTCGCAGTTACAAGACCCTGGGTGCGATTGGCGGTAAAGAAGTCGAGCAAAACGTATTCCTTTTGGACCAGTTTACCATTGCCGATGATAAGGTATTGCTGATTGCGATTTTTGAGAAGAACGGCGGCAGGCATCAGACACTACAAATCGAAAATTCAGATCTGGTAAAAGCCCGATTGATCAGCAGCATGCATCTGAAGTTTTAGTAATCCATTAAGCAATAGAAAATGAAAAAGTATATCTATACAATAGTGCTCGTCTTGATGGGCATCGCAATTGCGCGCGCGCAACGCCTGCTGCCTAAACAAAAAGGACTGGAAGTAAACGCAGGTTTATTATCCGATAGCAAGATCGGTAACGACTACTACATCGGTGTGGCAATGACCGTAAGCGGCAAAAACGGAAACTACCAGCTTTGGGCGTTGGAATACACGCATCAATATCACGATTACAAAGATCTCCGCATACCGCAGGAAACCTATACAGCAGAAGGCGGTTACAGCTTCTTCCTGCTGGGCGATGCCGGAAAAAATATTTCGCTGAACTTTGGAATAACAGGAGTTGCCGGTTACGAAAGCGTCAACCGAGGCGAAAATATGCTGTATGACGGTGCTAAGATTTTGAGTGAAGACACTTTCATTTACGGGGCTGGCGGACGGCTAACTTTTGAAACCTACCTTTCTGACCGATTTGTATTAGTCCTGCAAGGGCGTACAAAAGTTTTATGGGGTACTGACCTGAAACAGTTCCGCCCATCGGCTGGTTTGGGATTAAGATTTAATTTTTAAAACGAAAAAGTATGATAGCATTTTTTAAGAAGTTGAGAATAGGATTACTGCCGGTATTGCTGGCAGTCCTGATAAGTTCTACTACACTGTTATCCTGTAATAAAGACGAACTGGAAATACAGCATGGCTATCCATTTGAGGTAAATGTCATGCCCGTACCAAAGGACATCGCTAATGGAAATACCGTAGAAATAAGGTTGAAAATACAGCCTGCAGGTAATTATTCGGGCACGCACTATTTTATCCGCTACTTTCAATTTGACGGGCGGGGCACATTGCGTTATTACAATGAACCCCCTTACCTGCCGAACGATTTGTATTCGTTGCCAACAGAACAATTTCGCTTGTATTACAAATCCGAATCTGCCGTGTCGCAATCTTTTGATGTTTGGATTTCAGATAACTTTGGGAATGAAAAACAATTGAGTTTTGAATTTAACAGCAGCGATTAACAGTACGATATTAGTTTAATATAAGCAGTAAGATTTCGATTTTTAAGCACAACCCGGAGATCATCTTCGGGTTGTTTGATTGTCAGTTATTAGGGAATTCTGTCAAAGAAACATTTGATAACTTGACAAACGTTGCTATCTTTCGACAAAATATAGCAAACTCATTATAGTGTGTTTTGCTTAGGCTCGCTAACTGAAAACTAGTAATTTTTAACGGCCGTGAGACAAATAAGTAAGGACGCTCATGCCATTAGCGTGGGCGCTCGCTTATTCATGGTCGGGTATAACAGTGCCTCAGTCGCGATAAATTTAGCGGTATGCTCCATATATTTTTTTACCTAGCCTTAGTGCTGCTTCATAAAACAAGAACCCGGCAGGAGTTGCTGCCAGATATTTTGTACGTACCTTTTATTTTTATACTGATGTATTACCTTTAATTACTATATAGAAGGACAGTCCTTTCCAGCAAATTAAATGTCATTATTATCTATGACTTGTTGAACTCTCTTTGTTTGTTTATCCTGCTTTAATAAAATTCCAGAAACTAATTTTCCTTCTGGTGACAAAACCAAGCTTTTCATAAAGTTTTATTGCCCCAATGTTTGCTTCGGCAACGTGCAGGTATGGAATTTTGTTTTCCAAAAAAATTCTATTCGATGCATGGGCAACTAATTTTTTAGCAAGTCCCTGACCTGTAAAATCAGGATGTGTCACAACTGCACTCACCTCCGTAAAGTTGTTCATTTTCATTCGTTCGCCTGTAACTGCAACTAGCTGGGTTTCTTTGTAAATTCCATAATAGTTTCCTAATTCTGGAGTCTTATTCTTAAAATATCCTGGCTGTACCAAATTAACCAGGTCCAGTAGGTTGTCTTTATGTTCCTTATTCAGTTCAACAATTTCTTCATCGTTATCGATATCTATTATATTGTCTAGTATCATCTGATTGCAGACTAATTCCCTGTTCAAGATTAGCGGACCTGCAAATTTTGGCCTCTTACCGACAACATAAAAATCAGAAGTAAAATTTGAGTATTGGCTTAGAGAATCTGCTGTTTCGTCAATTTTGATGAAGCCTCCAAATGGGCAATAATCTGAATTATAGAATTTCGCATCATTGAATTCAAGTGCTAATTTTTTGTGGGTTTCAGTTAAGGAGAACCAAACCGGGTTATCTAGTTTGTTATTTTCAATTGTCATGCTAAAAGGTTATGGGGTTTTTATAATGACCGTGGGTTCTCAAGTAACTGTAATCTACGTATCTTAATATCAAAACAAACAGCTGTCAAAAGAATTCCAAATTTATCAAATTGTAAAACAAGCACCAATAAATGCGGCTTTCTTTTGCTTCTTTTCTTTGGCCGCCCCTAAGAAAAAAAAGAAGCCCTTCTAAATAACAAAAGGGATAATGCATATCCCTTGCAAATTTGCGCTGCCTCTTTGATAAAATGGCGCATTGTGCATTTTATTAAAGTGGCGGTACTGCTTAAATGCAAAAAGACTGTCCCGACCAACGGTGAGGGAGTGTCTTTTTGCCACCCGATTTCGGGTAAGGCGACTTTTAGGGGCTTTGACTGAAAGTTTGCAAGATTAAGCCCCCCTGTGCTCGGTCATGCCATATCTGATGGAAAAAATTTGCGTTCATCATTCTAAAATTTTAATTGTCGTCTAATAGTTCTTTAATTGCCCTGAGTTTCTCGTACATATCTGCCCAATTGGTTTTCTGCCTTTTATCGAAGTCGGAGAAACTTTTATCCTTGTGGCGGTATTTCTTGTACTGTCCTGCCATTGTACTGTCTTTGTTCAGGTTTGTCACCCCAATAGGACAGCCGTTCAAGTCTCTTATCTTCATCACTTTATCAGTTCAGTTTTTAGCGGTATAAACTCCGTTCTCATAGCAGCCTGTAAGCTGTTCCCAATTCCTTAAAAGGCTATCGGTACCTATATAGAAATACTCCATTCTATTGCAGTAAATGATATATACAGCTTCATCTTTATTTTGTTTCAAGGCTTTGTAATTTGGCGATGCTTTTGGCTCCGTCTATTGATTTAGCTTTCATATCAGTAATTTTTACAGCAGGCTGCCCCCGATTAAGGAGGCAGCCTTTGGTTATCTAATTAAAGTTTAGTATTGCTGCACCGTCCATGGCAAAGCCTGTGCACAAGTCAAATGCTTTTTGTGATTTCAGCTGGGCAGTACCGCCTAAAACAATGCTCTGCAACTTGGCTTCATCGTCTTTGTAATTGCGTACATTCTGATAGTAGCCTGTAACAGCGTTATATGCTCCGAACAATGTGCCTTTGGTAGTGTCCATCTGCTGTGTGTCGCTTGTCATGGCGTACGCAAAGGCATCGTCTACCATATTTCTGAACAGCGTGGAAACCTGATCCTCTGCACCTTTTTTGAGCAGATCGAAAGTTTCTTTATTCGGGCATAGTGCCAATTGGATCAACTTCCTAACTTCTCTGTCCGATACTTTTACCAGTGCCCACTCATTGAAAATGCCTTCCAACTGACTACTCAGGGTATTAGCCAAACCCATAACCTTGTGAGCATCCTCCAGACGCTGTTTTGCTCCTGAAGTATGCTTGATGCGCACCACGTTGCTCATTGAGCGAAGCGA
>Ga0247731_1000170_pt1 | contig 18745 bp, 16 predicted proteins | sample UWRJL088202R2_FD_180938 | JGI IMG/M metagenome (GOLD analysis project Ga0247731, IMG submission 180938) | Plant litter microbial communities from Arlington Agricultural Research Station in Wisconsin, United States - UWRJ-L088-202R-2 | ecosystem: Environmental > Terrestrial > Plant litter >...
TGCCGGGAGGCGCGCGCCACATCTGCGCGGTGCGCGGCGTGGAGGAGGGCGACGTGATCGCCGAGGTTCGCGCGTTGATGGGCGGCGCCAGGCCGTTCCTGAAGGAGCCGAGAATGTGGGCGGCCTTCGGCTGGGAGGAGGACGGTCGTATCCGTGAGCCGACGCCCGACGAGATGGGCGCGGACATCGCGAAAACTCCCCATCGCGTCGCGTTCACCATCATCCGCGAAGAAGATCAGGTGTCGATCAACGTCGCCAGGGTGGTTGTGGACGCCGTTCAGAAGTGACGCGCTGGCGCACCCGAGCCTAGGCCGCCACCGCCGCCTTCGGCGCGGTTTTCGGCTTGCTGAACTCCATCACCCCGTCCTCCACGGCGCCGAAGCGCAGCGCCATCATATCCAGGGCGTAGTTCTGGTGCACCTTCCACGGCTTCTTGGCGCCCTGCCTCGGCAGAACCTCCAGCGCCCGCTGGACATAGCCCGACGAGAAGTCGAGCCAGGGCTCGACCTCCAGCTCGGCGTCGGTCAGGTGCGGCACGCAGATCCGCGTGCCGGTGCGGTCCATGTGCTTGAGGAGGCGGCAGATATACTCGGCGGTGAGATCCGCCTTTAGGGTCCAGCTGGCGTTGGTGTAGCCGAAGGTCGAGGCCAGGTTCGGCACCTCGCTGAACATCATGCCCTTGTAGCTGGTGGTCTGGGGCAGATCGATGGTCTTACCGTCCACCACCAGCTCCATGCCGCTGAGCAGCTGCATGCGCAGGCCGGTGGCGGTGACGATGATGTCGGCGTCCAGGCTCGCGCCTGACTTCAGCGTGATGCCGTTTTCGGTGAAGGTCTCGATATGGTCGGTGACCACCGACGAGGCCCCGGACTTGATCGAGGCGAACAGGTCGGCGTCCGGCACCAGGCACAGTCGTTGGTCCCACGGATTGTAGCGGGGCGTGAAGTGAGTGGCGATGTCGTAGTCGGGGCCCAGGTGCTCGCGCACCATGCCCAGCAACCGCTCCTTGGTCTTCTCCGGCTTCTTGCGGGCGATGTTGAAGAACAGCATCTGGAACAGCACGTTCTTCCAGCGGGTGATGGCGTAGGCCAGCTTGATCGGCAGCTTGGCGCGCAGCCAGTTGGCGACCCCGTCCTCGGCCGGCCGCGAGACCACATAGGTCGGCGAGCGCTGCAGCATGGTGACGTGCGCGGCGGTGCGGGCCATCTCGGGGACCAGGGTGACGGCCGTCGCGCCGCTGCCGATCACCACCACCTTCTTGCCGGCGTAGTCGAGGTTTTCGGGCCACAGCTGCGGGTGGATGATCTGGCCCTGGAAGCGCTCGACGCCTTCAAACTGGGGCGTGTAGCCGGCGTCGTAATTGTAGTAGCCGCTGCACATCGACAGGAAATTGCAGCTGACCTGCACGGTCTTGCCGTCGCGCTCGGCGTCCAGCGTCCAGGTGGCGGTCTCCGACGACCAGACCGCGCGCTTGACCTTGTGGTCGAAGCGGATGTGGCGCTCGATATCGTGCTCGACGGCGGTCTCGCGCACATAGTCCAGGATCGACGGTCCATCGGCGATGGCTTTCGCCTGCCGCCACGGTTTGAAGCCGTAGCCAAGAGTGTACATGTCGCTGTCGGAACGGATGCCGGGATAGCGGAACAGGTCCCAGGTGCCGCCGATCGCGCCGCGCGCCTCGAGGATGGCGTAGGTCTTGCCGGGGCAGTCGCGTTGCAGGTGGTAGGCCGCGCCGATGCCCGACAGGCCCGCGCCCACGATCAGTACGTCGAAATGCTCGATGGCCATCGTGCTTCCACCCTCGCGCTCACCGGTCCGGTGGGTCCGGACGCTTGTGGTATGTGAACAACGTTCACCAACAAACGACCGTTTCAACGCTGCGTCAACCGGCGACCCGGCGATCCCACATCGGTTTTCATTGCAAACCCTCGCCGGGGGCGCGTATGCGGTCGTTCCATGTCCTTGCGCGACTTCGGTTTGCTGGTCCTGGTCTGTCTGGTCTGGGCCACCAACAACATCATTTCCAAGATCGTGGTCGCCCACTGGGGCGTGCCGCCGCTGTTCTATGCGGCGGTGCGGTTCGCCATCGTCGCGGCCGTGACCCTGCCTTGGCTGCTGCCCGCGCCGCGTCCGGCCTGGCGGATCGTGGTGGTGGGCCTGTTGATGGGCGTGGGCAATTTCGCCTTGCTGTTCATGGGGTTCAAGACCGCCTCGCCGTCGGCGGCGGCGGTGGTCATCCAGCTGGGCGTGCCATTCACGACCCTGCTGTCGGTGCTGATGCTGGGCGAGAAGGTGCGTTGGAAGCGCGGCCTGGGCATCGCCCTGACCCTGGCCGGCGCGGTGGTGGTGATGTGGAACCCGCACGGGCTGCAACTGTCGCCGGGCCTGTGGTTCATCGTCGGTTCGGCCTTCACCGGCTCGCTGGGCGCGGTGATGATGAAGCAGATCGCGGGCGTCAAACCGCTGCAGTTCCAGGCCTGGGTCGGGTTCACGGCCGTCGCGCCCCTGGCGGCGCTGAGCGCCCTGTTCGAACCGGGCAGTGTGGGGCTGGCTCTCCACGCCGGCTGGCCGTTCGTGGCGGCGGTGGCGTTCTCGGCCCTGGTGGTCTCGGTCCTGGCCCATACGGCCTATTACGGCCTGATCCAGCGGCATGAGGCCAACCTGATCGCGCCGCTCACCTTGATGACCCCGCTGATGACCATTGGCCTGGGCGTGGCGATCACGCACGATCACTTCGACATCAGGATGGGAATCGGGGCGATCCTCGCGCTAGTGGGGGTTCTGATCATCGCCCTGCGCAAGAACCAGGTGCTGGCGCTGCTGACGAGGAACCGCCTCCAATGACCTTCATCGACGCCCCGTCGCCGAACTTCGACGCCCGCAAGAGCGTCCCCGACTGCGTCATCCTGCACTATACCGGCATGGAGACCGGCGAGGCGGCCCTGGCGCGGCTGTGCGACCCGGAGGCCAAGGTCTCGGCCCACTACCTGGTCGAGGAAGACGGCCGGGTCTTCCGCCTGGTGCCCGAGGAACGCCGCGCTTGGCACGCCGGGGCCGCCTTCTGGAAGGGCGCCAAGGACATCAACTCCGCTTCGATCGGCATCGAGATCGTCAACCCAGGCCATGAGTTCGGCTACCGCGCCTTCCCCGACGCCCAGATCGCCGCCGTCATCAACCTGCTGGCCGACATCCGCTCGCGCTGGACCATCGACGACGACCACATCATCGGCCATTCCGACATCGCCCCTGGTCGCAAGATCGATCCGGGCGAGCTCTTCCCGTGGAAGCGCCTGGCCGAAGCCGGCCATGGCCTGTGGGTCGAGCCGCCGCCGTCGCCTGGCGCGCCGCTGGGCCGGGGCGAGGAGGGGACCGGCGTCTTCGCGCTTCAGGCCGGCCTGACGCGGCTAGGCTACAACTGCGCTCCGTCAGGCCAGTACGACGAGTGGACCGAGACGGTCGTGGCCGCCTTCCAGCGCCACTGGCTGCAGACCCGCTTTGACGGCGTCGCCGACGGCGAGACCCGCGCCCGGCTGGTGGCCTTGCTGCGGGCGGCGGGCTGATGCATCCGGACAGCCGGTTCCGGGTCGAGGATCGCGAGGCCCTGCTGGCCTTCATACGGCAGCATCCGTTCGTGACGATCGTGGCGGCCGTGCGGGGGCGGCCGTTCGTGGCGCAGAGCCCGGTGGTGATCCGCGAACTTCCTGGGATCATGGGCGACGGCGAGATCGCGCTCGACTTCCATCTGTCGCGCAACAACGTCCTGGCCCAGCACGTCGTGCAAGGCTTCCGGGCGGTGGTCTTGGCAACGGGACCGGACGCCTATGTCAGCCCCGACTGGTACGCCGGCGCTGATCAGGTGCCCACCTGGAACTACCTGTCGGTCGAGGCCGAGGGCTCGGCCGCGCCGCTCAACGACGAAGAACTGGCCGCCCTGCTTGACGACCTCTCGGCCCAGGAAGAAGCGCGCCTTCTGCCCAAGGCGCCCTGGACCCGGGACAAGATGACCCCCGGTCGCTTCGAGGCCATGACCCGCGCCATCATCGGCGCGCGGCTGACGGTCGACCGCCTGGAGGGGACCTTCAAGCTGTCTCAGAACAAGGGCGAAGCCGACCGCGCTGGCGTGGTCGCGGCCCTGGGCGATCATCCGATCGCGGGGTTGATGCGGGGCCTCTGACGCTTGCAGGGCCGCCTTCGTCCTTCGACAAGCTCAGGATGAGGGCTACTTCGGCGGGCATTCGAATTCCTCATCCTGAGCTTGTCGAAGGACGAGGAATTCGCTCCACGGCTTGACCCCAACCTTTCCAGCCGTCACACAGCCCCCGGACCAGATGGTCGGGCGGCCGCGGCATCTTTGGATGTCGAGGAAAGTCCGGGCTCCACGGTGACAAGGCGGCGGGTAACGCCCGCCGGGAGCGATCCCAGGGATAGCGCCACAGAAAGCAAACCTCCTCCCTTCGGGGCGGGAAGGGTGAAAGGGTGGGGTAAGAGCCCACCGCGGACCTGGCAACAGGGACGGCATGGCAAGCCCCGCCTGGAGCAAGACCGAATAGGGACCCCGCGCCGGCCTCGCGTCGGATAGGCCGTCACTGGCTGAGAGGGTCCGGGTAGGTCGCGAGAACCGTCCAGCGATGGGCGGTCCAGAGGAATGGCCGTCTCGCGTCTTCGGGCGTCAGACAGAACCCGGCTTACAGACCATCTGGTCCATTCGCCCTCTCCCGATGCGGGGGAGGCGGCGGCGCCTCGGCGTTCTTCTCGCGCCGTCCGATACGCGACGAAAGTGGGTTTCAGCCCCACTTGTCCACCGCGCGACCTGCGTGGACACGTTCATTCCCTTGTTTGTAAGGCCCCGTGCCGAGTCTAGTGGCGGCGAAGTCTTAACAGGTTCTGTGTATGTTCTGTTGATAGATTCTAAGGGTCTGTGAAAGACCCCTGCGACACCTTTGTTTTCGCGGCTAAACGGCCGTTGGTGTCATTGTCTCCCAATCAATCCCATGTTAACCCATATTGTGCCGGGGCATCGGGCAGGGCGTCCGGCGGCGGGCTTTTCAACAGGGGTAGGCGGGGTGTTTCTCTCGACGTTCGAGAAGCAGCTGGACAGCAAGCGGCGCATCGTTGTGCCGCAGGACTTCCGCGCCGCGCTCTCGGGCCCGTTCGACGGGATCTTCTGCTTCCCCTCCATCGAGGCCGATTGCCTCGAGGCTGGCGGCAAAAGCTTGTTCGACCGTTACCAGGGCGTGATCGAGGAGCTGCCGTTCGGCGATCCGCTGCGATCGGCGTTGGAGACCAGCGTCCTGGGCGGGATGGCTCGGCTGTCGTTCGACACCGCCGGCCGCATCACCCTTCCCGACACCCTGTGCGAGATGTTCGGCCTGACCGACTGGGTGGCGGTGGTCGGCCTGGGTGAGCGGTTCCAGATCTGGTCGCGCGAAGCCTTCCAGGCCCACCGCGCCGCTCAACGCGAACTGGCCCGTGACGGCCTGGCCGCCATGCGCGCCCAGCAGCGCACCGTCCGTATCGGAGGCGCGGCATGACCGAAGAGGTCACTCAGGACGCCAAGGGCGCTCCGCACGTTTCCGTCCTGCTCGACGAGGTGGTTGGCGCGCTGTCGAGCGGCCCCGGCGACATGGTTATCGACGGCACCTTCGGAGCCGGCGGCTATACTCGCGCGATCATGGCCACCGGCGCCTCGGTCACCGCTTTCGATCGCGATCCAACGGTCCAGCGATTCACGGCCGAGTTTTCCGCGGCGGATGGTCGCTTTCGGCTGATTGAGGACCGTTTCTCGCAAATCAGCGCGTATCTGGAGGATGCGTCGGTCGACGGCGTCACCCTGGATCTTGGCGTATCTTCCATGCAGCTTGACGAGGCTGAGCGCGGCTTTTCCTTCATGCGCGACGGTCCGCTGGATATGCGCATGGGCGCCGACGGCCCGACGGCCGCCGATCTGGTCAACACGCTGGACCACACCGAGCTGGCCCGCATCCTGTACGTCTATGGCGAGGAGCACGCCTCGCGGCGCATCGCCAGCTTCCTGATCAAGCGTCGCGAAGAGCGGCCGTTCACCCGCACCCTGGACCTGGCTCACGTGATCGAGCGGGCCCTGGGTGGCCGCAAGGGCGCCAAGGTCCACCCGGCCACCCGCTCGTTCCAGGGGCTGCGGATCGCGGTCAACGCCGAGCTGGAAGAGCTGGAAGAGGGCCTGCTGGCCGCCGAGCGCGTGCTGAAGCCGGGCGGCCGCCTGGCGGTGGTCACCTTCCACTCGCTGGAAGACCGCATCGTGAAGAACTTCCTGGCCGAGCGGGCGGGGCGCACGCCGGGCGGGTCGCGTCACCTGCCGCCGGTCGAGGCCGGCGCGCCGGCCAGCTTCCAGCTGATCTCGTCAAAGGCCATCGCTCCTGGCGAGGCCGAGTTGGCGGTCAATCCGCGCGCCCGCTCCTCCAAGCTGCGCGCCGCCGTACGCACCCCGGCGCCGGTGTGGGTCGAAGCGCGATGAGCCTGTCGGCCATCTTCGACCGCCGCGTGCGGGGCTTCCGGGTGGTGGAGCTGGTCTGCCTCGGAATCCTGCTGGCCCTGGTGCTGGGCGTCTACATGGCCAAGACCTTCGCTGGTCGCGAGCGGGCCCAGATCGCCTCGGTCGAGCAGCAGATTGTCGACGAGAAGGTCCGCATCCGCCTGCTCAAGGCCGAGGTGGCCTTCCTGGAGCAGCCCAGCCGCATCGAGCGGCTGGCCCAAGACCAAAACCTGACTCCCATCAAGCCCGAGCGCGAGACCACCGAGGACGCGCTGATCGACGTGGCGCGCCACGCTCCGGTCGCCCATGCCCCGGCCTCGCCGACCGCCGCCGTCAACGGCGACGCGGCCTCGGCCGAGCAGCCCGAGGCTACGCCAGACGACTATCCGGCGCCGGCTCCGGGGGAGGCTCCGCGATGAGCCTGTCCAACCTCACCCCCGGCGGCGCGCCCGCCGCCTGGCGCTGGCTGATCGAGCGGGTCTGGCGTCTGGAGCACGCCTTCGAGCGCTCGCGCGCCGCCGCGCGGCCCGAGGACGACACCCGCATCCGCATCTTCTTCGTGATGGCCATCTTCGGCATCGGCTTCACCCTGCTGGCCCTGGGCGCCACCCGGGCGGCGGTGTTCTCCAAGGTGGGCGGCAACGGCTACCTGACGCCGGTCGGCGGCGCGCGCGGCGACCTGGTCGATCGCAATGGCCAGCTGCTGGCCGTCGACCTGACCCACTACACCCTGTTCATCGATCCCCGCGACGTCTGGGACGCCAAGGCCACGCGCAAGGCTTTGGGCAAGGCCCTGCCGCAGGTGCCCGCCGCGCGCCTGGACACCGCGGTGTTCTCCGGTCGCCGCAGCTTCGTGGTGGGCGGCATGACCCCGGCCGAGAAGGACGCGGTCTTCGAGCTGGGCCTGCCGGGCGTGGTGTTCGAGGAGGAGGCCCGCCGGGTCTATCCGCTGGGCGCCAGCGCGGCCCACTTCATCGGCTTCGTCGACAAGGGCGGGCGCGGCCTGGCCGGCGCCGAGAAGGCTCTGGACGCGCCCGTGCGCGAGGCCTCGACCAAAGGGCCGGACGGAGCGATCCCCTTGTCGATCGACCTGCGCGTCCAGGCCGCCCTGGAGGACGAGGTCCGCAAGGCCGCCATCGAGTTCCAGGCCAAGGACGCCGTTGGCATCGTCACCAACGTCCATACCGGGGAAATCCTCGGCATGACCAGCTACCCGGACTACGACCCCAACCGGCTGGATCAGGCGTCCGCCGAGCAGATGACCAACCACGCCGCCGCGTCGGTCTACGAGATGGGCTCGACCTTCAAGGCTTTCACCGTGGCCATCGGCCTGGACACCGGGGCGGCGACCCCGTCCTCGACCTTCGACGCGCGCGAGCCGTTCAAGCTGGGCTACCGGACGATCCACGATTTCCACGCCGCCAAGAAGATCCTGACCCTGGTCGAGGTCTTCCAGCACTCGTCCAACATCGGCACCGCCATGCTGGCCGAGCGGATCGGCGGCGAGCGCTTGAGCCGCTATTTCACCGCCCTGGGCCTGACCAAGCCGGCCAAGGTGGAACTGCTGGAATCGGCCCGCCCGCTGACCCCCAAGAAGTGGGACGACGACGCGGTGGCCTCCACCTCGTTCGGCCACGGCATCAACGTCTCGCCGCTGGCGCTGGCCCAGGCGATGGGCGCGCTGCTGAACGGCGGTACGCTGGTGCCGATGACCATCCACAAGCTGGCGCCGGGCGTGCGTCCGGAAGGCGCGCGGGCAGTCTCCGAAGAGACCTCCCAGCAGATGCTGCAGATCATGCGCGCCAACGTCACCGGCGGCAGCGGCAAGTCGGCCAATATCCCGGGCCTGACCGTCGGCGGCAAGACCGGCACCGGCGAGAAGTACGACCCGGCGATCAAGGGCTATAATCACCAGCGTCAGGTCTCGTCGTTCGCGGCGGTGTTTCCGACCGAGGGCGCGATCGAGTCCGACCGCTATTTCGTTCTGGTGCTGCTGGACGAGCCCAAGGGCAACGCCAAGACCCATGGCTTCTCGACCGGCGGCTGGGTGTCCGCGCCGGCCGCCGGCCGGGTCATCGACCGCATCGCGCCGTTCCTCGGCGTCCGCCGTCAGAGCGACATCTTCACCGTGGCCCAGACGCCGCAAGCCGCTCCGGAGGCGGGACTTTGAACAAGACGCTTTCCCAGATCCTGAACCGGCCGTTCGAGGTCGACCCCGTCATCACCGGGGTCACCGCCGACAGCCGCAAGGTGCGTGAAGGCTTCCTGTTCGCGGCCTTGCCGGGCAGCAAGGTCGACGGGCGCGCGTTCATCGACGGGGCCATCGCCTCGGGCGCCGCCGCGATCCTGGCGCCGGACGATGTCGAGGGCCTGTCTGTCCTGGCCGTCCACGCCGGCGACCTGCGCCGCGCCTACGCCCTGGCCGCCGCCCAGTTCTGGGGCGAGCAGCCGGCGACCTGCATCGCGGTGACCGGCACCAACGGCAAGACCTCGGTGGCCGGCTTCGCCCGTCAGATCTATGCCCGCCTGGGTCGCAAGGCCGCCAGCATGGGCACCCTGGGCGTGGTGGTCAGCGAGGCGGGCAAGCCCGACCTGCAACTGACCCCGCCCGGCCTGACCACGCCGGACGCCGCCGACGTCGCTGAGATGATGGCCAAGCTGGCCGGCATGGGCGTGACCCATCTGGCGGTCGAGGCCTCGTCGCACGGCATCGACCAGCGCCGCCTGGACGGCGTGCGCCTGTCCGCCGCCGGCTTTACCAACTTCACCCAGGACCACCTGGACTATCACGGCACCATGGGCGCCTACCGCGCGGCCAAGCTGCGCCTGTTCGAAACCCTGCTGCCGCGCGCCAAGACCGCAGTGCTGAACGCCGACAGCGACGCATTCGGCGCCTTCGCTTCGGCCGCGGTCACCTCGGGCCAGACCATCCTGTCGGTCGGCCATGAAGGGCAGGGGCTCCGCCTCGTCGAGCGTACGCCGGTGCCGGAAGGTCAGCACCTGAAGATCGCCGCCCAGGGCGGCGAGTTCGACGTGCTGCTGCCGCTGGCCGGCGACTTCCAGGCCTCCAACGTGCTGGTCGCCGCCGGACTGGTCCTGGCCACCGGCGAAGATCTCGACGCCACCATCGCCGCCCTCGCGACCCTGGAAGGCGCCGCCGGCCGGCTGCAGCGGGTCGGGACCGGCGCGCGCGGCGGCGAGGCCTATGTCGACTATGCCCACACGCCCGACGGCCTGGAGACGGTGCTGGCGGCCCTGCGTCCCCACACCCAAGGCAAGCTGATCGTGGTGTTCGGGGCCGGCGGCGACCGCGATCGCGGCAAGCGCCCCCTGATGGGCGAGATCGCCGCGCGCCTGGCCGACGTGGCCATCGTCACCGACGACAACCCCCGCTCCGAAGAGCCCGCCTCGATCCGCGCCGCCATCTTGGCCGCCGCGCCGGGCGCGCAGGAATTTGGTGACCGGCGCCAGGCCATCCAGGCCGGCGCGGCCCTGCTGGCCAACGGCGACGTGCTGGTGGTGGCCGGCAAGGGTCATGAGCAGGGCCAGATGGTGGCCGGCGTGAACCACCCGTTCGACGACGTGACCGAAACGGCCCAGGCGCTGGAGGCCGTCCATGTCTGACGCGCTCTGGACCGCTGACGAGATCGCCGCCGCGACTGGCGGCCAGGTGCTGGCCGACTTCGAGGCCACCGGCGTGTCGATCGACAGCCGCAGCATCGAGCCGGGCGATCTATTTGTGGCGCTCACGGGCGCGCGGGACGGCCATGAGTTCGTGGTGCAGACCGCCGACAAGGGCGCGGCCGGCGCGCTGATCTCCAAGCCTGTCGCCGTGCCCGCCGTTCTGGTCGAGGACACCTTCGCGGCGCTGGAGCGCCTGGGCGTCGCCGCTCGGGAACGCGCGCCCCAGGCCCGACGCGGCGCCGTCACCGGTTCGGTCGGCAAGACCAGCGTCACCCGCGCCGTCGAGGCTGGCCTGCGCCGCGCGGGCAAGGCCCACGCCTCGGTCAAGTCGTACAACAACCACATCGGCGTGCCCCTGACCCTGGCGCGGATGCCGCGCGACACCCAGCGCGCGGTGTTCGAGGTGGGCATGAACCACGGGGGCGAGATCGTCCCGCTGTCGAACTTCATCCGCCCGCACGCGGTGGCCATCACCACGGTCGGCCCGGTGCACCTGGAGAACTTCGGCGACGGCGAGGAGGGCGTCGCCCGCGCCAAAGCCGAAATCTTCGCCGGCATCGAGCCCAACGGCGTGGCGGTGCTGAACGCCGACAATCCGTGGTTCGGCCTGCTGAAAGCCGAGGCCGAGGCGGCCGGCGCCCAGGTCTGGAGCTTCGGCACCGGTGAGGGCGTCACCGCCCAGCTGACCGTGTTCGCCTCCAGCGCCGAGGGCGCGACCATCACGGCCGTGGTGCATGGCGAGACGATCCATTTCCCCATCCTGCAGACCGGCGTCCATTGGGGCCTCAACAGCCTGTGCGTGCTGCTGATGCTGGAAGCCCTGGACGTCGACCGCGAGACGGCCCTGGCGGCCCTGGCCGAGTTCGAGCCGATCGAGGGACGCGGCGCCGAGCGCGTGATCCCGGTCGAGGGCGGCGCCTTCACCCTGGTCGACGAGAGCTACAACGCCAATCCGGTATCCATGAAGGCCGCCCTGGCCACCCTGGGCGCGCGCAAGGTCGCCGGCCGCCGCATCGTGGTGTTGACCGACATGCTGGAGTTGGGCCCCCAGAGCGCCCGTTTTCACGCCGACCTGGCGACCCCGATCGCCGCCGCCGACATCGATCTGGTGTTCTGTGGTGGATCGTTAATGAAATCTTTATGGGATGCGCTTCCGCCGACTCGGCGGGGCGCGTACGCCCAAAGCGCCGCCGAGCTCGCGCCCCAGGTCGTCTCGGCGATGCGGGCGGGCGACGTGGTGATGGTGAAGGGGTCGAACGGATCCAAGGCGGGCCTGGTGGCCGCGGCTCTGGGCGCGCTTGACCTGGTAGGACAGGGCTGATGCTGTATTTTCTCTATAACTGGCTCTCGCAGGGCGGGCACGAGCATGTGCCGGTCCTCAACCTGCTGAAATACCTGACCTTCCGCACCGGCATGTCGATGCTCACGGCCTATGTCGTGGCCGTGGCCATGGGCTCGCGCTTCATCCGCTGGATGAAGGCCAAGCAGGGCAAGGGCCAGCCGATCCGCACCGACGGCATCGCCCGCCACGTGCTGGAGAAGTCGGGCACGCCCACCATGGGCGGCTTCATGATCCTGGCCGGCCTGTTCGTGGGCTCGCTGCTGTTCGCCGACCTCAAGAACATCCACGTCTGGGTCGTGCTGCTGATCACCGGCAGCTTCGGCGTGCTGGGCTTCATGGACGACTACGCCAAGGTCACCAAGCAGACCACGGCCGGCCTCTCCAGCAGCCAGAAGCTGATCGCCCAGTTCGTGATCTCGATCATCGCCGCCGTCGTGCTGATCCTGTTTTCGCCCAAGTCGCCGATGACGGCCGGGCTCGAGACCTCGATGGTGTTCCCGATCTTCAAGAACCTGGTCATCAACCTGGGCTGGTTCTACGTGGCCTTCGCCGCGGTCACGATCGCCGGCTTCTCCAACGCCGTGAACCTGACCGACGGCCTGGACGGCCTGGCCATCGTGCCGGTGATGATCGCCGCCTCGACCTTCGGCCTGATCACTTATCTGGTCGGCAACTACAAGTTCGCCGACTATCTGAACCTGCACTTCGTGCCCGGCGTCGGCGAGCTGGCCGTGGTCTGCGGCGCGATCATCGGCGGGGGCATGGGCTTCCTCTGGTACAACGCCCCGCCGGCCAAGATCTTCATGGGCGACACGGGGTCGCTGGCCCTGGGCGGCGCGCTGGGCTCGATCGCGGTCTGCGCCAAGCATGAGCTGGTGCTGGGCATCGTCGGCGGCCTGTTCGTGGCCGAGGCGCTGAGCGTGATGATCCAGGTCGCCTACTTCAAGAAGACCGGCAAGCGCATCTTCCTGATGGCGCCGATCCACCACCATTTCGAAAAGCTCGGCTGGGCCGAGAGCACCGTCGTGGTCCGCTTCTGGATCGTGGCGATGATGCTCAGCTTCGTCGGCCTCGCCACCCTGAAGCTGCGATAGGAGAGGGCGCGCCATGATCCCGGTTCGCGGTTTCGAGGGCAAGACCGTCGCCGTGTTCGGCCTGGGCCGGACGGGGCTGACGGCCGCGCGCGCCCTGATCGCCGGCGGGGCCAAGGTGGCGCTGTGGGATGAAAAGCCCGCCAGCCGAGAGGCCGCCGTGGCCGAAGGGCTCAACGTCGTCGACCTGCAGGCCAGCGACTGGAGCGACTACGCCGCCCTGATGCTGTCGCCGGGCGTGCCGCTGACCCATCCCAAGCCGCACTGGACGGTGACCAAGGCCAAGGCGGCCGGGGTCGAGGTGCTGGGCGACATCGAGCTGTTCGCCCGCACGGTGAACGCCGCGCCCGAGCACAAGAAGCCCAAGATCATCGCCATCACCGGCACCAACGGCAAGTCGACCACGACCGCCCTGATCGGCCACCTGTGCCGCCAGGCCGGCCGCGACACCCGGGTGGGCGGCAATATCGGCGAGGGCGTGCTGGGCCTGGAAGACATGCACGGCGGCGCGGTCTACGTGCTGGAGCTGTCATCCTACCAGCTGGACCTGACCTCCAGCCTGCACGCCGACGCCGTGGTGCTGCTGAACATCTCGCCCGACCACCTGGATCGTCACGGCGGCATGGACGGCTACATCGCCGCCAAGCGCCGGATCTTCCTGAACCAGGGCAAGGGCGACACCGCCATCATCGGGGTGGACGACCCCTGGTGCCAGCAGATCTGCACCGAGATCACCGCCGCCAACCGCCGCACCATCTGGCCGATCAGCGCCGGCAAGGCCATGGGCCGGGGCGTCTACGCCCTGCAGGGCGTGCTCTACGACGCCACCGGCGAGCGGGTGACCGAGATGGTCGACCTGCTGCGGGCCCGCAGCCTGCCGGGCCGCCACAACTGGCAGAACGCCGCCGCCGCCTTCGCCGCCGCCAAGGCCATCGGCATCCCGGCCCACCAAGCCGTGGACGGCCTGATGAGCTTCCCGGGCCTGGCGCACCGGATGGAGACGGTCGGCAAGATCGGCAAGGTCCGCTTCGTCAACGACAGCAAGGCCACCAACGCCGACGCCGCGCGCCAGGCGATGTCGAGCTATCCGAAATTCTACTGGATCGCCGGCGGCGTGGCGAAAGCCGGCGGCATCGACGACCTGACCGATCTGTTCCCACGCGTCGCCGGCGCCTACCTGGTCGGCCAAGCCGCCGAGGACTTCGGCAAGACGCTGGAAGGCAAGGCTCCGGTGCGCCAGTGCGGCGACATCGAGACCGCCGTGGCGGCCGCCTATGCCGATGCGCTGGCGTCGGGCGAGGAGGCCATCGTCCTGCTGTCGCCCGCCTGCGCCTCGTTCGACCAGTTCGCCGACTTCGAGGCCCGAGGCGAGGCGTTCCGCGCGGCGGTCAACGGCTTGGGCAAGGCGCCGGCTTCGGCGGCCAAAAGGGCGTAAGATCCGGGGGGCGAACACTTGCCCCCTACTGGCCTTTGGCCGTCTTCCCCCATAGGGGAAAGAGCCATTAGCATCTGGCTCCGCCCCCTATGGGGGCGGATAGACCGCGCAGCGGTCAGGTGGGGGCAAGTTCGAGTCCATCTGCCACACCTGACGTAACCTCCACCGCAACACTCGCTTAACCCTAAACTCCGACCCTCCGGCCATGAACTTCCAGACCACCCACGCCTTTGCCCGCACCGACCGTTCGCGGCTCGGCGTCTGGTGGTGGACGACCGATCGCTGGCTGCTGGGCGCCACGGCGATGCTGGTCACTCTGGGCGTGCTGCTGTCGTTCGCCTCCAGCCCGGCGGCCGCCGCGCGGATCGGGCTGGACGACCAGTTCCACTTCGCCCTGCGCCAATGCGTGTTCGGCGCCGGCGCGGCGATGATCGTGCTGTCGGTGTCGATGCTCAGCCCCAAGGGCATCCGGCGTTCGGCCTTCTTCATCTATCTCGTCGCCATCGGCGTGATGGCGGCCCTGCCGTTCATAGGCCACAGCGCCAAGGGCGCGGCCCGCTGGCTGCTGATCGGCGGCTTCACCTTCCAGCCTTCCGAATTCATGAAGCCGGCCCTGATCGTGCTGGTCTCCTGGATGTTCGCCGAGGGCCAGAAGGGCGAGGGCGTGCCGGGCGTGTCGATCGCCTTCTTCCTCTATTTCGTCGCCGTGGGCTTGCTGCTGGTCCAGCCCGACGTCGGCCAGACCGTGCTGATCACCATCGCCTTCGGGGCCGCCTTCTGGATGGCCGGGGTGCCGATCTCCTGGATCATGGGCCTGGGCGTGGTGGCCGTGGGCGGGCTGTGCTCGACCTACTTCCTGTTCGATCACGTCCACGACCGGGTGCAGAAGTTCCTCAGCCCCGACCAGGCCGACACCCACCAGATCACCCGCGCCGCCGAGGCCATTCACGCCGGCGGCCTGTTCGGGCGCGGCCCGGGCGAGGGCGTCATGAAGCGCCACGTGCCCGACCTGCACACCGACTTCATCTATTCGGTCGCCGCCGAGGAATACGGCCTGGTGTTCTCCCTGGCCCTGATCACCATCTTCGCCTTCATCGTGGTGCGCGGGCTCTACAAGGCCATGAAGCTGACCGACACCTTCGAGCAGGTGGCGGCCTCGGGCCTGTTCGTGCTGGTGGGCCAGCAGGCCTTCATCAACGTGGCCGTGAACCTCAACATGATCCCGACCAAGGGCATGACGTTGCCGTTCATCAGCTACGGCGGCTCCTCGATGCTGGCCATGGGATTGACCCTGGGCATGGCCTTGGCGTTGACGCGCAAGCGTCCGGGGGCCTATGGCGGGGCCGGAGAATTCGATCAGGCGGGGGCCTAGGATTCTCCGAAGGAGAGCCGCCTTGCCGATCATTCGCTCGCGTATCGGAGCCATTATCCCATGAGCAAGCTGGCTGTCGTCGCCGCCGGAGGCACCGGCGGGCACCTGTTTCCCGCCCAGGCCCTGGCCGAGGCCCTGGCCGCGCGCGGCTGGCGCATCGTGCTGGCCACGGATGAACGCGGCGCGCTCTATGCCGACAAGTTCCCGGCGGAAGAGCGCCTGGCGCTATCGGCCGCCACCGCCAAGTCCGGCGACCCGATCGGCATGGCCAAGGCCGGCTTTGTGGTCTGGCAGGGCGTGAACCAGGCCAAGGCCGCCTTCAAGCGTCTGGACCCGGCCGTGGTGGTCGGTTTCGGCGGTTACCCCGCGCTGCCCGCCTTGCTCGGCGCCCTGGCCCAGAAGCGGCCCACGGTGATCCATGAGCAGAACGCGGTGCTGGGCCGGGTGAACCGCTATCTGGCGCCCAAGGTCGACGAGGTCGCCTGCGCCTTCCCGACGCTCAACCTGGCCAAGCCCAAGGTGAAGGCCCGCGTCCACGTGGTGGGCAATCCCGTGCGGCCGCCCGTGCGCGCGCTCTACGACGTGCCCTACCTGCCGCCCGAGGTGCAGCTGCGCATCCTGGTCACCGGCGGCAGCCAGGGCGCACGCCTGCTGTCCGAACTGATCCCCGAGGCGGTGGCCAAGCTGCCCGAGGACATGCGCGGTCGCCTGAAGGTGTTCCAGCAGGCTCGCGCCGAGAGCATGGAAGGCGCGCGCAAGATCTACCGCAACGCCATGGTCGACAGCGAGGTCGCGCCGTTCTTCCGCGACATGGCGGGCTACCTGCGCCAGGCCCACCTGGTGATCGGTCGCTCGGGCGCGTCGACCTGCACCGAGCTGGCCGTGGCCGGCCGGCCGTCGATCCTGATCCCGCTGAAGATCGCCGCCGACGACCACCAGCGCTTCAACGCCAAACTCCTGGAAGACGCCGGCGCCGCCGCCGTCTGCCTGGAAGACGAACTGACCGTCGACGCCATGGCCGGCGCGCTCAACGCCCTGCTCAAGGACCCCGAGCGCTTGGGCCGCATGGCCGCGGGGGCGCGATCGGTGGCCATGCCGGACGCGGCCGATACGCTGGCGGACCTGGTGGAGCGGACGGCCAGATAGCCGCTGTCATCGCGGATGTAGCGAAGCGCAGATCCGGCCGACTCCTTTAAGGCTCCGCCCCCGTCGCGATCAGCGGGCGGCCGATGCTCACCGCCTGTCCAACGGTGCTTGCGACCGCCACGCCGGCATACGGCCGCCAGCCGTCGCACACCACCTTGGCTACCGCGTCGTCCGCGCCGCCCTTCGGGATCGCCGCCGCCGGCCGCAAGTCGCCGCTGATCGGACCCTCTTTGCCGCCCACCCGCACGCTGGAGAAGCCGGCGTGGGCGATGGTGCGGGCGTCGCAGTCGAGGATTTCGTAGCGCCAGCCGCCCCAGAAGGCCTCGGTCCCAGCGGTGAAGCCGTCCTCGGCCACCTGCAACACGCGCAAGCGCGCCGTGCGGCCGGTCCAGGCGATCCCGCCCATGTCCACGAAGGCGGCGAAGCGGCCGACGTCGGCCAGGCGCAGTTCCAGCGGTGCGGGGGCCGGGACTTGCGCCAAGGCGGGCGAGGCGAGGGCGATCAGGCCGCCGACCAGCGCGGCTACGCTTCGACCAAGCCGGAAATCCTTGCGATCTGCACCAAACATCCCGTTTCACCCCGCCGCCAAATCGTCTAATCGAGCCAGATGATCCAGCGTCGACGCCCCGTACCCTTCGAACTCGGCCCCGTGCATTTCATCGGCATCGGGGGCATCGGCATGTCCGGCATCGCCGAGATCATGCTGCGCATCGGCTACACGGTGCAGGGCAGCGACGCCAAGGCCAGCGCCAATACCGAGCGCCTGGAAAAACTGGGCGCGCGGATCTTCATCGGCCAGGACGCGGCCAATGTCGAAGGCGCGTCGGCCATCGTCTATTCCACCGCCATCAAGGCCGACAATGTCGAAATGGCCGCCGGCCGCGACAAGCGCCTGCCGCTGGTCCGCCGCGCCGAGATGCTGGCCGAGCTGATGCGGCTCCAGTTCTCGATCGCCGTGGGCGGCACGCACGGCAAGACGACCACCACCTCGATGGTGGCGGCCCTGCTGGACGCCGGCGCCCTGGACCCCACCGTGGTCAATGGCGGGATCATCAACGCCTACGGCACCAACGCCAAGGTCGGCGAGGGCGACTGGATCGTGGTCGAGGCCGACGAGAGCGACGGCAGCTTCCTGAAGCTGAAGTCCACCGTGGCCATCGTCACCAATATCGACGCCGAACACCTGGACCACTGGGGCGACTTCGACGCGGTCAAGAAGGGCTTCCAGGACTTCATCGAGAACATCCCGTTCTACGGCTTCGCGGCGGTCTGCACCGACCACCCGGAAGTCCAGGCCTTGACCGCACGGATCGAGAACCGCCGCCTGGTCACCTACGGCGTCAATCCGCAGGCCGAGGTCCGGGTCGACAACATCGAGATGGGTCCCGAGGGCGCCAAGTTCGACATCGTCGTCTCGCCGCTGTCGGGCGAACAGGTCCGCTATGACGGGCTGAAGATGCCGATGGCCGGCCACCACAACGTGCTCAACGCCACCGCCGCCGTGGCCGTGGCCCGCGAGCTGGGCGTCAGTGGGGACGATATTCGCGCCGGTTTGGCGTCGTTCGGCGGGGTCAAGCGCCGCTTCACCACCACGGGCGTGGCCAACGGCGTCAGGGTCGTGGACGACTACGGCCACCACCCGGTCGAGATCGCCGCCGTGCTGAAGGCCGCCCGCGCGGTCTCGACCGGCAAGGTCATCGCCGTGGTCCAGCCGCACCGCTACACCCGCCTGCGTGACCTGATGACCGAGTTCAGCTCGTGCTTCAACGACGCCGACACCGTGATCGTCGCCGACGTCTACACGGCCGGCGAACAGCCGATCGAGGGCGTCGACAAGGACCACCTGGTCGAAGGCCTCAAGAAGTTCGGCCACCGCCGCGCCCTGCCGCTGGAAAGCCCCGCCGCCCTGCCGGCCCTGATCGCCGCCGAGGCGCAGTCGGGCGACTTGGTGGTGTTGCTGGGCGCGGGGGACATCACGACCTGGTCGTATGCGCTGCCGGGGCAACTGGAAGCGCTGGCGAAGTGACGAAGGCGACCCTGAATCCCTTCTCCCCTTGCGGGAGAAGGTGGCTCGCAGCGCCGGATGAGGGGTTGAAGGCAGAGACCGCTGCGTACAGCATCGCCGGACAGTCCGGCGCGACCCCTCATCCGTCAGCTTCGCTGA
>Ga0247731_1000175_pt1 | contig 18257 bp, 9 predicted proteins | sample UWRJL088202R2_FD_180938 | JGI IMG/M metagenome (GOLD analysis project Ga0247731, IMG submission 180938) | Plant litter microbial communities from Arlington Agricultural Research Station in Wisconsin, United States - UWRJ-L088-202R-2 | ecosystem: Environmental > Terrestrial > Plant litter >...
CCCGCCGGCCAGGCTCCAGGCATAGCTGGTGGCGACACTCGATGTATTGCTCAGCACCACGTTGAACACCAGGCCCTGGCCCTCGTTCACGGCATCGTCGCCGCTGCCCGGACCGCCAGGCTCGATGGCCTGGATGGTGGGAGATGCGTCGTTGTCCACGATCATCCCGGTTGCAGTGACCCCGCCTATGGTGAGCGGCAGTGTTTCATCCAGGCCGGGTTCGTAGACTGTATCGTTGACTGTAGCTACGGTGACGCTGAAGCTGGTCACCCCGGCCGGTATCAGCAGGTTGAGGCCATTGCCGCTGATGGTGACGCCGTTAGTGAACGTCGGTAGGGCGTTGTAGTCGTTACCGCTTGTCGCCGTGCCGCCGCCAAGCGTATAGGCCAGGGACGTGATGGTGGTGGAAGGGTTGCTGAGTGTGACGTTGTACGTGATGCTTTGGCCTTCAATGACGGCATCGTCGGTATTGCCGATCCCGGCCGGTTCTATGCCGGTCACCGTCGGTATGGCATTGGTATCCACAATCGCCCCTGTGCCCAACACCCCGCCCACCGTCAGCGGCACGGTCTCATTCGCCCCCGGTTCGTACAGCCCGTCATTCAGGGTCGGCACCGTCACGGTAAAGCTGGTCACTCCGGCTGGCACGAGCAGGTTCGACCCGTTCAAGGTCACGCCATTGCTAAAAAGCGGCGGCACCGTGAAGTCCAGCCCGGCGGCCGCCATCCCGCCGCCCAGGCTGTACGCCAGGGTAGTGCTGGTATTGGACGCATTGCTCAGGCTCACCGTGAACACCAGGTTCTGGCCTTCGTTCACAGCATTATCCCCGGCACCGGGGGCGCCAGGCTCTACGGTGGTCACGGTCGGGATGGAATTGACATCCACGATCTGCCCCGTTGCGGTGATGCCGCCTATGGTGAGCGGGACTGTTTCATTGCTGCCAGGCTCGTAAATGCCGTCATTGATAGATGGCACGGTGACGGTGAAACTGGTGATGCCGATGGGCACGATGACGGTCAGCCCATCGCCGCTCAGGGTGACGCCGTTGCTGAAGGTCGGCGGTATGCTGAAATCCGCACCGCTACCGGCAGTGCCGCCGCCCAGGCTATACGCCAGGGCGATGGGAATGCTGGCTGCATTGTTCAGGGTCACCGTGAATACCAGGTCCTGGCCTTCATTGATCGCATCATCCCCAGCGCCCGGTGCGCCCATTTCGATGCTGGCGACAGTGGGTACCGTCGTCATATCGATGACCTGGCCCGTACCGATGACGCCGCCTATGCTTAGCGGCAGGGTTTCGTTGATGCCGGGCTCGTAGATGCCATCGCTGATAGTCGCGACCGTCACGCTGAAGCTGCTGACATTCGCCGGCACGATCACGCTGAGTCCGTCCCCGCTCAGGGTCACGCCATTGCTGAACACGGGAGCCACGCTGTAATCGATCCCGCCGGTAGCGCTGCCGCCGCCCAGCACATACGCAAATGTGCTGGCGGTCGTGGAGGGGTTGCTCAGGGTGACGTTGAATACCAGGTTCTGGCCTTCATTCACTGCGTTGTCGCCGGTGCCGGGCAGGCCGGGCTCGACTGTAGCGATGGTGGGCGCGCTGTTTACATCGGTGATCTGGCCGCTTGCACTGACCCCGCCCACGATCAACGGCACGGTCTCATTCGCCCCGGGCTCGTACAGCCCGTCATTCAAGGTGGGCACCGTCACGGTAAAGCTGGTGACGCCGGCCGGCACGAGCAGGTTGGATCCGTTCAAGGTCACGCCATTACTGAAAGTCGGCGGCACCGTGAAGTCCAGCCCGCTGCTGGCGGAACCGCCGCCCAGGCTGTACGCCAGGATAGTCGCAGCACTTGACGCATTGCTCAGCGTCACCGTATACACCAGGTTCTGGCCTTCGTTCACCGCATTGTCCCCGGCCCCTGGGGCGCCAGGCTCGACTGTCGTCACGGTAGGCACCGCATTCGCATCGACGATCTGGCCGCTGGCAGTGATGCCGCCTATGGTGAGCGGGAGGGTTTCATTGGCGCCGGGTTCGTACAGGCCGTCATTCAATGTGGCAACCGTGGCCGTAAAGCTGGAGACGCCGGCCGGCACAATGACTGTCAGGCCGTCGGGACTTAGCGTGACGCCGTTGCTGAACACCGGCGGCGCAGTGTAATCAATCGCTGCGGTGGCCGATCCACCACCCAGTTGGTAGGCATAGCTAAGCGGGGAGCTGGCGGTGCCGCTCAGCGTTACGGTATACACCAGGCCCTGGCCTTCATTGACGGCATCGTCGGCACTGCCAGCGGCGCCAGGTTCTATCGTGGCGATATGCGGCGCCACATCGGTATCGGTGATGTAACCTGTGCTGTTTACGCCGCCCACACTCAATGGCACGGTTTCATCCACCGCCTCGGATATACCATCTGCAATGGTCGGCACGGTAATACTGAAGCTGCCGACATTGGCCGGGACATTGAGGCTGGTGCCACCGGGGTTGAGAGTCACGCCATTGCTGAAGGTCGGCGGCACTGTAAAGTCGATGCCGCTGGTGGCCGTCCCGCCGCCCAGGCTATACGCCAGGGTCGTCGCCACGGTCGACGGATTGCTCAATGTCACGTTGAACACCAGGTTCTGCCCCTCCTGCACCGCATCGTCACTGGTACCGGCTAGGCCAGGCTCCACACTAGCGACTGTCGGCACGGCATTGGTATCCACAATCGCCCCCGTACCCAGCACCCCGCCCACCGTCAGCGGCACGGTCTCATTCGCCCCGGGCTCGTACAACCCGTCATTCAAGGTCGGCACCGTCACGGTAAAGCTGGTGACGCCGGCCGGCACGAGCAGGTTCGACCCGTTCAAGGTCACCCCATTGCTGAAGGTCGGCGGCACCGTGAAGTCCAGCCCACTGCTGGCGGAACCGCCGCCCAGGGCATACGTCAAGGTAGTCGCGCTACTAGACGCATTGCTCAGCGTCACCGTATACACCAGGTTCTGGCCTTCGTTCACAGCGTTGTCCCCGGCCCCCGGAGCGCCAGGCTCCACCGAATTTACTGTAGGCACCGTATTCACATCCACGATCTGCCCGATGGCACTCACCCCCCCCACACTGACCTGCACCGTCTCATTCGCACCCGGCTCATACACCCCATCGTTCAAGGTCGGCACCGTCACACTGAAGCCGCTGACATTCGCCGGCACGATCACGCTGAGTCCGTCGCCGCTCAAGGTCACGCCATTGCTGAAGCTGGGCGGAGTGGTGAAATCCACACCGGCAGTGCCCGTCCCGCCGGCCAGGCTCCAGGCATAGCTGGTGGCGACACTCGATGTATTGCTCAGCACCACGTTGAACACCAGGCCCTGGCCCTCGCTCACGGCATCGTCACCGCTGCCCGGACCACCGGCCTCAACGGTGGAGATGGCAGGGGCGGTATTGACATCGATGATACTGCCGCCGGCGATAACGTTGCCGATGCTGAGTTCCAGTGTCTCGTCCGCTTGCGGTTCATGCACGCCATCGTTGAGCGTGGCCACCGTCACGGTAAAGCTGCCCACGCCTGCCGGCACGATCACGCTCAGGCCGTCGCCGCTCAAGGTCACGCCGTCGCTGAACACGGGAAGCAGGGTGTAATCGATACCGCCTGTTGCGGTGCCGTTGCCGAGTGAATAGGCAAGGGAGGTGGCGGCAGTCGAAGTGTTACTGAGGGTAACGGTATACACCAGGTTATTGCCCTCACTCACTGCATCGTCATTGCTGCCCTGTACGCCAGCTTCTACGGATACCACGCTCGGTATCGTATTCACATCCGCGATATTGCCGGTTGCACTTACCCCGCCCAGGTTGATGAGGATGGTTTCGTCGATGCCGGGTTCATGAATGCCGTCATTCAATGTGGCGATGCTGATGCTGAACGCGGTGACGCCGGCCGGCACGACCAGGCTCAGCCCATCACCGCTCAGGGTCACGCCATTGCTGAATATGGGCGGCAAACTGTAATCCGCACCGCTGTCGGCAGTACCGCCCTGGGTGTATGTCAGTGTGGTGGCGACGGCGGATGGATTGCTCAGGATGACATTGAATACCAGTGTCTGGCCTTCGTTGACCGTATCGTCGCCATTGCCCGCTACACCTACTTCTATGCTGCTGACCGAGGGTGCTGCATTGATGTCGCCGATCTGGCCGGTGGCGCTGACGCCGCCGATGGTGATGGGCACCGTTTCATTGGCGCCGGGTTCGTATACGCCGTCGTTCAAGGTGGGCACGGTCACGCTGAAGCCGGCGATGTTAGCCGGTACGATCAAGCTCAGGCCGTCACCGCTCAGGGTGACGCCATTGCTGAATGTCGGCGGCAGGATGTAATCCAGGCCTGTCGTGGCGGTACCTCCGCCCAGGTTCCAGGCATAGCTCATGGCAACGCTGGCGGTGTTGCTGAGCGTGACGTTGAATACCAGGCCCTGGCCTTCATTCACTGCATCGTCGCCGCTGCCAGCCAGGCCGGGCTCGATAGCGCTGATCGCAGGCTGGCTGTTGACGTCGATGATGGCACCGGTGGCTGCAACATTACCTACGCTGAGTTGCACCGTTTCATCAGGATTCGGCTCGAATACGCCGTCGTTCAGCGTGGGAATGCTTACGGTAAAACTGCTGACGTTAGCGGGTACGATGACGCTCAGGCCGTCGCCGCTTAGGGTCACGCCATCGCTGAACACCGGCGCCGCGCTATAGTCGATGCCCGCAGTGGCCGTTCCGCCTGCCAGGCTGTAGGCAAAACTGGTGGAAGCGGTGGACGGGTGGTTGAGCGTAACGGTGTACACCAGGCTCTGGCCTTCGGTCACGGCATCGTCGCTGCTACCCGCTAAGCCGGCATCCACCGAGGCGATCACAGGTTGGGTATCGGTGTCGTGGATAAACCCGGTCGCGTTGACGCCGCCTACGCTGATGCTGACAGATTCGTCGGCACCGGGCTCGAACAATGCATCCTGTAGTGCTGGCACGCTGATGCTAAACGCAGTGACGCCAGCAGGGATGAGCAGGCTCAACCCGTCGCCGCTCAGGGTGACGCCATTGCTGAATATCGGGGGAACGCTGTAATCGGCACCGGCGGTCGCATCGCCGCTGTTCAATTGATAGGCCAGGCTGGTCGTTATTATCGAGGGGTTGCTCAAGGTGACGTTAAATACCAGGTTTTGCCCTTCATTCACCGTGTCGCCAGCCGCACCGGCCGGTCCGGGTTCGATGGCAGTCACCGCCGGGGCGGTATTGACGTCGATAATGCTGCCTGTCGAGCTCACGCCGCCGATGTTGAGCGGCAGGGTTTCATTGGCGCCCGGTTCGTATAAGCCGTCATTGAGGGTGGGGATGGTGACAGTGAAACTGGTGACGCCTGCCGGAATGAGCACGTTCAGCCCGTCGCCGCTCAAGGTCACGCCGTTGCTGAATGTCGGCGGGATAGTGAAATCCGTGCCGCTGGAGGCAGTGCCGACCTCCAGGTGGTAGCCCAACGTAGTGACCGCTGTGGACGGGTTGCTCAGCGTGACCGTGTACACCAGGTTCTGTCCCTCGGTCACCGCATCATCCCCGTTGCCGGCATTGCCGACCTCTATGCCGGTCACGGAGGGCGCGGTGTTGATGTCGATGATCTCAGCCGTTGCGGTCACAGTGCCGATGGTGATGGGCAATGTTTCATTTACGCCAGGTTCGTGCAGCCCATCATTCAGCGTGGCTATCGTCACGCTGAAACCGGTGACGCCGGACGGCACGATGACGCTCAGGCCATCGCCGCTCAGGGTGACGCCATTGCTGAATACCGGCGGCAGGCTGTAATCCAGTACGCTATCGGCAGTGCCGCCGCCCAGGCTCCAGGCAAAGCTGGTCGTGCCAGCCGAGCCGTTGCTGAGGGTGACATTGAACACCAGGTTCTGTCCCTCCGGTGCTGCATCGTCGCCGGTGCCGGCAATACCGGGTTCGATGCTAGCGATGCTCGGTGGGCCGTTCACGTCCACAATCTGCCCGGTGGCCACCACGCCGCCGATATTCAGCAACACTGTCTCATTGGCGCCTGGTTCGGACATGCCGTCATTGATGGTGGCGAAGGTCACGCTGAAACTGGTGACGCCGGCAGGCACAATGACATTCAGGCCGTTGCCGCTCAGGGTCACGCCATTGCTGAATAGCGGAGGTGCCGTGAAATCGGCACCGCTCGTGGCGCTGCCGCCGAGACTGTAACTGAGCGTAGTGGCCACCGTCGAGGCGTTGCCCAGGGTGACGTTGAATACCAGGTTCTGGCCTTCCAGCACCGCATCGTCATTGGCCCCGGCGGCACCTGGTTCGACGGCAGTGACGGCAGGCAGGGGATTGATGTCCGCAATGCCGCCAATCGCCGTGATGCCGCCTATCGTGATCGGCAGCGTTTCGCTAGGCCCGGGCTCGTTCAGGCTGTCATTAAACGTGGCTACCGTGACGGTGAAGTTATTGACGCCGGCCGGAATGGTGATGGATAGGCCATCTGCACTGAGCGTGACACCATTGCTGAATACGGGCGGCATTGCATAATCAAAAGTGCCGGCGGTACCTCCGCCCAGGCTGAATGCCATGACGGCGGGCGACCCAAGCGTGCTGTTGAGGGTGACGTTGAATACAATACTCTGGCCTTCCTGCACGCTGTCATCCCCGCTGCCGATGGCCCCCGGTTCGATTGCCGAGACCGCCGGTGCGACATTCAGGTCGATAATGGCTGCGCCTGCCTGCTCATTGCTGACCCTTAGCCATAAGGTTTCGTCTGCCTGTGGTTCCCAATGCACGTCATAAAGCGTGTGCACCGTGACGGTGAAACTTGAAACCCCGGGCGGCACGATAATGAAGTTGCCGCTTGCATCAAGGGTGACGCCATCGCTGAATTGCTGCGTAGATGAAAAATCCTGGCCTTCTATTGCCGTACCCATCCCGATTCGGTATGCAAAGCGTGCAAATGCGGTAGGTGTGCTGCTCAGCGTCACCAGGAAATTGATCGATTGCCCCTCGTTTACCAGCGGGTCGCTGGTGCTGACGCTGGTCACGACGATGCTGGGCACTTCGGTTGCGGAAGTGAGGAAAGGGCCATTCTGTGTCAGCAGGGGAGTGGATAGGGGAGGGTCGTCACTCGTGGATGGCCTGCCTGCCGAAAAGTCCGCCATGGTGTTCTGGGGAAGTAGCGGATCCTGGATGCGATCCACATTCATGAAGTTGAACCCGCTGTTCTGCAGCATGGCGATGGCCACGATCCGGTCATAGGCGTAACCGGAGATATCCTGCTTGTTTTCCAGCATTTCAATGATGGTTTTGGTTTTTAGCGCATCCCCGGCTTCTTCTTCCATGGGGATGAAGGTGTGGCTTTGCTGGTAGGTGGCGACGAGTGCACCGGTGGAAAGGGTCTCTCGGTCGTAGTTGATGAGGGTGCCGTCGTCCAGCAGGATGATGATCGAGGCGTTCTCCTCGACCACGACGATATCGCCTGCCCTGATCCTGGTGCCGGTATGTACCGGCTCAAGAACGCCTTCCCGGATGATGAATGCGGTTTCGTTGGCCTTCAGGACTGCGCCATCTTGCTGTGCCTTGAATTTCATAGCAACCTCACGATTTATATGACGTGTGGAATACTCATGAAACAGCTTTAGCTATTTTTGCCTAGCTGTAAACCGCTGGTAGATGAGGTGAAAACACCTAATATTTACAATCGAATCACAAGTTAACAATTGTTACTGAATTGTAAGTATCGAAAAAAGGTAGTCCTCTTTAAAACGGAAATCAAGACAATTTGGAAAATGATTACTTTTGTACTATAAAAAAATATGGTTTTTAATTAGTGGCTTACAGGGATTAAATTTGTGGTTTAAGGTGGCAGGCCTGATATTTTCAGGCTATTGATGCGGTAAGCTAATTGTGTCGGAACGCCATCTGGCTTTCGTTAATGGTGTCTCGCAAACGAATAAACCCGCCGAAGCGGGTTTGTTTATTTCCAGGTCTATTTAGTTCGGTGGATTAACCTTTACGACGGCGTGCTATAAACCCCATTAATCCTAATCCCACTGCCATCATCCCGTAAGTTTCCGGCTCTGGAACTGCGGTCGCCAGTGTGATATTACCGTTATAAGAACCGGTACCGCCTAAGGTGCCGGTCACTTTAAGGAAGTAATTTCCACCCAAGCCAGTCTCTTTTAGTCCGCCAAACGACAGGTTGGCAAAAAGATTGCCTACCGTACCGGTTTGCACCAGGGTATTAGCACCATTGATATCACCTGTATACAGGCCAAAGGTGTTGAAAGTAAAGGCATTGTCGCTGGTAGAAGACAAAGACGCAGTAAGGTCACGGTAGGGTGTGACTGACAACAGGATGTAGTCAGTGAACGAGCCCGTGGCAATCTCTGGATTAGTGAATTGGTATTGCTCGGCAAATGGCGACAGATTGGTGTCGGGGCCGAGTGGTAACACATCCGCTTGCGCATTGAATGTCAATAACGATGCTGAAAGCGTCAGCGCGAGAGCAGAAAGCTTAAATTTATTCATAATGGATCCCTTTAAGTAAATATTAAGAATACAAATTAGTTAGCGCTCATCTGACATTGTTAGCCTTAATATTTGCCACATAATTTGTTCCGCAAGAATAAAAAACCAACCTAATTCCTGTCCATTAGTCCGAAAGTACTAATGGCTGGAAAGCCAATAGCAGTAATGCTATTGCCAATTTTCTTACATAAATTTCAGTTTTATCCTACAAATTCTTTGTAGAAAATGGCGGTTTTTTAGCACGTATAAAAATGCGTTCCGTGTCGTAAGTTTTAAGGCAACCTGCTTCAGTGCAATGGCGTTAGCATTTAAAATGCATGTACCCGCATTAGAAAAAATCAACAATTCCTGGAGAGATCACTATGAGCAGGCTTTACGGAGATATCCATCGCAAATTACAGGATGAGCAAGAGACCAGGGCGCTGGCCGACAGGATTGAGGAAATCGCCTGCAAGACGGAGTTCGATGACGACTCGAAAGGCTTCATCGAATCACTGGACATGTTTTTCCTGTCGACGGTCGACCACGATGGCAGGCCGACCGTTTCGTATAAAGGTGGATTCCGGGGATTCGTACGGGTGATAGACAGCACCACCTTGATGTTCCCTGTCTATAACGGGAATGGCATGCAGTATTCCATGGGGAATATTGTGGGGAGCACGGAGGTCGGCATGCTGTTCATGTCATTTGAAAAGCCGCACCGCATCCGAGTGCAAGGCAAAGGCCAGGTATCCAAGGATCCTGAACTGCTCAAGCAATACAAGGAGGCGGAATTTGTCGTAAAAGTGACGCTTTCGGAGTTATGGCAAAACTGTCCGCGGTATATTCATCGCTACACCAAGGACAGCGACTCCAGGTATGTGCCCTCCAATGAATGCGCGACGCCGCTTGCTGAATGGAAAAGGTTCGAGTTCCTGCAGGACGTGCTGAATGAGTCGGATGCCAAAAAGGCAAGGGATTCAGGATTTATCCAGGTTGAAGACTGGGTTGAAAAAATCAAGGCTGGGGATGCCGACGTATAAAACGTTGATTTATTCGAAATTTCCCTTCAAGTCTATATACAATCCATGGATAGCATTTCTTCATCAGTTAGGCACTAAAAATCAATACATTAGCCGCTAGTCCCGACGCTTTAGACAATCACACCCCCATGATGCGCCAGTTCTGGACGATCAAGGCGCAGCACCCCGATATGCTGCTGTTCTATCGCATGGGCGATTTTTACGAACTGTTCCATGAGGATGCGGAAAAAGCGTCGCGCCTGCTTGGCATTACGCTGACCAGGCGTGGCAGCTCGAACGGTGAGCCGATCAAGATGGCAGGGGTGCCCTACCACGCTGCCGAGCAATACCTGGCCAAGCTGGCCAAACTGGGCGAAGCCGTCGCCATCTGCGAGCAGGTAGGCGACCCCGCCAAAAGCAAAGGGCCAGTCGAGCGCAAGGTGACCCGTATCCTGACACCGGGAACCCTCACAGACAGTGCCTTGCTGGATGACAGCCGCAATAACCTGCTGCTGGCTATCTGCCCGGGCGCAGGGATAGTCGGCCTGGCGCGGATCAACCTGGCTTCGGGTGAGTTCATCGTTAGCGAAATAGCGCCGGGCCTGTTAGGCCAGGAGCTTGAACGTATCGCAGCAGCTGAATTACTGTTCCCGGATGATTGTGCGCATGCCGCCATCGATGCGTCTAAAACCGCCAAACGCCGACTGGCACCCTGGCAGTTCGACCTCGACTCGGCCAGGCTGGGGCTGACCAAGCAATTCGACACCTATGACCTGGCCTGCTTCGGCGCGGCGGATATGACCGCTGCCATCGCCGCCGCCGGGGCGCTGCTGGATTATGTCAAGCATACCCAGCGTACGGCCTTGCCGCACATCAGCGGCCTGGTCGTCGAGCAGGCCAGCCAGTACATCCAGCTGGATGCAGCCACGAGGCGCAACCTGGAGATAGACCAGACATTGCGCGGGGAAGCGGCGCCCACGCTGTTTTCGCTCATCAACACCTGCCAGACGCCCATGGGCGCGCGTTTACTGCGCTCATGGCTGCACCATCCCCTGCAACAACGCAATGATGTCATCGCCCGTCATGAGGCGGTCTCGGCACTGATAGCGCGCGATGGCCATACCGATTTGCGCAGCATGCTCAGGTCTATCGGCGATATCGAGCGCATCACCGCCAGGATCGCGCTCAAGACGGCACGTCCGCGCGACCTGTCCGGCCTGCGCGATAGCCTTGCGCAACTGCCGCTCCTGGAAAAAGCACTGGCAACATTTTCCTCCGGCATGCTGGAGACCCTGGCTATGCAATTACAACCTCCCATGGCTGCAAATGACTTGCTGACACGGGCTATCCAACCTGAACCTTCTGTCGTGTTGCGTGAGGGCGGGGTCATCGCGGACGGCTACGACGCCGAACTGGATGAGCTGCGCGGCATCCAGGCCAATTGCGGCGATTTCCTGCTGAGATTCGAAGCCGCCGAGCGGGAACGCACGGGCCTGAGTAATCTGAAAGTCGAATACAACAGCGTGCACGGTTTCTACATCGAGATCAGCCGTGCCCAGGCCGAGCATGCGCCTGCGGATTACCGCCGCCGGCAGACGCTGAAAAATGCCGAGCGCTTTATTACGCCGGAGTTGAAGACATTCGAGGATAAAGTGCTATCCGCCAACGACCGTGCGCTCGCCCGCGAGAAGGTGATCTACGACGAAGTATTGCAGGCGCTGGTATCGCACATTGCCGTACTGCAGGCCAATGCCACGGCGGTGGCTACGCTGGATGTTCTCTGCACCTTCGCCGAACGTGCCATCGCCCTCAATTACGTGTCGCCGGTGTTTGTCGACGAATCCGTGCTGGAAATCACCGGCGGCCGGCATCCCGTGGTGGAGCAGATCGCCCAGCCGTTCATCGCCAACGATGTGCTGCTGTCGCCTTACCGCCAATTGCTGCTGATCACAGGCCCCAATATGGGCGGTAAATCCACCTACATGCGGCAGACTGCACTCATCGTGCTACTGGCCCATTGCGGATGCTTCGTGCCCGCCAGCTCGGCGAGGATCGGCAGCATAGACCGTATATTCACGCGTATCGGCGCCTCGGATGACCTCGCCGGCGGCCGCTCGACCTTCATGGTGGAAATGACGGAAACAGCCAATATCCTGCACAACGCCACTGCGAATAGCCTGGTGCTGCTCGATGAAATCGGCCGCGGCACCTCCACCTTCGACGGTCTTGCGCTGGCGTGGGCGATTGCCAGGCAGATACTGGAAAAGAACCGCAGTTACACCCTCTTTGCTACTCACTATTTCGAGCTGACCAGGCTGGCGGAAGAGTATAAACAAGTGGCCAATGTGCACCTGGATGCTGTCGAGCACGGCAAGGGCATCGTTTTCATGCATAGTGTGCAGGAAGGCCCCGCCAGCCAGAGTTACGGCCTGCAGGTGGCGCAACTGGCCGGCATTCCCAAATCGGTCGTGGCCGCTGCGAGGCGCAAGCTGGTGCAATTGGAAGTCAACCAGGTGGCTCAGCAGAGCGGGCTGTCGAGCCGGCAGGACGATATGTTTGTCCAAAGCGAAACCGTTGCAGAACAGCCTCTTCCCGAAGCGTTGAGCGAACTTGAATTGCTGGATCCGGATGACCTGACGCCCAAGCAGGCACTGGAGGCACTGTATCGCTTGAAATCCTTGCTCTGAGTGGTCAACAAAATACCCGCATTTGCAATTTATATGATGCAAAGGGCAGGTATGAGTATAAAGTTAGGCAACGGTCAGCCGTTATCTGAAAGTAGCGTCTTATTCTCCGCGATACCTGGATTTAATGAATCCGGATTCAAGAAACCTGGAATGAAAGTACATGATCTGACGCCATAATGAGAATAACGCCCTCTATCTACCTCCGGAATCCGCTTTCATTTCGCCAGCAATGGGTGCCGGTCGTGATATCACTGCTAGTGGCCTTGTTGCTGATTGCCACCACCGTTTACCTTAATTCCATCGAAACCGAACGTGCCAGGCAAATCATTCGTGACAGCGTCACGGCGGAGGCCGGCCTGGTCAGGACGCGCCTGGAGAGTGAGGTCAATAGCTCGGTCTACCTGTCCCTCGGGCTGGTCAGTTATATCGGGGCCAACCCGTCATTCAAGGAAGATGAGATAGCGCGCATGGCCGGGCATGTGCTTAGCTACGGCGAGCATGTGCGCAATATCGCGATTGCGCCCGCCAATGTGGTCAAGTACGTGTTCCCCTTACAAGGCAATGAAAAAGCGGTCGGCTTACGTTACATGGACAATGAGGAGCAACGCGATGCGGTGCTACGCATGATGAAAACGCGCAGCTTCGTATTTGCCGGGCCGGTCACGCTGGTGCAGGGTGGTAAAGGGTTCATCAACCGCTTCCCCATCTACACCATCCCTAATAAAAAGCTGCATACCTCGGAAACATACTGGGGCCTGGTGTCTATCGTGCTGAATGCGGATTCCCTGCTGAGCAGCAGCGGCATCAATAATCCCGTATCGAAAAACGCATACGGTTTACGCGGCAAGAATGGGCTGGGCTCGCAGGGCGACCTTATCTACGGTGACAAGGAGGTGTTTAACCAAGATCCGGTCCTGCTGGATATCGTATTGCCTGGCGATCAGCACTGGCAACTTGCAGCAATGCCGGCACGGGGCTGGCAAAGCCTGCAGGGGAGCATGCTGAGCAATGTCTATACGGGTATAGGCTTTGTGCTTTCGCTGCTATTGGCCGGCCTGGTGTACAAATGGTTGAAAGAGCTGCGCGATATCAAGCTGCGCGACGCCCAGCTACGCCTGGCTGCCAGTGTCTTCCACGGCTCGAACGAAGCCATCGTCATCACCGATATCCAGGATAAGGTGGTGTCGGTGAACCTTGCATTTTCCGGGTTGACCGGGTTTTCCTCCCCTGAAGTGGAAGGGCAGATGGCGGAAACCGTAGTCATGAAACGTTCGACCTCGGAAGAGCTGCAGGGCATCCGCGACAGTGTCAGGGAAGAAGGCTACTGGCACGGCGAAGCAATAGGCGCACGCAAGGATGGCACCATCTATCCCAACTCCCTTACCATTTATGCAGTAGAGGATGAGGAGGGTGAAGTCAGCCACTACATCTACACCTTCAGTGACATCAGCGAACGTAAGGTGGCGCAGGACCGTATCCACCATCTGGCCCACCACGACCCACTCACCAGCCTGCCTAACCGTATGGCCCTGCGCCTGCACCTGGAGCTGGCGATCAATAATATCGCCATTGATGAAGAATCACTCGCCGTCATCATGATCGATATGGATCATTTCAAGGAGATCAACGATACCCTGGGCCATCACGTGGGCGACAGCCTGCTGGTCGAAGTGGCCAAGCGGCTACGCGGCTGTGTGCGTAACAGTGACATTGTGGCGCGCCTGGGCGGGGACGAGTTCGTGCTTATCCTGATGGGCATCGAAACGTCTGACGCTGCAGCGAACGTGGCGGAAAAAATCATCAACCAGTTGGGGCGCCCCTACCTGATCGACGGCTACGAACTGCATAGCACGCCCAGTATCGGCATCGGCATGTATCCCGGTGACGGAAAAACAGTGGACGATCTGTTGAAGAACGTAGATACCGCCATGTACTTCGCAAAAAGCGCCGGCCGTAACAACTACCAGTTCTTCACCGAGCAGATGAAATTTGCCGTCAGGGAAAAGATGCAGATGCAGAACAGCATGCGGCATGCATTGCTGCACGAGCAGTTCGTCCTGCATTACCAGCCGCAGATGGATCTGCAGACAGGGCGTATTACTGGCGTGGAAGCACTGGTGCGCTGGCAGAACCCCGAGCAGGGACTTATCCCGCCGCTGAAATTCATTCCCATCGCCGAAGAAAGCGATTTGATCGTCACCCTTGGCGAGTGGGTGCTGAAGGAAGCATGCCGCCAGTTGCGGGAATGGCGCGACAGGGGATGCCTGGATATCTGCATGTCGGTCAACCTTTCGGCGCGCCAGCTACGGGCCAAAAACCTGCTGGAGATGGTAGCGCACACCATGCGCCAGTTCGACCTGCAAAAAGGCGACCTGGAGCTGGAGATAACGGAAAGCGTGGCGATGGAGAATCCGCAGGCCACCATCGACCTGCTCAACCAGTTACGCGGCCTTGGCATTACACTGGCTATCGATGATTTCGGCACGGGTTACTCATCGTTGAGCTACCTCAAGTTATTGCCATTCGATCGCCTGAAGATAGACCGCTCGTTCGTTAAAGATATCGAAAGCGATGCCAACGATGCCGCGATTTGTGCGGCGACTATTGCATTAGCGCATAACCTTGGGCTGGAGCTTGTGGCGGAAGGTGTGGAGACGGAGGCGCAGTTGAATTTCCTGAAAGAGCAGAAGTGCGATGCTGCGCAAGGTTACTACTTCAGCAAACCTGTGCCGGCGCAGGACCTCGAAGCCCGTTATTTATTTATCCAGCCTGCATGATCGCGCATCGAGTGCGACTCCACTGAACGAAAAATTAAACGGCCAATAAAAAAGCACCCGAAGGTGCTTTTTTATTGGCCGTTGGCTATTAGAGGTTTAGTGGTGATGGCCGCCTGCACCATGCACATGCTCATGCTGCACCTCTTCGCTGCTGGCGGAACGCACAGCGGTGACGGTGGCTTTGAACAGGACACGTTCACCTGCCCAGGGATGGTTACCATCCACTACCGCCTTGCCTTCTTCGATATTGGTGATGGTGTACAAGATCACTTCACCCGTTGCGTCTTCGCCCTCGAACTGCATGCCGACCTTGATATCTTTACTGGGGAATGCGGAAACAGGCTCGACCTGGACCAGTTCTTCATCGTATTCGCCGAATGCGTCTGCCGGCTCCAGCGTGATCTCCACCACATCGCCCACGGATTTACCGTGCAATTCCTCTTCTACGCGTGGAAATATATTGTCGTAGCCGCCATGCAGGTAGCTGACAGGATCGCTGCTGGATTCCAGCACATTGCCGTCCGCATCGGTTAATTCGTAAGTCATGGTTACAACGGTATTCATGGCGATTTGCATAGTCATCTTTCTTTCGATCGTATTCGGTTTAGTAAACGGTTGGTGTTATAAGGTTTTGATAAGTTCCAGTATTTCGGATGCATGGCCTTTCGCCACTACTCCATATTGCATATGTTTCAATATGCCCTCGGCATCGATGACAAAGGTGGAGCGCACGATGCCCATCTTCCGAATACCGTCTTTTTCCTTTTCCTGCCATACCTTGTATTTCTCGCATACATGGCCGTCCTGGTCGGAGAGCAGGTTGATGGCCAATCCATGCTTGTCGCGGAACGCTGCATGGCTCATGCAATCATCCTTGCTTATGCCGATCACCGTAGCATTCTGCCTGGTGAACTCATCTTCCAGGTCGCTGAACTCAATAGCCTCGGTGGTACAACCCGGGGTGTCGTCTTTGGGATAAAAATACAATACGACTGTCTTTCCGCGGAATTTGGAAAGCTTGAGTATTTCCATATCAGAATCGGGCAAAGAGAAATCCGGGGCGGCTGAGCCAAGCTGCAACATAAAAGATACGCAAAGATGGGATGGATAAATTCTACCTCATTTATGGATACGTAAAGCAATGCGATATCATGTAAATATGAAAAAACCTGTGAAACCACTCAAGTCATTAGACCAGCCGTTAAGCTTGCTGGGCGGGATTACCGCCACGCATTTCCTGGACGAATACTGGCAAAAAAAACCGCTACTCATTCGCGCGGCACTGCCAGGTTTCGATGGTTTCCTGAGTCCGGAAGAACTGGCGGGAATGGCATGCGAGGAAGACGTCCAATCGAGGCTGGTCACCCAGTTCAAGCAAGACTGGCAGTTACAGCAGGGGCCGTTTGAAGAAGAGGATTTCCTCAAACTGCCTGAAAAAGGCTGGACATTGCTGGTGCAGGCCGTGAACCAGCACCTGCAGGACGGGGCGGATTTATTACAGCAGTTCGATTTTATCCCCCATGCGCGCCTGGATGACCTGATGATCAGTTATGCGCCGGATGGCGGCGGAGTCGGGCCGCATTTCGATTCCTATGACGTGTTTCTGCTGCAAGGGCAGGGCCAGCGTCTTTGGCGCATCAGCGGGCAAACCGATTTGGCATTGGTGGAAGGTGCACCGTTGCGCATCCTGGCCAATTTCCATACGGAGCAAGAATGGGTGTTGAATCCCGGCGACATGCTGTACCTGCCGCCGCACCTTGCGCACTGGGGTGTCGCGGTAGGCGACTGCATGACCTACTCCATCGGGTTCCGCGCACCTTCGCAGCAGGAGCTGGCCAGCGAATTCCTTGCCTTTTTACAGGAGAAATCGCAGCCGCATCGGTTATATGCAGACCCGGACCTTGCGTTGCAGGCGCATCCCGCTGAGATTCATGCGCATATGATCGATAAAGTCTCCGATATGCTGGAGCAGGTTCGCTGGCAACGCAGCGACGTGGCGGAATTTCTTGGCCGTTACCTGTCAGAACCTGGTGCAGATGTCGTCTTCGCCGTGCCCAGGGCGATCAGCCTGGCCACATTCCGCAAGCGCGTTAATTCATCGGGCATAGCGCTTGATTTGAAAAGCCGCATGTTATTCAATGACAGGCATATGTTCATCAATGGCGATATCGTCATCCAGGAACCATCCTCTGCGACGATATTGATGGATCTGGCGGATAAGCGCACGTTGCCGGGCAGCGTTGCCGGCGACATCGATGAGCCATTATGGCGCTTGCTGCATGAATGGTATTCGGCAGGCTATCTGCAATTCCCCGGCCACTGAACTTGCTAATAAGAATGCCAGTCGAGGGGATTCTTGGGGAAAGATGATGAAGGAACGGCAATGAGTGAAACTCCCGAAGAAAACACCCGAGCAGACAAATCCGGCCAACTGAATGCGGGCGAAGTCATCCTTGGCGAGAGAAACTACGAAGCTGCGCTCGATCTGGTCATTGCGCGTGCTGAGCGCGAACTGCTGATATTCGACCAGGATTTTTCCCGTGGCGCTTATGGCGGGTCTGCGCGTTACGAGCGCATACGCGATTTCCTGGCGAATAAGCCGCATGCACGGCTAGTGATCATCCTGCAGGACGCCTCCAGGTTCCAGGCCGGTTGCCCTCGTTTGTTCAGCCTGCTGCAACTCTATAGCCATGCCATGACCGTGTTCCAGGCAAGCGAACAGGTGCAGTCGGCAAAGGATACGTTCGTGCTTGCCGACCAGTCGCATTATGTACGCAGGTTCCATATTGACTAGGCACGGTTCAAATACGATATGCAGGATATGGAAACGGCAGGCATGCTCAACATGCGCTTTGAGGAATTGATGCAGGCTACAAGCCATACGGTATCCATCAGTACGCTTGGGTTGTAACAGGGGTTGTAGTAATAGGGCTTGTAACAGGTGAAATTTGATAAAGCCAGGTATGTTAAGCCACACGTGAAATAAAAAGCCAGATACATAAGGAACCGTAATGATCTTAAAACGCGTATTGCTTGGTTTCCTTGCTGCTGCTCTATTGCCGGTCCTTGTCTATGCCGGCGGCGGCGAGTTGAAAATCATCACACTCCAGCACCAGTTTCCGCAGGAGATATTGCCTACAGTGCAATCCATGGTGGGTGAGGGAGGCACTGCCAGTGCAGTACAGAACAACCTGCTGATTCGCACTACCCCGGAAAGAATGAGCCAGATCGAGCAGGTCATTGCCACGCTGGATGTGGAAAA
>Ga0247731_1000177_pt1 | contig 18074 bp, 19 predicted proteins | sample UWRJL088202R2_FD_180938 | JGI IMG/M metagenome (GOLD analysis project Ga0247731, IMG submission 180938) | Plant litter microbial communities from Arlington Agricultural Research Station in Wisconsin, United States - UWRJ-L088-202R-2 | ecosystem: Environmental > Terrestrial > Plant litter >...
TGAACTGTTTTAGCATTGAAACCGTTTCAGTCAACACATTAATGTCTGTTTCTGTCAGCGGAATATCGGTTATAGAATAATCTTCATCTTCATATTTGTAAAACTTTTTGTCATACACTACAATCGGTGCATTGTACCCTAATTTTTCACTTCGCATCAGCTGAATATCCAATTGCGTAGTTCTTTTGCTGACCGAGTTTTCTTTTCCTTCATATTCAAATAAAGCCTCTGAACAAGCGTTCATTAAATCTTCTAGGGTCCAAGTTCTATATTGATTTTGAAGGCATTTGTCTATGGTTTTGTATCTTATGAGAGCATTTTTATTTTGGGACATTCTTTTAGTTTAAAAGGGGAAAGGTTATGGGTTTATCAGGTTTTACGGCAGTATTTGTAACTTTAGATTTGGTTCGAAAGGAATCAAAAGTAAGGATTCTTTTTAACTGCGCAAAATAATTGCGTACTCCGGTAATCATCTTTGTACCATCAAAAAATAGAAATTATGAGCACACCAATCAACGGAAACGATTTATTAGCATTAGGATATTCGGAAGGAACTGTTTTAGGCATTGCCTTAAAGATCAACCGAGGCAGAAATGGTTTTACGAGAGAACAGATGATCCACCATTACACGGCAATTTTGGCTACGCCAGAAGCCTACATTGATGATAAGGTTTTTGGCAAGCTTGCCCTTGCGATCATTGAAAAAGCAAATGAAAAGCCAGAAGATTTTATCGCTTTGAACCAAAATCCGGATGCTTTTTCGGCTTATGGTTTAGATCATATTGAGGAAGGCGCGATCAACCAGATGAAAGTGGCGATGCAGCTTCCTGTGACAGTTGCCGGAGCTTTGATGCCTGATGCGCATCAAGGTTATGGCCTGCCGATTGGCGGTGTGTTGGCGACTAACAATGCGATTATTCCTTATGGAGTAGGCGTTGATATTGGTTGCCGGATGGCTTTGTCGGTGTATGATATTCCAGAGGATTTTTATTATGCCAATGAAGCTAAGTTCAAGAGAGAATTGGTGGCACATACCAAATTTGGAGCAGGCCACGGTTTCCATGGGCAATACAAATCTGACCATTCGGTATTGGAGAATCCTGATTTTGAAACCAATTCGTTTGTCAACAATTTAAAAGACAAAGCGTGGTCGCAATTGGGTTCTTCTGGCGGCGGCAATCACTTTGTGGAATTCGGAATTTTGGAGTTTTCTAAAGACGATGCGGTTTTGAATATCCCTAAAGGAAAATATGTTGCCCTGCTGACACATTCAGGTTCGAGAGGCTTTGGAGCTACTGTTGCCGGGCATTATACTAAATTGGCGAAAGACGTTTGCAAATTGCCTGACGAGGCGAAGAATTTGGCTTATTTGGATATGAATTCATCTTTAGGGCAAGAATATTGGATTGCCATGAACCTTGCCGGAAATTATGCCTCTGCCTGCCACGAAATCATCCACAACAAGATGGAAAGAGCATTGGGAGCCACGGTTTTAGCAAAAGTGGAAAACCACCATAATTTTGCCTGGAAGGAAGTCTGGAACGGCGAAGAAGTCATCGTGCATCGAAAAGGAGCGACTCCAGCCGGAAAAGGCGTAATGGGAATCATTCCAGGAAGCATGACCGCACCCGGATTTTTGGTGAGAGGAAAAGGGGAGGAAAACGCCATCAATTCGGCTTCGCATGGTGCCGGAAGACAGATGAGCCGAACGCAAGCCATCAAAAGCATTACCAAAAACCAGATGCAGTCGATCTTGAAAGACCACGGCGTAACGCTGATCGGTGCTGGTTTGGATGAAGCGCCAATGGCCTACAAAGACATCAATATGGTCATGGCTGCGCAGGAAGATCTGGTGGACGTTGTGGCTAAATTCACGCCCAAAATGGTGAGAATGGCAGATGACGGAAGCCGAGAGGATTAAATAAAGAATAATTGGTTCCAGAAGATGACGGTTCAAATCCGTCTGCGCAAACCCGTAAGCCGTAGTAGTTTAAGTTGGGAAAACAGCTGGATATTTTTAACGAGTACTTTTTTTAATCACTAAGTAAAGTAGTTTCTAGGAATACATGTCAATAACAGAAGTCTGTATATGGTAAAAATTGTATGAAATGAACTTTTTTTGCTAGAAATTATAATTTTTAAGGATATCATTTTGTAAAATGTTGAGGCATTATACGGCATAAAACAAATTTAGAATAAACCGAAGTTTCTTTTACTATTTGTAATCTAATATTTACTATTTTAGTAAAAAATAATACGTTATGTTTTAGCGGGTATGCCTCCTGTTTTGGGTGGATATGCGCTATAGTGTAGCGGGTATATATAAGTTGGCAGTAATATTAAAAAAAATTATGGCAGAAAAAGAAAAAACAAAGAAAAATCCAACTTGCGGTATTATAATGCCTATAAGTTTAATTGAAAATTGCTCACCAGAACATTGGGCAGATGTTCTTGGTATAATAAAAGATGTTTGTAATATAACAGGCTTTATTCCTAATTTAGTAAGTGATGCAGATGATATTGGTGTAATACACAATAGAATAATTGAGAATATATATTCAAGCGATATAGTTATTTGTGATGTAAGTTGTAAAAACGCAAATGTTATGTTTGAATTAGGAATGCGTTTAGCATTTGATAAACCAACAATAATAATTAAAGATGATTTAACAGGTTATTCATTCGATACTTCCTTGATTGAACATTTAGAATATCCAAGAGATTTGCGTTTCACTTCAATATTGAAATTTAAAGAAAATTTAAGTAAAAAGTTATTAGCTACTCACGAAAAAGCTACGAATGACCCTAATTATTCTACTTTCTTAAAGAATTTTGGAAAATATAAAATTGCACATTTAGAAGATAGAGAAATCACATCAGAAACTTATATTTTAAGTGCTATCGAAGATTTAAAACGAGATGTACGTGTTATTAGAAATTATTCAATAAATGACAGTAATGAAAATGAAATCTTTAGAAAATTGAATAGTGAAAATAGAAACATATCTTTAAGTAATAATAATTTAGAGGCTATCAGAAGAATGAATATTAAAAAAATATTAAATTCCGAAGGAGAAAATGCTTTGTTTAAAGATAAAATTCAAGAATATCTAAAGAATAATAAGATATCCAAAGCACGTGATATTCAATCAATAATTCCAGATATGATTTTAGAGTTAGAAAAAAATGAAGAATTACGAAAAATTGCAGGTAGTAGTTCCCATTTTGAAAAGTTAGTAATGGAAAATATGGTGTGGTAAAAAATACTACTGCCAACACACGCTACAAGCAATTTGGGTTTTAGGCTTAATGGAAAAATTGGTTTGTATTTGGAAGATTTGGCAAATCCGAAAGATAACGCTGATTTAATCCCAAACTGCTTGTAGCGCGAGAACGTTACTGGCTAGTTACCAAAAAGCTGAAAACCAAAAACTAAACAAGAAACAAACATCTGAAAGCGAACTATAATGGGGAAAATAAAAGATTGGCTTTTAGACATGCAAGAAAATGCAACGGAATATGCACTTGCGAAAATTCTTGGAATATCTTATGAGGAATTAAATGAGCTAGATTATCAAATTGAAACTGACGAAAGTAAAGACGGAATAATTTATAATTACAGATTCGAATTAACTGGAAATTCACCAAAACAAATTATTCAAAAAATTAACCGGCTACAAGATGGTAAACGAGTCTATTTAGAACCTTGGGAATTAGATAATGAATTTGACTATGACTTCCAATTCGAAGCCATTACTAATGACAAAAATTTCTTAAAAAAATTCCACGAAGAAATTGATAATTTGATGTCATTACTTGCAATTAAAATAGAAGAACCAAATCAAAAAAAGATATTAAACAGACAAGTTTTTATTGGTATAATTGGAACAATGGAATCTTTTCTTTCTGATGTATTTATAAATTTAGTTTTCGACAATGACAATTATTTCAAAAACTTCATTAAAACCCATCCTGAATTCAAACAACGTAAATTTGAACTACGAGAAATATTTGAGGAAACAGACAGGCTCGAGGAAACTGCCAAAAAAATTATGCTTGAAACTATTTATCATAATTTACCTGTAGTTAAAGAAATGTATGAAGACACTTTTAAAATTAAATTTCCTTCTATCAAAGAAGTTTTTAAATATGTATTTCAACGTCATGATTTAGTACATAGAAATGGAAAAACAAAAAATGGAATAATTGTAGAGACTAACGAAGAAGCAATACAAGACTTGACAATGAAAGTGAATGAAATGATAACTAATTTAGCGAAAGAACTAAAATTGAATAATTGAAAATAAAACGTTGAAAATTACGAGCCGAAAAGCAGAAACGTGAAAGTTGGATTCTGCCAACAGAAGCGTGAAAATTTGCGGTTTAATTGTAATTTCGACAAAATAACCAGCCAGTAACACACGCTACAAGCAATTTGGACATTTGGCTTAATGGAAAAATTGGTTTGTATTTGGAAGATTTGGCAAATCCGAATAATGGGCTTAATTTAATCCCAAACTGCTTGTAGCGCGGGAACGTTAGCAACAATCATAAAAAAACTCATGGAAGAAGATATAATACCTGAAAAAAAGAAAATTCTCATACTTCGAGCATGTGGTATGAGTTCAGAAAAAGAGGAATGCAATAATATTAAGTCACAATGCGAATTGTATGATATAGAAGTTCATGACCATTGTCCAAAAAACAATAATGAAATCGATGAGATTTTATATAGTGGAGTAATATATGATTATGTATACTTAAGTTCTCATGGAAATAACGAAGGTTTTGGAAGTGAAGATGGTAAAATTGATTATGAATGGCTGGACTTCGGAACAGAACTTTGTGGTTCAGGTTGTTTAGCCGAAGATTGTGTGATTTTCTTGTCGTGTTGCCGTGGAGGTCTAAATGAAGTAGCTTACAGCTTGTTTTATTGTTGTGAGAATGTTTCTTATGTTGTTGGTCCACGTCAAAGTTTACCATCCCATGATATGCTTATTTCATTTAACATTTTACTTTATAATATTCAGCATAGAGGCGTTGATCCAATTGTCGCGTCAGAAAAAATCAAACTCGCTACAGATATTCGATTTGTATGCTTTGACCAAATGGAAACTATGTCTGACTTAGGGTTTGCAAGATTCGTCGAGAATTTAAATCGAAAAGAAATTGAGCAAGTTGAGAAAGCTAAAGAAAAAGCGGAAGAAAAAGAAAAAGAGAAAGAATGACTGTTGCTAACACACGCTACAAGCAATTTGGGGATTTGGCTTAATGGAAAAATTGGTTTGTATTTGGAAGGTTAGGCAAATCCGAAAGATAACGCTTCCTTAATCCCAAACTGCTTGTAGCGCGAGAACGTTAGCAGTAATGTGGTAGCGCGAAAAGTGAAGATTGACCCTATACGAAACGCATTTTAAAATCGTTATATTAATAAAAATAACATCTATGAAATATCTTCTTGCTTTGCTTCCTTTTATTTGTTTGTACTCCTGTTCTTCAGACGAAACTGTAGTAAATAGAAATGCACAGTCACTAAATTTCACTGATGTGTTTAGTTTCCAGGCAGATACATTAGATTTAGATATGATAAGCAGTAATAGCGAAAATGCACTATACATAACCTATTCAGCAGATAACGGTTTTAACGAAGACCTTACGAAATATAATTTAACAACATCTGCACAAACAAGCGTAACACATCCTGATATTTCAGGTTCTAGGCAAATTGAAATAATTGGAAATTCGTTATACTCTATTTCAAATGATGTCTATAAATTTGATTTAAATTTAGGAAATGGAGCGCTCATCAATAATAATAATTCAGGTTTTGAAGGATTACGAGGAGTTCCATACAATGACGCGATTTTCTTTCCTATGGGTTATGATAATATAGCAAGTTATAACACATTAACAAATACATCGCAGACAACATATAATTCATTCGCAACTGGTAGAACGAGATCAGATGGAGAAATTTATAATGATAAATTATATTCTTTCGGAGGGAGCACCGGAAATCGGAATTATATGCCTCAGAGTTTTAGTGAGATAAATATATATGACATTGTAAATAATACATGGACTCAACAGAATTTACCTTTTACAGTATTTGAATCATTTACAGCTCTCAATATAGATAAAATTATTGTTGCTGGAAATACAAATAGCGCTGGAAATGGCGCATTCATTGGGGTCTTTGATCCATCTCTTAATACATTTACTCAAATTCCAGTATCATTAGACTTGAATAATATTTCCATTAGAAGTATTACTATCTTGAATAATGATCTATACATTGCATACGCTGATTTTCTTCCGATTATGCCTAGTTTGATCACAATTAAAGTTGTCAAAACAGTTTTACCATAATCACACTACTGCTAACAGCCAGGTCGCTTTATTGCGGTTATCAAGTTCATTCATGATTTTCTTCACGAAAAAATATTATCTTGGCGGAAAGAACGCAGTTCGCTTTATTCCGCAACAAGGCAAACTGGCGAAACGTTATGCGACATATAACCAAAAATAATGATGAAAGAAATTTTAGAAAAAACTGAATCATTCCCTATTGAATTAAAGCCGATATCAATACAGATTAAAAAATATTTAGAAAACAATTCAAGTTTTAATGAATTAGTTTTAAATGTATTACATCGCCCTTGGGTTGCTCCATTAAATTGGGGTCTTATGCTTTATAAAGAAGCGAAAACAGAATGGTTTTTAGAATTTAAAGAAAGGACTGGTAGAGAAATCCCTGATTTTTATATAGATTTCTTAAAACACATAAATGGAGGTTTTATTTATGGTATCTCAATGTATGGACTAACTCCTTCTTTTTTTGAAACAGGCCAATTAAACAGAACTCTTTTGCAATGCCATAATTTGGCTACTGCAAATATTCGTTGGATTGCCGAGTATAAAGTTGATAAGGATTTATTTCATTTTGCTTCAAGACACTATTCTTACGATGAAAATGTTGGGTATTTCTGGAAAGATAATATCTTTTTTTGCTATAGGACAAATGGAGAATTACTAAAACAATGGAATAGTTTGGAAGAAATGCTTTATGAAGAAATTCAAATTGCTGAAGAAATGATGTTAAGTGAAATTCCAAACGAAATTAGTATAAAAACAAATAAATACGTCGCATAACAGCCACTACAACGGATTTTGGCATTGGGCTTAATGGAAAGTTGGTTTTGTATTTGGGGTGTTTTGGTAAATCCGAAGAACAGAGTTAATTTGTCTCCAAACCTGTTGTAGTGCCAAGACGTTAGTGGCAAGCTTTGAAAACGAAAGCCGAATCAAAAATAGAATCCCATAATTAATGAAATTCTCAAAAATATTTATAATAATTACTGTTTTAAATTTATCGCTAACATTTGGTCAATCGAATTTGGCCATATCAAAAAATAGTGAAGATAAATGTTTTCAAAAAGACACTATAACTACTTTGGGAACAATTATAAAATATAAAAAAGACGATAATGTTTTCAAAATATCATATCAAGATGGTTTATTTCAAAGAACATTAGATGAAGATTTTGAATGTAGAATAGATGAATTCGGGGTTTGGGACGATGTTCCAAAATTTGAAAATGAAACATTAAACTATTTTGTTTTAAAATATGTGTTTTCAACATCAAGTGGAGCAAATCCTACTCCAATAGATTTTTCCGTTCTAATTATTCCAAAACATTCTTTTGAAAAAGTCTTGGTTAAAGATTGTTTTATAAAAATGAAAGGAAATTATGTTGTCTATCTTGATGAAGAAAAAAATTCGAAAATAAAAGTTTTGAATCTGGAAAGTAAAAAAAACCAAACGATTAAATTGCGTTCGAATCCAGCTCCAATAAAAGGAATCACTTTGTTTATTAGAGAGGTTATCATAACTGAACATAAGCTTACAATCTCATACGAAACTTTAAATGAAAAAATGGAAGATATAGTTTTGGTTACGGAAGAATATAAGTTGAAAATATAAGCCAGCCACTAACAGGCGTTTGTCAAGATTGGGGGTTTTAGGTTTAACGGAAAGTTGGTTTTGTATTTGGAAAATTTGTGTTTAACTGAAAAATCTCGCATCTTTATTCCTCGACCTCGCCAAGCGCAAGGTTAGCCGTCATTTGACAAAAGAATGGTAATAATTGAAAATAAAAAGATGAATATAAGTTTTGACCTTGACAGCACTTTAATTCCAAATGGTAAAGAATTTGAAACTGAAAAGATAAGTGGAATCGCAGAACTGTTTGGAGTTGAACAAATCAGAAAAGGAACTAGAAATTTGATTTCAGATTTGCAAAAAGAAGGAAACAAAATTCATATTTATACAACATCTTTCAGAACAAAAAGAAAGATTAGATTTACTTTATGGTATTATGGAATAAAAGTTAACCGAATTGTTACTCAAGAAGAAAATCAACGGATTCTAAAATCAAGAAAAATAAATTCATCAAAATACCCAACTGCATTTGACTTTGATATTCATGTAGATGATTCAAGAGGAGTTGGAATTGAAGCCGAAAAATTTAATTTCAAAGCGATAATTATTGAACCTTCCGAGATAAATTGGGTTGAAAAAATTAAAAGTCAAATAAAAAACGTCAGCTAACAGCCGTTTCGCAAGATTGCGAATTTTGTAGTTAATTCATGTTTACGTTTCGCAAGAAGTTTTTTAAATACAAAATATTTGTCGACAGCGTGCAATCTTGAAACACTAAAAAATACTGACAGAAATAAATACAGTAACAATGACAAAATTCAAAAATTCAATCTTCTCATTAGTGTTGCTATCAATGTTATTTACATCTTGTAACGGACAGACAAAAACAGAACGACCGAATAAAACTGTTGTCGAACAACTATCCTTTACAAGCAAAAAAACAAAGCTGACTAAAACTCAAGGCACAAACGAATATCAAAATGTGCATTGTATTATTCAGGACAAAGACGGCAACCTTTGGTTTGGGACAACAGGCGAAGGCGCTTACCGATATGATGGTAAAGTGTTTACACAATTCACAGAAAAAGACGGATTAAGTAATAATAAAGTTTGGTCAATTTTAGAAGACAACTTGGGGAACATTTGGTTTGGAACAGACGATGGTGCTAGCAAATACGATGGTAAAACTATTTCAAAAATTCCACTTACTGTAATCAGTTCAAATGGTATAGGAACGACACTGCCACAAACAGGTAGAAATTCAGTATGGAGTGTTTTTCAAGACAAAAAAGGAACCATTTGGTTTGGTTCGGATGACGGTATTTATTGCTATAATGGTAAAATATTTTCGTACTTTTTAGACAATGCAGACGTAGTAAATAAGAGTAATCTAACGCTAAAGAGTGTGCAATGTATGTTAGAAGATACGAACGGGAACTTATGGTTTGGTTCCGGACCAATGGCATTTGAAGGTATCGGTTTCTATGACGGAAAATCTTTAATTAATTTCAAGCCACAGGACGAAGGATGGATACGTAAAATAACCGAAGATAAGAATGGAACTTTATTATTTGCTACCAGACATATTGGTATGATTGCTTATGATGGCAAAAACTTCACTAATTTTCCCGAACCACAAAATATAAGAAAAGATTTAATAAATACTGTTTTAGTAGACAGTAAAGGTACTATTTGGTATGGTTCTGATTATACGAATGACAATGATGTAACCACAGGTGGTCTTTGGAAATTTGACGGAAAATCATTTGTTGAGTTTACAAAGAAAGACGGATTAGGTAACACATCAATCTATTCTTTGACAGAAGACAAAGCAGGTAACATTTGGATTGGAACTCGAAACTGCGGCCTATATCGCTACAATGGACAAACATTTGAAACTTTTTCAGAATAACCGAATAGGAATTGAAAATATGGCGGCAGCTAACACCACCTGCAAGAAATTGGCGCTTCAGAGGTTAAATGAAACTTGTGCTTCGTATCAAGTTCAGTGGTGGCAGACAGTTTTCGTCTCCGAAATCGCCAACTTCTTGTAGCTGCAAAACGTTAGCTGTAACCATAATCGTGACACCGTTAAAAGATGATTAAAAATACCGAATATTGGAAAGATTTTCAAAAGCATAATCCTGATTATTTGAGATTAAACGAACCTCAATCATTTTATTTTTGTGATAACAAAAAAGATGCGGACGAATGTGCTGAATTAGTAGTTCAAAAAATTAAGCAAGCGACGTCACCTTCACTTTGGTCTTTTAGCAAAAAAAATGAATCTCTTCCTAGTATTGGTGATTTAGCGATTGTGACCGATTGGGATAATAATCCGAAAGCTATTATTAAGACAACTAAAATTGAAATCGTACAGTTTAAAAATATAACAGCCGGTTACGCATTAGTGGAAGGTGAAGGCGACAAAAGTTTGGAGAATTGGAAAAAAACTCACTGGGATTATTACACGAATGAAATGAAAGAATTTGAAGAATATCCAGATGAAGAAATGGATATCGTCTGCGAATATTTCGAAACAATTTGGACAACGTAAAAATTAAATGGCTACAGCTAACAGCGGCTACACGCAATTGGCTGGTCAAGTGGATCGAAATCGTTTTGTTTTTCATAACTTCGTCTCGTTTTGCGTAGAATATTCGGTTTCAAAACCCAGCCAAATGCGTGTGAGCCGCGAAACGTTGTGCGCAATGCTTTAACATATCATCTACAAAAATGAAAAACGTGATATTCCTATTGTTACTTTTCTCCGCCTGTTCTAAAGCGGATACTCTACCCTATTGGACTGTTTATTTAAATGGGGTGAAGTTGAAAACATTCACAACATTGGGAAATAATATTACTTTTAAATCTTCCGAGTTAAACGTTGGAGATAAATTATCTATTCAATATTTTGATGATTCGAAGTGTAAAGAGTGTAATTATGAACTGCTAATTCGTAATGAATATAAAGGTGAATTAGTATCTAAAAAATTTAAAAACGAAACAGAACTTGTTGAGTTAGATTTGACCGAAGTTATAAAAGATGATTTCGGTTCGAATTTAAGAAAATTCTTTGTCTTCTTTTCGGAATTTAGGAAAGGAAAATTGGTTAATTATGGTATGAGACTATTTACATTTACTATAAGCTAGCACTTCGCACAACAGCCTTCAACCGAAATCGCGGAGATTTCAACAGCCGGAAGTTTTAATTTCACGAAGGAAGTTTATCTTAGCAGAGAGAGATTTTGTTTGCTAAGATCCGCGCTTACGGTTAACAGGCGAAACATTATGCACCAGCCTAAACCAACATCTGCCTAAACCAAATTAACGAAAAATCGTTGTTGGTTCAAATGTGAAATCCATCTCAAAAGAAAAGATGCCCGATGCAATAACGAAAACTTGGGCAAGAACAATATGGCAAGACACTCAGCTTACTAGAGCTTACCTTGCAGACGTAAACGTTCCCGGACAAAAGTATCATGACGGATACAGCGCAGAAGCTGAAACCTATTATTTCAATTATTGAGTAGCATTTATGGAGAAAGAATTAACTTTATCGCAACTTCGTTTTTTGACACTAGAAAGTCAAGGTTTAACCAATTCAAATCCTTTTGGAAAGGGTAAAGATGGGGTGCTTACTACTTTGGAACGTCTTGGGTATTTACAAATTGACACCTTGTCAATTATTGAAAGAGCCCATCACCATACACTTTGGACAAGAATTCCAAATTATCAACCAACCTATTTGGCCGAATTAGTTCAAGAAGGTAAAGTTTTTGAATATTGGTTCCACGCTGCATCGTATCTTCCGATGAAAGATTTTCGTTTCTCTTTGCCTCAAATGTTGGATGTCAAGCAAAATGAAGCACATTACTATAATGCAGCGCCTAAAGTGATGCAGTATGTACTGGATACCATCCGTTCAGAAGGTCCGAAAAAAGCAAGAGATTTTGAAAATGAATCTAAAAAACCAGGAAGCTGGTGGAATTGGAAACCTGCAAAAATTGCTTTGGAGCGACTTTTTTTGCAAGGCGATTTGATGATTTCGGGACGTAACGGAATGCAAAAAACTTACGACATTGCTGAAAGAGTTTTGCCAGCTGACATTGACCTAACTTTGCCAAGTCCGCTTGAATTTGCTGCATATTTAGTTAAAACATATCTGCGAGCTTACGGATTTACAACTGTCAAACAAATTACACACCTTAAAACCGGAGAAGCAGTAAGAAAAAACATTGATAAAGTATTAAAATCAATGCTTCAAGAAGGAACGATACAACAAATAAATATTGAAAATAGGCCTTCTGTTTTTGTATACAGCGACTTACTTGAGAAATCGCCAGATAAAACTACTTCAAGCATTCGGCTATTATCTCCGTTTGACAATTCAATTATTCATCGAGACCGAGTGAAGCATTTTTTTGACTTTGATTATAAAATTGAATGTTATACCCCAAAAGAGAAAAGGCAGTACGGATATTTTTGTCTGCCTATATTGTTTGGAGATACCTTTATCGGACGAGTTGATTGCAAAGCCTATCGTAAAGAAAAGGAATTTGAACTGATACATTTGCACATTGAAAACACAAGCATAAATCTTGAATTATGGATAAATCCTTTTTTAGAATTAGTTAAAAGTTTTGCGGCATTTAATAATTGTGAAAATTTAAAACTGACACAGGTAAGTCCGTCAAAATTTACAAATACAATAAGACGGTTAATTAACTAACAAGTGCAGACAAAAAAGATGTTTGCGTTAGAGTTGTAAAAATATCCAGCCCCTTAAATCAGCGACTAGCTTTTGATGGTTTGGTTGCTGCTTCGCTTTTGATTTTCTCCCTGTGCTGCATTCCCCATTTTGTCATTGCACCAACCACTTCTTCAAGCGTATGGCTGTAAGGAAGCAATTCATATTCAATACTGATTGGATATCCATTTTCTACTTTTTTAATGATGAATCCGTTCATTTCCAGTTCTTTCAGTTCGCTGGAAAGTACTCGTGCAGAAATTCCGGTTACCTGTCTTTGAATTTCAGTAAATCTTTTATTTCCTCTTGCCATAGCGATGATAATCATCAGTTTCCATTTGCCTCCAATGGCGTATAAAGCATCTGAAACAGCCATTAAAACTTTATGGCAGTCTTCAGTAAATGCTTTGTTATCTGTTTGATTTTCATTTGATTTCTCCATGACTAAGGTGTTTGTTAGTCGCTAACCTTTAAGTAACGACTAATAAATTGTAAGCAAATATACTATAGTTTTGCCATGTAGTACTACCGCGTTAAAGAATTTAAACCTATTTAAAAATTACAGATTATGACATTAGAAATTTTAAAAATAAAAGAAGACTTAAGAAACTTGATAGATGATTATGCTTACTTGAGCGATGAATGGAAAATCTCCGAAGTATTGGATTTGTTCACTCCGGATGTGACCTATAAAGTGTATATGAACGGCGTATTAGTAGCCGATGTTTCAGGAAGGGAAAATATGGAAAGCGATTTCAACTTACACGCCTCACAGGTAAAAACCTATTTTACACTGAACGGACAGCACACCGTCAAAATTAATGAAGACAGCGCAACTGGCGTTTCTTTTACTCAAATCAAAATGATTAGGGAAGCAGAAGGAAAAGAGGTTCTGACTGACTACAGCGTAAAATATGAAGATAAGTATCTCAACCAAAACGGAAAATGGCTGATCAAGGACCGTGTTGCCCACTTTCTGATTATGGAGTCAAGAACTATTTCTTAATAAATTTTATCCAAAACCATAGGATTTCTTTTTTATCAGTAAATCCTATGGTTTGAATGGCGATAATTCTTGTAATAATAGAATGGAATTATTTTGACAATCTCAGCAAAATAAAATTGACATTTTAAACAAAGTATTTTAAAACAACTATTCGTATATTTGAATTTATGAATTCAAAATAGGAAAATGGCAAAGCAAAACATAAATAAATTCACAGATTTAGTTTGGACGGTAACGGAAGAAGGCATTTATAAAGATGATTTAAGTCTGGATTTTCATTCTTTTGTTTTGATTATCTCCGGTGAAATGAAAATAATTCAGGCCAATAAGTCGTATGTTTTTGGTGCTGAAAGTATGTTGCTTTTTCCCAGAAATCAAATATCTGCGGTCATTAAACAGCCAAAAGATGGTCGGCCTTACAAAGCTATTGTATTTGGATTAACGGTTGAAAGACTTAAAAAATTTTACACAAAAGAAAAACCAAATCTGAGTTTTTCGCCTGACCATTCGGTAAGAATTTTAAATGAAGAGCCTTTATTGAAAAGCTTCTTTTCTTCTATTGTTCCGTATTTTGAATTGGAGCAAAAACTTCCGGAAAACATTGCAAAACTGAAGTTCGAAGAGGCTATCTCCATCCTTCGCTACATTGAACCTGATATAGACGGCATTTTAGCAGACTTTTCCGAGCCTGGGAAAATCAACCTGGTAGATTTTATGGAGAAACATTATAAATTTAATATGCCATTGGAAAAATTTGCCTATCTCACAGGTCGCAGTCTTTCAACATTTATCAGGGATTTAAGAAGGCTTTTAAAATCACACCGCAACGCTGGCTTACTAAAAAACGCCTTGAATTAGCACATTTTCAGCTTTCCAAAAAAGACAAAAAAGCGGGAGATATTTATTTGGAAATCGGTTTCGAAAATCTCTCCCATTTTTCATTTGCCTTTAAAAAACAGTTTGGCTATTCGCCTTCAGAACTGTAAATCCGTTATTTGTTCTTGAATACTTTTTTATAAAGATTTACCTCGGCACCATTTGCCATTCCTTTCATCATCCCAAAAATCTCGTCTGAATAATTGCCGAGCAGGTCTATTCTGTTGATTTTCCAATCTACTTTGTTGTCGTTCATTACCGGGCCAAATGCTTGGGCGTGCTTGATTAATTCGTTTTCATCAGCATAAGATTCCAGAAAAATAATTTCTAAAGTTTCAGGGTTGTAATGGCATTCGTGTATTAATACGCCATCACCTTCCTTGGGAATGCTTATTCTCGCCACTGCCATTAACTGTTCCAATTTTTCCCATTCATTAGGATGTACTTTTGCAGACATTGTAAGTCGTAAAATTGATTGTTCACACATATTCAAATGTTTTTTAATTAATAATTCAACTACAAAATTAGCAGGCAAATCAAATCTGTATTTTGTTCAAAACGTCAAAAATGCATTGTTTAAAATGTCAGTTTTTCATCTTAAAAATATTTATTCTGACAATCTTAGCAAAGTAAATTTGACAATCTGAACAAAATTAAAATTTACAATCCAATCTACCTTTGACAAATCATTTTAAAATACAAAAAATAATGAAAGCAATAGTTTTAAAAGAAGTCGGAGGACCGGAAAATTTAATTTTAGCAGAAGTTCCAATGCCAAAAATCAAAGACAACGAAGTTTTGGTACAGGTAAAGGCTGTAGCTATCAATCCTGTAGATGCGTTTGTTCGCCGAAATCAACCCGCTTTGGAAATGATCTATGCACTGAAAGATGATGAGGAAAACATCATTTTGGGATGGGATGTTGCAGGAATTGTAACCGAAATAGGAAATGCTGTAACAAGATTTAAAGTTGGCGATGAAGTCTTCGGTAATTTCAATTTTATTGGTCAGGCAAATGCGTACGCAGAATTTGTTTCTGCTCCGCAAGATGAATTGGTTAGCAAGCCTGCCAATGTAAGTTTTGAGGAGGCAGTTGGTGCAACAATGGCTGCTTTGACGGCTTGGGCATCTTTGGTAAAATTTGCTCAAGTGAAAAAGGGCGATAAAGTCATTGTTTACGGTGCTTCAGGAGGTGTTGGTCATTATGCTGTGCAGATTGCGAAGCATTTTGGAGCTTACGTTATTGGTGTGGCATCGGGAGATAACAGAGATTTTGTTTTAGGTCTTGGTGCCGATGAATTTTTTGATTATAAAACACAAGTTGTCGAGGATTTTATTAATGATGCCGATATTGTTCACGACGCCGTTTGGGTGGAAGCTGATGTGAAAAGTACGGAAGAAACCCATTTGGCCCGCTCACTAAAAACATTGAAAAATGGCGGCATTTTATCAAGTATCGTCGTTTATCCGGATCAGGAATTTATTGATAATGCCAAAGCAGAAAAAAATGTAACTGTTAAAAGAGTGAATGTAACGCCGAATGACACGTATCTGAAAGATATGGAATCTATTGCTGAGCTTTTAGCCGAAGGCAAAATTAAAACCCATATTTCACATTTATTTCCATTGGCAGAAATGGCAAAAGCACACGAAATTATTCAGACCAAAAATGCGGTGGGGAAAATAATTCTTGTTCCTTAAGAGGAGATAAAACATCATTAAACAAAGGAATTTCTATTTTTGGAAGTTCCTTTTTATATTTTTAAATGTTTTCATATGTTTGAATTTCTTAACTTTGCCTTATGAAAGAAAAGATAACTAGAGTCATTTCAGAATTCAATAATGCTTTAAAACTTCAAGGTTTCAAGGCATTCCAAATAGAACAAGACAGTACCGATACCCGAACGTACAGCCGGAAAGAATTCTATAAAATCTGCCTGACGACCGGCAAAAGCAAAATCCATTATTCTGATAAGACTTTTGAACAGGAGGGAACCATCTTGTTTTTCGGCAATCCGCACATTCCTTATTCTTGGGAAACGATTTCTACTACTTATATTGGCTATACGATTCTTTTCTCTGAAGAATTCTTTAAAAACTCTGAGCGTTCTGAGAGCTTGCAGCAGTCTTCCTTTTTTAAAATAGGAGGAACGCCGGTTTTGAAAATAACGGAAGAACAAAGAGGTTTTCTCAATACCATTTTTCAGAAAATGATTGCAGAACAAGAAAGCGATTATGTGTATAAAGATGAGCTTGTTAGAAATTACATCAGCCTCATCATCCACGAATCGCTGAAGCTGGAACCATCTGAAAATTATGAGCAAAACAAGAATGCATCCACACGATTGGCTTCTGTTTTTTTAGAATTATTAGAAAGACAATTTCCAATCGAGACAATAAATACGCCACTTCAATTAAAAACGGCTCAGCATTATGCCCAGCATTTGAATGTGCACGTCAACTCGCTGAATCGTGCTGTAAAAGAAGTAACAGGAAAATCAACTACCGCTCATATTACAGAACGCATCATTACAGAAGCCAAAGCATTACTGCAACATACCGATTGGAGCATTTCAGAAATAGCCTACGCACTCGGGTTTGAATATCCCACTTATTTCAACAACTTCTTTAAAAAAGCAACCGGAACCAATCCGAAATCGTTTCGATTGGCTGTTGTTTGATTTTCTTAAGTTTTGGTTTGATAATCGTTAACGGCTCGCTTTGCCGTTGCAATACCTTTGTATCTGGTAATCAAATCAGATTTTGCGATGTCAGATTCAAAAGACAATTCTACTTCAAATGCGTCCGAAAAAGATATTTTCGAGCGATTGCTTCGGGGAGAAACTATCCTGCCCAATGATCCGCAAATGAGCAGATTGAGAGAAGAAGCTTATGCTGTGAAAGAAATGCTCGTTCAGATGAATGTTTCTTCCAATCCCGAAGAAATCACACAGCTATTAAGCCGTATCTTGAACAAGGAACTTAAAAACGTTGCGGTTTTTACGCCCATTTATATCAATTGTGGCAAATCTATCAGCATCGGCAAAAACATCTTTATCAATTTTGACTGTACCTTTCTGGCATTGGGAGGCATTACCATCGATGACGATGTCCTGATTGGCCCAAAAGTCAGCTTGATTACTGAAAATCATCCCACCAATCCCCAAGAAAGAAAAGGACTGACTGGCAAATCCATCCATATCAAAAGAAATGCCTGGATTGGCGCCAATGTAACCATTCTTCCAGGCGTAACCATTGGCGAAAATGCTATTGTTGCCGCCGGAGCTGTGGTGTCAAAAGACGTTCCCGATAATGTGATTGTCGGCGGCATTCCTGCAAAAATCATCAAGAATATTTAATCTAAAAACCGCAATACTATGAAAAAAACAATCGTATATGCCTTGTTGTTTCTGGCTGTCACCGGACAATCATGGGCACAAAAAGCAAATCCAAAATCTAAAAAAATGAATACTACAGCAAAAGAAAACAGCTATACATTT